>Ga0315287_10005380_pt1 | contig 12612 bp, 15 predicted proteins | sample YL17G11_0_MG_FD_205037 | JGI IMG/M metagenome (GOLD analysis project Ga0315287, IMG submission 205037) | Sediment microbial communities from Yellowstone Lake, YNP, Wyoming, USA - YL17G11_0 | ecosystem: Environmental > Aquatic > Freshwater > Lake > Sediment | place: USA: Wyoming | collected...
TGGCCCTTTGAGGACATTCCCCCTCTGCCGCTCCTCATCCAGCTTCCAGAATCGGGTATCGCGCCGCGCGTCTCCCATCTCTCTCACCCGTCTCCACCGCCCAGGTAGGCCTCCTGCATCATCGCGTTGCAGAGCAGGTTCCGGGCGGTGTCAGCCAGTACGATGCTTCCGGTCTGCAGCACGTAGCCGCGGTCGGCGATCGAAAGGGCCATGTTGGCGTTCTGTTCCACCATGAAGATCGTCGTCCCCTGCCGGTTGATCTTCTGGATGAGTTCGAACTGCTGGTCGACCAGCCGCGGCGAAAGCCCCATGGACGGCTCGTCCATCAGGAGAACATCGGGGCTCGAGAGCAGGGCACGGCCCATGGCGAGCATCTGCTGCTCGCCCCCGCTCAGCGTGATCCCGGCCTGGTTGCTGCGCTCCCGCAGGCGCGGAAAAAGCTCGAAAACCATCTCCAGGTCGCGCTTGACCTGGGCGCCGTCGCGGCGCAGGTAGGCCCCCATCTCCAGGTTTTCGAGCACCGTCAGATAGGGGAAGATGCGCCGGTTCTCCGGAACGATGGCCACTCCGCTGGCAATGACGTGCTGGGTGCGTTTGCCGTCGATGCGCTCGCCCTTGAGTCGCACGGCCCCGCGCTTGACCTTGCAGATGCCGAGGATGGTCTTCAGGGTGGTGGACTTGCCGGAGGCGTTTCCCCCCAGCAGGCAGACTATCTCGCCCTTGAAAACCTTAAGGCTGATGTCGTAGAGGACCTGGATGCTGCCGTAGTAAGTGTCCACGTGCTCGAATTCGAGTATGGGCGCTTTTTCCATGATCCTCAATCCGCGTCAGCACGCCTGCGCTATTTTATGCTTGCGTCCCAGATAGGCCTCGATGACCTGCGCGTTGCCGGCGACGTCTTCGAACCGGCCTTCAGCGATTTTGACACCGTAGTCCAGGGCGATGACCCGGTCGGAAATCGTTCGCACCACGTTCAGCTTGTGTTCGATGACCAGGACGGTGTAGCCGTGATCGTCCCGCAGGGTTTTGATGAACTCCGTGATCTCCCGGGTTTCCTGGGGATTCATGCCCGCCGAGGGCTCGTCCAGAAGCAGGAGTCTGGCGCCGGTGGCCATGGCGCGGGCGATTTCAAGCCGCCGGCGGTTGGCGTAGGAGAGATGCATCGCCTGCTGCTCGAAGCGGTATCCCGTGAGCCGGGCGCCGAAAAGCCCCAGGATTTCTTTGACCTTCCGGTCGGTTTCCTGCTCTTCGCGCTTGAAGGAGGGCCGCTGCAGCAGGATCGAAAACAGCCCGGAGCGCGTGCGGCAGAAGCGGCCGACCCTGGTGTTGTCGAGCACGCTCAGGGCGCCGAAGAGCCTCAGGTTCTGGAACGTGCGGGCGATCCCCGCCTCCGTCACCTGGTGCGGCTTCATGCCGGCGATATCCCGGCCTTCGAAGACGATGGATCCGCTCGTCGGCGGGTAGATCCCCGAGAGCATATTGAACACGGTGGTCTTGCCGGCGCCGTTGGGGCCGATGATGCTCAGGATTTCCCCGGCGTGCAGCACCAGGCTCAACCCGTCGACGGCCTTCAGGCCGCCGAAGTTCTTGGTGATCTCGCGCAGTTCAAGGATGACTCCGCCGCCCGTATCGCGGCCCGCGTTCCGCGCGGGCCGCGCGGTTTCGGGCCGGGCGTCGTAATAGAGATCGGTGGAGGCCCGCAGGATCCCGGTTTCGTCCTTGTCCGGGCGTTTTTTCTTTTTGAGCAAAAAGTCGAGGTCGCCCATGATGCCTTGGGGCCGCAGGGCCATCAGCACGATCAGGATAAGGCCGTAGGCCATCATTCGATAGGCGCCGTACTCCCGCAGAAACTCCGGCAGAACGGACAGCAGGATCGCCCCGGCGATGACCCCCGTGATGTTGCCTAGCCCCCCCAGGATGACCATGCAATAGACGATGATCAACTGAGGGAAGTCGAAGCTGTTCGGAAAAACCGAATCCTGGAAGGACGCAAACACCGCGCCCGCGGCCCCGGCCACGAATGCCCCGCCGGCGAAGGCCAAGAGCTTCATCCGGGTGGTGTCGACGCCCATGGTCTCGGCGGCGAGTTCGTCTTCCCGGATGGCTTCCCAGCCGCGGCCGATGCGCGAGCGTCGGATCCGGAAGGCTCCGGCCGCGGTGAGGACCGCCGCCCCCCAGATGAGATAGGCATAGGCCGGCGGCGAGCGCAGCGTGAATCCGAAGAGGTCGATGGGGTCGAAGTTGAAAATCCCGTTGACCCCGCCGGTGATGTTGACGGGGCTGTCGAGGTTGACCAGCAGCAGCCGGAAGATCTGCGCAAAGGCGAGGGTGACGATGGCCAGGTAATCGCCCTTGAGCCTCAGGCTGGTCGCCCCCAGGGCGAATCCCACTCCGGCGGAAAGCAGGGCGGCGAGCGGCAGGACCAGCAGAAAGGGGAGATGGATGTCCAGCTGGTCGGATGAAAGCAAGGCGAAGGTGTATCCGCCGATGCCGAAGAAGGCGACATACGCAAGGTCCAACAGCCCGGCGAACCCCGCCACCACGTTCAGGCCGAGGGCGAGCATGACCCACACCCCCGTCATCGTGTAGATGCGCAGCCAGTAGTTGTCCGGCATGAGGTGCGGGGCGCCGACCAGGGCCAGCGCCCCGGCGGCAACCAGCCACAGTCGCCGGGCCCGGACGGAGCCGGTGCGGGGGGAGACATCTTCCATCAGACTTTTTCCGGAACCCGCTGGCCGATCAGGCCCCACGGCCTGACGAGCAGCACGGCGATCAGAATCGCGAAAGCGACGACGTCCTTGTAAGCCGAGGGCAGAAAGGTCACTGCCAGGGACTCGGCGACTCCCAGGATGAGGCCGCCAAGCATGGCGCCGTAGATGTTGCCGATCCCGCCCAGAACGGCCGCGGTGAATCCCTTCAGCCCGGCCTGAAATCCCACGTAGTAGTCCACCTGGGTGAAGAGCAGCCCGACCAGGGTGCCGGCGGCCCCGCCCAGGGCGGAGCCGATCAGAAAGACCAGGGCGATGATGCGGTCGACGTCGATCCCCATGAACGCGGCGGCTTCGATGTCCTGGGCCGTGGCGCGCATGGCCTTGCCGGTTTTGGTGCGCTTCACCAAAAACACCAGCAGCCCCATGAAGACGAAGGTCACAAAAATCACCAGCAGGCGCATGAACGAAAAAACCACTTCGCCGAGCTGGATCGTCCGCAGGCCTTCGGGGATGAGGGCGGCCACGTGAAAAGAGCGCACCTTGGGGCCCTGGTAGGTCAGCACCAGGTTCTGCAGGAAGATGGAAACGCCGAGCGCGCTCAACAGCAGGTTCATGCGCGGCGCCTTGCGCAGGGGCCGGTAGGCGAGGCGCTCGGTCAGCAGGCCGAAGAGCGCGGATACGGCCATGGCGGCCACCAGCATGACGGCAATGACCATGGCGCCGTTTGCCATCAGCCGACTGTCCCGGGTCAGCAGGTGAAGGGCCCACCAGCCGGTGAAACCGCCGATCATGTAAATTTCGCCATGGGCGAAATTGAGCATACCCAAGATGCCGTAGACCATGGAATAGCCTACGGCGATCAGGGCGTAGACGCCGCCCAGCGTCAGCCCGTTGACCAGCTGCTGAGGAAGTTGTTCGAGGTAAAACTCCATCCCGCTGCCTCTGCGGGCGTCCAGAAGCCGACCGCGCCATCCCGGGCTGCAAAGCAGGTCCTGTCCGGGGTACCCGGGACAGGACCTGCTGTCCGTCCTGGCATTACTTCCCGGTCTTGACATCCAGTTGTTTGAAGTCCTGGCCGGTGACCTGGAAGAAATAGGTGGCGCCGCCCACCAGATCGCCCTTCTTGTCGAAGGAGACCGGGAATCCCAAAATGCCCTTGTAGTCCTTGATGGCGTGCAGGTTCTTGACGACCTCTTCACGGGTAATCTTGCCGTCCTGGGCCGCCAGGTTGATCGCGGTGAGCAGGATGTTCATGGCCTCGTAGGCCGGGGGCCCGAACCCGCTGAGCGTTCCGTATTTGCCCTCGTATTTTTTCACGTAGCCCGCCGCCGCGGGGATGGCGTAGATGTCGGGCGCGAAATGGTAGACATACGCGCCCTCGGCCGCGCCCTCGGAGGCCTGGATGAAGTCCTTCTTGTCCCGCGCACCCTCGGTCCCGAAGAAGGCGGCCTTGATGCCGAGCTCCTTAGCCTGGCGTACGCCGATGGCCTGGTCCGGTGCGGTGGTGGCCACGAAGAAGAGCACGTCGGGCGCAAAGGCCTTGACCTTGGTCAGCACGGCCGAATAATCCTTCGCGCCGCCGACGATGGTCTCCTGCATGATGTCCTTGATCCCAAGCTTCTTGAGGCCGGCCACGGTCTCCTTGGCCATGCTTTCGCAGTAGGCGACCTTCTCGTTCACCACGGCCACTTTCTTGGCCTTGAGGTTTTTCTGGATGAACAGGGCGCTGTTCCAGCCGTGGGCGTCGTTGCGGGCGTTGACCCGGAAGAAATGCTTGAACCCCTGGTCGGTCAACTCGGGCTTGGATGCGGCCGTGGTGATGCAGGCCAGGCCGGCATCACCGTAAATCTTGAGGGTCGCCTGGGCGATGTGGCTCATGGGAGGCCCGACCACGCCGAACATCTGCTTGTCGGCCGCGAACTTGTGGGCGACGTTCTGGCCCTGGGCGGGGTCCATGGCATCGTCGCCCATGACCTGCTCGATCTTCATTCCCTTGATCCCGCCCTTGGCGTTCCATTCATCGACCGCGATCTGGGCGGAGTTGAAGATTTCCATGCACGGGGCCGCAGCGTCTCCCGTAAACGCCCCGGCATTGCCCACGTGGATCACCTTGGCAGGGTCCGCGCCGAACCCGTATCCGACAAAGACCAACACGCAAAACAGCACAACGCCGACCGACACTCGCTTTTTCATGGCCACCTCCAATGGTTTTGGTTTTCGATTGCGGTTTTGATGGCTTTACAAAGTCCTCATCCTTGTCCGGCAAACGACTCCCGGCGTGTTTTCGTGAGGTGAGCCAGGATGTCCTTTTGCACCTGTTTCAGATGGACCTCGATCGCCAGGTCCAGAATCTTGGGTTTCTTTTCGCGCAGCGCCTGCAGGATTTGGTGGTGCCCCTGCCGTGCGCGGCGGGCGATATCCGTGATATGGATGCAGGCGATGCGGTACTTCAAGGTGTGGTCGCTCAGCCTCTGACAGATGTAATAGAGGGCCTTGCTGCGGCAGGCGCGGTAGATGATGAGGTGGAATTCGGTGTCCAGCTCCATCATCTTCTCGGTCCGGCCGGTCTTGATGGCCTGGTCGGTTTTCTGGAGGTTGATCTCCAGGGTCTGCAGTTCTTCGGGGGTGATGTTTTCCTGCGCCCACCTTGCCACCAGCTGCTCGATGGCCATGCGGGTCTTGAACAGGTCCTGAATATCGTAGTCCGACATTTCGGCTACGATGTATCCGGCGCGGGGAATGGAGTAAAGCAGGCCTTCGAGGGCCAGTTTGTGCAGCGCTTCGCGCGCCGGGGTGCGGCTGACGCTCATCTCCCGGGCCAGCGTGGACTCCACCAGGCGGCTGCCGGGCGGAATCTCGCCGGTGATTAACGCGGAGCGCAGCTGCCGGTAAACGCGCTCGGTCAGGGAATCGGGCGCGTTTTGGGGAAGCTTGAGGATTTTCATAAGCCTCCTGAGGTTCGGGGCGAAAGCAGGAATACCACTAGTATACAACCCCGGGTTTGTCAAGCGGAAGTTCTGATCGGCCAAACGGATGACTTGCGCGGTAACGGGTCTGCGCTGACGCTGTTTTTCGGGTGGAAGCTCCGTCTCGGCTGGACCCCGATCGCCGCGGCAGGAAGGTGCTCCCACAACGCAATGATCCATTTCCCGGGCTCAGCTGCCGCTGCGCTTGACAGGGTGCGTGTATCCCCGTATAGGTTGAGCTGCTAGCGGCGTCCGAGCCGGCCGTGCAGCCCGTTTCCCGGGCCCGCAGCCTTCCGCGGAGGTGACCCATGCACCGCCTCAGAGTCACCGTCGAGCGCATCGACGGCTACTGCAATTTGCCCATGCTCATCGGCGACAGCTTCATCGTCGATGAGCGCGGCCGACTGACCCTGCCTTCCGGCAAGCATATGTGCCTGTGGGCTATGCAGAGCCTGATGCCCATGCTGATCCTGATGCCGCGCTCCGATCCCCGCGAGGGGGACTGGTCCAGCAGCTCCCGCCAGCACATGATCTGCCCGGACCCTAAAGGCCTGGTCCACTACCGCATCGAAAGGATCCCGGAGCCATGATCAGCCTCGATCCGGCCAAGTGCTCGGGCTGCAGCCGCTGCCAGGTGCATTGCGCCTTCTTTCACTCCGGCGCGGTCGGCCGAAGCAGCGCGCGCATCAAAGTGGTCAAGGACGAGGCCGTCGGCCTGGATTTTCCCGTCGTCTGCCAGCAGTGCCGGGAGCGGTATTGCACGAAGTGCCCCGAGAATGCGATCAGCGTAGGGTCCCTGGGTGAGATCGTCGTTTCGAACACCCTTTGCACGGCCTGCGGGACCTGTGCCATCCTGTGCCCCATCGGCGCCATCGAGCTCCATGCGGAGCAGGCTTACGTGTGCGACCTGTGCGGCGGGGACCCGCGCTGCGTCAAGGCGTGCACGCTGGACGCCCTGCGGTTCGATCCGCAGGCCAAGGAAGTCGTCCGGCTAGCCGGGTTCAAGAAAGGCAGCCGCGGGCTCGGGCCCGAGCAAAAGCGGCTGCGTTTTGCCCTCGCCCGCTGCGCGGGCATTCGCCGGGACTGGGTTTCCGAAAGGAGTGGGTAGATGCGCCACGAATATGGCTACGGCGGGCGCATCGCACGCGTGGATTTGAGCTCCGGCGAGGTGCGCTGCGAAACCTCGGACCGCGACTACCTGCTGCAGACGATCGGTGGGCGCGGTTTGAACTCCGCGCGGCTTTACGACGAGCTGAGGCGTGAGGTCGATCCGCTCTCGGCCGAGAACCTGCTGCTGATCGGGGTAGGGCCGCTGACGGGCTCGATGCTGACCGCATCGGCGTACATGACCATCTCCGGCAAGTCCCCTCTGACCGGGATCCTGGGGGATTCGGCCGCCGGCGGGTTCTTCGGCGCCGAGCTCAAGCAGGCCGGCTACGACCAGGTCGTGATCAGCGGGTGTGCGCCGCAGCCCTGCTACCTGTTCATCTCAGACGGGCACATCGAGCTGCGGGACGCGGCCCACCTCTGGGGCAAGGACATCTGGGAGGCGACGGCGGGCATCCGGGGCGAGCTCGGCGACAACGCCGTGCAGGTGGCGGCCATCGGGCCGGCGGGCGAGAACCTGGTCAAGTACGCGACCATAGCCTGCAACAACTCGCGGATGTGCGGCCGGACCGGTATGGGCTGCCTGTTCGGGTCGAAGCGGCTGAAGGCGGTGGCTGTCCGCGGAAGCGGGCGCGTCACCACCTTCGACCCACCGCGGTTCCTGCAGCTCTGCGAAGAGCTTGACCGCCGCATCGTTACTCACCCGGAGTACGAGCGCCGTCGCGACTTGGGCTCGACGCTGCTCATGAAGGCCCTGAACGGGCTGGGGATCCTGCCGACCCGCCATTTCCAGGAGGGGGTCTGCGAGTACGTCGACCGGATCAGCGGCGAGCGGCTGGCGTCGCAGTTCAAGGTCAAGAACAAGTCCTGCTTCAACTGCAACATCCACTGCTCGCGCTATTACCTCACGGCCGATGCGGAATCGGAGGGCCCGGAGTTCGAGACCCTCTGCAGCTATTCCTCCCGCATCGGCAACGACGATCTGAAGTTCACGTTGAAGATGAACGCCTTCCTCAACCGCATGGGTATGGACTCCTTGAGCTCCGGGGAGACCATCGGCTGGGCCATGGAGTGTGTCCAGCGCGGTCTTTTGACCCCCCAAGATCTGGGGGGCCTCGATCTGCGATGGGGGAACACCGAAGCGGTCGAGAAGCTGCTGCACCTGATCATCCGCCGCGAGGGGATCGGCGATCTCTTTGCGGAGGGAACGCGCAGCCTGGCCCGCCATTTCGGGCGCGGGACCGAGGAATATGCCCTGCACGTGAAGGGGCTCGACATCATCTGCGGCGATCCCCGGGGGATCAAGGCCTTCGGGCTGACCTACGCCATCGCCTCGCGCGGAGCGGACCACCTGCGGGCCGAGCCGTTCTTCGAGCTGACCGAGCGCTACGACGAGGCCGAAAAGCGCTGGGGGATCCGTGAAATCGCCGACCGGCTTTCCGACACGGGCAAGGCGGTCCTCGTCGAGCACACCGAGCGCCAGGCCCTGTTGACGGACTGCCTGACCCTGTGCAAGAACATCGGCCTTAGCATGGACGTGCTGGATTTCGAGTTCGCCGCCGACCTGCTGCAGGCGGGCACCGGCTTGAAGTTCACCGCCGACCGCGTGAACGCGGCCCTGAGGGGCATCATCGACCGCGACCGCCTCATGAACATCGATTTCGGCGTGGATGCCTCCCAGGACACTCTTCCCCGGCGTTTCACCCACGAGCCCCTCACGGAAGGCGGCTCCAAAGGGCAGGTGGTGCCGGTGAAACGGATGGTGCAGGAGTATTATGCCGTGAAAGGCTGGGACGAAACCGGAAAGCCGAGAGGGCTAGAAGCTCAAAGCCCAGGGCCCGGAGCGAAGGAAAAAAAAGCCGGTGCGTAATTTCGTCTTCGGAGGAAACACGACTTACGGCCAGGTGGCCGGAATACTGATGCTGGACTCCGTCATCCCGCGCATTCCCGGAGACCCCGGCCACGCCGAGACCTTCAGCTTCCCCGTCCGGTACGGGGTGGTGCGCGGCTTTCCGTTCCAGGACCTGGTCGACCTCCGGCATGACCGCGTGCAGTTGATCGTTGAGGCCGCCCTGGAGCTCGAGCGCGAGGGGGTCAATTTCGTCGCGGCGGACTGCGGCCTCTTTTCGGTGTTCCAACGCGATGTCGCCGCCGTGCTCTCGGTGCCCTTCGTGGGGTCGCCCTTGAATTTGCTGCCCCTGATAGCCGGCATTCTGCCGGCCCGCCAGAAGATCGGGCTGATCACCGGAGACACCCGGATCCTGAAGGACGCGCACCTGTCCGCAGCCGGCGCCGACCCCGAACGCCTGGTGATCCGTGGGATGGAAAACTGCCAGGAGTTCCGGGATGTCGTGATCGGTCGCGGGCTGAGGCTCGACCCCGACGCCATGCAGGCCGGTGTGCTGACCGCGGTCGAGGACTTGTTCCGCTCCGGGGAGTCCGTGGGCGCGGTGGTGCTCGAGTGCACCAATCTGGTTTCCTTCCGCTCCGCAATCCAGACCCAGTTCAACGTTCCAGTATTCGACATGGTGAGCCTGATCGAATTTGTCGCCGGCGGTTATCGTCTGAGGGATTTCGGATCCGGTTTCGTCTTTCGCAAGAAGGATTTCGGTTGAACGCCAGGGGAGATCTACGCCGTATGCCGTTTCACTCGATCCTCAAGATCCGGTTCGGTGACATCGACCGCGCGGGCATCGTCTACTACCCGCGATTTCTGCATTACTTCCATGTGGCCCTGGAGGAGTTTTTTCATAGCGAACTGGGGGTCGAGTACCCGGTGCTCGTGAACTAGCACCGCATCGGGCTTGCCTCGGTCCATTTGGAAACGGACTTCTTCCGGCCGCTGCACTACGGCGACATCATTGAGGTGGAGGTGGCCGTGCGTGCCATCGGCCGCAGCTCGATCACCTTCGGCTACCGTGTGTTCAAGCAAGGCGAAACCGACCCCCGGGTCGCGGGGCACAACGTGACGGTCTGCCTCGACATGGACACCTTCACCAAGAAAGACATCCCCGACTGGCTGCGCGCGAGGCTTGAGAAAAGCATGGTTTGAAAATCGAGCGGCAGGCTCACTGCGGCTGGATCTTGATGACCACCAGCGTGATATCATCCTCGGTCGGAAACCCCCGGGTGAAGTCCGCCAGCTCCTTGAAGACCGCCTGAACGATGGCGATAGCCGGCAGCGCGGCGGAGGACCTGAGGATGCGGCGAAACCGTTCCTTCCCGAAGGGGCGGCCGGCGGGGTCAAAGGCTTTCCCAGATCCCGTCGGTGCCGAGAGCGATGAGCGAACCGGGAGACAGGCCGGGCAGGCGGGTTTCGCCGTACACGGAATCCGGGTGGAAAGATAGGTACGTTGTTTCATTGGTGACATAAAATCACGAATCTGGTAATCGAACGCCATGGCTCGCCAAGCCCGCATTGATGCCCTTGGGGCATTGCATCATATCATCATCCGCGGAATCGAACGCATTGCGGCATTGAAAGTTTATCCGCTCACAGGTCATAGTGGCCTGATGGGCCAAACGGCCCGGGCATGGCAAGATACGGAGCATGTGTTGGCGCTCTTTGGCAAGAGTGCTTTCGAAGCAAGGCGGAACCTGCAGCGGCATGTGGCCAAGTGGTTCGCAAAGGGGCACTGCCCTGAATTGACCGACGGCGGATTGGTCCGCTCGGCCGGGGGGTGGCGTGCGATCAAAGCGGCATACCGGGATGGGATTCGGCTTGCCAGTGACGAGCGTATCCTGGGAGGCAGCGAATTTGTTGAAACGACGCTCAAGGCGGCCGGCGAGGATTACGATCGAAGGATGCGCCTGCATCATGGCGGTATCGATCTGTCTGCGGTGGTCGAGACCGTTTGTCGCTATTTCGGCATCGATGAAAAGGAACTAACCGGCCCGACAAAGCGGCCGAAGATCGCTCGTGTGCGCGCGTTGATCGGCCATATCGGCACCCGGGATTTGTCGATCTCCGGGAGCGAAGTCGCGCACCGGCTGAACATCGACCGCTCGGCCATCAGCCGCGCGGTTCAGCGAGCGCGCCATGATGCGGAATTGATGGCAATCGCCAAAACAATTCTGACCTTGCTTAAACCCGAAATAAGTCAGCAATGAAACAACGTCCCTGGGTTGCCCACTGGGTTGCCGTCCTGCACCTGCTGTTGCGAAACGACTAAACTGTTACGATCTTTCTTCAACGGTGAACGTTCCTCCATCACTAAGTCCTCCTGCATCGGGGGCATGGGCAACGGACGTTCTCAAGGCTTTCGAATGACCGGCTCCGGAGAGCAGCGAAGCACCCTGTCCCGCAATGGAGGGAAGACTTCCCGCACTCGTTCGGGCATCTTGGGATCCACATCAGCCCAGATCACCGTCTCCTCGTCCCCCGCCGAGGACACCACGGTGCCCCATGGGTCGACGATATGGCTATGTCCGGAGAACTGACGTCCGCGCGCAACCCCCACGCAGTTGGCAGAGACCAGGAACGCCTCGTTCTCAAGCGCGCGGACACGGTTCAGCATCAACCAATGTTCAAGCCGGGGATACGGCCAGGCGGAGCAGATCACGAACATGGTGGCACCCTGGTCCACCATGCACCTGAAAAGCTCAGGGAACCGCAGGTCGTAGCAGGTGGCGAGCCCCAGGATGCCGAACTCCGTAGGACACGTGACGACCGCTTTGCCCGCCTTCAAGAGCCGACTTTCCTCCGATCCCAGCCCCCATAGGTGCATCTTCCTGTACGAGGCGATGACCCTTCCAGCCCGATCGAACAGGAGACTTGTGTTGGCCAATTCGCCGCCCGGCATACGTTCGATGAAGCTCCCCAAGTGCAAGTAGGCGCCGAGCTCGCGCGCTGTCCTCCCGGCCTCCCTGGCGAGTTCGCCGTCCTCGGGCTCAGCCTCCTCAGCGTATCGCTCGAAGGAGAAGTATCCGGTGGCCCAGGTCTCCGGGAGGAGGATGAGGTCGGCCCCTCGGCAGCCGCGAACCATCTCTAAGGTGCGGGCGACGCGGGCCTCCCGGGTCTCCCCTTCACTGACATCAAGCTGGATCGAAGCGATTCTCATAAGTACCTCCTCACAGACGGAGCCGCCCTCGTGCGCACACGCACAGGCTGGCGCCCTGCCCCTCTCCAGAGGGACCGCGGGACCAGAGCAGGGGCGAATCATGCATCGCCCCTGAAGCGCGTTTCCGCGCCGCCTGTCTTCGCGCAACGCACAGGAAGGCCGCACTTCGAGAAACGCGACACACTCGCTGTTCGGTTACTTCTCCCCTCAGTCTGTCGAGAGGGGGTAGGAACCATCGGGGTCGTGAACCTCGGTCCCTGAAAGGGCGGGGTTGAAAACACAAATCAGCTTTAGGGTCGTAAACGCACGCAGGATGTGCCTGTCATGCTTGTCCAAGGCATACAGAGTTCCTGGCTCGATCTTGGATTTCCGGCCATCCGGCGTGAGGGACTCGATCTCCCCCTCTCCCTCCACACAATAGCATGCCTCGAAGTGGTTCTTGTACCAGATGATGCTCTCCGAGCCCGGATGGATGGTGGTCTCGCTCAGAGAGAACCCAAGACCGTCCCCCCTTACCAGCAGGCGGCGGCTCGCCCATTTCTCCGTCTCCACGTCCCGGTCAGTTCCCCTGATCTGACTCAAGCTGCGCACGATCATCAGAATTCATCCTCCATGTCATGATGTCCCCGCATACTCAGGGGATCATCCCAGATAAGCGGCCTTTACCTCGGGATCTCGGCGAAGTTCGCTGGCCACCCCGGACTTGACGATGGCCCCTGTTTCCAAGACATAGGCCCGATCGGCGGTCTTCAGAGCCGCGTTGGCATT
>Ga0315287_10005381_pt1 | contig 12611 bp, 13 predicted proteins | sample YL17G11_0_MG_FD_205037 | JGI IMG/M metagenome (GOLD analysis project Ga0315287, IMG submission 205037) | Sediment microbial communities from Yellowstone Lake, YNP, Wyoming, USA - YL17G11_0 | ecosystem: Environmental > Aquatic > Freshwater > Lake > Sediment | place: USA: Wyoming | collected...
GCTGCCGCTGCCGGTGCTCGAGATGAAGATCAACCGCTGGATCTCTTCCTCCCTCTCCCATCCTTGATGGGAGAGGGTTGGGGTGAGGGCCGGGGTGAGGGTCTCTTATCTGTTCTTCCCGTGCTCCAGCGTCTCGATCGAATCGACCTTCCCCGCAATCATGCGCACTCGCCGCATGAGCTTGTTCGGCCCGAAATCGTAGGTCCACAGATCGACGGGCACTTCTTCCGTGCCGGGGAACGAGTACTCCTGCCCGCCGACCTCGAAGCGCGGCTGGCGCTCGACGTAGGTACGCGATCTCTCCGCTGGCTCGCCGCAGTACTGCTGTACTTTGTCGATCGAATCGCCTTCGTTGATCACGCGGCTGCCGCAGCGCATCGCGTCGGCCAATGCAACGGCGGGAAGTAGAAGCAAGGCTAGGCAGGTGAGCATGCCAGGACCCTCACCCCAACCCTCTCCCACTTTTTGTGGGAGGGGGTGACCGAAGGTGGGGAGAGGGCTTCCGATTCCTTCAGTACCCATACCCTTCCGCCCGGATCTCCACGAGTTCATCGCCGACGAAGCGCAGCTTCCTGAGCAGCTTGCTCGACCCGAAGTTGTAGGTCCAGATCTCGACCGGAACCTCGGTCCACGCCGGCCCGAAGTACGAGTAGTCGTAGGGGCCGTAGCTGTAACGTGCGCCCCGTAAAATGCCCGCTAGGCTGACGCTTGTCGGCTCGCCGCAAAGCGACCGCACCTTGTCCTTGCCGTCGCCCATGCTGATGAGGCGACTGCCGCAGCGCATGGAGTCTTCGGCGCAGACCGGTTCCCCGCGCAACATCGCCGTAACAGCAATGAAGACCATGACCAGCGTACGCATGGTCGAAGTCTATGCCAGCCACGCCCCGCGCATAGGCGGGGCGTCTCTTTACACTGACGGCAAGTACTGCGGTCGTGCCGCTGGGCGAACTCAAGATAAACAGGGCCGCCGCATTCAGATTGGCGCCGTCCACAGGGTCGCTCCGGCTTCTAACGGCGGTGACCCGCTCTCACTCCCCACCAGTAGCGGCTACTGCGCGGCGCCGCCATCGCAGGGGACGAACCGTGCTGGTACGAACAAGTGCCTGAAGAATCTTTGGAATCTTGCGGCTCAAGGCGCGAGCGCCATCCGTAAGCCCCCGTTCCAGTAAAGAGGTCCGACAGCGACGATATGTCGCGCTTGGCGACACCAGGCGCTGAAGCTAAGCAATTGTTTTATATCTGAAAGACAGGCTCCCGGAGAGGCGCGGGTGGGGGAGTCAGGCTGCGGATCTGCGTGCTGAGTAACGTCGCTCGGCGCCCTTGGCGCGTTCTGCCCGGCACGCCGACATCGATCGCGCCCACGACCGCTGCAAGGTCCGCCGACACGGTGGCCCCCGCTGCCCGGGGTGAACGGCCGACTCTGATACCCTGTCAGCCGGTTTTTTCGTGGCTCACGGATCCGATGCCCCTCGACCGAGTCTTCGACAAGCGCCTGGCCGCCCTGGTGAACAGCCGGGGGAGTGGCGCCCTGCAAGGCGGCCTGAAGGGGGTCGAGAAGGAGTCGCTGCGGGTTACGCCCAGGGGCCTGATCGTCAAGACCCCGCACCCGGCGGCGCTGGGGTCGGCGCTCACCAACGAACACATCACGACCGACTACTCCGAAGCGTTGATCGAACTGGTCACGCCCGCTTTTCCGGAGAGCTGGGAACTACTTCAATACCTCTGCGACCTGCACCGCTTCGTCTACGAGCGCATGGACGAGGAATTGCTCTGGGCGACCAGCATGCCGTGCGCCATCAAGGGGGATGAAAGCATCCCGATCGCGCAGTACGGCAAGTCTAACGTCGGGCGAATGAAGACCGTCTATCGCCACGGGCTTGGCCACCGCTACGGACGCGTCATGCAGGCCATCTCCGGCGTGCATTTCAACTACTCGTTCCCCGAGCACTTCTGGCCGGTCCTCGGCGACCTGCTGGAGGCGCGTCACACTGGCCAGGACTTCCGCTCGGAGATGTATTTCGCGCTGCTGCGCAACTACCGCCGGCACGGCTGGATCGTGCTCTACCTGTTCGGAAATTCGCCGGCGATCTGCCCGTCGTTCCTGTGCGGCCGGCGCGTGGACTGGCTCGAGGAGTTCGTCCCGGGCAGTCTCTACGCGCCGCATGCAACGTCGTTGCGCATGAGCGACCTCGGTTACCGCAACAAGAGCCAGGCGACGCTCAGCGTGTCGGTGAACAGCCTCGATCACTACATTCGCGACCTGACGCAGGCCATCACCACGCCGAATCCGGAGTACGAAAAGATCGGCGTCAAAGTGGACGGCGAGTACCGGCAGCTGAACGCCAACGTGCTGCAGATAGAGAACGAGTACTACAGTTTCATCCGCCCGAAGCGCATCACGCTCTCGGGCGAGCGGCCGACGAAAGCGCTGCGCCGCGGCGGCGTGCAATACGTCGAGATGCGCTCGCTCGACGTCAGTGCGTTCGACCCGGTGGGCGTCAACCAGAACAAGCTGCGGTTTCTCGAGGCCTTTGCGGTCTACTGCGTGCTCGGTGCGAGTCCGCCGATCGAGAACTCGGAGCAATCCGAACTCGACGGCAACCACGCACGTGTGGCGCGCGAGGGCCGCAAGCCGGGATTGCTGCTGCGCCGTGACGGACGCAATGCGTCACTCAAGGACTGGGCGCTCGAGATCGTGGATGCAATGCGGGGCGTCTGCGAGTTGCTCGACGCAGGTGATGCGCAGCGTCCCTATTCGGCGGCGCTCGAAGCGCAGGAAGCCAAGGTGCGTGACGTTGCGCTTACCCCCGCCGCCCGTACCCTCGAGGAGATGCGGACCAACGAGGAGTCGTTCTTCGACTTTGCGCTGCGGATGTCGAAACTGCACAAAGCCTATTTTCTCGACCTGTATGGACCGAGCGAATCGCGCCAGGACGAGTTCGCTCGCGAGGCGCAGGAATCGCTCGAAGCCCAGGCCCGCATCGAGGCGGCGGACAGGGTGTCCTTCGAGGCGTACCTGGCGAATTATTTCGCCTGACGACCCGGCGAGCGTAGAACCGCCAAAAATAAGTTGTAATCGAAGTGCAATGTGCGCGTCGGAAACTGGCCGAGCGGTCAACTCGGCTGGTTCCTGCATAACGCGCCGTTAGCAGGACGGGCGTAGCGGGAGAGGGGGTCAAACCCTAAGCAACCCGGTCACCAGCAGCCCGCGCGAGTCCATCGCGCCGCGCAGCATCCCCGGCGAATTGAACGGCATCGCGATGCTGCCGTCGCGGCCGACGGCGATCACCCCGCCGCATCCGCCCAGCCTCACCAGCTGGCCCATCACCACCTCATCCGCCGCCTCGACGACGCCGAGGCCGCGATAGCGCATCAGCGATGCGATCTCGTGTGCCACTGAGGCGCGGATGAAGAACTCGCCATGGCCCGTCGCGGAGACCGCGCAGCAGTCATTAGCTGCGTAAGTGCCGGCCCCGATGATCGGCGAGTCGCCCACCCGGCCCCAGCGCTTGCCCGTCATGCCGCCAGTGGACGTGGCGGCCGCCAGGTTACCGCCGCCGTCGAGCGCAACGGCTCCGACCGTACCCATCAGGGACTCCTCGCCGGCCCCCGGTTCGCCCCGCAGGTACCGCTCTAGTTCGAGGCGGCGTCGCTCCGTGGCGAAGTAGCTGTTCGGTACGGGCATCAACCCTTGCTCCAGCGCGAACTCCTCGGCCCCCGGCCCGGCGAGCATGACGTGCCGGGAGCGCTCCATGACCAGCCGCGCCAGCTCGATCGGGCTGCGGACGTGGCGTACCCCGGTGACAGCACCCGCGCGCAGGTCGCGGCCGTCCATCAGCGAGGCGTCGAGTTCGTGCTCACCGTTTGCGCTGAGCACCGCTCCGCGGCCCGCGTTGAACAGCGGATCGTCTTCCAGTGCCTTGACGGCCGCGACGACTGCATCCAGGCCGAGTCCGCCCCTCGTGAGGATGTCGAACCCGGCGCCCAGCGCCCGCTCGAGGCCGGCGCGATACGCTGACTCGCTTTCTGGCGTCAGGTCCGCTGGTGAGAGCGTCCCGGCGCCGCCGTGCACGGCGATCGCTTGCATCGTTTGGCCCTCATGCTGGTTGAGCCGACGCGGGAAATCTTCCGCGGGAATGCGATTATCATGCGGGTTGCCGAGCTCTGCACGAATCCCCGGTCCCCGGTTCACTATGCGCCCATCCCGCAAGATCAAGACCCTGCTCGTCGCCAATCGCGGCGAAATCTCCATCCGCGTGATGCGTGCCTCTCGCGAGCTCGGCATCAATACGGTGTCGATCTATTCGCAGGAGGATCGCTTCTCGCTGCACCGGATGAAGGCCGACGAGAGTCACCTCGTCGGAGAGGGCAAGGGACCGGTCGAAGCCTACCTCGACATCGAGGACATCATCCGCGTCGCCCGCGAGGCCGGGGCCGACGCGATCCACCCGGGTTACGGATTCCTGGCCGAGAACGCGGAGTTTGCCGAGGCGGGAGAGGGGCGCAGGTTGCGGCGATCCCCCTTGCGCGGGACCGCCCGCGCCACCACCTTAGGCGCATAGCCACGGTGCGCGGCGCCGCCGCGCGGTCGGAGTTTCGCCATGCGGTTCAAGGACTATTACCAGGTCATGGGCGTTGCGCGAGGCGCGAGCCAGGATGAGATCAAGCGCGCCTACCGCAAGCTCGCGCGCAAGTTCCATCCGGACGTCAGCAAGGAGAAGAACGCCGAGGAGCGATTCAAGGAACTGCAGGAGGCTTACGAGGTCCTCAAGGACGCGGAGAAGCGGGCTGCGTACGACCAGCTGGGGTCCGACTGGCGGCAGGGGCAGGAGTTCCGGCCGCCGCCCGATTGGGGCAAGGGCTTCGAGTTCTCCCGCGGGCGAGCGGGCGGTGCAGGCGGCACCGGCGGCGCGGACTTCAGCGATTTCTTCTCCGAGCTGTTCGGCGCGCGTACCCCGTTCGGCGGCGCGCACCCTGGCGCCGCTCGGGGCGGACGCGCTTTTGCGACGGCAGGCGAGGACCACCTCGCGCGCGTCGAAATCGATCTCGAGGATGCGTACCGCGGCGGTACGCGGAACATCGATTTGCGCGCGCCGCAACTGACGGCCGACGGCCACGTCGTCACGCGGCCCCGCACGCTGCGGGTCGCGATTCCGGCCGGTGTCGTCGAAGGCCAGCAGATCCGCCTGGCCGGGCAGGGCCGGCCGGGGACCGGCGGCGGGCCGGCGGGCGACCTATACCTCGAAGTGAGCATCCGGCCGCACCCGTTGTTCCAGCTCGAGGGTCGCGACGTGACGATCATGCTGCCCGTCGCACCGTGGGAAGCGGCGCTCGGCGAGTCGGTATCCGTGCCGACGCTCGGCGGCGCGGTCGACATGAAGTTGCCCGAGGCCGCGCGTGCGGGCCAGAAGTTGCGCCTGCGGGGCCGCGGGCTGCCGGGCCCGACACCTGGCGACCAGTACGTGATGCTGAGGATCGTGCTGCCGCCGGACAGCCCGCGCGCGCGCGCCTTCTTCGAGCAGATGAAGAGCGAACTGCCGTTCGATCCGCGAGCCGACCTGACCGTCGCTAGTTGATCGCGGCGCCGAGCCAGCTGCCGATCAGCCACGTTGCCGCGCCGGCGCCGCCGCCGATCAGCACCATGCGCAGGCCGCCGAGCAGCGCGCTGCGCCCGGTGAACAGGCTCAGCGCCGCACCGATGCCGAACAGCGCGAAGCCGGCGACGATCGCCGCAACCGTCACGGCGCGCGCGAGCGGAAGTCCCAGCAGGAACGGTACCAGCGGCAGGATCGCGCCGATCGAGAAAGCCAGGAAGGAAAAGATGGCCGCGCCCCAGGGCGAGCCGAGGTCGTCCGGGTTGAGCCCGAGTTCCTCGCGGGCGAGCGCGTCGAGCGCCGCCGTCTCGTTCTTCACGAGTTCACGGCTGACCCGGCGTGCCTCCTCGATCTGCATGCCGCGCGCCTGGTAGATGAGCGCGAGCTCCTCAGCCTCTTCCTCCGGGTACTCGTGCAACTCGTCGCGCTCGAGCCCGATCTGGTATTCGAACATCTCGCGCTGCGAGCGCATCGAGATGTACTCGCCGGCAGCCATCGAGAGCGCACCCGCGAGCAGGCCCGCAACACCGCTGGTCAGCACGAAGTCAGCGCCCGCCGCTGCGCCTGCCACGCCCATGATGAGGCTGGTGTTCGACACCAGGCCGTCGTTGACGCCGAAGACCGTTGCGCGCAGGTTGCCGCCCCCGTAGCCCTTGTGGCGCGCACCGATGTCTGCCACCGACTTGGGCATCAGGTGGGCGGCGAGCGAGCGGCGCGAGTCGTAGACCGACAGGCCGCGGATCTTCATTGCGGCGAGCATCGGCTTCACGCGTCGCGGCCCGAGCAGCCGCGCCAGCGTGACCGTGATACGAGCGCGGGCCCCCGGGGTGAATGGCGGTGCGGGAGCCGACGGGTCGCTGCGCCACTTGTCCGCCTGCGACTCCGCGGCAGTCGCCAGCGAACGGAACAGCTCCGCGATCTTCGGATCGGGTTCGCAGGACGCAAGCTCCCGATACAGCCACGCGGATTGTCGCTCTTCGAACCAGTTTTCTTCTTTGCTCATGGCCGCGGGGCCAGAGAATATCACGCGCGGGCCGGGGCGCTCTTTCCGCGCAGCAGCTTCTGCACCTGCTTGAGCACCGCGACGTTGATGTAGGGTTTCTCGATGAAATCGGTGGCGCCCTCGCGCATCGCGGCCACGGCGGTGGGCACGTCCGCTTCGTCCGTCAGCAGGACCAGCGGGATGTCGTTGCCGGCGCTGCGCAGCCGCCGGAGGAAATCCAGGCCGGACATGCCGGGCAGCAGCAGGTCGACGATCAGGCACGCGAAGTTCTGGTCATCGGCGGCGAGCAGGTAGCTCTCGGCGCTGTCGAATGTCGCGACGTCCACGCCCACGCCACGCAGCAGACCGCGCAGACCCTCGCGGGCCACCGGGTCCGAGTCGATGATCGCGACGACCGGCGGGGCGTCCTGGGTTACGGAGATTTCTGTCATACGAATTGGCGCGACCACAGAGCCCAGCCAGCTCATGTAGAGCCGCAGGGAGGATCGAAAGCGGCGGACTGCGCTGCACACTGTGGTCGCATGACGGCAGTGTTCCCGGCGCGAAAAAGCCGGAGAATTGGGGTTTATACCTAAAATTAAAGCGATCGCGAACTGCCTGTTGCGACGCAATAATTCATTCCTCCGGGCGCTCGACTTCGAGCACCATGCGCACGAGATGCGCGAGCGAATGCGCCTCCATCTTTTCCATCACGCGCGCCCGATGAATTTCGACCGTGCGCTGGCTCAGGTTCAGGTCGCCGGCGATGACCTTGTTCGCCTTGCCGGCCACGACCAGATCGAGCACCTCGCGCTCGCGCGGCGTGAGCGATTCGAGCCGCTTGCGGATCATGTTGCGCTCGGCAAGCATGCGGCGGCTGCCGGCATCCTTCTCGAGCGCCTGGTTGATGCGATCCAGCAGGTCCTGGTCGCGGAATGGCTTCTGGATGAAGTCCACCGCGCCGGCCTGCATCGCTTCCACCGCCATCGGCACGTCGCCGTGGCCCGTGATGAAGATGATCGGCAGGATCGAGTGCCGCTCGTTCAGTTTCACCTGCAGTTCGAGGCCGCTCATGCCGGGCATGCGGATGTCGAGCACGAGGCAGCCCGGACGGTCGTCGCGTTCCGCATCGAGGAATTCCTGGCCTGACTCGAACACCTCGACCGGCAACCCCACGGACTTGAGCAGCAATCGCAGGGAATCCCGGACTGCGGCGTCATCGTCCACGACAAAGACCGTCGGCTTGGTTTCCTTGATCACTCGTCCCTACTCCCCGGTGGCTGCCGGCGTGATCGGCAGCGTGAAATGAAATCGGGCGCCTGAACCGGCGTTCGGAGTGTGCCACAGCCTGCCGCCATGGGCTCGGACGATGGAGCGGCTGATGGCGAGGCCGAGCCCCGTGCCCCCCGCCTTGGTGGTGAAAAACGGGTTGAAGAGATGTTCCGCGGCGTCTGGCGCGAGGCCGGTGCCGCGGTCGGCCACGGTGATCTCGACCTCGCCGTCGCTCGTCTCGCGCGTGCTGAGCACGACCTCCCGGCGATGTCCGGGGACGTCCAACATCGCGTCGATGGCGTTGCGCACCAGGTTCAGGATCACCTGCTGCAGCTGGATCGGGTCGGCATACACGGTTGGCAGTGCGCTCTCGGATTCGATGCGCAGCCGGATGTTGTGCAGCCGTGCGTCCGTCTCGGCGAGGGTGCGCAGGTCCTCGAGCAGCCGTGTGCAGTCGACCGGCTCGCGCTTGACCTCGCGATTCTTGACGAAATTGCGCAGGCGGCGGATGACCTCGCCGGCCCGCAGGGCCTGGGCGTTGATCTGCGTGAGCGCCGCGAGGACGTCGGCGGGATCGTGCTGTGGCAGCGCGAGCATGCGCTGGGAGGCCTGGGAGTACGTGGCGATCGCCGCCAGTGGCTGGTTGATCTCGTGCGCCAGTCCCGCGGCCATTTCGCCCATGGTCGAGAGGCGGGCGAAATGCGTGAGGCGCTCCTGCAACTGCCGCGCCAGGTCCTCGGCATGCCTGCGATCGGTGACGTCGTGGACGGTGCCGATGTGCTTCGCGGGACGCCGTTGCTCGTCGTAGATCGTCTGCGCGATGTGGTGCAGGTGCTTGGCGGATCCGCTGCGCAGCGTCACGCGATACTCGACGTCGAGCGAACCACTGCCGGCATCCATTTCCGCGAACGCACCGCGGAGCCGGTCGACGTCGGCCGGGTGCACCCACTCGTCGAGGTATTCCGCGAGCGTCCCAGTCCTGCTGTCGATCTCCGCCCCGAGGATCCGGTACATCTGCGGTGAGAAATAGTCCGGCTCGGAGCCGTCGAGGTGCACGACGTAGTTGCCGAGGTTGGCGAGTTGCTGCGCCAGGCGCAGTTCCGTCTCGCTGCGGCGCAACTGTTCCTCGGCGAGCTTGCGCGCGCTGATGTCGCGGATGATGCCGACGAAGCGGGGCGGGTCGACGCCGCTCACGCGGCCCACGGCGAGGTCGCACGGGAAGCTGCTGCCGTCCTTGTGCAGTGCGCGCACCTCGCGACCGATACCGATGACCCGCTGCTCGCCTGTCTCCGCGAAACGCTGCATGTACTGGTTATGCGAGGCCTGATGCGGCTGCGGCATCAGCAGGTTCACGTTGCTGCCGATGACCTCCGCAGCCCGGTAGCCGAACAGGCGCTCCGCCGCGAGGCTGAACTCCTCGATCGTGCCCTGGTGATCGATGACGACGATAGCGTCGACGGCCGCGTCGAGCAGCGCGCGGAACTCGCGTTCCGCGGCGGCGGAGCGTGAGACCCGCGCCCTCTTGCTGCTGGCTCGCTTGGTCTTGTTGGCGTTCAACGTCATTGTGGGGTGCAGGCCGGAACGCGAATCGTAAGGGAAGGCGCTTCGCCGGACTAGGTATTACTGGAAGGCGGCCTGGGTATGGTTGCGAATCGAGCCGCTAGCCCCGCCGGAGGACAATAGCCCCATGGCCCGGCCGGGCCGGGTCGTCTAGCCACCACAGGGTAGAGCCCAGGAGGGCACCATGAGACTGACACGTTGGGAGCCATTCCGCGAGATGGACGATATGTTCAGGGAATTCGCGCCGTTTCTTGGCCGCATGCCCGCGGCCCGCGGTGCAGCCACGTACGATTTTCTGCCGCCCGCGGACATTGTGGAGCACGAGAAGGAATACCTCGTGAAGATCGACCTGCCGAACGTACGGAAGGAGGACGTCAAGATCCTGTTCGACGAAGGCGTGCTCACGGTCAAGGGTGAGCGGAAGGAGGAGAAGGAGGTCAAGGGCGAGACGGTCCACCGGACCGAGCGCTTCTACGGGTCGTTCGAGCGCAGCTTCGCATTGCCGGACGACGTGGATCCGAAGCTCATCCGCGCCGAGTCCAAGGACGGTGTATTGACAGTGATCCTGCCCAAGGGCGCGATCGCGAAGGCCAAGCCCCTCGCGATCACCGTGCAGTGAGGAGGGAAGCGGATAGGGACTAGGGATTAGGGACTAGCGGATAGGCAGAGCGCCGGCCTCTCGGCCACTCCGGATCTTCACTATCCGCTAGTCCCTACCCGCTATCCGCTACCCGCTAGTCCCTCTTCTAGTGATGGTGTTCGTGTCCGACCGGCGCGTGCTGCGCGTGTCCCCCGTGCATCACGCCGTGATAGGCGGCGCTGCCGGCGGTCCAGATGCCAAAGGCCAGGAGCAGAACGCCCGCGACGTTGCGCAAGGTGGCGCGCGCCGAGAGCGCGCCCGCGAGCTTTTCGAATGCAACGGTGGCGGTCACCATCGAGGGCAGTGTGCCGACGCCGAAAGCCGCCATGACTGCAGCACCGGTCGCAGCACTGGCCGTGGTCGCTGCGAGCAGCAGCATCGAATAGGTCATGCCGCAGGGCAGCCAGCCCCAGGCGAGCCCGAGGCCGATGGCGCCTGTGAGTCCGCCGGAGCGACCCTGACGGCCGGCCCAGGGCGCGATTCGCCTCCACACCCCTGACCCCGCGGCTTCGATGGGATCGAGCAGGCGCCATCCGAACAGCATCCGACCGGCCGCCGCCAGCATCACCAGCCCGGCCACCACGCGCAGTGCGATCGACAGTGGCGCGACGTCCGCGGCCGGCAGCAGGGTCCTTGCCAGCAAGCCGGCCAGCGCCCCGGCCAGCGAGTAACTCGCGATGCGCGACAGGTTGTAGGCGAGGCCCAGAGCGAGTTTCGAGCCGCCGCCGGCCTGCTGTGCCCGCATCGCCAGCGCGCCCGCGATCCCGCCGCACATGCCGATGCAGTGCCCGCTGGCGGCGATGCCAGCCAGCAGCGCTGCGCCGAGGCTCAGGGAACTCGCATCCGGAGTCATGGCTCTTCCTTTTCGTCTCGCGCCGGACTGGCGGGTGGCCGCTCGTCGTCGGATAGCACCGTCCAGCCCGGACTGTCGAGATCGTCGAACTGCCCGGCGCCGACCGCCCAGAAGAACGCCCATAGACCGATGCCGACCAGCACCAGGCCCAGCGGTATCAGCATGTAGATGATGCTCATCCCAGCGGAGCCTCGGCGTGGTGCGACAAGGTCCAGTTGCGCCCGCTGGCGTTGCGGGGCGTGCGCGACAGGCGCATGGCATTCAATACCACGAGCACGGAGCTGAGCGACATGCCGATGGCGGCGAGCCAGGGCGGCACGAGGCCGAACGCGGCGAGCGGCAGGGCCGCGAGGTTGTAGACGATCGACCAGACCAGGTTCTGCCGAACCACGCGCTGCGTCCGCCGCGCCAGTTCCACCGTGTCGGGCAACTCATCGAGCGAGTCCCGGATGAGGATCAGGTCTGCGCTGGTGTGCGCCAATGCCGATCCGCGGCCCATCGCGATCGCCACGTCCGCTCCGCGCAGCAGTGGCGCGTCGTTGATGCCGTCGCCGACCGCGATCACCACGGCGCCGCCCGCCTGCAGTTCCTGCAAGCGCGCCAGTTTCGCCTCGGGTCGCAAGCGCGCCGCATAGCGGGTGATGCCGCTGCGCTCGGCGATGCTGCCGACCGCCGCTTCCTCGTCACCGCTCGCGATTTCGGACGGCAGTCCGAGACGGGCCAGCCTCGCGACACACTCGCCGGCCTCGGGCCGCAGTTGGTCGGTGAGCCGGAACGCGGCCAGCAGTCCGCTGGCGTCGCCGAGGCAGACCCAGCTCTCGCCTTCGAGCCAGGACGGCGTGGCCACGGTTCCCTTGAGGCCCATCGCATACCCGGGACTGCCGATGCGAAAGCGCCGCTGCCCCGCGGTTCCCTCCAGGCCCTGGCCGGGCACCACGTCGATGTCCGTGGCCGTCATGTCGTGCCGACCCGAGACCAGGAATGCCCGGGCGATCGGATGCTCCGACATGCGCTCGAGTGCCACCGCGAGGCGCAGGCACTCGTCCTCGCCGAGTTGCGCGAGTGGCCGGATTTCCTCGACCCGGATCAGCCCCTGGGTCAGCGTGCCGGTCTTGTCCCAGAGGACATGATTCGCCTTGGCCAGCGCCTCGAGCGCATCCGAACGGGCCACGAGCACGCCCCGTCGCGCGAGTTCAGCCGTTGCTGCCGCGATCGCGGCCGGGGTGGCGAGCGACAGCGCGCAGGGACACGTGACGACCAGCACTGCGAGCGTCGCCGAAAAGGCGCGCGACGGATCGACGAACCACCAGATTGCGAAGACGACGGCCGCGCCTAGCAGGATCCGGCCGAGAAACCAGGCGGCCGCCCGATCCGCCGCCTTCGCCAGCCGCGGGCGTTCGGCCTGCGCTCGCTCGAGCAACGCCACGATGCCCGAGAGCACGGTGTCGCCGGCGACGGCCGCCACGCGCACTCGCAGCGGTGCGCCGAGGTTCTGTGTGCCGGCATGCACCGAGGCGCCAGCGTCCTTGGTCTGCGCCGTCGACTCTCCGGTGAGCATCGATTCATCCACGCGGCCGTCACCTTCGAGCACGGTTCCGTCCGCGGCGAACACTTCGCCGGTGCGCACCAGAAACTCGTCGCCCACGGCCAGTTCGATCGCCTGCACGTCCTCCGCCGCGCCGCCACGCACGCGCCGTGCCGTGACGGGGG
>Ga0315287_10005383_pt1 | contig 12608 bp, 10 predicted proteins | sample YL17G11_0_MG_FD_205037 | JGI IMG/M metagenome (GOLD analysis project Ga0315287, IMG submission 205037) | Sediment microbial communities from Yellowstone Lake, YNP, Wyoming, USA - YL17G11_0 | ecosystem: Environmental > Aquatic > Freshwater > Lake > Sediment | place: USA: Wyoming | collected...
AGCGGTACTGCGAGATCTCGGCGCGCGTTCGAGAGATTCTGCTCCGCGTATCGCCGGTAATCGAGACCGTGTCGCTCGACGAGGCGTTCTTCGACGTGTCGGAGTACGGCGCGGGCGCGATGGCGGTTGCGTTGGCCGCGAAACAGGAGGTCCAGCGGGAGACTCAGCTCACCTGCTCGGTGGGGGTCGCGCCGAACCGCTTCTTGGCGAAGATGGGGTCCGACCTCTCCAAGCCCGATGGCTTCCTTGTGATCCGTCCCGAGCGAGTGCGTGAGATCCTCGACCCTCTCCCCATCGGCAAGATGTGGGGCGTCGGCGACGTCACGGAGCGGCGGCTGCGCGGGCTCGGACTCCTTCGCATCGCCGACGTGCGCACGGCGCCCGTCGAGCTCCTTGAGCGTGAATTCGGGCGCATGGGCGTGCGATTGCACGAGCTGGCCCGCGGCGAGGACGACACGCCGATCGCCGGGGAGTCCGAGTCGGTGTCCATGTCTCGCGAAGTGACGTACGCCGTGGACCTCCTTCGCGCCGAGGAGATCGAGGACGAAGTGCGGCGACTGGCACGCCATGTCGCGGGGCAATTGCGCGCGGCGTCGATGCTGTGCCGCACGGTCCGCATCAAGATTCGCTACCCCGACTTTCGGACGATCACGCGCCAGGTGAAACTGCCTGTGGCCACGGACTCGGAGGGCTTGATCGAGACGCTGGCGGTGCATCTTCTGCGTCAGCGTGCCGAACTCGACGAACGTGGGGTTCGCCTCCTCGGCGTGGGGGTTTCCAGACTCGGGGTCGCCGCGACGCGACAGCTGTCGCTCTTTGATGGTGTCCCGGCGAGCATACTGGAACGGGGACAGCAGGCACCTTAGATGGGGAAGGAATCGATGGGCGGGGACCGATCTCCTCTCTAGAGTTGCCGGTGAGGTGATGCGGATGAGGGGCGCAGTGGCGGTGTTGGTTGGGCTTCTCGGAGTTTGTCTCGCGGTGCAGGCGGTGCCGTTGTGCAGTTACCGATCTCCTCTGACCGACCTCTCGGACTTGGTGATGTCGTTCTCGTACCAGTACGTCAACCACCCGTACGGGGCGAAGGACCGGGACAAGAACGACGGCCAGTTCGTCGTGGACTACAGGCGACTCTACGACACCGCGGAATACGGCTTCGACATTGAACTGGCAAACGAGTTCAAGATCTCGCTTCCCGATGTCTCGATCTTCTCCACGGACGCGGGTGGCAACGTCAAGCGGTACCTTGGCTCCGAAGGCGACGCCTTCGCGTTCGCCGGCGCGAGCGCGCGGAGTTCGTCGTCGTTCGCGTCGCTGGGCGTCTCCGTGAACCTCGGCCTTGGGGTCGGCCGATTCACGGACGTGACGCCGCTGGCGACCGCCACGCGCATCGACGAGACCCTCGTGCGTCGCGGCACGCTGACCGATCACCTGCGATCTGCCGATCTAGAGATCCTTGCGTACGAAATCGGCAGCAAGGACACCTACAGGTCGACCGCCGACCTTCTTGCGGTCGTTCAGGAGATCGTCGAGAGTTCGGGCTACGTGCGACTGGGGGGAGTGGATGCACTCGACTTGTCGAAGATCACGGGCCTGCTCACCGATGCCGGCTTCTCGAGGTACTGCGGCTGGGATGGCGAGCTCGGAGTCGGGTACGAAATCCTCGACCCATCCGGCGGAACGAACGACCTGCTGGTCACGGCCGCCTTCAACTACGCGTTCACAACCGCGCCGAACACCCAACTCCTGCTGGACGGCAGCGTCTTCGGACCCCTGGCATTCTCGACCACGAATCGCATCGATCTCACCGCTGAGTACGACTACATCATCTCGGAGTTCTTGAACGCAAAGGCGACGTACGCGTTCTCGCGCGAGACGTGGAGGAGTATTCCCACCGACGTCCATCGCATCGTACTGAGTGTCGTTCTCACGCCGCTGGACACTGCCGACGTTACCCTGACGGCGTTGCTCGAACACCGTCCGCTCTTCCCCGAATGGAGCGTCGACATTCGCCTTGGCTTGAGCATCCAACTGCTCTAACGAGGTGCCGCCCATCGCCTCGCGCCTAGCGAAGCGTCGCCGCTTCGCGGCGGACGGCGTCCACCATCGCGAGGTCGTGGAGCATGGCCGGGGCCTCGTGGAGGGGGACGTAGCGCGCTTCGGCGATCTCGTCCGGGTCGGGCCGCGGCTGTCCGCACATGGCGGTGCGGTAGAAGAGCATGATCCAGTGCAGCCCCGTCTTCTGGCCAAGCCTCCCGTGCACGCCGACGAAGCGCAGGATCTTCGCCTCCGCCCCCACTTCCTCGCGGATCTCCCGCAAGATGCCGGCTTCCGGCGTTTCGCCGAAACGGAGGAACCCTCCGGGCAACGACCAGCGTCCGTCGTTCAGCCCGCGGCTCCCCTTGACCAACAAGATGCGGTCGCCCTCGATGCAGATGCCTTCGACGACGACGCGTGGCATCGTGGCATGAACGGCCTCGCGGACGACCGGGGCGACGTCCGCGAGCTGTCCGACATCGTCCTTGCTAGGCCAGTGACTCGGATGCTCCGCAAGACGAGGGACGCAGAACCATACATCCTCGCCTGCCGCGAGCGGGGCAATGCACTCGACCGGGAACGGAACCTCGTTCGGCGTCGGAAGGTCGAGCGCTCCGTTCTTGCGAACCAGAAAGATGCGACCGTCCGATTCCACGTAGTATCGCATGGACACTCCTCGCGGAGTATTGTACGCCCAATGCAGCCAGCATCGGGAGGTTGCGGGCATTCAGGGAGGATGGGACAATACGGCGGCGAACGGAGTGCGCGAAGGGGCCGAAGGGACCGGGGCGCACGATGTCTTGTGGGCTGGTTCTCGACGGCCCGAAAGGAGAGACGTGGACCCCCAGACGTCTAGGATTTCGACAACAGCATGGGACGAATTCTCTCGCTGTCCGGAGAGCACGATCCCGCTCCTCCAGGAAGTTCAAAAGGAGGATGGCTACATCTCCGAGGAATCCCTCGATCGCGTGGCGACGCACGCCAACGCACCCCTCAGCACGGTCTATGGCGTGGCGACGTTCTTCTCCCAATTCCGCCTTCGGCGCCCGGGGCTTCATACGATTCGCGTGTGTGAGGGCACAGCGTGCCACGTGCTGGGGGCGAACGACGTCATGGATGCCCTTCAGGAGATCCTCGGCGTGCAGGTCGGCGAAACGACAGCCGACGGGGTCTTTACCTTAGAGAGCGTCCGGTGTCTCGGGTGCTGCAGCCTGTCGCCCGCCGTGATGATCGACGGCGAGACGTACGGCCGCGTCTCCCGCAAAGGGGTCGCGAAGATACTGGACAAGTACCGGAAGGATGCCCGATGAACGGCGTGCGTGAGATCCGCGTTGGGTTAGCTACGTGCGGCGTTGCAGCGGGAGCGCAGCGCGTGTACGAAGCCCTCGTCGACGCGGCGGCGTCCGCTGGCGTTTCTCCGTCGATCAAGCGCGTCGGCTGCGTCGGCATGTGCTACAACGAGCCCCTCGTTGAAGTCGTCGACTCGACGGGCGAGTTCGTGCGCTACGGGCGCGTGCAGCCGGAGGATGCTATTCGGATCATCCGCGACCACGTCGTCGGGGGAGAGCCGGTGGCGGATCGAGTCGTCGACTCCGAGCGGTTCTTTGGGAGGCAAGTTCGTATCGTTCTGGAGAACTGCGGCTGCATCGACCCCGAGTCGATCGACGAATACCGCGCTCGCGATGGGTACCTCGCGCTGGAGAAGGTCCTGCGAACGATGACCCCGGCGGATGTGGTCGCTCTAGTGTCGGCGTCCGGGCTTCGCGGGCGCGGGGGCGCGGGGTTCCCAGCGGGCACGAAGTGGGGGTTGGCCGCGAAGGAGAGCGCCCGTCAGAAGTACTTCGTCTGTAACGGCGACGAAGGGGACCCCGGTGCGTTCATGGATCGCAGCGTCCTGGAGGGCGACCCGCATCGAGTTCTTGAGGGCATGGCGATCGCCGCGTATGCGATCGGCGCCTCAAAGGGCTACGCCTATGTGCGCGCCGAGTATCCGCTCGCGATCGCGCGTCTGGAGAAAGCGATCGCCGACGCCCGCGCGGCCGGATTCCTCGGCGAGGACATTCTCGGGAGCGGCTTCTCGTTCGATCTGCGGATCAAAGCCGGTGCGGGCGCCTTTGTGTGCGGCGAAGAGACGGCCCTGATCGCGTCGATCGAAGGGCGTCGGGGAATGCCCCGGCGGCGTCCCCCGTACCCCTCGGTGTCCGGCCTGTGGGGCCATCCCACGTGCATCAACAACGTGGAGACGCTGGCCAACGTGCCGTGGATCCTCCGCCGCGGAGCGGCAGCTTTTGCCGCTTACGGGACGGAGAAGAGCAAGGGAACGAAGGTCTTCGCGCTCGCAGGCAAGATCAACCACAGCGGGTTGATCGAAGTCCCGATGGGGACGAGCATCCGCGAGATCATCTTCGACATCGGCGGAGGCATCCAGGGGGGGCGAGAGCTGAAGGCGATCCAGATGGGCGGCCCTTCCGGAGGCTGCCTCCCTGCGTCGTTGGCGGACACCCCCGTCGACTACGAGGCGCTCAAGGCCACGGGCGCCATCGTCGGCTCGGGCGGGATGATCGTGCTGGACGATGCAACGTGCATGGTGGATGTCGCCCGATTCTTCCTTGACTTCACTCAAAAGGAGTCGTGCGGGAAATGCACGTTCTGCCGCGTTGGGACCAAGCGGATGCTCGAGACACTCGAGCGAATCTGCGCCGGACATGGAACCGAAGAGGAGTTGGAGCGACTCGTCGAGTTGGGCCAGAAGATCAAGGCGCACTCGCTCTGCGGGCTCGGCCAGACGGCGCCCAACCCGATCCTCACGACGACTCGCTACTTCCCCGATGAGTACACGGCTCACATTCGCGACGGCGCCTGTCCGGCCAAGGTGTGCAAGCCTCTTCTTCGCTACGGAATTGACGTCGCGGCCTGCAAGAACTGCAGGGTGTGCTCGCGGCAGTGTCCCGCGGCGGCGATTTCCGATGGGGTTGGCGCGTTCCAGGTCATTGACGAGGCGTTGTGCGCGAAGTGCGGGCGGTGCCTCCAGGTCTGTCCATTCGGCGCGGTGAACGTGGAGACCGGAAAGGTGAGCGCATGATTTCGATCGCGATCGACGGGCGGACGGTGACGGGGCAGGCGGACGAGACGATCCTCGAGGTGGCTCGGCGCGCGGGAATCGACATTCCGGCACTCTGCGCGGAGAGGCGCCTGGACCCGTTTGACTCCTGCGGTGTGTGCGCCGTGGAGGTTGCCGGGCGGGGGATCGTCAAGGCCTGCTCGACGCCCATCGCCGAGGGCATGGAGATCCTGACGGACTCGGCCGCTGCACACGACGTTCGAAAGACCGCGCTCGAGCTCCTGCTCTCCAACCATTGGGGCGACTGCGTGGGGCCCTGCCAGGAGGCGTGCCCGGCGCACACGGACTGCCAGGCCTACGTCAGCCTGGCTGGAAACGGTCGCTTCGAGGACGCGCTTCGCGTGCTCTACGAGTACCTCCCTCTCCCGGCATGCTTTGGCCGTATCTGCCCAGCGCCGTGCGAGGACGCCTGCCGACGTCAACTGGCCGAGGAGCCCGTTCAGATCCGGCATCTGAAGCGATTCCTCGGTGACCTGCCGGTCTCCTACGTGCCGTCCGTGGAGGTCGAGTCTGGGAAACGAGTCGCGGTCGTCGGCGGCGGGCCCGCCGGGCTGAGTGCCGCGTACTTCCTGCGGCGGCGAGGGCACAGCGTCATCCTGTTCGAGGCGATGCCCCACATGGGCGGCATGCTGCGATACGGGATCCCCGAGTACCGGCTGCCGCAGTCCGTGATCGACCGAGAGGTGGACGTTCTCCGGCAGATGGGCATGGAGTTCCGGAATGGCGTCAAGCTCGGTGAACAGATCACGCTCGCCGAGCTCGAGGCGGAGTACGACGCGGTCTTCGTCGGGCTCGGTGCTTGGGGCGCTCAATCCATGGGACTTGCGGGCGAGGATCATCCTGGCGTGACGCAGGGGACCGACTTCCTCCGGCAGGTCAACGAGGGGCGTCTTCCGCGCCTGCCGAAGAAGGTGGCCGTCATCGGCGGGGGGAACACGGCCATGGACGCCGCCCGATGCGCGTGCAGACTCGGATCCCACGTCACGGTGCTCTACCGGCGCACGCAGGAGGAGATGCCGGCGCTCGCACACGAGATCAGGGAGGCGGCCGATGAAGGAGTCGAATTCCGGTTCCTAACGCAGCCCGTCGAGTTTGTTGGAGGTCGGAGCCACTTGCGCGGGATCCGTTGCATGCGGATGGAACTCGGCAAGCCGGACGAGAGCGGACGCCGGCGGCCCATTGAAGTGGCTGGATCGGAGTTCGTCGTCGACGTCGAGGCGGCTCTCCTCGCCGTGGGCCAGGTGGTCGATTCGTCAAGCCTCGTGTCAGCGGGCGTGGAAGTCACGAAAAGGGGCACTCCCGTGGTGGACGCGCGCACCGGGCGGACTTCGAAACCCAAGGTGTTCTGCGGTGGCGACATGGTCACCGGCCCCGGCGTCGCCGTCGAGGCCGTCGGGGCTGGGCGACGTGCGGCCGAGGCCATTCACCGGTTCCTCACGTGTGGCGACCCCGCGCCTCCGGTTGCGACGTACGCTCACGTGAAACATAACGTCACCCGAGACGACATCGGGAACCCGGCGACCGCGCCGCGCATCCGAACTCCCGTCCGGCCGGCCGGCGAACGGGTCGGCGACTTCGCGGAGTACGAGACAGGCCTGAGCGGGTCGCAGGCCGTTGCCGCCGGCCAGCGTTGTCTCGAGTGCGGGTGCATGGCGTTCCATGATTGCCGGCTCCGCGATTGCGCCACGGACGTCGAAGCCTCGCAGGAGGCGTACGCCGGTGGAATGCCGCGGAAGTTACGCGACGAGCGCCATCCGTTCATCGTCCGAAAAGTGGGCAAGTGCATTTCCTGCGGACGTTGCGTTCGAGTGTGCGCGGACGTGTGCGGCATCTCGGCCATCGACTTCGTGGGCCGCGGCATAGAGACCGAAATCCAGGCGCCGTTCAACCGGGCGTGGCAGGACTCCGCCTGTGCGACCTGTGGAGCGTGCGTCGACGCGTGTCCTACAGGCGCTCTGTACGATCGGACCTTGCTCGGGAAGCAGGTGCCGCTGGACCTGGAGAAGACCGAGACGGCATGCAGCCTCTGCGGCCTGGGCTGCGACATCGCGTCGTTGACACTGGGCGGCACGTACATGGGGAGCGTGCCGTCGAGTGAGGAGGGCGTCCTGTGCGCTCGAGGGCGCTACGGCTGGCATGCGATCAAGGACGCGCCTCGGATTACGGCGCCGATGATCCGGTACGGGAGCGCGCTCGTGGAGGTTTCCTGGGGCGAGGCACTGGAGGAAGCGACGAAACGACTCGTCGCGGCGCGGAGAAGCGCCGTGGTCTTCGGTACAGGCCTTCTCACGTGTGAGGAGGCCTGGCTGACGTCTCGCCTCGCGGAGATCCTTGAGGCGGGGGCTCCGAGCTTCGATGTCAACGCGGCCAAGAGCAGGATGGGGGTGCGGCCCGAGCAGATCGTCGGCCTGGATGCCCTCGACGGACTTGGGCAGTTGATCGTCGCCGTAGGACCTCGTGCGCCGCACGAGAAGGTCGCCCTTGACGTGATCCTGCGCCGTGCGATCCGGCGCGGTTCCGTCGTCATCAGCGTTGGCGCTCAGGTTCCGGGAGCCCACGTGGAGCTCCCACTGGGCGACCTTGAGCGACTGCTATCGGACCTCGGGTCCGCCCACGGCTTCCCATATGACCTGGCGGGCACCCATCTTCCAGCGAGCGCGCAGCGGCATGGGGCTCCCGGTCTGCGAATTCCGCTCTTCCTCATCGAGGAGAGGACGATCTCGAGCAGCGCTCTCGAACACGTAGCTGCGTGTCTGAGGACCGGCGGCGCTCGCCTCGCCGTCGTTCCTGCGACGGCGAACGCTATCGGACTGCGCAAACTCGGATTCACGGAAGCATTGAATGCATCGGCCCGCGCGTGGTTGACGGTCGGGGCGGATCCTGTGGCGACAGCAGCGGGGCGCCAGCATCTGCCCGGCGTCGAGACGCTCGTCGCCATCAGCGCCACGCAGACCATGACCACCGCGCGAGCGCACGTCGTTTTCCCGATGCGAGTACCTTACGAGACTCGAGGGACAATCCTCACTGCCTCCGGCACAAAGCGCTTGTCCGCCGTCAAGAAGGCCGCGATCGACGAGGAAACGTGGGAGGTCCTGTCGCGGCTCGCTTCGGCGCTCGAATGCGGGCCCATTCCTGAGACGTTCGATGAGCTGTCGCGAACAGCCATGCGAGCTGTGGAGAAAGGCCCGGGAAACATCGTGAGGGCCGGTGTCACGCCGGCGGGCATCGCCTGCGCAATCGATCGACGACTCGCTGAGCTCGGCATCTGACGACGAGACCTCTGACAGCAGGGGCGTCGGTGGCGTACGCGTTTCCAGAGGGAGCCCACTGCGTGTCCTTTCGCGAGGGGACGGGCGACCCCCATCGGGTCCGGGTCGTACGTCATAGTCTTGCCACAGACAGCTAGCACCACCCGGTGCCGGAGCGAGCGGAGGGGCGAAAGCCGCTTCGCTCGTTCCTTTCTGAGGAAGCGCGGGGGCCGCGTTCTGCGCAGACGCGTGGTGCACCGTGCCTCCTCCAGAAGGAGGCTGAGGTGAACTGGAAGGCCTACTACGCGAGGGAGTGGACGGCGCCTGGGGCGGCCCGCGCCAGGTGGCGGGGTGGGTCGCCGAGCGGCCGGACGAGGCGCTCGTCGGCGCGGTGGCCCATGGCGCCATCATCTCGTTTCCGCACACGGCCCTCCGGTATGCGGGTGCTCTCCAGGCGTCCATCCTTCGCGCGCTGTACGGCGCCGGCGTCCGACGTGTCCTGGCGCTCGGCGTCGTCCACGGTGGCGTGGTCCCCGCGGTTCGCGTCGCCCAGGACACAGCGGCATCTCCGGCCGAACGGCGAGAGGCGTTCGACGCGGCGTCCGGCGGCTTCCTGGCCGACACGAGCGCGGCGGACACGCCGCTCGGGCGCGCGCCACTGTGGACGGTGCCGGAAGGGTCCGGCCTCGTGCGCCGCGCCGCCGACGGGATGCTGCGCGACGAGTTCTCGCTCTCCGACTACGCGCCGATTCTCGCCGTTCCGCCACCGTGCTGCGTCGCGTCGGCCCTCATCCAGTTCGATCGATAGTTCCACTCCGTGTGCTTTCGTTGCAGCTGGATGCGTCCTTCCGTACGCTTCCCGCCGTTCGTGGCGGGCAAGGAGGCGCGGCGATGTCGAGGGTGGTCGGCGTGATCGGGGGCATGGGGCCGGCGGCGACGGTCGAGTACCTCGCGCGGTTGGTTCGTGCGACCCCCGCGGAGCGAGACAGCGACCACCTGCACGTGCTCGTCGACAGCGATCCGGCGATTCCCAGTCGAGCCGACGCGATCCTGCACGGGGGGCCTGACCCCGCTCCGCGGCTGCGCGCGATCGCGCGGGGCCTGGAGCACTCGGGCGCGGAGGTTCTTGCCATGCCGTGCAACACCGCCCACGCGTACCTCGAGTCCGTGCGCGAGGCGGTCGCGATCTCAGTGCTCGACATGCTCGCGGAGGCGGCAGATTGCGTGAACGCCGACTGTGTGGGACTCTTGGCCACGGAGGCCGCGATCCGTGCCGGCCTCTACCAGAAGGTGCTCGGGGCTCGCGGGATCGCCGCGGTCGTTCCGCGGGTGGCCGACCAAGCGGAGATCACGCGCCTGATCGCCGCGGTGAAAGCCGGGCAGGCTCTGGAGGAGCTTCGGGCACGACTGCGTCGAGTCACCGCTCACTTGCGAGATGAGGGCGCGAGCGGACTCCTCGTCGGTTGCACGGAGATCTCGCTCCTCCGTGACGAGGGAGAGGCATTGCCGGTGGTCGACGCCCTCGACTGTCTTGTCGAGGCGACCGTGCGCGAGGCGCGCGCAGGAGGGACACGATGAGCAGGGACATGAAAGAGCGCGTGATCGGAGGCGTCGACGATCTCGACGCGCGGCTGCGGAGCGTGAGCGAGTACGTGTTCGCCCACCCCGAACTGAAGTTCGAGGAAGTCCTCGCCTCGCGGCGCCTCGCGGAGGAGCTCGAGGGCGACGGCTTCCGGGTCGAGACCGGGGTGGCCGGTCTTCCTACCGCGTTGCGCGCCGAGCACCCGTCGGTTTCCGACGGCCCCACGGTGGCCGTGATCGCTGAGTACGACGCGTTGCCCGACCTGGGCCACGCCTGCGGCCACAATCTGATCGCCGCCGGAGCGCTCGGCGCTGCGCTGGCGCTCGGGCGGATCAAGTCGGAGCTGCCGGGTCGCCTCGTGGTTCTCGGGACGCCGGCGGAAGAGGGCGGCGGCGGGAAGGTGCTGATGGTCGAAGCCGGCCTGTTCGACGGCGTGGACGTGGCGATGATGTTCCATCCCTCGCCGTTCACGACGGTCGGACACGGCAGCCTGGCGATCACCGAGGTGCGCGTCGAGTTCCGTGGCGTCGCGGCCCACGCGTCCGCCTGGCCGGAGCGCGGCGTGAACGCGCTCGACGCCGTGATCCAGACGTACAACGGCCTGAACGCCTTGCGCCAGCACATCAAGGACGGTGCGCGCATCCACGGGATCATCACGCACGGAGGCGTGAAGCCGAACATCGTCCCCGACTACGCGGCGGCCGAGTTCTACGTGCGCGCGGCGGACACGGCCTATCGCGACGAGTTGCTCGGGAAGCTGCGCCGCTGCGCCGAGGGCGCGGCGCTCGCCACCGGGGCGACGCTCGATTTCAAGACGATCTCGGTCCCGTACAAGGCGATGAAGCTGAACGCGACCCTCGATGCCGCCTTTGCCCGCAACCTCGAGCGACTCGACTGGCATCTCGATGCGCCACGCGGCGGGCCGCTCCCTTACGGGTCAACCGACATGGGCGACGTGAGCCAGGTGGTTCCTTCGCTCCATCCCTACATGGCGATCTGCGACGAGGGCGTGGCGGGACACTCCGGTCCGTTTGCCGAGGCGTCGCGATCCGAGCGTGGCCACGCGGCCATGATGGCCGCGGCAAAGACGATGGCGATGACGGCCGTCGATGCGTTCGTGTCCCCCGATCTCGTCCGCGACGCTTGGTCGGAATTCCGCGGGCGGCCGTAGGTGGGCCGCCGCCTGCGGCGCGCCTGCTAGGACCAGTCGGGCCGGAGCTTCGCGTGCCCGGACAGGAAGCGATCCGCCGCGACGGCCGCCGTCGCGCCTTCCGCGGCGGCGATCACGGCCTGCTTGAGATGCTTGCACAGAACATCGCCGGCGGCGAACACTCCGGGAACGGATGTGTGGGAGAGGGAGTCGACGACGAGACATCCCTCCGCCGACAGCGACGCCTGGCCGCCGAGGAAGTCCACGATCGGCCGAGCGCCCTGCAGAAAAAGGAAGACTCCGCTCACCTCGAGCACGGACGCGGCCGCGCCGCGGGCGCGGATGCGTAGCCCTTCCACCCGATTCTGACCGAGGATCTCGTCGACGAAGGTGGACCGATGCACCTCGATCACCGGGTTCGCCGCGAGTTCTGTCGCCAGTGCGCCCGGCGCCCGCAGCGACTCCGCGGGCATGAGCAGATGCACGCGACGAGCCAGCCGCGCGAGGAGAAGCGCCTCTTCGCCCGCCTCGTCCGTCGCCCCCACCACGGCCACCACCTGATCGCGAAAGAAGTAGCCGTCACACGTCGCGCAATACGACACCCCCCGGCCGATGAGTCGTTCCTCGCCCGGAAGGGTGGCCGCGCGCCCCATCGATCCCGTGGCGACGATCATTGCGCGCCCCTGGTATGCGCCCTTCGCTCCCCACGCCATCTTCACCGGGCCGTCGAGAGTCGCGGCCGTCACGCGATCGGCGACGAAGATGGCGCCGTACCGCTCCGCCTGAGCCCGAATACTGGCGACGATGTGGGCGCCGGGAACCGGATCGATGAGCCCGGGGAAGTTGCCAATCTCACGGCTCATGCCGAGTGCGCCCGACGCGATGCCCTTGTCGACGACGCGGCACGTCCGACCGGACCTCGCGGCGTAGAGCGCGGCCGTCGCTCCGGCGGGACCTCCGCCAATCACGAGAACATCGACGATATCGTCGTCCGCCGGATGTTCGATCTCAGTCGTCATGCTCACCCCTTGTCTTCCTCTCTGGCACGGGATCATAGCCGCCCGGGTGGAGCGGCTGGCACTTGAGAAGTCTGCGGACGGCGAGCCATCCTCCGCGTAGAACGCCGTGCGTCTCCACCGCCTCGATCGCGTACTGCGAACAGGACGGGGCGAACCGGCAATGATGAGGCAGGAGCGGCGACAGGAACCGGCGGTAGACACGAATCGGCGCGACGAGGACTCGGCGGAGCATGGCCCGATAGTAGGGGGATGCGTCTCTCTTGACAACTGGCAACCAGGGGAGTAGACTGCCGATTAGCAGACAGATGGCGAGTCTGCCAAGGAGCGAAACATGAGAGTCCTACTACAGAACAGAACTGGCAACGAAGGCTGCGCCCTGAGGCACATTCCTGAGATGCGGCGTGGGACCTTCCGGCTTGAGTCGAGTCTGTCGCACCTGATCGATGAGTTG
>Ga0315287_10005385_pt1 | contig 12606 bp, 3 predicted proteins | sample YL17G11_0_MG_FD_205037 | JGI IMG/M metagenome (GOLD analysis project Ga0315287, IMG submission 205037) | Sediment microbial communities from Yellowstone Lake, YNP, Wyoming, USA - YL17G11_0 | ecosystem: Environmental > Aquatic > Freshwater > Lake > Sediment | place: USA: Wyoming | collected...
CCCATCTGACGCGGCCCCCACGACACCCAGATGCCGCGCCGGAACAAGGACAGCTTGGCGACAAAGACGCCAACGACCCCGGACGCCACCATCGCGATCGAAGCGTACACGAATGCTGCGGGGTTGAACAGCGCGTAGGGAATCACGATCGCAGCGCTGATGCCCACGGGGAAGATCAGGAACGCAATATCGAAGTCGATCAACCACAACTCACGCTTGTCCTTGCCGTAAACCATCCACGACATTGCAATTTCCCCTTTCCCTTACGCCGCCGAACGATCATGAGACTGACCCGCATAGGATGCGGATCGTTGGCGTTCGGTCCGCAGAGTGTGGCGTGTGGTTTCCTGCCGAAGGCCTCGTAACCCCCGTACCTTCAATTGTATACGCCCTGCCACACGGTTGATCACCGCATCGTATGCGGATGAGCATAAGCCTACCACTTGGAATCGATTCCGTCTCCCGGCCTACGAACGCCCGCAAGGTGGTGTAGGAATCTGTCATCCCGTCGATTAAAGCCATCACGTCTTGACTTGTTGAATGGAAGACGAGATACAGCGGGACTCGCACCAGCAGCAAACAAGAATTTGTCTTTGACAACGCTGGAGGTAACGCGTAGCCTCAGGACCGTCATCGTCGCCAGCCCTGGAGGAGCGGTTCATGCCTAACCAAACCAGCGAGTCCCGCGTCCACAATCCGAGCCAGATGGCCACGTATCGACAGAGCCATCGAACTCAAATTTGATTGCTCCACCAAGTAAAAACAAACACTGGGGTCAGATTCGATGTTGAATAGAAAAAGTAGCAGAGGAGATGGGAGGGCGGCACATCCAGTCCAACCCCCATGTCTCAATGCTTATTAGTAGGTCGTCACTTGAGGAAGGATCATATCGATGGCTGAGACAATCCCGATGGCCAGTCACGAGGTTCGGTGGTTCTTCGAAGGAAAGGCCGATCAGCATAAACAATTGAAGGATTGGTTTGAGACGGTAGCTCCCAGTTCAATTTCAAAGCACTCCGGTGTCGGACCACCGGTATGGAAGCTCCGGCTCGATGACCAACCTGACATCTATCTGCTCGTGCCCGGCAACGACGATATGGGCATCAAGTGGCGTGAGGGCGAGTTGCAAATTAAGGGCCGTGTCTCTTCCCTCGGTACGCAGGTGTTCTGCGGTCGGCATCAGGGGAAGGTCGAACGCTGGATCAAGTGGTCATACAAGAACGTCCCAGCTTCGTATCAACGACTATTTGCGGCGGAGAAGGAGCCGGGGCTGGTGACTGCCGCTGTTCGGAAAACTCGCGCGTTGCGCAAGGTGCGACTGGACACTCTGAACGGCAAGGCTGAAGAAGTCGATGCGAAGACCTTTATCGATCGTGGCCTCGGATTCGAGTTGACGGATCTGGAAGTGGCTGGGAAGGCCTATTGCTCCCTGGCGTTTGAGGCGTTCCCAAATGACTCCGCAATGGACGCAGCGTTCACCCAAGCCGTCGAGGCTTTCCTTGCCGGCTTGGAAAAATTTGACCTTACCGCGGCTTGTTCACAATCCTATCCGGCCTTTCTAGGCAGCGTCATAACGACCAAACACGGGGTAAAGAAATAGGGCCAGACTCTGATGGCTCCCCACAAAGTACTCTGTAATAGTTAGGGGCAAGAGGTGGGCAACCAATCTAGCTCTTCCAGCCCGAGCATCTCCCTTCCCAAAGGCGGCGGCGCCATCAAGGGGATCGGCGAAACGTTTCAGCCGAACCTCTTCAGCGGAACAGGCAACCACTCAATTCCCATTGCGACTTCGCCCGGCCGTAGCGGCTTTGGTCCAGCACTCTCCCTTCAATACAGCTCCGGCAACGGCAACGGCCCATTCGGCTTGGGCTGGCAGCTTTCAATTCCCCGAATCACCCGTAAGACAGAAAAGGGCCTCCCGCAATATCATGATGACACCGATGTTTTTGTGATGTCGGGGGCTGAAGACCTGGTTCCCTGCCTGACAAAGGCCGTCAATCCGCCCACCGGCCTGAGAATCTTGCTACCGGAAGATCCCGTTACTCCACCACTCCACACCGTCTATCGGTTTCGCCCGCGCACCGAGGGCCTCTTTGCCAGGATTGAAAAGTGGGAGAACAACGCCACCAAAGAGGTGCATTGGCGCGCCACCACCAAGGAAAATGTGACCAGCATCTACGGTCGTACGGCTGCGGCGCGCATTGCTGATCCAGAAGATGAACAACGCGTCTATGAATGGCTGTTGCAAGAAACCTTCGATGCCACAGGCAATCACATCCTCTACGAATATGCGAGAGACAACCCCCAACTCTACAACAAGGAAAATATCAGTCTACATTTAAACAAAATCTACGACCAAAAACGAAACGCGACCCAGCTCTATATTCGGCGGATCTATTACGGAAACCTGCCCAATCCTCTCCTCGATGAACATGGGAGTCCTGTCAAATATCCCAATGGAAGCGAGATCGGACATTTGCGCGACGGACGCCGCTATGCCTTCGAAGTGGTGTTTGACTACGGCGAGTGGGCAATGCCCAACAAAGATCCACACCCGGACCCTCTACCCGTAGGGCAACAGGAACTCTTCGGCCCAGATCCTTCCATATCCCCCCCTCCTCCGCCCGTGGGGATCACGCTGATGACGCAGCAACAGGAATTCTTCGGCCCTGATCCTTCTATATACGCGGCAAATAATGCCGTTCCGATCCGTCAAGATCCCTTTTCCAGTTTTCGAGCCGGCTTTGAAATCCGGACGTTACGGCGCTGCCGCCGGGTCTTGATGTTCCACCACTTCGCTGAACTTCAGAGCCCGACGCTCGTCCGGTCGACGGATTTCGAGTATGACAACAAGCCAGACACCCTCGTCTCTCTCCTGAACTCTGTTACCGTCGCCGGATACCAAAGAGATACGGCGGGTGCCTACAAAATAGCCAGCATGCCGCCGGTCACCTTCAAATATTCCGAGTTCCGGCCGCAGGAGCAGCGGTATCAGTCGGTGGCGGCCCAGGGCAATGATATGCCGCCGCGGGCACTCAACGATCCTAATTTTGCCCTGGTCGACTTATTCGGCGACGGATTGCCGGATGTTCTCCACACCGGACCAGCTGGATTCCGTTACTGGAAAAACCTTGGCGGCGGTCTGTTGGATCGTCCCCGCGTGATGCCCCAAATTCCCGCCGGCATCGCCCTCTCTCAGCCCGGAGTGGGGTTTGGAGATATGGGTGGCGATGGGCGCGCAGATCTCCTCGTGCATTCTGGGCCGCTCCCAGGGTTCTTCGAGACCACGTCCACCGGAACCTGGCAGAACTTCAGGCCCTACGAGACCTTCCCCAGTTTTGACCTGGCCGATCCGAATGTACGGATGGTCGATCTCACCGGAGATGGCCTGTCGGATGCGCTGATGACCCGAGACCATCATTTCCTCTGGTTCGAATGTCTGGGCGACAAAGGGTTCGCAGCGCCGAAGTCCGTCGAGCGCGAGCATGACCTCGACGAATTCCCGAACGTCTATTTCAACGACCCTTCGGGGAGAGTCCGCCTGGCCGACATGACCGGGGACGGGCTCAATGACATTGTCCTGCTGCATAACGGCAGAATCGATTACTGGCCCAATCTTGGCTATGGCCGCTTCGGCAAGCGCATCACGATGGAGAATGCGCCGCGCTTAGAGCTTAACTTCGATCCTAAGCGGCTTTTTCTAGCCGACCTGGACGGGACCGGCTGTGCGGATCTCGTATATGTCGACTTCGACCGGGTCCATTTTTGGTTTAACCAGTCCGGCAACCGGTGGAGCGATCAACAGACGATTCGAGGGACGCCGATCGTCGGCGACGTCGACTCCATTCAATTTGCCGACGTCTTCGGAACCGGGACGGCGACGCTGCTCTGGAGCTATGACTATAGTTTTCAGCCCGGAGGCAACTACAAAGCCCTCGATTTTTGCGGCGGCATCAAACCCTACGTCCTCACTGAGATGAACAACAACATGGGGGCGACGACAAGGGTGCGCTATGCGCCCTCAACCAAATACTTTCTTGAGGATCAAGCCAAGGGCATTCCCTGGGCCACCAAGCTGCCCTTTCCCGTGCACGTCGTCGATAAGGTGGAGGTCATCGATCACATCAGCAAAACGAAACTGGTCACGACGTACAAATACCATCACGGCTATTTTGACGGGCGGGAGCGAGAGTTCCGCGGCTTCGGGCGGGTGGATCAGTTCGACACCGAGACATTTGAAGACTTCACCCAATCGAGCCTGCATGACGGCAGTGCTGTATTCAGCAACAACCAGAAGGCCTACCATGTCCCTCCGGTCGAGACCCGATCATGGTTCCACACCGGCTTCTATTTCGACGAGGACCGGCCATCGTATGCAGCCGCGCCGTTCGACTACAAGGAGCTGACAAATAAATTTCGAACAGAGTTCTACCAGGGAGATGGGCTGGCCGTTCAGCTCGACGACCACAACGTCGAGACGGGCGAGACTCCGCACGAGGCGTACCGGGCGTTGAGAGGATCAGTCCTGCGCACGGAGGTCTATGGAAGAAATGGAACGGACAAGGCCCAACACCCCTACCTGGTGACCGAAACCCGCTACCGGGTATCACAACTCCAGCCGAAGAATGGCAATCACCACGCCGTCTATCTGAATAGTCAGATGGAAAGCCTGAGCTCCCATTACGAGCGCAACCCAGCCGATCCGCGCCTCCAGCACGCGCTCACGCTGGCAGTGGACACCTACGGCAATGTCCTGAAGTCACTTGCCATTGGCTATGGCCGTCGCCAGTCCGATCCCAACCTGCCGTTGCAAACTGACCAGGACAAGCAGACCCAGACACTCATGACCTACACGGAGAACCGCTACACCAACGCGATTGACGATCCGATCCATGATCCGGACAACTACCGGACGCCATTGCCGAGCGAGACACGCACGTACGAGTTGACCGGATTCAAGCCTGCAGGCAATACCAACCGGTTTAGCTTCGGCGAATGGGTCAAGAATGATTTCGAACGGCTCAAGTTGGCAGGCGAAATTAGGTATGAGGCAACCCCCGACCTCACCAAGGAACAGAAACGCCCGATCGAGCATGTCCGCACCTGTTATCGCAAGAATGACCTGACCGATCTGCTCCCGTTGGGTACAGTGGAGTCGCTGGCCCTGCCGGGCGAAAGCTACAAGCTTGCCTTCACACCGGGATTGCTGGATCAGGTCTACCAGCGCTCGCGCATCTCCGATCCGTCAGATATCCTGCCAGTTGATGTGCCAGGCGGTAAGATGGCCGACCGGGGCGGATACCTGAGCAGTCAGAGCCTGCGAAGCCGGAGTCTCTTCCCGGCAAACCCCGCCGCTCCATTCTGGACAAAGAGCGACGAAGATGGCCACTGGTGGATACCCTCGGGTCGAATGTTTTACTCACCCGACAGCGGCAACACGCCAAGGCAGGAATTCAACTACGCCAGCCAACATTTCTATCTCCCACATCGTTACCGCGACCCATTCCACACCAATGCGGTCAGCACAGAGACCGTTGTCACCTACGATGCCTACGATCTGCTGGTGAACCACACCACCGACCCGCTCGGCAATACCGCGAGGGCCGAACATGATTACCGCCTCCTCCAGCCATTCCGGGTGACCGACCCGAACGGCAACCGCACTGCAGTACGGTTCGATACGCTCGGATTGGTTGTCATGACATTCGTGATGGGCAAGTTTGGGCAGAACGAAGGCGATCGCTTTGATGACACCTTCAGCGAGATTTCTGCCCAGGACGACCCCACGACGAAACTGGAGTACGACCTGTTCGTGAACAAGAATGACCCGCAGCACGAACAGCCGAACTTTGTCAAAACCGAAGCCCGCGAGAAGCATCGCGATCCCACTACGCGCTGGCAAATATCCTACAGCTATTCCGACGGCTTTGGCCGCGAGATCCAGAAGAAGATTCAGGCCGAGCCGGGACCCGTTCCCAAGCGCGACCCCACGGGTAAGATCATCGTGGGTGCGGATGGCCAGCCGCAGATGACGCCGAACGACGTCAGCCCGCGCTGGGTCGGCAGCGGCTGGACCATCTTCAACAATAAGGGTAAACCCGTCCAGAAGTACGAGCCGTTCTTCGACGACACCCATGACTTTCGCTTCGGCAAGCAAGTCGGGGTGAGTTCCACGCTGTTTTACGATCCGCTGGAGCGCGTCGTCGCCACGCTGCACCCGAACCATACCTATGAGAAGGTGGTATTCGATCCCTGGCGGCAGGCGACTTATGACGTGAACGACACAGTTAAACTTGATCCGAGCAGTGATGACGATGTGAAAGCATTCTTTGTCCAGCCCGATGGCACACCGCGCATCCCCACGACCGAATACTTGCCAACCTGGTACGTCCAGTGCGTTGGAAACCCGGTCGGTGACCCCGAGCGCGCCGCCGCACAGAAGGCCGCCGCCCACGCCGATACACCCACCATCGCGCATCTCGACGCGTTAAGCCGCCCCTTCCTCACTCTTGCCGGCAATGGCCCTGACCCTGCGCAACCTGGCCGACAGCTACACTTTGCCACCCGCGTTGAGCTCGACATCGAAGGAAACGATCTTCATATCACCGATCCGCGGGGTATCCAGGCATGTACCCACCGTTTTGACGTGGCCGGGCGCAAGCTCTCTATCGACAGCAAGGATGCTGGTGTACGGCTTACGCTCCCCGACGTGACCGGCAAATCGATCTACAGCTGGGATGCAAATGGGAACCGGGCCCGAACCAAGTACGATCCGCTACGCCGTCCAACTGAAGCCTGGGTAAAACCGAGCGGAGGCGGCGAATACCTTACGGAAAAGACGATGTACGGGGAGTCCATATCCGATCCCAATATAAATAAAAACCACCGTGGAAAAGTGTGGAAAATCTACGATGGGGCTGGTCTGGTTGTGAGCGATGAGTTCGACTTCAAAGGCAATCTGAAGCAAACGAGACGGCGGCTCTTGAGTCAACCCAGGTCTCAAGCGCAATGGTCCCAGCCGGGCTCGACCAACTTCAGCGAAAGTTACGCGGAGAGCCTCTTAGAGCCGGGTGTCGGCTACACGATCCTTACCGAATACGATGCGTTGAATCGCATCACAAGGCACACGACACCCGATCGCAGCATCACGGTCTCGATGTACAACGAGGCCAATTTATTGAATGGCGTGAAGGTGCAAATTCGAGGCGGGGGCGCCAAGATCTTTGTCGAGAACATCGATTACAATGAGAAGGGCCAGCGCACGAACATCGTGTACGGCAACAAGGTCCAAACGGTGTATGCGTATGATAAGAAGACATTCCGTCTTGTAGGGCTGACAACAAAGAGAAAATACGACACGCCGACACCGGAAATCATCCAGGGATTGAAATATACCTACGATCCTGCAGGGAACATCACTCAGATCCAAGACGATGCTATCCCGACAATCTGGTATGACCAGACTAAGATCGATGCCCTCAGTACCTACACCTATGATCCCCTCTACCGCCTGATCCTCGCCACAGGCCGCGAGCACCGGGCGATCGGGTTCAACCACTCGCGTGAGGTGACGGCCTTCAAGCAAAGCCATTTCATTCCGCTTCCTCCGCCGACAACGGACGCTCAAGCGTTGCAGATGTATACGGAGGCGTATCAGTACGATCACGGTGGTAACTTGGAACAGATGTCTCACTACCGTGGAGTCGTCACTGATCCAGCCATGCTTGTCGGAGCGGCTGCCCTATGGATTCGAAATCAGTTCTTCGAATCGAACGGTTCGGCTCCCAAAAGCAATCGCATTACCTTTAGCAGGCCTTCGAGCACGCTCCCATTACCAATGTCCGTTCCGGACTTTGAACACGACAGAAACGGCAATCTGCTCAAGATCGACGGTAATCTCCGCAACTTGAAATGGGACTTCAAGAATCAACTGATCGAGGCTGAGCTCAATGCCGCAGGAAATAAGGCGTACTACCAATACGATGCTGCCGGGCAAAGGGTCCGCAAAGTCATCGTCAAGAACGGTGTAACGGAAGAGTATATCTACCTAGGTGGTTGCGAGATCTACCGAAAATCAAACAGCTCGGGAACACCGCTCGAGCGCCACACGCTGCATGTCATGGACGACAAAACGCGCATTGCCCTGGTGGAGACCGAGAACCCGGGCACCGTACATGCGAACACCCGCTTCCGGTACCAACTTGGCAATCACCTCGGCTCTGCAGTCCTCGAAGTCGATGATACGTCCGATGCCAAGACCATTTCCTACGAGGAATACTATCCGTATGGCGAGACGTCGTTTATTGCAGGCAAGGATCAGCAAGAAGTCAGCACCAAGCGCTATCGGTATAGCGGCAAAGAGCGCGACGATGAGACGGGGCTGTACTACTACGGAGCGCGCTATTACGCGCCGTGGCTGGGAAGGTGGATAAGTTGCGATCCAGCTGGAACTGTGGACGGGCAAAATCTGTACCAATACGCAAGGTCGAATCCGATCGTAAATGTAGATCCGTTGGGATTTCAGGCGCAACCTCCTAACGGCGGGCCATCACAACCTGCGACTGACCAATCGCCTTCACAGGCGAGTACTCCAAAGACTTCAGATACATATGTATGGGATGGCAAGGCCATCAACTTACTAAAAGAGAGTGCAAAAGAATTTGAGAAGAAAAACCCCCATTGTTTGGATTGTTGTATTGAATTCTTTGCAAAAGGTCTCAGCCATCTTTATACGAGTCGGAAATTTAAAGATGAAGGGAACATGGCGAAAGTCATGGAAACTCTTCCCAAAGTGCTAAGAGGACAACGCAGAGAGATAGCAACAACCTATAATGGTGATGACAAGTTAGATAAGAAACTAACAGTTGGCCCTAAAGATAATCCTATCAAAGATATGGACACGCCGGTCCACCCAAATATCTCTAAAAGTCTATTAGACCAAATCAAACAAAAAGCCAAGAATCAGGAGGGTTCATATGTGTTTGCTGTTGGGCCAGGAAAACAATTTCACTCAACATTGGTAGTCGTTGAATATAGGAAAAAAACTAAGGACACTAGGTTTGTGTTTGTTGACAATCATGGAACCATAACATTCACTGCCGCCAAGCTTGACGCTTATTATGCTCAGTACATCAGAATGGCGGCAAATCATTACACTCGCGACCCTGAAAAGGGGGGCCTTACGACGGCGCATGCCGCTATGACAACAACGGTTTATATGTTGAGACCAACAGAAAGGCGAGTCGATGAGCACTAACGAAATGGAAAGCAAAGGGGTCGGGATGCATCAGTGCGAAGCAGGAGGAAAGTAGCGAATGAATGAACATAAGGGGTCATTTATGCGGTGAAGAAATATGTGCCAGGAGCCATTGTTTGACGTAACAGGAGCAAGGTGAGGAGCGACGACGGGGAGACCATTGCGTCTCACGTCAGCGGATATGGTCTCTCACGTACTCAATCGGGCGAACGTGCGTCGGACGCTGGGGACGATGCCGCATTGGCGTGGCGACCAGGAGGCGGTAAGGGTTGGTGGTCACTGGCGGTTTGACTGAAAGGACGTAATTTGCCCCTGTTCGCGGACGACTGTTTGACAATGCCTGTGGTTCTTGAAAGGAGCTCTCCATGCCCGACATCCTCTCGGTCATTGAACTGGCCGACAAACTTGGCGTGATTCAGGCGGTGAAAGGAAAGTTGATGCGGCAGCCCGATCCAGCTGCCGATAAGCTCGTGACCGTCTTGGAGGAACTCTCCAAGATTTATCTTGCGATCGAGACTGAGATGGTGCGGTACCTCGGTCTCTCCTTCGATCCTGCACAGAGCCTGGCCGAAGAGCGAAGCTTGTTGCTTACACTGGAAGGTGGGCAGGTAGAGGCTCGCATCAACGAGGCGCGGGGGCATTGTCAGAAGATCGAAAACATCTACGGGCGGTATCTCGACCCGTGGTTTCAGAGGGTCTTGTCGCCCACCGAATCCGACTTGTTACGGGAATTGTTTAATCAGCTCAACAGTGCGGACGACGGAATGGTCTGCTCACTGAATACGGTAGGGCAATGGTTGACCGCGGCGGCATCGGAAACCCTCAATCTCGTCGATGCGAACAAGTACGACGAAGCCAACACCAAGATTAAAACTGCCCGTCGGGAAATGCTGTCAAGTCGCCAGGCCACGACCAAGGCGCTAAGCGACCTTCGGAAGCTTCAGGCCGAGTTCATTGACATGTCCGAAGCGCTCTAGAGGGAACATGGCCGTGCGGTGAGAATGCCGTGCATTCACGAGGGCGATCGCCGCAGATACAGCGTCATTCACCTGATACCTCCACGTCGGCCGGATCGTGGGAGTGAATCGCCGACCAAGAGGAGAGCATCACATGGCGAAACAAGATCAGACCTACACCATCACCGGGACGATCGTCGGAAGACACGCGAAGACCGGCGTCCCGCGCCTTCGTGTTGAAGCCTGGGACAAGGATCTCATCGTTGATGACTTCGTCGGCAGCGCAGTCACCGATGCCCAAGGGGCGTTCGTCATCAAGTTCGCCCGTTCGCGGTTCCAAGAACTGTTCCTCGACCGCGAGCCGGACCTGTACTTCAAGGTGTTCGACGGCAACACATTGATCAAGAGCACCGAGGATTCAGTCTTGTGGAACATCAAGTCGACCGAGCAATCGGTGAAGATTCAGATAGACATCCCTGAAACACCTCCGGGGCCGAAAACGCCAAAGCCTGCGCCGGTGCAGGGCGGTCGGATACCTGTTTCCGAAGTGACAAAAGCACTCGGTCTTGCCCCTCACATCGCAGAAGCGCTGGCGCAGCAGAATATCGCACACGTCAAGGACCTGTTCAGTGCTAAAGGCATGCAGGCGCTCAAGGAACTGAACTTGCCGGCGACCGAACAGAAAAAGTTCCTGGCCACAGCCAAATTCACAGCCGCATCGGGGAGCGCCACCCTCGGCAGTCGGCTTGTGGAGAAGGGGATCACCTCTCTGACCAAACTCGGCAGAATGCCGCTCCAGCGGGTGAACAACCTGCTTGGCCATGTGACCGACAACGACAAACGTGCAATGGCCAGCGCCTATGCGACCGGGCGGATGATCGGAAACATGACGGTCGAACAGGGAATCAGAATGGGCAAGGAGCGGAGTCGTGATTCGTCTTGGTATAGGGACAGCAAGGCAATAAAACCTGAAGTCGCCGCTAATAGTGATATCAATAAGCGGTTCATTGGGGATGATGATCGCTGTGGCGACGGGGACCCGTGCTACAACGTATTCAGTCCAATCGCCTACATCTTCGACTTGCTGGACTTTATCAATGACAGTTGGAATATTCCGTCTGACACACTTGAAGGCCTTTTCTGTCAGGACATCGCAAAGCTAGACTGTGCCACCGGATTTCAACCGGTCCAGCAAATCCTGCTGGGGATCGAGGTCCTGGAAAAATATCGCGCAGGCCACCTGCCTGTCGCTCATCCAGGCTGGAACCTGGATTACAGGGAGGCTGGCGAGCAGCTTCTGGCATTGGCCGGACTGAAGCTGGAAAATTTACCACAAGCGGCCAGGAACGCGCTTGCGGCACAGGACCCAACGCCTGCTACATTGAAAACTTTTGTCGAGGCCATTCGCGTTTTCTATCGTGCAGGGATCGATCTTAAGTTCCTGGAGCCGAACAAGCCACCTGCTACCGAAACGGACAAACACGCCCAGTACCTTCTCAATGACGCCGCAGTGAAACAGCAGCGTCAAAATGCATACCAGGAGTTTGACAACACGATTGACTTAGTCACCCTGCCACTCCTGACAATCTATCGGCAAGCATTAATCGAAAACGCCGGCGAACCAGTCGGAAAGTTGGAAGAGCGGCTTTTTATTGATTTAAGCAGCGCCCCTTCGCAAGTCACCAATCGAATAACACAGGTTGTTCAGTCGCTGCAATCATTCATCCTGGCGATTCGCACACGCGACATACGGGAGCATCCGCTCGCTGATATAGCTGCCCGCTTCACGGGCGAGTATGAGTTTGATGAAGCACCCTGGGCCTGGCTGGTCGAGTACGCTACATGGTCTTCGGCCATGTATACGCTGGTTTATCCAGAGAACGTGATCGCATTGCCTGCATATCGGTCGCCTTTAACGCATGGATTCCATCAGTCGTTTTCCTCCATGCCTTCACCCGCAAACGCTCAGAAGGTTGATCTTGCAGTTGATGCTTACGATGACTATCTCAGAAATGTTGGCGAATTACGTCCGATCTCGGCGCATATCATTGACGACACGCTCTATTTATTTGCCACGACCCGCGGTGAACTGTGGCTGAACAAGCTACCAAGAGGAGCCGAGACTCCGAGTGGTTGGAAACGAGTCAGTGAAGCCAAGGAGAACATGTCGTTGTGGACAACGGCCCTAATCACTGAGAAAGATCAAGTCTCAATCATAGTGGCCTACAAAATCTTGAGGGATCACCTCTTACGCGCAAGCCTGGATGTCGTCCCTGGCGGCCACCTCAAACTCCTCCACTTGTGGCCGGGTCAAACTCCCCCACCCGCGGAGGCGGGACGGGGGACTTTATTCGACTGTCACGCGATTTGCAACCCGCGCCGCGGCTTCCTTCA
>Ga0315287_10005387_pt1 | contig 12605 bp, 8 predicted proteins | sample YL17G11_0_MG_FD_205037 | JGI IMG/M metagenome (GOLD analysis project Ga0315287, IMG submission 205037) | Sediment microbial communities from Yellowstone Lake, YNP, Wyoming, USA - YL17G11_0 | ecosystem: Environmental > Aquatic > Freshwater > Lake > Sediment | place: USA: Wyoming | collected...
GCGGCCGCGGCTTCGCGGATCAGGTCGCCCGCCTTGAAGCGCTTGGTCAGATCGGCCGTCACGCCGAGCGCGAGCGTGACACGATCGTCGGTCGTCGTCGCGAGCAACACGACGCCGCTCTGCAGTCGCTCGCGCAGCGCGTCGACCATCGCCCGTAGATCATCGCCGCTGGCGCCGTCGATCTTCGCGAGCAGCAGCGGGACGCCGCCGACCGTCTCGACCTGCGACGCGAGGTCGCCCGAGGCGGCGCTGCGCTGCGCGGAGCGCAGCTGCGCGAGTTCGGCCTCCAGCGACTTGCGCTCCTCGAGCAGTTTCTCGACGCGCGCTTCCAGATCGCCGACCGGCGTGCGCAGCAGTTCTGCCGCGCGTTCGAGCGCGCGTTCCTGCACACGCCAGCGCTGCAGCGCGTCCGGGCCGGTGAGCGCCTCGATGCGCCGCACCCCGGAGGCAACGCCCGTCTCGCCAACGACCTTCAGCAAGCCAATGTCGCCGGTGGCGCGCGCGTGCGTGCCGCCGCACAGCTCCTTCGAGAAATCGCCGAAGCTCAGCACGCGGACGCGGTCGCCATACTTCTCGCCGAACATCGCGAGCGCGCCGGCTGTGATCGCGTCGCGATGCGACATCTCCTCGACGACGGCGGGCGCATTCTCCTCGATCCAGCCGTTCACCAGGTCTTCGATCCGATCGAGTTCGTCGCGCGTGACCGGCGCATCGTGGCTGAAGTCGAAACGCAGCCGGGCCGGCGTGACCAGCGAACCGCGCTGGGTGGCGTTGGGGCCGAGTACTTCACGGAGCGCAGAATGCAATAGATGCGTACCCGAGTGGTGTCGAACCGATCCACTGCGCAATTTCGCATCGACGACGAGTTGCGCCGTCTGGTCGACGTGCACCTCGCCCGACACGACCTTGCCGCGATGGACGACCAGCGCACCCGCGGGCCGCTGGGTGTCTTCGACGTCGATGCGGCCGGTGGGCGTTTCGATTACGCCGCGATCGCCCACCTGCCCGCCGCTCTCGGCGTAGAAGGGTGTTTGTTCGACGATCACTTCGATCACGTCGCCAGCACGCGCCGATTGCACCGCGCCACGCTTCCCCACCAGCGCCAGCAAGCGCGAATCGGCGCGCAGCCCGTGGTAGCCGAGGAACGAGCTCTCGAAGTCGCTCGCGAGTTGCGAGTAGAGCGGGCCGACGGCTTCCTGCCCGCTCCCCTTCCACGCGGCGCGCGCGCGCTCGCGCTGCTCGTTCATCGCCGACTCGAAGCCCGCGTGGTCGAAACCGAGTTTATGAGCGGAAAGGATGTCTTCGGTGAGATCGACCGGAAAGCCGAAGGTGTCGTAGAGCTTGAACACCACATCGCCCGGGAGCATCTGCAACTGCGCAGCCTTGGCCTTGCGCACTTCCTCTTCGAGCAGTCCGAGGCCTTTCGATAGGGTTTCGAGGAACCGCTCTTCTTCGCGCCGCACGCGGCTGGTGACGTATTCACGTCGCGCGACCAGTTCCGGATACGCCTCGCCCATCTCGTCGATCACCGCGTCTGCTACTTCGTAGAGAAACGGGCGCTCGATGCCGAGCAGCACACCGTGGCGCGCCGCGCGGCGCAGGATGCGGCGCAGTACGTAGCCGCGACCTTCGTTCGAGGGCAGCACGCCGTCCGCGATCAGGAACGCAACCGCGCGCGCGTGATCTGCGACGACGCGCAGCGACACGTCCTTCTCGGGATCTGCACCGAGCCGCACGCCCGAGAGCTGCTGCGCGCGGGCAAGGATGCCGCGAAAGATGTCGGTCTCGTAGTTCCAGTACACGTCCTGGAGCACTGCGCAGATGCGCTCGAGCCCCATGCCGGTGTCGATCGACGGCTTGGGCAGCGGCGTCATCGCCCCACTGGCGTCGCGGTTCGACTGCATGAATACGAGGTTCCAGATCTCGAGCCAGCGGCCGCAATCGCAGGATGGATCGCAATCAGCCTGCCTGCAGCTCGCCTGCCGGCCCCAGTCGTAGTAGATCTCGGAGCAGGGACCGCAGGGACCCGTGTCACCCATCGCCCAGAAGTTGTCGGCCTCGTCGAGGCGGGTGATGCGACTCGCAGGGACGCCCACTTCGTCGCGCCAGATGCGTTCGGCCTCGTCGTCCTCGCGGAACACCGTGACGGCGAGCCGCTCCGCCGGGATCGCGAATTGCTGCGTGAGCAGCTCCCACGCCCACGCAATCGCTTCGGGCTTGAAGTAGTCGCCGAACGAGAAGTTGCCGAGCATCTCGAAGAAGGTGTGATGACGCGCGGTGCGGCCGACGTTCTCGAGGTCGTTGTGCTTGCCCGAAACGCGCATGCACTTCTGGGACGAAGCAGCGCGTTTGGAGTCGCGGGTCTCTTCGCCGGTGAAGACGCGCTTGAACGGCACCATGCCCGCGTTGGTGAACAGCAGCGTCGGGTCGCCTTCGGGAACCAGCGAACCACTCGCGACGACGCGATGGCCGCGCTCCTCGAAGAAGCGCAGGAAGATGCTGCGGATCTCGCGGCTGGAGAGAGACAAAGCGGGAACCTCGGCGATGGGCCGGCGAGTCTAACGGAGTGATCCGCGCCTTGCCCCGAGGGGTCCAGCGACCGATCGCGCGAAACCGAGCGGCGGGAACCGTACGCGCATCGAGTGGGTTGGTGTCGCGCACGACTGCGGGTGGCGGAGCCGGCGTGTGGTCCGCATCCTGCGCCCATGACCGCCACCGCTCCCCCCCGCCCGCGCGCCGTGCTGCTCGGTGTGCAATTTCCCAATGTCAGCGACGGCGATTTCGAGTCGTCGCTCGCCGAACTCGGGCGACTCGCGAAGACGCTTGGGCTCGAGGTGGTGGGCCGCGTGACGCAGCGGCGCGGCCGCCTCGCGACGGGCGCCGTCGTCGGTTCGGGCAAGCTGCAGGATCTGGCGAAGTTCACCGGCGGCACCGGCATCGTGCCGACAGGTCCGCCGCAGCCACGCCGTCGCGAGCGCGAGCTCGACGAGGAACCGACCGATGAGGACGACGAGGTCCCCGATGCCGCGGACGCGACCACCAGCGCGTTGCCGCCCGAGCAGCGCGCGACGGTCGTGCTGATCGATCACGACGTGACACCGTCGCAGGCGCGCAACCTCGAACGCGCGACCGACGCAGAAGTGCTCGACCGCACCGCAGTGATCCTGTCGATCTTCCAGCGCCATGCGCGCAGCCGCGAAGCCCGACTGCAGGTGGAGATCGCGCGGCTCAACTACATGGCGCCGCGGCTGCGCGAGACCGGCGGTGGCAAGGATCGGCAGGGCGGCGGCATCGGCGGTCGCGGCGCCGGCGAATCCTCGATCGAGCTGGATCGCCGCAAGCTGCGCGATCGGGTCGCCGAGCTGCGCACCGAACTGGAGTCGATCGAACGCGATTCCAGCACGCGGCGCAAACGCCGCGTGCAGCAGCACACGGTGGCGCTGGTCGGCTACACGAACGCCGGTAAGTCTTCCTGGATGCGCGCGCTCACCGGCAGCGGCGTGCTGGTGCAAGACAAGCTCTTCGCGACGCTCGACACGACAGTGCGCGCGCTCCAACCCGAGACCGTGCCGCGCGTGCTGATTTCGGACACGGTGGGCTTCATCAAGAAACTGCCGCACGACCTCGTCGCGTCGTTTCGCTCGACGCTCGACGAAGCACGCGACGCGGATCTGCTGGTCCATCTGGTCGATGCGTCGGACGCCGCCTTTCCCGCGCAGATCGAAGTGACGCGCGAGGTACTGCGCGAAATCGAGGCGACCGACGCGCCGCGCTTGCTGGTGTTCAACAAGATCGACAAGGTCGATGCGGAGACACGCGCGCGGCTCGCCGTCGAGTGGCCCGACGCAGTGCCGATCTCCGTGAAGGACCCGGCGGACGTCACCAAGCTGCGCGAACGCATCGTCGCATTCTTCGAGCGCGACATGGTCGAGGAAGAGCTCGTCGTCCCGTACACCAAGCAGCGCGTGGTGGGCGAGGCGCACAGCGCCTGCCGCGTCGTCGCCGAGAGTCACGACGAGCACGGCACGCGGCTCCGCGTGCGTGCGCGGCCCGAGGTGATCGCGAGGCTGCGCGCGGGTCTGTAGAGAAGCGAAGCGGCCCCGGCACGAACGGAGACTAGAAGCGTTCGAGATCGATCTCGGGCTTCTCCGGCTCGGCGGGCGCGGCGCCGCCCTCGGACTCGGCGTTCTCCTCCGACGAGTCGAAGTCGTCCCAGGTGCCGTCAGAGGTGCTCGCGATGCCGCGGAAGCGCAGCGCGAAGTCGTCGGCGTTGGACACGTGTTTCAGCGCCTCTTCGTACGTCACGAGATTCTGCTTCACGAGGTGCATCAGCGACTGGTCGAAGGTCTGCATGCCGTAGGTCGTGAAACCCTTCGTGATGCAGTCGTGGAGTTCCTTGGTGCGGTCCTTGTCGCCGATGCACTCGCGCACGCGCGCAGTTGCGATCATCACTTCGAGAGCGGGTACGCGACCCTTGCCATCGGCGCGCGGGACCAGGCGCTGCGAGATGACCGCCTTCAGGATCGAACTCAGCTGGATGCGAACCTGCTTCTGCTGATAGGGCGGGAACACCGAGATGATTCGATTGATCGTCTCGGTGGCGTCGAGCGTATGCAGCGTCGAGAGCACCAGGTGTCCGGTCTCGGCGGCCGTCAACGCCGTCTCGATGGTCTCGAAATCGCGCATTTCGCCGACGAGGATCACGTCGGGATCCTGGCGCAGCGCGGCGCGCAGCGCGGCGGCGAAGGTCTGCGTGTCGACGCCGATCTCGCGCTGGTTCACGATCGAACGGCGGTCGCGGATCAAGAACTCGATCGGGTCCTCGATCGTCATGATGTGGCAGGTTCGCGCAGAGTTGATGTGCTCGATCATCGCCGCCAGCGTGGTCGACTTGCCCGAACCGGTGGTGCCGGTGACGAGAATCAGGCCGCGCTGTTCGTTGGCGATCGACTCGACGACCTTCGGCAGCACGAGCTGATCGATCGTCTTCACGCCGAACGGAATCACGCGGAAGACGACGCCGACGGTGCCGCGCTGCTGGAAGACGTTGACGCGGAATCGCCCGAGGCCCGCGATGCCGTAGGCGAGATCGCACTCGCGATTCGACGCGAAGCGCTCCTTTTGTACCGCGTTCATGATCCCCGCGGCCACCTTCTCGAGATACTCGGGAAGCAGACGCTCGGCGTTCTTCAGCGGCACCAGGGCGCCATCGATGCGGAAGATCGGCGGCAGGCCCGACTTCATGTGGATGTCCGACGCACCGCCCTTCAGGGCGATCTTCAAGATTTCGTTGAGCTCGAGCGACATCGCGTAGATGGCCCCCTGCCCTCGGGAGGGCGGACTTGGACGGACGGATTCCCCGAGGTGTTGTTTCGACCGCGCTCCGACTCGCCTTGAGCGCCGTTCTGCGTCCCAGATGCGGGACGGGGGAGAAAGGGAGAAAGGGGACGGTCCTGGGCGTGGACTGGCCGAGGAGAAAAGGGACACACTTGCGCAGGTCTGTCCCTCGAGTCCTCAACCAGTCCTCGGCGAGGACCGTCCCCTTTCTCCTCAGGGCACTTGGAGTCCCGCGACCATGCCACCGTCGACGGCGATGGCCTGGCCGGTGATGAAGGACGCGTCGTCGCTGGCGAGGAAGCAGACGAGTCGCGCGACTTCGGTCGGTTCCCCGATTCGCTTCAGCGCGTGCGCGAGCCCGATCTGCTGGATCAATGCTTCGCTGTCGTTGAAACCGCCGAGCATCGGCGTGCGAATCACACCGGGACACACGGCGTTCACGCGGATCCCCATTGCGCCCATCTCCAGCGCCGCCGTGCGCGTCATGCCGACTACGGCGTGCTTGGACGCGTTGTAGGAACCGAGCCCGGGCGTTCCAATCAGGCCCGCGACGCTGGCGGTGCTGATGATCGATCCTCGTGCGGGGCCCGCATTGCGCACCATCGCCTGGATCCCGAACTTCAAGCCGTAGAAGACGCCGTTCAGGTTCACGTCGATCATGTTGCGATGCGCGGCGTCGTCCATCGCGGCGAGCGGCGCGTGCGCCTCGATCCCGGCGTTGTTGAACAGCACGTCGATCCGCCCGAACTCCGCGACGGCGAAATCGATCAGCGCCTTCACAGAATCCGAATCGCGCACGTCGACCCGCTGGAATAGCCCGCCGATCTCCTTCGCGACGCGCGAGCCGTCCTGCACATCGCCGATCACCACCTTCGCGCCCGCTTCGACGAACACGCGCGCGGTCGCCTCGCCGATCCCCGACGCGCCGCCGGTGATGATCGCGATCTTGCCCGCCAGTGAGTTCACGAATCCGTCTCCCCGTGCTTCATCGCGCCCGCGACGCCTGTAGCGGGAGTCCGAGGGTGGGGTCCGTGTTCGGACGCCCTCGGGCTCCCGCCGACAACACCCCCGAGCCTACGCCTCCGTAGACTCTTCCACCCTCGGCATCGGCGCCTTCGCTGCCGGGACCTTCCGCTTCACGCCCTTCAGCTCGTACACCGCCTGGCTGATGCGCTCCATCGTCTCCGGGTTGTCCTTCAGGAACTTGCGCGCCGCCTCGCGGCCCTGACCGATCCGCTCACCCGCGTACGAATACCAGGAGCCCGCCTTCTCGACGATGCCGCCCTCGGACGCGAGATCGAGCACGTCGCCTTCGATCGAGATGCCCTCGTTGTAGATGATGTCGAACTCCGCCTGGCGGAACGGCGGTGCGCACTTGTTCTTCACCACCTTCACACGCGTGCGGTTGCCGACCACCTCCTCGCGCTCCTTGATCGCTGCGATGCGGCGCACATCGAGGCGCACCGACGCGTAGAATTTCAGCGCGTTGCCGCCCGACGTCGTCTCCGGATTGCCGAACATCACGCCGATCTTCATCCGGATCTGGTTGATGAACACCACCGTCGCGTTCGACTTCGACACCGTGCCCGTCAGCTTCCGCAGTGCCTGACTCATCAGGCGCGCCTGCAATCCCACGTGCGCATCGCCCATCTCGCCTTCGATCTCGGCCTTCGGCACCAGCGCCGCGACCGAATCGACGACGACCATGTCGACCGCGCCCGAGCGCAGCAGCACGTCGGCGATCTCCAGCGCCTGCTCGCCGGTGTCCGGTTGCGAAACCAGCAGCTCCTCGACCTTCACGCCGAGCTTGCGTGCGTAGCCGATGTCGAGCGCGTGCTCGGCGTCGATGAACGCCGCCACGCTGCCCTGCTTCTGGATCTCCGCGACCGCGTGCAGCGCGAGCGTCGTCTTGCCGCTCGACTCCGGCCCGTAGATTTCGACGACGCGTCCTCGCGGGTAGCCGCCGATCCCGAGCGCGATGTCGAGACTCGGCGAGCCGGACGGGACGACGTCGATCTCACGATCGATCGCGTCCTCCGTCATCGTCAGAATCGCGCCCTTGCCGAACTGCTTCTCGATCGTGCTGACGGCGAGGTCGATCGCCTTGCGGCGCTCGTTCTCGCGGACCGGCGATGCCGGGCTCTTCTTGGTTTCGGTTGCCATGTGTTCGATCTCCTATCGAGTGTTCAGGGTGAGGTGAGAAACTCTTGATGAACTTCGCTCGCCCTACGGCCCGCTGCGCGGCCTCGGGCCTTGCGGGCCGAGCGCAATCCGCTCGAGCGGTGTGTACCGGGCGCCGCCGGGATCCAGATCGCTCTGGAAGAGTGCGAACGAAGTGACGGCGAACGGTGCCGCGTGGGCGGAGCTGATCGTCGGATCGAGGCGCGGCACGCGCCCGCGGCGCACGCGAATTCGGCCGAGCGTCAGATGCGGGCGAAACGCGCGCGGCTCGGCTGCGAAGCCCACTGCGACGACCGCGCTCTCGACCTGCGTTGCCAACGCGGCGATCGGCTCGTGCGGCGCGACATCCAGCACGATCGCGCGCGGTCCCTGTGACGGCAGACCGGCGAGCGCGCCGAGCCGCAGCTCGAAGGGTGTGATCGACCGCGCCGCATGCAGCGCAGCCGCGACCAGACCTGCGACGCGATCACGCGGTGTCGTGCCGAGGAAGCGCAGCGTCACGTGATAAGACTCCGGCCGCACCCAGCGCACCGCTTCGCCGCCGGGCGCTCCGGCGAGCTGCTGCGCGACGGCGTGCGCGGCGCGGCGCGACACGTCGTCGAGTTCGACGGCAAAGAACGCGCGAAGTACGTCGTCGCGCAATTGCAATTCACGACTTCCTCTCGACGCGGCCGAGCCTGGGCAGATCGAGCGGCGCGCCGAGCAGATGACGCCGAACCCAGTCGATCGCGATCTGCGCGGTGAGGCGGCGGTTGCGTTCGCGGTCAAAGGCGAGCTGCAGCTCGCGAACCTGGCTGCCGTTCGCGGCAGCGAGCGCGACGTAGACCAGTCCGACGGGCTTCTCGGCCGAGCCGCCCGTGGGACCGGCGATGCCCGTCGTCGCGATGGCGAGATCCGTGCCGAAACGCACCCGTACGCCTTCGGCCATCGCACGCGCGACCGCTTCCGACACGGCGCCGTGCTGCTTCAGCATCTCATCCGGAACGCCGAGCAGCGCCGCCTTCGCATCGTTCCAGTACGCGACGATGCCGCCCTTGAAGTACGCAGACGAGCCGGGCGTGGCCGTCAACACTTCGCCGATCATGCCGCCCGTACATGACTCGGCAACCGATAGTGTGACACCGCGAAGGGTCATAAGCCGACCCGTCACCTCTTCGAGCGTCTCCTCGCCCGTTCCGTAGACGAGCACGCCGAGCCGTTCGCGCAGCACTTCGCACGAACGAGCGAGCTTGGCATCCGCCTCCGCTGCGCTCGCGGCGCGCGCGACCGGACGCACGTGATTGTCCGGGAACTGGGTGCGGAAGCCAAGCTCGACGCCTTCGGGCAGCGCGACGTCGCGCAGCATCTCGTCGAGGCTCGATTCGCCGATGCCGAAGGTGCGCAGCAGCGACGCGCGCACCCAACTCGTGACGCGACGGCGCGATGCGATCCGCGGCAGCACCTGCTCATCCATCATCTTGTAGAGCTCACGCGGGACACCGGGCATGCAGAAGAAGAGCACCTTGCGAACGCCATCGCGTCCTGATGAACTTCGCTCGCCTGCAGCGAGTTGCAGCTCCAGCATCGTCCCGGGCGCGGTGCCGATCGGGTTCTCGAGCACCTCGGCGCCTTCCGGGAACCACGCCTGCTTCTCGTTGATCGCGGCCATCTCGCGACCGAAGCGGGCGAAGAAGCCGCGCAACGCTTCGAGCGACGGCTCGTGCAACACGAGCTTGCGGCCGAAGGTTTCCGCGAGCACTTCGATCGTGATGTCGTCGCGGGTGGGACCGAGACCGCCCGAGACCAGCACCACTTCGCTGCGCGCTGCGGCGCGGCGGAAAACCTCAGCGATGTCGGCGCGATCGTCGGCGCAGGTGACGTGGAAGCGCGTCTCGATGTCGAGCGTGAGCAGCCGCTGCGAAAGAAACGATTTGTTCGAGTCGGTGATCTCGCCGCGCAGCAGCTCGTCGCCGATCGTCAGCACTTCAGCCTTCATGCGCCCTCGCCCGATTCACCCGATCGCCTTGCCCGTCTACGTGAGCACGCACACCAACACTGCCATCACGACGGCGCCGAAGACACCCGCGAGCACATCGTCCAGCACCACGCCCATGCCGCCGTGCACGTTCTGATCGAGCCAACGCACGGGACCCGGCTTCCAGACATCCAAGCACCGGAATAGGACGAATCCGGTCACAACCCAGCCAATGGAATGGGCGCGACCCCAGAAAAGCAGCGGCGCCAACGTGATCAGCTGGCCGGCGATCTCGTCGATCACGATGCGGCCATCGTCCTGGGTCTTCCAGAGCCGGCACATCTGCTCGGCCGCCCAGATCCCGATGCACACGGTGCCGACCACCGTCACCCCGTAGAGCGGCAGCGACAACGACGCGAGTGGCCAGAAGAGCAGCAAGCCCACGGCGGAGCCCGCCGTGCCGGATGCGAACGGCGAATAGCCGGCCCCCGCTCCCGTCGCGATGACGAGCGCGAAGATGCGCACGAGCCCACGCGGAGCGCCCGCAGGCGGATCCGGAACGAGCATCGGATTGGATCGACCGGTCTGGATGACCCGACCTTCTGGACTCAGCCAGGGACCGAGGAAGATTTGGCGCCCGGATGGGGGGAAACGGGCGTCGGCTGAGCTTAGCCTGAGCTCCCGCCTGAAGCGACCTTGGTTCAAGCCGCCTCTGTGCGCGGTCGATGAGCAGGGCGGTGAAACGGCCACGAGGGCCGAGGCGCCTATTGCTATTGAGCAGGGCGCGAAGCGCCTGGCCCTCCGGGTCATGAGGATGGGCGGCCATGGATCGAGACGCAACCGCTGACGCGCACAGCGGCACCAACCGCACGAGTGCCGACGTGTGCGCGACGCTCGTCGAACTGGGCCGCACGCTCAAGGGCTGGAGCTTCTACGAGCGCGGACACGGCGCTCGGCACGAGCTGCTCGACCGCTGCTGGCGCGCGCTCCAAGGGGAAGTGCGTCGCAACGGTCCGCTCGCGCTCGACATCCGACGCGGCGGCTTCTGCCTGATGGGCGCGGGCGTGGGGATCGGCGCGGGACGCGTCGATGAACTGGCACGCCAGCTCGAGCAGCGCGCCGTCCGACATCTGGTCTTCGAAGCCGACCTCGACGCCGAGACGCTCACTGCGTTCCTCGACGTGCTGATCGCCACGCCCGAGACGCTCGCTGCGGAAGGCGGCTTCGAAGCGAACTTCTACGACGGCTCGCGCCGTGGCCTGCAGGTGAACGACGCGGATTGGCGAAACCTGCTCGCGCGCGCCCACTTCGCCGTCCCGCTCGCCACGCCGAGCGAAGTGACGATCGCCCGAGAAGCCCCGGTCCCCGAATCCGTGCCGATCCTCGATGCTGGAGCGATCATCGAACTCGGAGAAGACGAACTCGACTGCGACGAGCTGCCGGTCGCACGCGGCGACATCACCGCTCCGATCGACCTGCTCGAGGAGCTGGGCCCGATTGGCATCGATGAGTCGCCGCTCGACGCCGACCCCAATGTCGCCAACGCCCTGGGACTGGTGGAACGACTGCGTGAACTCACCGAGTGCGACGACGATCACCGTTACCGCGACATGGTCCATCAGATCGTGTTCGCCACGCAGCAGCTCGTCACACAGGGTGTCGTCGACGAGGGCTACCGCGCGCTGTTGGTGCTCGCATCGCACGCAGGCGACGATGCCAAGCGTTCCTTCGCGCAACGCGAGTCGGCGATGGAAGGCCTGGCCCAGATCGCACACGGCGCGGCACTCGAGGATCTGATCAGTCGCGCCTGCGACGCGAACGTAGACACCGCGCTGCACGCCACCGGTGTGCTGCGCGGACTCGGCGCCCGCTGCGTGCCGCGCGTGCTCGATCAGCTCGAGATCGAGATGGACTCGGAGCGCCGCGAGCGTCTCGCCGGCGTGCTGCTGACGATGGGCGAGGAAGTGTCTCCCGCCCTCAGCGAGGCAATTGCCACCGGATCGAAGCGCCGCCAGCGGCTGGCGCTGCGACTCGCCGGAGAAACCCAGAATCCGCGCCTCGTCTCGAATCTGCGCGAGGCGATGCAGGGCGGCCACGACGAGGTAGCGCGCGAAGCGGCGCATGCGCTGCTTCGCATCGGCGACGTCTCATCACTCGAAGCGCTGGCCGAGGGAGTCGCGAGCCCACGCGCTTCGGTCGCCAGCGTCGCGGCCTACGCGCTCGGATCGTCGGGTCGCGTGCTCGCGGTGGCGCCGCTGACGGAAGCGCTCGGTCGCGCGATCGCGAACAACGAGATTGCTCTTGCCCGCGAATTCGTGCGTGCGCTCGGCCGCCTCGGTCGCCCGGAAGGCGCGCGCGCGATCGCCGCGATCCTCGCGCACGGTGGTTTCTTCCAGCGCAGCAAGCTGCGCGATCTGAAGCTCGCCGCGATCAGCGCGCTCTCGGGTCTGCCCGGTCGCGAAGCCGCGGACGCGCTCGGACGTGCAGCGCGCAGCAGCGACGCACAACTCCGTCAGACCGCCGCGCTCGCGCAGAAACGTCGCGCGCAGGTCGAGAAGTCGGCCTGAAGACTCCGAGACGTCACTCGATCTCGCCCGGCTGCCCCTGGTACGAAGGTCACTCCACGCAATGACCTGCGAGGGACCCCTGGTGCCAGCAAGGAAGGCAGCCGGGCAGGCATCGCGGGCGTCGGCGCAACGATGCGGCCTGGACGAGCCGTGGGTCGATGCAAACGGCTTCGCGCTGCGCTTCGCCGTCGGCGGCTGAACGCGACCCGCGTCGCGCCTCCTGAGCTTCCATTGCAACTTGCTAGGTTGCGCGTCGTGCGTGTGCTCGGCATCGATCTAGGGACGCGTCGAATCGGACTTTCCGTGTCCGACGAAGACGGCCGCATCGCGTTTCCGGCGGGCACGCTCGAGCGCAAGAGCAAGCGCGCCGACTTCGCGGCGCTCTGCAAGCTGGTCCGCGAGCGCGGGATCGGCTGCGCCGTCGTCGGTTTGCCGCTGCACATGAACGGACGCGCGGGGCCCGAGGCCGAGGCCGCGCGCGCCTTTGCGACCGCGCTCGCCGAGGCGGCCGCGATTCCCGTCGAGCTGCTCGACGAGCGCTGGACCAGCGTCGCCGCCCATCGCAG
>Ga0315287_10005388_pt1 | contig 12605 bp, 13 predicted proteins | sample YL17G11_0_MG_FD_205037 | JGI IMG/M metagenome (GOLD analysis project Ga0315287, IMG submission 205037) | Sediment microbial communities from Yellowstone Lake, YNP, Wyoming, USA - YL17G11_0 | ecosystem: Environmental > Aquatic > Freshwater > Lake > Sediment | place: USA: Wyoming | collected...
TGCTGGACCATGGTGTTGATGAACAGCGGGAAGATGAGGTAAACGTGGTCGACGTTGCCGGAGACGTACTCCTCCATAAGGATGCGCGACAAGGGGGCAGCGTCTTCAAAAGACGGGTAGTCGTTGAGGTGTGTGAACTCGGCGACGATGGGCAGGCCCGTGCGGCCGAGGAAGTCGCGCGCCTTGCGGCCGACGGCGACCGTCTTCACCTCCAGCTTTTCGTGCTCGAGGGCGAAGGAGGCGGTGAAGCGGTTGAGGTTGGCGTTGAGGCCGCCACAGAGGCCGCGGTCGGTGCTGATGAGAACGACGGCGACTCTCTCGGGTTCACGTTGCTCGAGCAGCGGGTGCGGCGCTTCCTGTCGCTGGCTCTGGATGCTTTCCTGAAGGTCGGAGAGCATCTGACGCATCTTGTCGGCGTAAGGGCGTGCGGCGAGGGCGCTGAGCTGGGCGCGGCGCATCTTGGAGGCGGCGACCATCTGCATGGCGCGGGTGATCTTTGCCGTGCTGGTTACGGAGCGGATGCGCCGTCGGATCTCTCGAATAGTAGCCATATTTCGTCAGCCCCTAGTAGGGCATGGACTGCTTGAACTCGTTGATTGCGGCCTTCAGGCCCTCTTCGATTTCGGGCGTGATTTCCTTCTTCTCCTCGATTGCCTCGCCGAGATCCGGGTGACTGCTGGCCATGAACCGCTGGAAAGCCGTCTCGAAGTCACGGATCTTGTTTACGGCAACGTCGTCGAGGTGGCCGTTGACGGCGGCGTAGAGGATTTCGACCTCCTCGTGCAGGTTCATCGGCTCGTACTGCGGCTGCTTCAGCACTTCGGTCACGCGCTGGCCTCGGTCGAGCTGGTTACGCGTGGCGACGTCAAGCTCTGAAGTGCCGAACTGGGCGAAGGCCTGGACGTTGTGGTACTGGGACATGTCGAGGCGCAGGCGGCCGGCGACCTGGCGCATCGCCCTCCTTTGGGCGGCGCCGCCGACGCGCGATACGGAGAGGCCGGCGTTCACGGCCGGTCGGATGCCGGCGTTGAAGAGGTCGGTTTCCAGGTAGATCTGGCCGTCGGTGATGGAGATCACGTTTGTCGGGATGTAGGCGGAGACGTCGCCGGCCTGCGTTTCGATGATGGGCAGGGCGGTCAGCGAGCCGCCGCCGCGCTCCTGCGAAAGCTTCGCCGAACGCTCCAGCAGACGGCTGTGCAGATAGAAGACGTCGCCCGGGTAGGCTTCGCGGCCCGGCGGCCGTCGCAGCAGCAGAGATACCTGGCGATAGGCCCAGGCGTGCTTCGACAGGTCGTCATAGATGATGAGGGCGTCTTTGCCCTGTTCCATGAAGTACTCGCCCATGGCGCAGCCGGAGTAGGGCGCCAGGTACTGGAGAGGCGCGGGGTCGGCGGCGCCGGCGGCGACCACGATGGTGTGCTCCATGGCGCCGTGCTGCTCCAGGAGGGCGACGGTCTGGGCGACCTTCGAGGCTTTCTGGCCGACGGCGACGTAGATGCAGGTGAGGTCGCCGCCCTTCTGGTTGATGATGGTGTCGATTGCCAGGGCGCTCTTGCCGGTTGTGCGGTCGCCGATGATCAGCTCGCGCTGGCCGCGGCCGATCGGCGTGATGGCGTCGATTACTTTGATGCCGGTGACGACCGGGGTGTCGACCGACTGGCGGTCGACGACGCCGGGGGCGATGCGCTCCACGGGTAGTGTCTGCTCTGTCGAGATAGGGCCTTTGCCGTCGATCGGGTTGCCGAGGGGGTCTACGACGCGGCCGATCAGGGCGTCGCCGACGGGCACCTGAACGACACGGCCGGTGGCGCGGACTTCGGCGCCTTCGCCCAGTGTGGTGTAGTCACCCATGACCATGATGCCGATGGTGTCTTCTTCGAGGTTGAGGGCGAGGCCCATGGCCCCGTTCTCGAACTCGACGAGCTCGCCGGCCAGGCAGTTGGCGAGGCCGTGGACGCGGGCAATGCCGTCGCCGGCCTCGATGACGACGCCGACGTCGACGGCTGTCACCGCCACGCCGAAGCGCTCGATCTGCTGTTTGAGGATGGACGCTATCTCTTCGGGCCGTACTGCCATGTTGCTCTCTCCGCTGCGATTATCTTGTTATGCGATTCAACCGCTTTCTGCGGGGCTGCCGCCCTCTATAGCGGGCAGCCAACCGCCGCTTCCTTGCAGGCTCTTCTTCAACGCGATAAGCCTGCTTCGCGTACTGCCATCGATAAGCGTGTCGCCGACGCGGGCGACGAGGCCGCCGACGATGTTGGGGTCGACGACCTCTTCGACGCTGACGGTCTTACCGGTGATGGCGCCCAGTCTGTCTGCGATTCCGGCCTTTTGTTCGCCGCTAAGGGGCACGGCCGTTGTCACGGTGGCGCGTGCCCTGCCCTCATGAGCGTCGAGCAAACTGCCGAACTCCTCGCGGACCTGGCCGGCGAGACGGATGCGTCGCTTGGCGACGAGCAGTCGCGCCAGGTTGAGCGCCGCTGGAGCGACATCTGGAAGGGCGGCCTTGAGGAGGATGTCCTTCTCAGCTTCGGGCACTCTGTCGCTCTGGAGCACGGCCGCGGCTTCGGACTGGGCGACGAGCTCGCTCAGGGCGTCGAGGTCGCCGAGCCAGTGATCGGGGTTGCCCTGTTCGAGAGCCACCGCGAAGGCCGCCTGCGCGTAACGCTTGGCTGCTATGTCGATTCTCATGATTATGCCCGGTCCCGGGACAGCGAGATTGCTGTCTCCGACTTACCGTCTAACCGGCGCCTCTGGGTTACTGCTGGGCGCTCTGTCCCTGGATACTCGCCTGGACGAGAACCTCCTCGATCAGGCGCTCGTGGGACTTCTTGTCCAGCGACTGGCCGATGACTTTTTCGGCGGCGGCTATCGTCAGATCGGCAAACTCGCGCCGGATCTGGGAGATAGCCTCGTCGCGTTCCAGGGCGATTTCGTTGCGGGCGCGGGCCAGCAGCGATTCGCCTTCCGCCTGCGCTTGCTGGCGGGCCTCTTCCTGGATGCGGTTGGCGATTTGTTGCGCCTGGCCAATGAACCCCTGACCTTCTTGTCGCGCCTCTTCAAGTCGCTTCTGGACTGTCACGTCGGCCTGTGCGGCCTGCTCCTTCATCTTCTCCGCCGCCTCGAGTCCTTCCCGTATTCGCTGCGAACGTTGATCCATCATCCCGAGGATCGGTTTGTAGGCAACCATTCGCATTATCACGAGGAGAACGGCAAAGCCGATGATTTGCGCCAAGAGTCCCGGCAGGTTGATTCCCAGGGCGCCTATTCCCAGGATGATTCCAAGAGCATCCACGATACAATCCCCTCTTCCGGGTATCTCGGTCCTAGAACACGAAGCCGATCATGACGGCCACGACCAGCGAGTAGATCGCGATGGCTTCGGCGAAGGCGATGCCCAGGATCATGTTCGTGGTAATGACGGGCTGCGCCTCCGGGTTGCGGCCGAGCGCCTCCATGGCCTTACCGGTCAGCATGCCGATGGCAAGCGCCGGCACAGCTCCTCCGAAGGCCATCGCCAGGCCGGCGGCGAGGTACTTTAGGCCTAGGTTGTCTATCGCCAACAGCGGAAACAGGTTGTTCAGGTCCATCCTTTCCTCCCTCAGTTAGTCTTATGATTCTGGCCGTGCCCTTGGCCGCGCGTGTTAGGGCGGCGCTGTTGGGCCCGGCTCTGACGCCTCGGTTTCACCCTCTCCGTGCGAGGTGACAGCGACGATGCCGAACACGAGTGTCAGCATCGCGAAAATGAAGGCCTGGATGAGCCCCACAAACAACTCCATACCGTAGACCATGTCCAAGGCCGCCACCGGCAACAAGAAGATTATCACCAGGAACAGGATCTCTCCGGCGAAGATGTTCCCGAAGAGTCGGAAGGTGAAACTGAGCAATCGTGCGAGCTCTGCAACGAACTCCAGGACACCTACAAACAAGTCAATCGCGCCGTTCAGGATATCGCCCTTGAGCAGCCGCTTCACGTTGAGGAACTTGCTCCCGTAGCGGAAGAATCCCAGCGTAGAGATTCCCCAGTACTCGACGAAGATGGCCGATATGATGGCCAGCGCCAGCGGCCCGTTGATATCGGTGTTGACGCTGCGGAAGAAGGGGATGAGGACACCCGCTTCCTGTTCCGGCTCCAGGCCTACCGTCGCCTCCTCGAGGGCGGCAACCTTGTCCTCCTCCGTAGCGTCCGCGGCGAGCTCAAGGTTGATGCTCTTTGGCTCGTGGGGGGGCCAGGACGGGACACCGGGCATCACCATGTTGATGCCGGCTACTCTGTCGAAGACAATGCCTTCTTCGAGCACTTCGCCGTGGCTCTCCATGGGCTCCACTTTGCCGACGGTCGCGACGGCGGGCAGCAATCCGAACCAGTTGGAGGCGACGACGTAGAGAAAGATCGTGCATACGACCGGGAAGAAGCGGCGGCCGTGCTTCTCGCCGACGGTCTGGATAACCAGGTTGTAGAAGGCCTCGAGCACCGTTTCGGCGAAGTTCTGGACGCCGCGCGGCACCAGAGCCATCTTTCGAGTAGCGAAGTAGAAGAAGAGAGCGAGGAGGACGATGACGATCCACGATGTGAGTATGGTGTTCGTAAGGGGGAACGGTCCGATGTTGACAAGCGTCTCCGCTTTCAGCTCCACAATGGGACGAGCGGAACGCAGGGAGGTGAAGCCCACGAGCGTGAGCACCAGTACTCCGGCGATGATCAGGTAGAGCTTGAGCTTGCCCAATTCAATCCTTCTTCATCGGGCCGATTGCCGATATCACGTCCATGAGCATGCGATAACCACCCCAGAAGGCCACGAGCAGGCCGAGAAACAGCCCTGCCAGGCTGAGCGCCGGAGACGTGTCGAACCGCGAATCAAGCCAGACGCCGCCCAAAACCCCCGCCCCGATGCAGAACGCCACGTACCAGCCGACGCCAACAAGCCTCAGAGCAGGCGGGAGACCGCCCATCAGATTCGCCTCAACCCGGGGCTGTCTTTGGCCCGTGAAATATAGCACCAAGCATTTTTTTAAAACAAGCGACTTGTAGATCACTGTTTTTCGCCGTCGTTAGACAGTCTCTACCAACGCGGCGATAAACGAAAGGGGAGGAGAAACGAGGCTCAGATGCGCACGGGGGGACGGTCCCGGCGGCGCTTTTCCACCTCGATGATGGACACGATTCGGGAGACGGTCTCCGCCAGGCGGCCTTCGGCGTTGACGACGACGTGATCGAAGGCGCTTTCCTGCGCCATCTCGCGGGCGGCGGTGTCGATGCGCAGCCGGAGGTCGGCGCCGCTGTCGGTGGAGCGGTCGCGCAGGCGCCGTTCGAGCTCGGCCTGCGACTCCGGAGCGAGGAAGACGAGGACGGCTTCGGGGATAAGGCGCTTGATGGTCGCGGCGCCCTGGACGTCGACGCGAACGATGACGTCCTGTCCCTTTCTGAGCGCATCGCGCACTTCGTTCTTGGGCGCCCCGTAGCGGTGGCTGTAGACCGACGCCCGCTCCAGGAAGCCGTCTTCGGCGATGAGCCGGTCGTACTGCTCGTCGGTCAGGAAGCGGTAGTCGATGCCTTCGCGCTCTCCGGGTCGCGGCGGCCTAGTCGTCGCGGTGGTCGCGAAGTGGGCTGAAGGCAAGGCGTGCCTTAAGCCTGCGATGACGGCGTCTTTGCCGACCCCCGACGGGCCGGAGATTACGAGAAGAACGGGTGCGCTGAGGTCCGCGTTTCCTTTCATCTCGTCGCGCATCGACTAGCGACTCCCCGGCGCGGACGCTGTCGCGGCTTCCAGGTCTTGCCAGAAGCCGGGGTAGGAGATATTGGTCGCTTCGGCGGCAGTGATGGTGGTCTTTCCTTCGGCGACAAGGCCCGCTACGGCGAGGGCCATGGCGAGCCGGTGGTCGCCGTGGCTATCACAGGTTGCGCCCGTGAGCCTGCCGGCGCCGTCGATGACGAGCGCGTCGCCTTCTTCGTCGATGTGGGCGCCGAAGCGTCGCAGCTCCTGGATGGTCAGCTTGACGCGGTCGGACTCTTTGAGGCGCAGCTCGGCGACTTCGCGGATGATCGTGCGGCCTTCCGCCATCGCAGCGGCGACGGCCAGGACGGGAACCTCATCGATCAATCGCACAACCTGCGCGCCTTCGACGATGACGCCTTTCAATCTGCTCGACCGCATGCGAAGGTCGGCGACGGGCTCTGCGCCTTCCAGCCTCTCGTTCGTGATGCTGATTTGGGCGCCCATCTGCGTCAAGACGTCGAGGAGTCCCGTTCGCGTCGGGTTCACGCCCATACCCGGGAGCGCGATGTCGGCATCAGGGTGGAGCGCGGCGGCGACAAGCCAGAAGGCGGCGGCGGAGAAGTCGCCGGGGATGCGCAGGTTGAGCGGCGAAAGGTCATTGGGCGGGGATAGGCGGACAGCCCGGCCCTCTTCCTTGAGCACGGCGCCCATAGCCAGCAACATTCGCTCGGTGTGGTCGCGCGATTGGATGGGCTCCTCGAACAGCGTCTCGCCTTCAGCCTGGAGGCCGGCAAGCAGGAGCGCCGACTTCACCTGAGCACTGGCGACGGGCGATCGATAGCGAATGCCGCGAAGCCGGCCGCCGAAGATGACGAGCGGCGCCAGGGTGTCGTCCCGGCGGCCGCGGACATGGGCGCCCATCTGCCGAAGGGGCTGGATAATACGTGCCATCGGCCGGGAGCGGAGGGATTCGTCGCCGGTGAGGATGGACAGGAATGGTCGCCCGGCAAGCAGGCCGGCGAGCAGGCGCATGGTCGTGCCGGAGTTGCGGGCGTCGAGAACGTCGGCGCTTTCGGCAAGGCCCGCCAGGCCACGGCCGGTTATGGCGAGAGTGTTGCCTCCGTCCGCGTTCTCTTTGAGCGACCACTCGACGCCGAGGGAACGAAGGCAGGTGAGCGTCGAGAGGCAGTCGTCCGCGGCGAGGAAGTTCTCGACGACGGCGGGGCCCGAAGCGATGGCGTTGAGGATGGCGGCGCGATGGGAGATCGATTTGTCGGCAGGCACAGCAATCGAGGCGCTGAGACGGCCGGGCGAAGAGATCTCTTTCTCCATGCCTGTCACCGCTCCCTCGTCGGTCGTTGTTTCGGCTTTCGGCCGCGTCGCGATGAGTGTTCCTGGTCTTCGACGGCCTTCATCACTTCGCGGGTGCGGCTGGCGGCCCAGTGCCCCATCAAGAGGTCGCTGAAGCTGATCTTTGCCTCTGCGGTGTGCTGCGGCCGTCGCGGTTTGGCGCCGCTCAGGAAGGCATCGCGCTCACGCTGGACGTCGGCGAAGACCTGGAGGAGGGTGTCTTCGTCGCCGGCGCGGATGAGGTCGCGGTACTTGCGAATCTCGGCGATCATGCGGTCGAGCCAATGGACGATGTTGTCGGCGTTGGAGTGGCAGATGTCCGCGCTCATTTCCGGGCTGCCGGACGCCAGGCGTGTGACGTCGCGGAAGCCGCTCGACGCAAGCTGCGATAGCTCCGGCCAGGCGGCGCTGTCATGCACGAGCGAGAAGAGCGCTGTCGAGACGACGAGCGGCAGGTGGCTGATGGCGGCGACGTAGCTGTCGTGCTCCTCGGCGTCCATGAAGACGGGCGACGCCCCGACAAGCTCCGCCAACCCGACGACTGCGTTGACCGACGTTTCCCCGGCGTGGACGGGCGGCACAATGCAGTAGGCCCTGCCCTCGAACAGCCCCGCTTCGGCCACGTCGATGCCGGAGGTCTCTTTGCCCGCCATCGGGTGGCCGCCTACGAAGTCGACGCGAGGGGGGAGGAGCTCTTCGGCCCAGCGCATGACCCGCCCCTTCGTGCTGGCGGCGTCGGTGACGACGCAGCCTTCGGAGAGAGCGGGAGCTATGAGCTCCATGGTTTTGGGAATGGCGGCGATGGGCGTGGCGATGATGACGACGGCGGCGTCGCGAACGGCGTCGGCGGGATCAGAGGCGGCGTAGTCTATGGCCCCGATGCGTCGAGCCTTCTCGCGCGTCTCGCGGCTGCGGGCAAATCCGGCGATCTGCATGTCGCGGAGTTGCGCTCGCTTCAGGGCCAGGCCCAGGGAGCCGCCGATGAGGCCGAGACCGATGATAGCTATCCTTGCCAAATCGTCCTCGCAGGGTTAAGGGGAGTCTAGCACGATTCATCCGCATCCCGCAGCAGTTGCAGGCGCGGATCGGTCTCAGTGTGCGCTTTCTCGTGGAGGCGGATGAGCCGCACGACGTCCTGGGAAGCGCCCGTCGCTTCCACGAGCGATGCGCCGCGTTCGGCATGATTGGCTATCGCTGCCAGGGCGCCGCTTCCGCAAGCGAGACGTCGCAGGAGGCGCGCCGATGCGGCCCGAACGAGCACGTAAGCGACGCGATGCCATAGCCTGATGCGCCCCTTGCCGACGTCGTGGAGGAGCGCGGCGGAGAGCAGGTCGCGGTCGGTCAGAGCATCGGGCGGCAGCGCGTGCAGGACGTCGAGGGAGTGTCGCTGGTCGCGGGCGGTCATTGAGAAGAAGAGGCGCTGCTGGTCTGCGTTGAGGAGTCGCGCGACTTCGGCTCGCTCGTCGTCGTCGATGGATGCGCCGACGGATCGGAAGAACTGGCGCGAGCGGTAAAGGCTCCTAGCCAAAAACGCCACCGCTGACTCCCGTGAAGGCGCCGGCGAGGCCGTTGATGGCCGGGGACATGACCTGGAGGATTCCCACCGAGCCGCCCGACATCATCGGCAGCAGGAAGAGGATGAGCAGGATGGCCATGCCGTATCGCTCCATGCCGGCTACAACTTCCGATAGATCGCGGGGCAGGATGCCGACGGCGATTCGGAAGCCGTCGAGCGGCGCGAGCGGTATGAGGTTGAAAACGGCGAGGATGATGTTGAAGATGACGGTGGCGCTCAGGAACAGCCCCAGGTAATCGGAGGCGTTCCAGAATGAGGCGCTGTTGTAGACGACGAAGGGCGTGTGCCAGGGCAGAATGCCGACGTGTATCGGCAGGCCCGCCAATCCGGCAATCACTAGGTTCGACAGTGGCCCGGCGAAAGCGACGAGCGCCATCCCCGTCTTCGGCCCGACGCTGAGTCGATAAGGGTTCACCGGCGCCGGCTTGCCGAAGCCGAAGCCTACCATGAATAGGAGAACGGTGCCCATCGGGTCGAGGTGCGCCTTGGGATTAAGCGTCAAGCGCCCCAGGTTCTTGGCGGTGGGGTCGCCGAGAAGGTAGGCGACGAGGCAGTGGCTGAACTCGTGGACGGTGATACCGATCAGCAGGGCCGCAACGACGGAGCCGAAGAAGACGAGAAAAAGCGTGAGACTGACGTGTAGGAGGTCGGCGTAGGCGAAGATCAACGTTCCATCCTTACTATTTCTTCGCAATACATTATAGCATGCTGGTAGAAGCTAATCCTGGCGTTGATTCGTCGCACCCTGAAGCGCGGCGATTGACGCTCGCGGTCCTACGGCCCACACTTGTGGGCGGATGTGAATGGCAATCGCGATCGTGGAAGCGGAGGTCAGAGCGGGGGGAGCGAACGGGGCAAGGGAACGGGGCAGCGCTGACGTGTCATCGGACGGCTTCTGGGGCATTGTCGCTGGCCTTTCGAAGCAGGGTGTCGATGGCAGCGTCAGGACGCGCGGGGCACAAACGCTTCTTCCGTCGCAACGCGTCCTTCGCTCGTGGCTGGACTCGGCCGACGAACGCGGACTAGGGAGATATCGAGATTGACCGGCGGAATCGAAGACGCGCTGCTCGATTTCATCCGCGCCACGTACGATCTCATCTCGTGGCCGGGCGTCGCGGTGCTCATGGGAATCGAGAGCGCCTGTATACCTCTCCCCAGCGAGATAATCATGCCCCTCGCGGGCTGGATGCTCGTGAAGGACCACGGGCTTGGCGTGCCCTGGCTCTTCGTCGCCGCCTTCGCGGGGGCAGTCGGAAATCTGGCGGGATCGCTGCTGGCCTACTACGTCGGCGCCTGGGGCGGCAGACCGCTGGTGAATCGCTACGGCCGCTTCGTCCTTATGTCGCCGCACGACCTGGACGTCGCCGAGAGGTGGTTTACAAAGTACGGAACCTGGGCTATATTCTTCTCGCGAGTGCTGCCCGTAGTGCGGACGTTCATCAGCTTGCCGGCGGGCATCGCGCGGATGAACGTCTGGCGCTTCAGCCTGTATACGTTTGTCGGGTCCTTCCCGTGGTCGCTGGGGCTTGCGTGGGCGGGATTCGTGCTGGGGGAACACTGGGAGAGGATCCGCAACTGGATGCGACCGGCCGACGTGCCGATTCTTATAGCGATCATGATGCTGGTTGGATGGTACGTCTACCGGCACGTGAAGCAGTTCCGGCAGAAGCCGGAAGCATCGAATCTTGAAACGTGAGCGAGGGTCAAAGGGCAGGAGGACCGGCCCGATAGCCTGAAGTGTTTCGCGGCGGGCCCAAGCCTGAATGCGCAAAGTCAGGGAGATGATCTTGACCCAAGGCGCTACTCGCGTCGTGCGACGAGCCGGCAAGGCGGCCGGCGTCATCATCGTCGTGGCGGCCGTCGCTGCCGGAATGTGGTTCGGAGTCAGCGCTGTCAGGAATGACGGCAACGACGCCGCAAGAGCCGGCGGCTCCCCTCTTCTCATCTACAGCGAATTCGGACGCAACAGCGACACTATCTGGGCCGCTCCCGCCGACGATCCCGACCATCGCACTCGCCTGGCCACTATCGATCACGCTTATGAGTACGGTGTTGTGGCCAGCCTTTCTCCTGATGGGGAACGCATCGCTCATACCGTCCTACCTGTGAATGGCGCTGCCGCCATCGATGCGCCGGCGGAAGTGTGGGCGATGGACCGTGACGGTCGCAATCGCGAGCGGCTGGCCGTCGACGCCGATCTGCCGGTGGCGCCGGTCTGGTCGCCGGATGGCTCGGCCGTCGTCTTCAGGCGAAGCGATAACCGCGATTCGGGCGGACGTTTTCAACTTGTCAGCGTGACCACATCCAGCAGAGAGACGACGCTCCTCGATACCGCTAACGGCGTCCTTCCCATCGGCTTCGCGTCGGACGGAGCCCTCTACTTCGTGAGTCTATCGCCCACAGGCACAGACCTGGGCGTCGTCGACGTGCCGGGCGCGGTAGCGTCAGATGTGGCCCACCTTAGCGACGACTTCGCCCGCGACTGGCATCTCTCGCCGGACGGATCGCGACTCGCCTACCTGGCTCCGCGACAGAACGCGAACAACGTGTCCTTCGGCACCGTCGTGCTCGACCTCAACGCGGGCGCGGTTGCTGGGCTCAAGGCCACCGGCCTTTCGAACAGCCAGAGCGACGACTTCAACCCTATCTGGCGGCCCGACGGTAACGTCACAATTGGTCGCCTGACACGGAACAGCGACGAAGGCGCGCCCGTGCTTCAGATGGCATCGAACGGCGGCCCGGCGGCGAGCCCGTTGGCGGCGCCCCCACGCGGATTCGACGTGCCGCTTGTCTGGTCTTCGGACGGAGGCTACCTCGCTGTGCGCCATTTCGAGGGCAGCTCTACGACAAATCCGGGCCGCAGTTGGGTCAATATCGTCGGCGTCGACGGTGGGCGGTTCACTGTGTCGCCTAACAGCGACGTCGAAGTCCTGGGATGGGTGGATAGCGGAGGATAGGACGCGCGTGAGGCGTCTGGCGCTCCTGGCACTGATGCTCGTTATCGGCGCGTCGGTGGCGGTAGGGGAGAAACCGCCGCAGGCCGGCGCCTGCGCTTTCTCCATCGTTCCCTACGCCTACGAAGGCCCCAAGGACCGCTCGCTCAACCTTAAGGCGATGGACTTGGCCGCGTACAACATGATCGCGCCGGGAGACTCCTTCTTCGGTTTGCCGCGGCTGGAAAAGGGACTGAGAGGGTCGCGAAGCAGCGTTGAGCCAGTCATCCCGCCGATCCTGCTGAAGTCGATTAGCTGGATCGAGAGCGTGACGACACAGACGACGCGCGACGCTCCCTGGGGTGGCATCGGGCCGGCGCTGATTTCGTTCGACTGTGGGCACGGCATCATGCAGGTGACGAGCGGCATGACCATTCCCCTGGGCGATGACGACCGCGCTTCAGCCGATCAACTGCTGGTGGCGACGCACTACGCCTACAACGTCGCGCGGGGCGCGGTCATTCTCGTCGACAAGTGGAACGCCGCGCCGGAGGGGCGACCTATCGCTGGCACGGACACGGACTCCGATCCGAGCATCGTCGAGAACTGGTATTTCGCCGTCTGGAGCTACAACGGCTTCACGGGACCGGGCGCACGGCGCAGCAATCACCCGATGGACCCGGTCTACGGCTCATGGCCCCGAACCCTCTATAGCTGTGGAGAAGGGAACGACGGCTTCGGGCACAATCGCGGCAGCTACCCTTACCAGGAGCTTGTCTGGGGTTGCGCGGCCCGGCCGCCTGTCGTTGATGGCAGGCAGCTCTGGTCGCCGTTCGAGCTCAGCCTGCCCGATCTGAACGACGCTCGCTGGCGCAATCCGCTTCAGCTCTCCAACTGGGTGTCGCCGTACTCGAACATGGACATGCCGTCGCCCTCGCCTGCGCACGTCGACGGAACGGAGAAGCCTTCGCAGTCACTGCTGTACTCGATTCTGGGCCTGCCGAAGCTGGAGGTATACACGACGGG
>Ga0315287_10005391_pt1 | contig 12603 bp, 10 predicted proteins | sample YL17G11_0_MG_FD_205037 | JGI IMG/M metagenome (GOLD analysis project Ga0315287, IMG submission 205037) | Sediment microbial communities from Yellowstone Lake, YNP, Wyoming, USA - YL17G11_0 | ecosystem: Environmental > Aquatic > Freshwater > Lake > Sediment | place: USA: Wyoming | collected...
CTTTAAGCCCAAGAAAAAAACGCCGGCCGCCATCGAATTCACGGAATTGGCCGGGATCTCGACCGGGGAATCCCGGAAAGCCGGGTTCTCCGAGCAATTCCTCGGAAAGCTCCGGACGGCCGACGCCCTCCTTCTGGTCGTGCGGGCGTTTCAGAATCCGGCTATCCCGCATCCGTTGGAGTCGACGGACCCGGTCCGCGACCTGCGGGCCGTCGATACCGAGTTTCTCCTGGCCGACCTGGCCGTGGTCGAGGGGCGGATCGGGCGGCTCGCCAAACAAATCGCGGCCAAGAAAAATGAACGGGACATTCGGGAAGCGGCAGTTTTGGAAATCTGCCGGGGCCATCTCGAGGATGAACGCCCGCTCCGGCTTCACGCCTTCAAGCCTGAGGAGGAAATCCTGATCCGCGGGTACCGGTTTCTCTCCCAGAAGCCGCTCATTATCGCGGTCAACCTGGATGAGAGCGAGATTCGGCGCGAAGCCGAAATCCTGTCCGCTTTTCGGGCCTGGGAGGAATCAGCGAACACCGCCGTGATCGGGCTCTCGGCCAAGATCGAGATGGAACTCCGCCAGCTGCCGGAGGGAGAGGTTCAATCCTTTCTGGGCGACTATGGGATCGCGCGTCCGGCGAGGGAGAAGCTGATCGCTGAAACGTACCGGTTGATGGGGCTTCTCTCTTTTTTCACGGTCGGGGGCGACGAAGTCAAAGCCTGGACGATCCGGGATGGGACCAAGGCCGTTCAGGCGGCCGGGGTGATCCATTCCGATATCGAGCGCGGATTTATCCGGGCCGAGGTCGTTTCCTATGATGATTTCGTTCTCCAGGAGTCCCTCCCCGATTGCCGGTCCAACGGGACCTTGAGGCTCGAGGGGAAGGATTACCCGGTTCGGGACGGCGACATTGTCAATTTCCGGTTCGCGGTCTGAAGCAGACGGGCCGACGGATTAGACTTTCATCTCGTCCAGATTTTTCTGAAAAAGCCTGGTGTTGAGATGACAAAAGGCGCAGGCCAACGCGTCGGAAGCGTCTTCCTCCATGCCGTCATCGTCGATCCGGAGAAGAGCCCGGATCATCACCCCGACCTGCGTTTTTTCGGCCTGGCCGTATCCGGTCACGGCCTTTTTAATTTCCAGAGGGGAATATTCAAAGAGAGGGACCGAGGCGCCGGCCACGGCGACGAGAATCGCGCCGCGGACTTGGCCGAGGGTGATCGCCGTTTTGATGTTCAGTCCGAAAAACGGATTTTCGATCGCCGTTTCGTCCGGCGTGTAGGCGGAGACAAGCCGTTCGATGCCGAGCTTGATTTCCAGGAGTTTTTCGGGAAGGGGCAGCTTGCGGCCGGGTTTGATGGATCCGTAGGCCAGGACGAGGTGGTCGTTCCCCTCGGATTGGATGATCCCGTAGCCGGTGGCGACGCTGCTGGGATCGATCCCGAGGACCCGCATGGGGCTCACGCCGGTCCGAACATCAGGAGTTTTCGTAGGCGGCGATATCCTCGGGCGAAACATCGAAATTGGCCGCGACCGTCTGCACATCGTCGTGGTCCTCGAGCTCTTCGACGAGCCGGAGGGCCTGGTGGGCCTGTTTGCCTTCGATCTTGGTGTAATCTTCGGGAATGTAGCCGACGTTGGAGTCGGCGACTTCGATCTCGGCGGCTTTGATCGCCTCCAAAATGCCCTCGTATTTATCGGGCGACGTGATGACTTCCCAGGTGTCGCCGTCGTCTTTGATGTCTTCGGCGCCGGCGGTCAGGGCGATATCCATCAGCTTTTCTTCCTCAACGTTGGCCTTGTCGATGTCGATGTAGCCGCCGCGTTTGAAGCGGAAGGCGACACAGCCCTGGGTGCCGATGAGTCCTCCGTTCTTGCTGAAGACGTGCCGGATTTCGGAGACCGTCCGGTTCTTGTTGTCGGTCAGAGCGGTGATGTAGATCGCCACGCCGCCGGGGCCGTAGCCTTCGTAAATCATTTCCTCGTATTGGGCCCCTTCGAGTTGTCCGGTCCCTTTTTGAATGCCCCGCTTGACGTTGTCGGCGGGCATATTGGCGTTCTTGGCGTCCTGGATGGCCTTGCGCAGACGGGGATTCTTGTCGGGATCTCCGCCGCCCGCGCGGGCGGCCACGGCGATTTCGCGGATGATCTTGGTGAAGAGTTTGCCCCGTTTGGCGTCGGCGGCCCCTTTTTTATGTTTAATCGAGGCCCATTTGGAATGACCGGACATGTGAGCTCCTTGGGAGAAAGATGCGCCGGTATTCTATCAGAAACCTTCCGGCCCCGCAATAATCCGGGGACGCATTACTCAACCCCCAAATCGGCGCATCATGTTGCTCATCTGGAACTTCTTGGGTTTTCTAGAAGCGCCCAATGAAGCGTGGCGATGACATTTTTACTTATCGCGAAATTCAGGGGTTGAGTAATGCGTCCCCGAATCGGCGCGGGCGAGATGCTCGAGGACGACGAGTCGATCGGCCGGGGCGGCCGGGAGGGCCGAAATGAATTCCGCCCGGCCGTCGCTCATCCCCACGGCGGCGTCGGCCAGGGCGGCAAAGGGATCCAGGTCATGGGAAACGATGACAGCCGCGGCCCCGTCGCGGGTTCGGGCGCGGACCCAGGCCATGATGTCGTCCCGCATCCGTCGGTCCATCGCTTCGAGCGGTTCGTCGAGCAGAAGATGGCTCGGCCGACCGATCATGGCTGCGGCCAGGACCGCCCGGCGCCGCTGGCCTTGGGACAATTCCCGGACGGAGCGGCCGGCCACCTGGTCCATATTCAGGACGGCCAATGCTTCCTCGGCCCGGGCGGGGATCTCGCCCCGCAGACGGCAGACGAAGCGGATGATTTCTCGGATCGAGGCGTAGGGCGTCAAGTCCGGGTGTTCGGGGAGATAGGCCAGCGCCCGCCGGGCGGCGACTTCGTCCTTCCAAAGGTCGTATCCGTCGATTTGAATCCGGCCTTGATCGGGTTTTTCGACGCCCGCGGCCAGCTTCAATAGGGTCGTTTTTCCCGATCCGTTTGGTCCCAGAAGCAGGGTTACACCCGCCCCGAGGGTCAGGTTCAAGGATCGGAAAAGGGGTGAGGTTTTTTCATAGGCGAATGAAACATTCTCGAAATGGATCATCGGCCGCTCCAGGAACCAGAATCGCCTATGGCGCTATGATGAAGTTCATCCCAGCCGGTGACTTTCAGGGTTTGTTCCCGCCGGGCGGCGGCGATCCATAGGAAAGGGGTGACAACGAGCAAGATCACGCCCGCTTCATTCCACAATCCGCCGGCCGCGGCGGCGAGACTTCCCTCCAGAAGCAGCGTTCCCAGAATCCGGGCCCGTGTTTCCCGAGGGCTGTTGACGGCACCGGCCGCCCGAACGGCGCCGGCCGGAAGATAGAACGCCGCCCCGATGGCCGCCGGTCCGCCGATCCAGACGAGAGGGCCGAGCAAAAGAGCCGCGGGGATTCCCAGGAAGAACGCGTCGGCGGCGATTCTATGTCGGGAGGACCGCGGCCAGGACCGGCTCCATGGCCAGGGCGCCCGTCCGGCGACGAGGAGCCCGGCCGTGACCGCGAGAAAAACGGCGACGCTCAGCATTCCCCCTGTCCGTAGGGCGGCCGCTCGGAGGTCCGGGGACATCTCGTTGTTGTTCAGAAAAAGCGCCGTGAATCCGATGATTGCTCCGGCCGGCAGAAATCCGGTCCAGCCGGATATCCCCAGGGCCCGCCAACTGATTAAGGCCGGGAACCCGATCGGGATCGTCCATCGACGCCGCCCGTGTCCGGACCTGGCGATGTGGAGAGAACCGGATAACCGATCCGCCGCGACGAGAAGGATCATGGCCGGGATGCAGAGAAGGATTCTTCCCGAGCCCGCCAGGACGGCGGCCGCCCCGGCGAGAGCGATCCGGAACCCGGCGATTTGGGAGGGCCCGACCACGACCGCCGAGGCGATGGAGGCGATCACCAGGCCGATCGCTCCCGCGATCGCCGACTGCGGGGCGTCCTGAAGGCCGAAGAACATGGAGATCAACAGCAAGACCGTGATCGGCGTTTCGGCCAAGGCGATGGCGACGACCGCCGCCCGGCGATGAGCCGATCCGGTCACGGGCAGATGGCGGATCCATCCTCCGAGTCCGTAGCAGACGGCTTTCCGGGACATCCCGGCCGCTGCGGCGAGAGCGATTGCGGTCACTGCCCCGCGGGAAATAGGCGCGGCCTCTCCGAAAAACCGTTTCGCGAGCATCAGGAAGAGCTCGGGTTTGAGCAGATAGTAAAGTCCGAACGCGGCGGCGAGAACCGGGGCCAGTGAGCGAAGGGCCACGCGTCCTCCGACATGGACGTGGAAACGGAGGAGTGCGGCAATCGATTTCATGTTTGGGGTTAGCCGTCCCGGGATGATACTATATTCATCGATGAAGAAAAAGATGCCCCCCGGTTCCGGACCGGTCGTCGTGGCTATGAGCGGGGGCGTCGATTCGTCCGTCGCCGCGGCCTTGCTCAGGGATCAAGGATTCGACGTCTTTGGGATGACGATGAATCTGTTCGCCCTCCCGAAGGCCGCCTGCGCCTCCGAGGAACTCCGGAGTTGCTGCGGGGCCGGTGCCCGCCGGGACGCCGGACGGGTCGCGGCCGCCCTGGGAATCCCGTTCTATGTTGCCGATTTCCGCCGAACGTTCTCCCGGACGGTGATTTTCGATTTTATCGAGGAGTACCGCCGGGGCCGAACCCCGAATCCCTGTCTCCGGTGCAATCGTTTCGTCAAGTTCGGCCCCCTGCTGCGCCGGGCCGCGCGGTTGGGTGCGGAACGGATCGCGACCGGCCATTACGCCCGGATCAGTTTTGACGAGAGATTGGGCCGTTGGCAGCTCCTCAAAGGTGCGGACCCCGACAAGGATCAATCGTATTTTCTCTATCCGCTGACGCAGGACGAATTGGCCCGGACGCTATTCCCGGTCGGGGCGATGCGCAAGGCCGACGTCCGGGCTTTGGCGGCGAAATTAGGCCTTCCCGTCGCTCAAAAGCCCGAAAGCCAAGAGATCTGTTTCGTTCCCGACGACGATTACGCCGCCTTCCTCCGGGCCCGGATCCCGGAGGCGTTCAGGCCCGGACGAATCATCGATATCGCCGGCCGGGTCGTCGGCCGCCATGACGGTCTTCTGAATTTCACGATCGGCCAGCGGAAGGGGATGGGGATCGCCGCGCCTCAGCCGCTCTATGTCATCGCCCTGGATGTGGCCGCGAACACCGTCGTCGCCGGCCGGAACGAAGACCTCTTCCGCTCGAGGTTGGTCGTGACGGACGTGAACTGGGTCGCTCTGCCCGGACTTGCCGCGCCTCGAACCGCCGAAGTGAAAATCCGCTCCCGCCATGAAGGCGCGCCGGGTTTGTTAACGCCCGGGCCGGACGGCTCCGCCCTTGTCGAATTCGAAAAACCCCAGCGGGCGATCACGCCCGGCCAGGCCGCCGTGTTTTATGACGGCGACATCGTCCTCGGCGGGGGAACGATCGACCATGTTTTGTAGAATTCAGCTGAAGATGAGGAGAGTGCCATGGCCATTGATCCCGTCCGTGGAATGACCGTTCAAGAGGATTCGGCCGCCCCCGCGGCCGTCGCTGACATCCCGATCCTGGGAATCATGTGCGCGGGATGCGTCGGGACGATCGAGAAGGCGCTCCTGGCCCGGAAAGGAGTCGTGAAGGCCGCCGTCAATCTTGCCACCGGACACGCCCGGGTGGATTATCTACCGACGGAAATCGGTCTTGACGAGATCCGGGCGGTCATCGAGTTGGCCGGATACAAAGTCCTCCGGCCCGCCGCTTCCGACGGCGACGAACCGGCCGCCGAAGATGTCGAGCGCCAAGCCCGCGAGCGTGAGTTCAAGGACCTGAAGACAAAATTCCTGATCGGGCTGGCCTTCAGCGCGGTCATTTTTCTTGGGAGCATGAGTTCGGTTTTACCGTTTCTCCCTGCGTTTTTAGGGTCACCGATTCTCTTGGGAATCCTGACCACTCCGGTTCAATTCTGGATCGGCGCCCGCTTCTACCGCGGGGCCTGGGCGGCCCTCCGTCACGGCCGGGCCGATATGAATACGCTCGTCGCTGTCGGTACCTCCGCGGCTTATCTCTACAGCGTCGCCGCGACTGTCGCTCCCGCCTTGTTTGCCGCCGGCGGCCATGGAAGCCATGTCTATTTCGACACCTCGGCGGTCATCATCACTCTCATTCTGTTCGGACGGGTTCTCGAAGCCACGGCCAAGGGACGGGCTTCGGAGGCCATGAGGCATCTCCTCGGACTTCAACCCGCCGCCGCCCGCGTCGTTGTCGACGGCGTCGAGATTGACGTCCCGCTCAAGGACGTCCATCCCGGCGATATGATCATCGTCCGGCCGGGGGAAAGGATCCCGGTCGACGGCCGGGTGACCAAGGGGCATTCGGCGGTCGATGAGTCGATGATCACCGGCGAGAGCCTTCCGGTCGAAAAAACGGAAGGAGATGACGTCATCGGGGCGACGATGAACAAAACGGGAAGCTTCGTCTTCCGGGCGGTCAAAGTCGGGAAGGAGACCGCTCTCGCCCGGATCGTTCAACTCGTGGCCGAGGCTCAGGGATCGAAAGCGCCCATCCAGAGGCTGGCCGACATCATTGCCGGCAAGTTTGTCCCGGCTGTCATCGGGATCGCCGTCCTGACGTTTACCGCCTGGATGATTTTCGGCCCGCGCCCGGCTCTGACGTTCGCCCTTCTCAATTTCGTGGCCGTGATGATCATCGCCTGCCCCTGCGCTCTCGGGCTGGCGACGCCGACGGCGATCATGGTCGGAACCGGAAAAGGGGCCGAATACGGCATCCTGATCAAGAACGGCGAAAGTCTGGAGACCGCGGCCAAGATCACGACGATCGTCTTTGATAAAACCGGGACACTGACCGAGGGCGCGCCCGTCCTGACCGATTCGATCCCCGTCGAGGGCCTCGCGGAAAAGGAATTTCTCCGGCTGGCGGCGGGTGCCGAACATGGTTCGGAGCATCCGTTGGCGGAAGCCGTTCTCGCGGCTGCGGCGGCCCGCGGGGTGGCTGTCCCGGAAGCCTCGGAATTCAAGTCGCTCCCCGGGTGGGGCCTCGAAGCCCGAGTCGAGGGCCGGCCTGTGCTCATCGGCAACGCGGCCTTGATGACCGGTCGGGGCGTCGATCTCGCTGGTTGGACGGACCGGGCGGAGAGCCTATCCGCCCAGGGGAAGACGGCCATGTATGTCGCCGTCGACGGGCGGGCGGCCGGTCTCTTGGCCGTGGCCGATCCGCTCAAGGCCAAATCCGTCGCCGCCGTGGCTCGGCTCCGAGCCATGGGACTCCAAGTGATGATGCTGACCGGCGACCACCGGCGAACGGCGGAAGCCGTCGCCCGGGCCGCGGGAATCGATCGCTTCGTCGCCGAACTTCGGCCCGGAGATAAAACCGCGAAGATCCGGGCGCTTCAAGCGGCGGGGGAGAGGGTCGCGATGGTCGGCGACGGGATCAACGACGCGCCCGCCCTGGCCGCGGCCGATGTCGGTGTCGCCGTCGGATCGGGGACGGATATCGCCATGGAAGCCGCCGATATCACCCTGATCGGGGACGATCTTCATGGCCTGGCCCGGGCGATCGAGCTCAGCCGCCGGACGATCCGGACAATCAAGCAGAATCTGTTCTGGGCGTTCATCTATAACGTGATCGGGATTCCGGTGGCGGCCGGCGTGCTCTATCCGTTCTTCGGGATTCTGCTCAACCCGATGATCGCCTCGGCGGCGATGGCCTTCAGCTCCGTGTCGGTCGTCACGAACTCCCTCCGCCTGAAGCGGGCGCGGTTCGTCTAGTTCGAGGATCATTCGGGGACGTTTTTAACTCCCGCATCGCCGGCGCTGGAGCCATCGGGAACAGGGCCGGCCCTTATTAATTTGATATTGTTTATCGGAGAGGGTAGAATAAAGGTGGAAATTCCGATGGGAGGAACTCAGATGATTAAGAAACTGTGGCTTGCGGTGTTGTTGATCGCCGTCCTCGGGCTGACCCTCTGGGTCACGGCCCAGGTTCCGGATAAAGCCGTCGATCCGGTTTGCGGCATGTCGGTCGTGAAAGACGGGGCGAAATGGACTTATGACTACAACGGGACCACGTATTACTTCTGCTCCGAGGGCTGCAAAACCAGCTTCTCCAAGGAGCCGGCGAAATACCTGGCCAAGACGGCCGAAGCCAAGAAAATGGGCGGCGGGATGGGAATGATGGGCGGCATGGGAGGACAAGGCCAAGGCCAAATGCAGGGCCAAATGCAGGGCGGAATGGGGATGATGCCCGAAATGCAGAATATGCGCGAGCAGTTGATGCGCATGCGGAACGAGATCGACATGATGATGCAGCGGATGAAAATGATGGCCGGCCGGATGCAAGGCGGGATGATGGGCGGCATGGGTGGACAGGGGCAGGGCATGATGCACGAGCAGATGGCCGCCGGGATGCAGGGCGGGATGGGATGCCCGATGATGATGGAAGGCGTCGACCGGAAGGTCGAAAACACCAAGGACGGCGTCATCGTCACTCTGACCTCCAAGAATCCCGAAATGGTCAAAAAACTCCAGGATCATATGGCCAAGATGAAAGAGATGATGAGCGGGAAGATCAAAGACGAGGCGGCGGCGTGCGCTTGCCCCGGTTGTCCTTCGTCGAAGATCAAGTAGGTAATGATAACCGCCGAAGCCGTTTGGAGCGACGTGGAGCGCGTCCGCCGCGAAGCGCCGCTCGTTCACAACATTACCAATTACGTCGCCATGAACACGACGGCCAACGCGCTTCTGGCCATCGGGGCCTCCCCGGTCATGGCCCACGCCGTTGAGGAAGTCGAAGAAATAGTCGGGATCGCCTCGGCGCTCGTCCTCAACATCGGCACACTGAGCGGGCCCTGGATCGAGTCGATGTTCCGCGCGGCCGCGGCGGCCCGTCGCAAAGGCATTCCGATCGTCCTCGATCCCGTCGGGGCGGGGGCGACCCGTCTGCGGACGGACACCGCCCGGCGTCTTCTGGCTGAAGCCCGGCCGACGATCGTCCGCGGCAACGCTTCGGAAATTCGGGCGCTCGTCCTGGCCGACGCGTCGACCAAGGGGGTGGACAGTTCCTACGGTTCGGAGGCGGCGCGAGAGGCCGCCGTGGCCTTGTCCGAGCAATTCGGCTGCGTCGTCAGCGTCAGCGGGGCCGTCGACCTCATCGTCCAAGGCCGCCGGATCGCCGGCCTGGCCAACGGCCATCCGCTGATGCCCAAAGTCACCGGGCTGGGATGCGCCGCCTCGGCCTTGACCGGCGCTTTCGCCGCCGTCGATCCCTTCCCCTTTGAAGCGGCCGCCGCGGCCATGGCCGTCATGGGGATCGCGGGCGAGATGGCCGCTGAAGGCGCGGAGGGCCCGGGGAGCTTTCAGGTCCGTTTTCTCGACGCGCTCCACCGCCTCGCCCAAAAGGATATTCTGCTCCGTTTTCGTTCCGCGCCGGAGCATCGCGGGTGAAAGCCGATTTCGGCTTGATGCTCGTCACTGATCGCGGCCTCGCCCGCGGCCGGACCCTCGATGACATTGTCGGGTCGGCTGTCCGCGGAGGAGTGACGATCGTCCAGCTCCGGGAGAAGGAGATGGCGACGCGCGAATTCGTCGCCCTCGGCCGCCGCCTGGCCGAGCTCCTCCGCCCACGCCGCATTCCGATGATCGTCAATGACCGGGTCGACGTGGCCATCGCCGTCTTGGCCGACGGAGTCCATCTGGGAACGAGCGATATGGCTCCTGCGGATGCGCGCTCCCTCCTGGGACCGAAAGCGATCATCGGCCTGACCGTCGAGACCGTCGATCAGGCGACGGCCGCCGACCTTCTCGACGTCGATTATCTAGGCGTCAGCCCGGTGTTCGCGACCCCGACAAAAGTGGATACATCCGCGCCTTGGGGAATCGAAGGGTTGTGGCGTCTGCGTCCATTGACCCGCAAGCCCCTCGTGGCCATCGGCGGGATCGGTCTGGCGAATGCCGCCCGGGTCCTCGAAGCCGGCGCGGACGGATTAGCCGTCGTTTCGGCCATCTGCGCCGCCGCCGACCCCGAGGCCGCCGCCCGGGAACTTCGGGCGATCGTCGACGGCCGCCGCCAGGCTCGGGGAGGCCGCCTGTGAAGCTCTCCGAGATCGGCGAATTCGGCTTCATTGCCCGCATGGCTCGGCCATTCGCCGCCGATCTTCCGCCGAACGTCAAAGGAATCGGCGATGATTGCGCCAGTCTTCCTTGGACGAAGAAGGAACGCCTGCTCGTCACGACCGATATGCTCGTCGAGGACCGGCATTTTCTCCGGTCCGGGATATCGGCCCGCGACTTGGGTTATAAATCCCTGGCCGTCAACCTGAGTGATATCGCGGCCATGGGCGGCCGTCCGCGCTGGGCGTTTCTATCTCTGGGAATTCCGGCCGGAATCGAACTCGATTGGCTCGACGATTTTTTCCGCGGCTTCCGGGAAGCGGCCGGGCCGGCGGGCGTGGTTTTACTCGGGGGCGATACGACGAAGTCGCCCGACCGGCTGGTCGTCAATGTCGCCGTGCTGGGGACGGTCCGTTCGGGCCGGGAAAAGCTCCGTTCGGCGGCCTGTCCGGGGGACGTCGTTACCGTGACCGGATGCCTTGGCGATTCGGGGATTGGATTGGGCGTTCTCTTGAACGGTGGTCCGAGAGACCGGGACGAGGAGCGGCTCCTTCGCGCCCATAACCGGCCCCGCCCGCATCTTGAGGAGGGGGAGTGGCTGGCCTCACGCCCCGGCGTGCGGGCGATGATGGATGTCTCCGACGGCCTCGACTCGGACATCCGCCGGATCATGGAGCAGTCGAAAGTCGGCGCCGATGTCGCTTTGGACCGGCTGCCGTTATCTCCAACGCTGGTCCGGGTCGCCCGCCGGCGAGGTTGGAATCCCATCGAATCGGCCGCAGTCGGGGGTGAGGATTATTGCCTTCTTCTGACCGTCGAGCCTTCCCGTTTTAAATTGCTCGCCGCCGCGTTTGCCCGGCGTTTCGGCCGCCCGCTGACTGCGGTTGGGACGATTCGGACCCGCGCGCGCGGCCTCCGCTATTTTTCAAACGGCCGAACCGCCCGGCTCGAAGGCCGGGGATACGATCACTTCCGAATATTGTAGGCGGCTCGCGAGGAACTTGCGAAGATAAATTTCTTTCATTCCAGTCGATTGCAATTTTATTCCGGAGAGACCCGTCGGCGGATTCAGGGTGACGCCGAGTCGGGGCGCCCCGTCGCCCGCAGCGGAAGGGACCCACTGGGGGATGGGTGGAGCGAGGACGATGGGGCTGCGAGGCGGCAGGACCCTGATTTCGCCGACAACAGAAGTGTTCGCTGTTTTAACGGAAATCGTTTTTATAACGCATCCACGATCGCGTTCAAGGTCGGGCTGGGCCGCATGGCCTTGGAGACCTTCTGCTTATCCGGACGATAATAGCCGCCCATATCCACCGGTTTTCCTTGGGCGGCGATCAGATCGGCCGCGATCTTGGCCTCATTTTCCCCAAGCTGCTGCGCGATTTTCGCGAACCGGACTTGTAGGTCCTTGTCTTGGGTCTGTTCGGCCAGGGCTTGGGACCAGTAAAGCGCGAGGTAGAAATGACTGCCCCGGTTATCGATCTGGCCGACTTTCCGGGCGGGGGACTTGTTATTGTCGAGGAACTTGGCGATTGCCTGATCGAGCGCATCGGCCAGAACCTGAGCCTTTTCATTTTTAAAGGCGGCGCTGAGATGTTCCAAGGAGGCGGCGAAGGCCGAGAATTCGCCGAGGGAATCCCAGCGCAAATACCCTTCCGTCTCGAACTGCTGGACGTGCTTCGGCGCCGAGCCGCCGGCGCCCGTTTCAAATAATCCTCCGCCCGCCAGAAGCGGCACGATGGAGAGCATCTTGGCGCTGGTCCCGATTTCGAGTATCGGAAACAGGTCGGTGAGATAATCGCGCAGGACGTTGCCCGTCACAGAAATCGTATCCAGCCCCTTGCGGATTCTGTCCAATGAAAAGCGCATCGCGTCCACGGGAGCCAATATCCGGATTTCCAAACCGGTCGTGTCGTGATCCTTCAGGTATTTTTCGACTTTAGCGATGACCCGGGTATCGTGGGCTCGGTTTTTGTCCAGCCAGAAAACGGCGGGGGCGCCGGTCGCTTTGGCCCTCTTGACGGCCAGCTTGACCCAATCCCGAATCGGGATGTCCCTGACCCTGGCCATTCTCCAGATATCGCCCGCTTCGACCCGATGCTCCATCAGCACTTGGCCGGAAGCCAGGACCACCCGGACGGTTCCGTCGACCGGGATTTCGAACGTCGTCGGATGAGATCCGTATTCCTCGGCCTTTTGGGCCATGAGGCCCACGTTGGGAACGCTGCCCATCGTGGCCGGATCGAAGGCGCCGAATTTTCGGCAATTTTCGATGATCTCTTTGTAGGTTGTCGCGTAGCACCGGTCGGGAATCATCGCCTTCGTCTCATGGAGCTTTCCATCCGAGCCCCACATCCTCCCCGATTCGCGGACAACCACCGGCATGGAGGCGTCGACGATGATGTCGCTGGGGACATGCAGGTTGGTGATC
>Ga0315287_10005393_pt1 | contig 12602 bp, 6 predicted proteins | sample YL17G11_0_MG_FD_205037 | JGI IMG/M metagenome (GOLD analysis project Ga0315287, IMG submission 205037) | Sediment microbial communities from Yellowstone Lake, YNP, Wyoming, USA - YL17G11_0 | ecosystem: Environmental > Aquatic > Freshwater > Lake > Sediment | place: USA: Wyoming | collected...
GAGGGGGAGCCAGGCCTTTTATCACACAGAGCGTGCAGCGCAGCGGTTCGTTGACATCCATTGAGGGTTGGGATGGGCGCTGGTCCCGGTATGGGGCTTGGCGGCGCGGGAAAGGCAAGCAAGCACGGGGGGGGGGGGAGAGGGGGGGGGGATGCGCGCCGTCTGTGGACTGACCCCCCACAAGACGCGCGTTCAAAGCCGTGGGGCGCGCATCGCGGGCTGCGCGATGGTGCATGGAGGGTAAGTGCCTGAGCGTGTATTCGCCGATTGAGCAGGGCGGCAGGGTGCCCACACACCTTGTGTTTCCTATTTTTTCGCCAAAAAGACAGTGTAAATGGTCAACCCCCCTCTCTCAACTCACTCTTCTTTTTCGCTTTTGCGCCTGGGGGTTCCCTTACCACGCACGTGTGGGCTGCGCGGTTCCCTGCCTGCGCGCCCGCACACCCCCGCTGGGTGGCACTGTTCACACACACTGAGCGCACGCACAAAAAAGGTGAGCGCGCTGGCCGGGCGTGAGAGACTCGACGGCGCTGCACGCCCCCCCCCCTTTTTTTTTCTTGCCGCGCCGACCCCGAAGCGTGCCCGCGCCCAGCCGGCCTTGGGTGCCCACACGCCCGGTGGATGAAGACATGGGCCATCTGGGCCACCGCATGAAAAGGAGATGCAGTCTCCCTGCCCCACTTCTGCACGTGCTCTCCCACCGTACACGCCGTCGCCCTGTTGAATGCTGGCGATCTCTCCCTGCCCTGCTCTTTTCACCCCCTCGCTCTCTTCACCTGCACACAGGCCTCGAACACGCAAACGGCCCCTGACACGCCCATTTTTATGCTCAACAACTCGGGCGACGGTGGCGGCCGCTTCCCCGTGCAGCAGCAGCAGGGGCAGCAACAGGGCCAGTTTGCACCCGGCGCCGGCGCCCCTGGTGGTGCGTCACCCTTTGGCGGCCTGGGAGGTGCGTTTACGGTTGGTATTCCGCGTGGAGTAGCTGGAGAAATACATGGTGCCTGTGCTGTCGGTAGTTTGCGAGGACGGGAAAGGCGTGTGGGGGGGGGGGGGATGCGGCGCACCAAATAGCACCTGGTCTCGCATCTCTCACCAACCTTCTCACTTTTTTTTTTTTTTTTTTTCCATTCCATCTCTTCAGGCGGCATGCCCGGCTACGCCGCCCAGCCGGGGCGGGGCCCGCCCGGCGCCGCGCCCGGCCTCGGCGGCCCCCCGCAAGCCCCACCCGGTGCGGGCCGGTTCGCGGCCCCCGGCTCGGGCGCGCCCGGCGGCGGGGCCGCGCCTGGCAGCTACGGGCGTGGCGGCCCCGGCAGCGTGGTCGGCGGCCCGCCCCCCGGCCTCAACGGCCGGCCTGGCGGCGGTGCGGCCTTGTCCGGCCCGGGGTCCCTCACCGCCGCCGCCGCGGCCGCGGCCGCCGCCAGCCGAGGCGGCGGCGGGGCGGGTGCCGGGCCCCAACCTGCGCTGGACGGGCGGGTCGGCGCGATGCTTGCTGGCGGGGGTCTCTCCGGCGGCGGCGGCGGCGGCGCGCCCGCTGGTGGCCCTCCCGGTGGCGGCTCGGCCGTGGCGGCGGCCGCCGCAGCGGCGGCGGCCCGTGGAGGAGCGGGGGGCGGCCCCCCACCCGGCCTGGGCGGCCTGGGCGGCCGCCTCGGGTCCGGGCCAGGGCTGGGCGGCCTCGGCGCGCCCGGCCCAGGCGGCGGCGGCCGCGCGCCCGGCGGCCCGCCCTCCTACGGCGGCGGCGGCGGCACCACGGCCGGCGGCGCCCCCTCTGGCGACCTCCTGGCCATGATGCAGCACAACCAGGCGGTCGCGCACGCGCAGGCCGCGCGCTCGGCCCAGCAAGCTGCGTCCGCGGCGGCGGCGGCGGCGGCGGCGGCGGCCGCCGCGGGCCTGGGCGGCCTGGGCGGCGCGGGCGGCCCCATCCGCGGCCACGCTGACCGCCAGGGCCTCGCCTTTGACGCGGCCGACTTTCCCGCCCTGGGCGGCGGCGGCATGGGCGGCCCGGGCGGCGGTGGCGGCATGCGCGGGCCCCTGGGCGGCCGCATGGGCGGTGGCCCAGGCGGCATGATGATGGGCGGCGGGGTCGGCCCGGGCGGGGGCGAACTGCTGATCGCGTCCGAGCGCGAGTTCCCCGCGCTCGGGGGTGGTGGCGGCGGCGGCGGTGGTCCCGCCACCCGGTCCTCGGGCGATGGCGGCTCCGGCGGCGACGCCTACGCCCGGTCGGTCGCGGCAGCCGCAGCCGCGGGCGGCGGCGGCGGCAGCCAGGACGCGCACGCCCAGGCGTTGAGGCTGCAGTACGCGCTCCGTGCGGCCGCGGCCGCCCAGCAGGCGCAGCAGGCGCAGCACGCGGGCGGCGGCGGCCCGCTCAACCAGCAGCAGCAGTTTGGGGGCCCGCAGCAGCAGCAGCAGCAGCAGCAGCAGCAGCAGCAGCAGCAGCAGCAGCAGCAGCAGCAGCAGCAGCAGCAGCAGCAGCAGCAGCTCCAACCGCCCCAGGGCGGCCCGCCCCCCTCCTCCTCGCCCGCCGGCGGCGCGCCCCCGCCCGCCCCCGCGGCGGCCGACCGGTTCGGGCTCATGGGCCTGCTCGGCGTCATCCGCATGCAGGACGCCGACCTGACGACGCTCGCGCTGGGGACCGACCTCACGACGCTCGGCCTCGCCCTCAACTCGCCGGGGCCCGTCTGGCCCTCCTTTGCCTCGCCCTGGGCGGACGGGCCGCTCCGGCCGGAGCCCGCCTTCGGGTCGCCGGCCTCGTACCTGCACGCCCCGCCCCGCCTGCAGCCCGGCTACTTTGCGCGCTTCCAGTTGGAGACCCTGTTTTACATTTTCTATGCCATGCCGGGCGACGAGGCCCAAGTCTTTGCCGCGGACGAGCTGGCGTCCCGGGGGTGGACCTTCCACCGGGAGTACCGCACCTGGATCGCCCGGCCGCCCGGGGCGGAGCCCGCCGCCAAGACCGCGACGAGCGAGCGGGGGTCGTACCTCGTCTTCGACACGGCCGCCTGGGAGACGGTGCGCAAGGACAACTTCGTGTTGGTGTACGAGGCCCTGGAACGGCCGCCCGGCCTGCCGCGCGGGGCGCCGCCGCCGGGGGGGGGCGGGGGGCCTCCGCCGCCGCTGCCGGGGGGCGGGCCCCAGCCGCAGGGCGGGGGGGCGCCGGGGCCGCAGTGAGGGAGAGGAGGGCGTGGGAATGGAGAGGTGGAGAGGAGAGTGAGTGGTTGCGAGAGCGAATCCCCTCTTTTGCCTCTCTGTCTCTCCTCCTCTGATTCATGCGACTCTCATGCTCTTTGTGGCTGGCCGGCTGGCCTGCCGATGCAGGTGTGGGGAAGAGAGGCGGGCGCGGGCGGGCATGTGTGCTTTTGTGTTTGTGTAAGAGGACACACAGGGAGGCAGTCGAGGGCGCGCTTGCGCACACTCGCTCTCCAAGGAGAGTAGGCGCGTCCCGCGCCCACACACCTCCGCGCCCACTGCTTCGGTCCCACTTCTGCGTCAGCCGTGTAGCACCTCACCAGCTTCACGACCCAGGCCGTGTAGCGCCCCACCAGCTCCACCACCCAGGGGCGTGCGCGGTTGCACATACGAAATGGCTGCCGCCGACGCCCGTCGCGCGGCAGCCGCCCACCGTGCCGCGGTCGCCGCGGCCTTGCCGGGTGCCGCCGCCGCGGCAAAAGTTGCCCACCCAGGCAATTACATGCTGGTTCTCTATTTGGAGTGAGTTTGAATGGAAGGAGGGAGAGTGTGGGGGCGGAAAGAGAGGGAAAGAGAGCCGCATGCGCTGCTGCTCGCGCGCGCTCACCCTGCTTGCCTCCACCCCGAAACGCGCGACCTGCACCTCACGTCCTCTCCACCTTTGTGCCCACAGGGACCTCCTCCGCTCCGAGGGCGGCGGCGCCACTGACGGCCCCTCCTCATCCGCCGCCGCCACCGCGCCCGGTGGCCACTGGGCCCGCGCCCTGCGGCGGGCGGCGGCCGCGGCGGCCGCCCAACCCCGCCGCGTGCTGGACGCGGGCGACCTGGTGGCCCTCCCCGGCGCGGGCGCCGCCATCGTGCGGGTCGTCGCGACGGGGCTGTGGGCGCGGTACCCTCCCGGCGAGGCGAGCGGTGGCGAGCTGGCGGCGCGGCAAGAGGCGGCCCGGGCCGCGGCGGCGACAGCGGGAGCGGCCCTGTTGGAGGGCGAGCGGCTGGCAGCGGCGGCGGCCGTGGCGGGCGCCGCCACCGCACGACCCACCCCTCCACCCTCCACCGGCCCCACTCCGCCCCCTAAGCGTGGGCGCCGAACCAATCCCGCCGCCGCCCCGTACGCGCCGGCCGTCGGCAGCGCGGCGTACGCCTTCATGGTCACCCTGCTGCAGGCGCACTTGGAGGGGCGTCCATCCCTCACCAAGGCCGCCCTGGTAGCCCGGGCGGAAGCGTCGGGGCTGGCCCACCGCCCGCTGACGGGTGGCGGGCTGGCGGGCGGGCCGGTGGACCGGGCGCGACCATTCATCCCGGACGGGCGCGGCGGGGGTGGGGGCGGCGGCCCGGGCGGCGGCCGTGACGGCGGCGGCGGGCGGCGCGGCGGCCCCGCCCGCTACGGCGGCGGGGCGTGGGGCTCTTTCCGGGCCCTCCTCGCCCGGGCCCCGCCCTACGCGGCCGCCTGGTCCTCCCCCCTCCAGTGCGCCCTGACGCCTGCGGGCGCGGCGATCGCGGCGGGGTTGCGGTCGGATGCGGCCGCCCGGGGCAGCCTGCCGGACGGGTGGGAGGCGGCGGGCGGGGGTGGTGGGGGTGGAGCAGGGGAGGTAGAGGCCGGGGCGCCGCCACCCGAGGTCGGGGCGTCGCCACCGCCGGCGGTGCCTGCACCACCACCGCCCTCCCCTCCCGGCAGTATCTTCATCCTGCTGAGCGACAATGAGGGAGAGGAGGAGGAGGAGGTTGAGGCAGGGGGCGGCGGCGAGCGCTCGGCCACCACCCCGCCACCTGGCGAGGAAAATGAGGTGCCACCATGCTGCGCGCGCCGTGCGTTCGACGACCGCCCCCTGGCGGAGCGGCTGGGCATGTGCGCGGCCGCCGACGCCGACGCCCGCCCGCCCGTGCCCAAGGTCGTCCTGCCCTGGCCCCGGGCGGCGGCGGCGGCGGCCGCCCCACCCCACCCTCCGCCTCTGCCGCTCTCGCAGACGGCCGCGCCGCCGCCCTCGCCCGCCCCCCCGCCACACAACCCCTGGGCCCTTTTGGCGGCCTCCCCTCACCCGCACCGCCGCGCCCACCACCGGCCACCACCGCCACCGCCACCACCGCAGCCACCGCCGCAGCCCTCCACCGCTACCTCTGCCATCTTCCCGCCCGGCTTCCGCCCGCGGCTGCCGCCCCTGTCCGGCCCGGGCGTGGCCTTCGCCGACGAGTACGAGGTCGCCCTCATCCTCGACTCGCGCGAACAGTACGGCGCGGGCGCGGGGGGGTCCGCGTCCTCGCCTGCCGGCCTGGAGCGGGCCGACGCGGCGCTCGCCGCCCTGGCCGCCCGGGGCGTCCGTGTGGAGAAGCGGGCCCTGGTGGCGGGGGACGCGCTGTGGGTGGCCCGGCGCAGGGCCGGGGCGCCCCCGCTGGCAGCAGCGGCAGCAGCGCCAGGCGGCGGCGGCGGCGGCGGGGCGGCGGCGGCGGGCGGCGGGGCGTTTGGCTGTGAAGAGTTTGCGCTCGACCTCATCATTGAGCGCAAGCGCGCGGACGACCTGGTCCACTCCATCCGGTCGGGGCGCCTGGCCCGCCAGCGGTGGGGCTTGGCCCGGTGCGGGCTGCGGGCCCAGGCTCTGTTGGTGGAGGGCGACGCCCGGGTGTTGATGGCTGGGGAGGGCGGCGGCGGCGGGGGCGGGGGCGGGGGTGGCGGGCAGCACCACCACCACTCGGCCGCACGCGCGCACAAGGCCGTGTGCACCGCGTCCGCGGGCGCGGAGGTCGGGGACGGCATGATCGTCCTGCGCACCGCCCACGCGGCGGAAACGTTCCGTCTGTACGCCGACCTGACGGCCGAGGTGGAGGGCCTGTACGGGCCGCGGGCGGCGGGCGAGGCGGCGGGCGATGGGGAGGGGGGAGGGCGCCGTGGTGCGTTGTGTGCCCACCCCCTGCTGCCGCCCGGGGGGGGGGGCGCCGGCGGTGGTGGCTCGCTGGCCGCCTCCCTCCTGGCCGCCCCGCACCCGCCAACCTATCGGGAGCTGGTGGCTGCCTGCACGGCGGCCCGGACGCCGACCGTGTCGGACGCCTGGGGCTTGGCCCTCACCTCCCTGGACGGCGTCGGCCCCGAAGCCGCGGCCGCGGTTGTGGCGGCCGCGCCCACCCCGGCAGCCCTGGTGACCTTGCTGGCGGGCCTCCCGGCGGGCGCGGCGGCGCGGATGCTGGCGGGCCTGCATTTACCCTCCAGCTCACGCCGGGTGGGGCCAGTGGCGGCAGCCGCGATCGTGAGCGGGCTGTTTGGGGCGGGCACGGAAGGGCTTGGCGGCGTGTGAACAGACAGAGACATTTGAAAAAAAAAAAACGAAGAGGCACACCTCCCCCACCCTTCTTTTCACAAAAACCCACTCTCACGCGCGCGCTCGCTGCTGCGCGCCCACGCACACAGGCCGGGGCTGCCCTGTGACCCTGCATACCCCCTACCCTTCCCCATGCCGCCCACCGCCCGCGTCGCGCCGGCGGCTGGCGTTCCTCCCACCATGGCCCCCGCCCCGACCATCAGCGCGCGCCCGTCGCTGCCTGGTGGCCTCCTCCCTCCTCCCTACCTCGTCGCCGATGCCGCCATGTCCCTGCCGGACCCGCTGCCTGGCCGCTCGGGCGGATCAGCCAGTGGGGAGGGCGGTGGGGTGGGTGGTGGTGGGAGTGGGCTACCCTTGCCGCCTAAAAAGGTAAGAAAGGGAGGGGAGAGAGTTTTTTTTTTTTTTTTTTTTTTTTTTTTTTTTTTACCTGCGCCCAGGGGGCCCCAAAAAAGGAATAGAGGGAGTCACTTTTCCCAACCTTCTCCCCCCCTCCCCATACACTAACGCCCGCCGCGCGCGCTCCTCTTTTCGCCGTCCTACAGCGTGCCTCCGTCCGCATCTCCTTGGAGCCGGCCCCGCCCTCCCCTCGCCCCGCCCCGCGCGCGCCCGGCGCTTCGCCGCCCCCCGCGCGCCGGTCCTCCCTGCGCCCGCGGGCGACGCCCCTCCTCCTGCCGGATGGCGGCCCCGCCGCGCCCGTGCCGGCCTCCCACCCGGAACCCGCGGCGGGGCGTGGGGGCGGTGGGAGCGGTGCCAGCGGCGGCCGGGCCGGGGGCAGGCGCCGCCTGACCCCGCCGCCCCCCCGGGGCCTGGCCACTCGCGCCGGGCGTGCTGCCGGCCCCGCTACCCCGCCCCCCGCCGCGCACCGCCCGTCATGGACCCGCGTCAGCGGGCTGGATGCCGGGGGCGGGGCCCTACCGGCCGCGGCCCGGCGCCCCGTGCAGGACGCGGTCGTGGCGGCCCTCGAATCGCCCGCGCTGGTGGCACTCCAAGCGCTCGCGCTGGCCGCCTCGCTCGCCCTGCCCGACGCGGCGTCCCTGTGGGGGGCGGGCCTCGCGGCGGACGCCCGCCTGGATGCGGGTCTGTGGACGGCCTTGGGGTTGCTGGCCGTAACCACGGTCACGGGCGTGCTGGCCCGGCGCAAGGGCAGCCCGGGCGGCACCGCCCTGGAGGTCGGCCTGGAGGTTGCGGCGGCCGCCTGCGTCGCGGCCGACCTGTCTGCCCTCCGCGCCCGCGTCGCCGCGGCGGCCGTGACGGGGGCGGGCGGGTGGCACCTGCCCCGCGCCGCGGTGGTCGCCCCCCGGGCGGGCCGCCTAGCTGCCCTCCTCCGCCACCTGGGCGTCGGGCGGGCCGCCGTTTGCGTGGCCGGCCGGGCCTGGCGAACCGGGCGCCGCGTGGTGGGTGGGGCAGCAGCGCAGCAGCAGGGGGAGGGCGGCGACCCCGCCACCACCGCCGCCAAGCCGTCCGCTTGCTCATCCACCCGCCAGGGCGTCATCGGCGCCCGCCTGACCGATTACAACCTGACCCTGGTCGCCCTCATCGTCGTCGCGGCGGTCGTCGCGGGGCCCTTCATGCAGTACCGGGACGCCAAATCGTATTCCGTCCCGGCCGCCATGCTCTCCCTGCTCGCCCAGCTGGCCGCCCCGGCGGCGGCCGACCCGGCCGCGGCGGACGCGGCCGCCGCCGCCTTTTTCGGCTACTTCACGGGCGTGCAGGACCCCCGCCTGATCATGCCCAAGGTCTTGGCGGTGGGCGGGCGGGTGTGGGACCGACAGGCCGAGCTGGGGCCCCTCCCGCGCCGGCCGGCGGATGTGGTCACCCTGGAAGCGCCGGGGCTGCTGGGCCCGGCGTCCGCCCTGCTGGACGTGACGGGCGCCAACCGGCGGGCGGCCGCCCTGTCGCTGGGCCTGTCCGGCGTGGTGGTGGTCGGCGTCTCGGTCGCTGCCTGGGGCTTGGGCTCCGCGGCCGCCCGCCTGGTGGTGGGCCCCGTGGAGCGGGTCATGGCCGCCCTGCGCCGGGACGCCCGGGCGGTGGTCGACGCAGTAGGGGACGGGAATGATGGTGGGGGTGGAGGCGGCGGCGGCGGTGGCGGCGGCGGCCCGGCCACCAGCTGGCCGCGCTTGATGACCCTGCGGGGCGGCTCCGGTGCCGCCTCCGACGAGCTGGCCCTCATGGAAGCCGCCGTCGCCAAGATGGCGGCCATCGTGGCAGCGGTCGGCGGCCCCGGCGGCAGTGGCGGCGCCGGAGCCGGCGGGACGGCGGTCATGCGGCGCCTGGCCGTGGATGGCGTCGACGACGCGACGCGCGCCTGGCTCGCGACGATGAGCCCGGACGCGCGCAGGGGCGCCGTGTCTGGCGGGCGGGCGGGTGTGTCCGGTCCGTCGGGTGCCTCCTCCAGCCGCCCGGGGTCCGGCGGGTCGGTGGCCACGCCGTCTGGGTCCTTCTCCGGGCCGGCCGGGGCGGGCGGGCGGGCGGGGAGCTTCCTGGCGGGCGAGGGTGGCGGGGCCCGCCCGGCCACCCTCCCGCCACCCGATGCCGCCGGCGCGCTGCCTCCCCTCGCCACCGCCACCTCCGTCACCCCCCTCATGCTGGCCGAGGCCAGCGGTAAAGGCCCCCCCCTGAGCAGCGGGGGTGAGGCCATGCCCGCCGCCACGCCCCCCCACCCCTCCCCCGCCGCCCCCACCGTGTCCTCCTACCCGGCCCCCGACGCCTGGGGCGACGATGGGGCCGCCCTGTGCGCCGCCCTGGCCGCCGTGGACGTGCCGTCTCTGGACGCCTGGGCCTTTGACATGGCGGCTCTGGAGCCCACGGGCGTGGACGCCCAAATCGGGGCGGTCGTCGCGCTCTTCATCCGGGCGGGCACGGTCGCCCCGCCGCCGGGGTGCGGGTTCGGGGCGGCGTCCCAGCACGCTCCCCCACCTGCTCACCCCCACCCCCACCCCCCTGGCGGCACGGCCGACGACGGCTCCCCACCCCCGCCCCCGCCCTTCCCCCTCCCCGACGCCCGCATCCTATGGCGGTACGCCCGGGCCGCCTCCGCCGCCTACCGGGCCAACCCCTACCACTCCTTCACGCACGCGGCGGACGTCGTCCAGGCGGCGGCCCGCCTGGCCGACGCGCTTGCGCCCATCGCCGCGCTCTCCCCGACCGAGCGGGCCGCCCTGCTGCTGGCCGCGCTCGTCCACGACCTGGACCACCCGGGCCTGAACAATGCGTACCTGGTCGCCACGCGCGCCCCGGCGGCCGTCACCTACAACGACACCTCCGTCCTGGAAAACCACCATGCAGCGTGTGCGTACGGGCTGGCAGCCTCCGACGCGTCGGTCGACATTTTCTCGACCCTCGACCCGACGTCCTGGCGTGAGGTGCGCCGCCTGCTCATCCATGCCGTCCTCCACACAGACATGACCTACCACTTCCCCATGGTGTCCCGGGTGGAGGTCTTCTACGAGCTGCACGCGGCCGCGCTGGCAAAGGCGGACGGGAACGGGAAGGGCGGGGAGGAGGGCGGGGGCGGGGCGGCGGGGCTGCTGCCTGGAGAGGACGGCGGCAGGGCCGGCCCGCCCGGTGACGCGGCGGCCCCTGGCGCCGGCGGGTCCATCCCAGCCGTGCGCGGCCTGTCGACCACGAGCGGCACGGTGGCGCCGGCTGAGGCGGCGGCGGCCTCCCTTTCCCCCCCTGCCCCCCCGCCCCCCCCCCCGCCCCCCCCGCCCCCCATCTTCGCCACGCCCGACGAGCGGGCCTTCCTGGGCGGCCTCATCCTGCACTGTGCCGACATATCCAACGCGGTGCGCCCCTGGCCGGCCGCCGAGGCCTGGGCCCGCCGGGTGCTGGCCGAGTTTTTCGCCCAGGGCGACCGGGAGCGGCGGGAGGGGCTGCCGGTGTCCCCGCTCATGGACGCGGCCACGACCTCCCTGCCCGGCTCGCAAGCCTCGTTCATCGACTTCGTGGTCGCCCCGCTCTTCCACCAGGTGGCCCGGTGCGCGCCCGGGCGGGTGGGGCCCTTCATGGCCCAGCTTTGGGCCAACCGGGCGGCCTGGCACGGGCGCCTGGTGGCGGAGATTGAGGCGGGTGGGACCGCGGCAGGGGCGGGCGGCGCGAGCCCGGCCGGGCGGGCGGCCGAGGTTGAAAAAGCGGCCGGCCGGTGGGCGGCTTTTCAGAAGTCATACGCCCAGTGGGCGCCCGAGGTCGTCGCGGCCCGCGATGCCAAGCCGGGGCCCCTCGTGGTGGCCGGCGGGGCTGCCGGCCCGGCGGGGTCCGTGCCCACCACCGCCCGCGCCCCGCCGCCACCCGCCCGCCGTTCCAGCTTCAACGCGACCGCCGCCTCCGTCCGGACCCGCCTGCGATCAGGGTCGACCTTCGCGCCGACGCCGGCCGGTCCATCGCCCGACGGTGGGAGTGGGGGTGGAGGCATCCGGCGGGCCGGGAGTGGGGGGTCCCGCGCCAGTTTCATGCCTGCGGTGTTGCTCGGGCGGCAGCCGGGCGGGGCGAGGGGTGGGGGCGGCTTCCTGGCGCGCGTCGCGGGGGGGCGGGGGGGGGCGGTCGCACCGGACACGGGCGCGGCGGGGCTGGCTGCCCCTGCTGACCGGTTGGACGCGGCGGAACGTGGTGGGGGGGCTTAAAGAAAAAAAAGAATTTGTTCAAAACATTGCTGCACTACCTCTTCCCCCCCTCTCCACAACGCCCATCTTCACCACCACCCGCTGCGGCGCGGGCAGCGTCTTGTCATTGATGGTCAGGATGGTGCCGTTGGCGATGGCGAGCGAGTCGAGGGTCTTTTGTGTTGTGTGAGGGAGGGGAGGTGAGGCCCAGGCGAGGCGAGGAGCGTGCGTTGAGGTTTAGGGCTCCTCCTCTTTCGAGCTCTCCCCCCTCTCCTCCTCTCTCTCTCACCTTGCCCAAATTCCCAGCCGTGTCCGCCTCGAACGCTCCCTTGGCATACAAGGGCGTCCCATTCAAGGACACGGACGGCCCGGCCAGCGCCCCGCCCCGGGCCCGGCCGGCCAGGGCGGCGTTGGCCGAGACGGCCTCCAGGAAAGTCTCCAGGCTGTCTCCGCCCTGCGCCTCCACGGGCACCCCCGGCGAGCACAGCACGCACGCCTCGTCTCGGGCGTACGACGCGGTGTGCGAGTACGCGCTCTCCCCGCCCGCGTACAGCATGTAATTGTCCAGGCCCGGCGCGGCGAGCGTCACCAATTTGAAGGCCTCCAGCGCGCAGGCCGCGGCGATGACGGCGTTGGTGGACGCGATCGCGGGGACAATGTTCTTCACCACGCCCGCCGTCAGGGCAGGCGTGACGCCCTCAATGCCGTGCTGTGCAGCGCGGGCGGCAGCTTGATAAAGCACCCACGCGAGGTGTTCCTCGACGTCCGCGTCAAAGTCCTCGCCCGGGCGGACCCGCCCCCATTCCAGGAGGTGCGCCCACTCGATGCAGTGCGCGGGCGACCGGGGCGTCTCGGCGAGCGTGCACAGCGGGTAGGTCACTTGCGGGGGGAACAGCCAGAGCGTGCACTCAAAGCAAGGGGTGTGGCCGGGCAGGATGACCCGGGCGTGGCCCTTGAAGCCTTCCGTGCCGCCGTCGATGAGCGGCTTGACGGTCGCCAGGTCGGGGGTGCCATCCGTGTTGAAGGCCAGCAGGGAGCAGGCCGCCGCGTTCATCCAGCGCCGGGCTTCCAGGGAGTCCAGGCCCAGGACGATGATGTGGAATGAGGCGTACCTAGAGGAGGGGGGGGGAGAGAAGGAGAGAGAGCGGCGGGCGTGTGAGGGGCAACGCAAAACCGTTCTTCATGTTTCTCTCCATTTTTTCTCTCTTTCCTCTCTCCTCTCTCACCATTCCAGCGGCTGGTCTTCGATGCGGCCCACGCGCGGGGTGACCGTCGTCCCGACCACCCGCTCGGCCACTCGGCGAGCGGCGACGATGGCCTTGGGCTGGCCCACGTCCTCCATGCTGTGAAGGAGAAAGGAGAGAGACAGGTGAGAGGAGAGGAGAGATGAGGGGGGGGGGGGGGGGGGGGGGGGGGGGGGGGGGGGGGGGGGGGGGGGGGGGGTGTTTTATGGTGGGGACGAATTAGCACACCAAAACCAAAACAACACACAAACCAAAAACCCCCACCA
>Ga0315287_10005394_pt1 | contig 12602 bp, 1 predicted proteins | sample YL17G11_0_MG_FD_205037 | JGI IMG/M metagenome (GOLD analysis project Ga0315287, IMG submission 205037) | Sediment microbial communities from Yellowstone Lake, YNP, Wyoming, USA - YL17G11_0 | ecosystem: Environmental > Aquatic > Freshwater > Lake > Sediment | place: USA: Wyoming | collected...
GAAGCGTGAGAAGAAGCGTTTGAACGTACTGGGCCAGTCGCCGTTGTGCCTGGAGCCTGTCATGGGGTCGTCTGCTTGACTGGGGGAATCATGCGCACGTCAATCCGTCACTTCCCGCTTCTGCTCGGTCTTCTCGGCTTACTCCTGTTGGCCGGAGTCCTCGCCGGCGTGGGGGCCCCGCCGGCCTCTGCGGCCGTGACTTGGCTTCCGCCCGCCCTCTACACCGGCGGCGACTTGATCCTCTCCAACACCGCCAAGATCACGAGCCCCTTGGTGAACGGCCAGCCGAGCGCGGGCCTCTACATCAAGGGCAAGTTCACCAACACGAGCTCGGGCAGTCTGAGCACGGTCAAGCAGTACCTGGGTACGGCAGCCCCGGCGCTGAGCCAGTTCATGCCCGACGCGCAGTTCAGCGCGTTGGTAGCCTCAGCTCAGAACGCTGCGTCGACTACTGCGACTCCCGCCAACACCTTCACGGGTCTGACCTACAGCGACGCCAAGGACCACACCTTCATGGCCCCCGTGGTCGTCAACGGCAATCTCACCATCAGCGGCACCGGCACGTGCACGTTCGCCTCCCTCTGCGTGACCGGCAACATGGTCGTCGCCAACGCCAAGGCGAACGTGAGCATTGCCGCGCTTCGCGTGAACGGCACGCTCACGGCAAGCAGTGGCTCGCTGACCCGACTGGGACCGACCTACGTCGCTGGCGCCACCACGCTCACCGGCAGCGGCACGTGGAACATGGGTCTGTTTGCGGCGGGCGGCAACCTCACGATCGCCGGGAGCCAGACGTTCGGCAGCGTGAGCAGCCCGGTGAGGATCCTCCTGGCCGGCAGTGGGAAGTCCATGACCTACAGCTGCACCGGGACTTGCTACGGCCTTCTGGCCAACCCGTCCGGCGGCTTCTCCTCCCAGACCAGCACCGGGAAGATCGTCGGCTCCGTGCTCTGCAGCGGATCCGCCAGCATGACGAACAGCGCCTCCATCGCCTACGACCCCACCGTGGCGAAGGTCGCACTCGACTTCACCGGCCCCACGGTGGCGATCACCTCCCCGGCCAACCTGAGCCTCATCAATAACCCAAGACCCGTCCTCAGCTACACGCTGACGGACGCGGCGGGCGGGAGCGGCCTGAACACGACGGCCACACTTGTCAGGCTTGACGGTAGCGTCCCCACGTTCATCGCGTCAGGGTCCCCGCTGACAACTACACTCCTGCCGGACGGAACCCACACGGTCACCGTCACCGCCTACGACCTCGCCGGCAACATGGGCTCGGCGACGTCGACGTTCAGCGTCGACACGACGCCACCCACCGGCACGGTGTCGATTAACAACGGCGACGCCGCGACGAGCAGGACCGCCGTGACCCTCGCCCTGAGCGCCACCGACGGCGGCTCCGGCGTCGCCAAGATGCGCTTCAGCAACGACAACTCGACCTGGAGCGGCTGGGAGACCTACGCCACCACGCGCAGCAACTGGACCCTGGCAGGCGGCGACGGCACGAAGACCGTCTGGGCGCAGTTCCAGGACGCCCTCGGCAACGCCTCCGCGGTGGTGATCAAAGACACCATCATCGTCGACAAGACCGGCCCCACCGGCACCGTCTCGATCAACGGCGGTGCGGACTGGACGAACACCCTGACTGCCACGCTGACCCTGAGCGGGACCGACAGCGGCTCCGGCGTCTCCAAGATGCGCTTCAGCAACGACAACTCGAACTGGAGCGGCTGGGAGACCTACGCCACCACGCGCAGCAACTGGACCCTGGCCGGCGGCGACGGCACGAAGACCGTCTGGGCGCAGTTCCAGGACGCCGCCGGCAACACCTCTACGACGGTGATCAAGGACACCATCACCCTCGACACCGCGCCGCCCAGCGGCACCGTGAAGATCAACGGCGACGCAGCCTGGACGAAGAGCACCACCGTGACGCTGACCCCGAGCGCCTCCGACGGCAGCGGCTCCGGCCTCTCCGAGATGCGCTTCAGCAACGACAACTCGACCTGGAGCGACTGGGAGAGCTACGCGACCACCAGAAACAACTGGACGCTGCCCAGCGGGGACAGCACGAAGACCGTCTACGTCCAGTTCAAGGACAACGTCCGCAACCCCTCCACCGCGACGATCGCCGACTCCATCGGCCTCGACACCACGAAGCCGACGGTGAACAACGACTACAACCGGTCGTGGAGGAACGGGGTTGTCTTCGTCACGCTGCTGCCACAAGACGCCGGCGGCTCCGGGTTGGCCACCACCTACTACAAGTTCGACGACGCCACACAGTACACGCCCGGTACTGGGTTCAGTCTCGATGGGCAGTCCGCGCACGCCGTGGAGTACTACACGACCGACCTCGCCGGGAACCAGAGCGGCCACAAGACGCTGGTCGTGAAGTTCGACGCAACGCGGCCCACGGTGACGAGCGACTACGACGGCTCGTGGCGCAACGGTGACGTCAAGCTCACGCTCACGCCAGTGGACACTGGTGGTTCCGGCCTCGTCACGACCTACTACAAAGTCGATGGAGCCACTGACTTCAGCGAGGGCACGTCCTTCACGGTGAAGGGCCAGGGTCAGCATCCTATCGAGTACTACACGGTCGACGTCGCGGGCAACCAGAGCGCTCACGGCCACCAGATCGTCGAAATCGACACCACCGCGCCCACGGTGACCGATACCTACAACGGCACCTTGGGCGGTGGCGTGGTCACCTTTGCCCTTCAGCCAAGCGATGAAGGTGGCTCCGGTCTCGACAAGACGTACTACAAGATCGACTCCGCTGCCTTCACGCCAGGTGAGGCTGTGACTCTCACAGCTGGTGTCCCGCACGCTGTGGAGTACTTCACCACGGACAATGCCGGCAACGCCAGCACGCACACGACGATCACCGTTCGCAGCGAGGGCCTCTGCCCCACAGTGACCATCAACCCCCGCAACGGCAGCAGCACGGCCTACAACAGGCCGGTCTTTGATTTCAGTGCGACGGAAGCCTCCGGCGGCAGCGGGATCGCCTTTGTCTCCGTGCAAGTTGACGGCCAAGCGGTCGCCGCAACATCCGGCCAGCCGTTGCCCGAGCCGCTGCACAATGGCGATCACGTGCTGACCGTCACTGCGCGTGACAACGCCAACAATGCAGGGAGTGCTTCATATCCCTTCACCGTCGTCGCGTCGGCCTACACGGTGCAACCCGCCGCTCCATGGGAGGGTGACACCATCGGCGTCTACGCTCCCACGGAAGGTACGGGTAACCCGGACGGAAGTTGGGAGGGCAGAGTCTGGCAGTGGCGGGTGGTGAAGGGTCAGTTCGAGCCCGTCACGTTCGAAGGCCCCTACGGCTTCGCGACGCTGCCGGGCAGTGGGGACTACAGCATCCGACTGACCGTCACTGACAACGCAACAGGCGCGGTATGCGTCACCGACACGACAGTCACAGCTGAGGCAAGGCCACCTCGTGTCGACGCACTCGACGTCGAGGCGCTGGATGGCGAACCTGCCAAGCTCGAGGGAAGGTTCCTCGACCCAGGCTGGCTCGAGACGCACTCGGCCACGTGGTCTATCGACGGCGTGGAGATTGCGGGGAACGTGAGAGAAGACAATCTGCCGGCGATGGACACAGGCTCTGTCGCTGGTGCCACCGCCGTCCTCTCCGCAGATGATGCACCACAAGAATGCACTTTGACCGTCTCGGACTCGAGCGGCAGTACCTCCGTGCCGTTCACGATCACGGTCCGCTCGAAAAACGTCGCCGATGATGAAGGGCTCCCCGGCAGCGATGTGATCACCAGGCCGGCGAGCAGTCCCAAGTTGCACGGCGGTCAAGTCCACCTGTCGTACATCCAGTCTGCGAACGATGTCGACATCTTCGAGGTCACGACGCCGGATGGACAAGCACTGTCGTATGGCACGGAGGTACTTGCTACTCTTGGCGATCTACCCGCGGACTATGACCTCGCGGTGATCCAGGATCTGGGTGAGGAGGCTAGCCCTGATGCCGCCTTTGCAGGGTCCTCGTTTGCGAGTGCCTACCACAAGGGCACTACCTCTTTCGAGGATGCCTATCACAAGGGTACTACCTCTTACGTGGATGCCTTCCACAAGGGTACTTCCTCCTATCAGGATGCGTACCACAAGGGTACTACGCCATTCCTTCCCAGCGCCTACGTTGACGCCTATCACAAGGGCACTACTGACTGGGTCAATGCCTACCACAAGGGAACGACTGACTACGGCGATTCCTGGGTGCGACAGCCTCTTTCCTCGATGCTGTTCTCGCACACTGCAGCTCCCACCAACGATGCTCTTGATGGGTATCCGTTTGACGAGACGAGCTTCACAGGGCTGGAAGACGCCACTGCCTCCGGAAGCACTCTCAAGTTCGAGGAACTCGGTTTCGACAACGAGGCTTTGGCGGACATGCGCGTGGCGGGCTTCTCGGCTCATTCTGGCACTGAGCCTGAAGTGGTGCTAGCACGGACCGACTTCGTGGGTGGCAATACCTATGTGGCGATCAAGGGCGCGAACGGTGCCTTCTCGGATGAGCCCTACAGCCTCAAGATCGAGACTCGACTCCCCGCGAACACGAACGCGAGCCTCAATGCAGGCAGAACCGAGCAACCGAAGGTTCCGGATCCGAGCACGACGGTCACCCCGGAATACACACGTTCGGAGTTGGCCACTCCTCCGGAGACCCTGTTCGTCACCCAAGGCGAGCGCATCGATGCCATCTACGGTGACGCGACACTCAGCGACGACGCCGAAGGGCAGCCGTGGGAGCACATTGTGCTGCCCGCGCTCCAGGATGCATGTGACAGCCCGCTCGTGAAGGGAGAAGTGCTCTCAGTACCCGGTGACGTGTACACGGATTGGGACAAGACTCCTTGGAACACTCTGTTGGCCAACGGGGTGACGGAGAAGGTCCATGAAGTGATCCAGGGTTACCTGGGGGCTCATCCTTCCATCAAGTACGTAGTGCTCGTCGGTAGCGATGAGGTGATCCCGCAGCGCAGGGTCCAGGATCAGACGGTGGTCGGCAACGAGCGAGCCTATGCCGACAACGCGGGCCTCAACAGCGACAGCGCAGTGCTTGCCGCGATGTCCGACTCCATGATCCTGACCGACGACTTCTACGTCGACGCTCAGCCGATTCCATTCAATGGCCGGTCCCTGTACATCCCTGATGTCGCCGTCTCCCGACTGGTGGAGACACCCACCGAGATCGCCGGCACCATTGAACAGTTCCTTGTCAGTCGTGGAGTGCTGGATGGCGGGACTTCCTTCGTCACCGGTCTCGACTTCATGTCGGACGGCGCCGAGAAGGTGTACGAGATCCTTAAAGACGCGAATCTGAGCCCGGCGAAGGAAGTCTCTGAGACTTGGACGGCCAACGACGTGCGCCAGGCGATGTTGACCGACTCCGCGGACGTGACTGACATCAACGCCCACTTCACGCACTACGGAGGAATCTCGGCGGATGGGTACTGGCGAGATCGCCGCGGTGAGGACTGGACGGGAGAGTTTCTATCCAGCAAAGAGATAGAGAACGCCGACGAGTTCATTGGCAAGCTTGTCTTCTCAATGGGTTGTCACGCGGGGCTGAACGTACCCGATGACCAGGGCTATGAGGCTGACCCGGATGCTGCTGTCGACGTTCGACTCGATATAGCCCAAGCGATTGCCCGCCAGCAGGGGGTCCTGCTTGCCAGTACCGGTTTTGGCTTCGGCGACACAGAGGGAATCGCCGGCACAGAGGCCCTGATGGGTGCTTTCGCCGACCAGGCCACAACTGCTGATGCAGCCGTGGCGGCGGGTGCCCAGCCGATTGGCTTGGCGCTAGCCGAGGCCAAACGGGAGTATCTCGGGTCGCTGCCGGCCGTTACGCCCTACGACGAGAAGTCCAGCATTCAGTTCACGATGTACGGCATGCCGCAGTACAGGCTGTCGTGCACGACGCACGACAGGTCAGAGTCGGGCGTCCAGGCCGCGAGCGTGAAGCAGCCAGCAAGCGCGGGCGTCAGCCGTGTTGGCGACACAGCACCCCAGTCGACGCTGCCGACAACCTTCACGCTGACCGTCATCGATGGGAGCCAGTCGACTACCTACCCTGTCCAGCTGAAGGACAACGTCGCTGCCGACCACACTCACTACATCAGCGCCGGTGTCGACGACGAGACGGCGAACACAATCGATCTCCCCATCCAGCCATGCGTCAGCATCCCGTTGGGAACGGGAGGCCTCAACCCGGTTAAGTCAGCCATCGTCACGGACTCCGCCTACTTCGACATCGACCCCTTCAGCCCAACCCTGTCTGAATGGACGAATGAGTGGCAGATCAATGGAGTCAAGCTTCGGGCGGCCCCGGACGGATGGTGGCCGGCGGATTCTGCAATGGTATCGACCATCCAGGGCGCTACCCCCGAACAGAGCGATCAGACCTTGATCGTCCTTCCGGGCCGGTTCCTGGCGACGTCGCTCCCTGACCAACCTCTCATCGGTACTCAGCGAGTATGCACGAGCATGACAGTCGAACTCGCCAGAAGCTCGCTCGCGGACACCATCGCTCCGACCGTGAGAAGCGTCGTCCTCTCCAACGTCGGTCACGACTGGACGGCCACGATCGACGCCGAAGACGCGAGCGGCATCGGCTCCATCGATATCACTCAGCAAGGGGCCGACGGCACTACTCCGTTCCACTTCGACAACCTCAGCCCGACAAGCGGCACGACCTACCAGGTCCTGTTCGAACTTCCCAACGTAGACGCAGGTGAGGTGTCAGTCGTGGTCGACGTGACCGACGGTGCCGGCAACACGACTGAGAAGACAGGCAAGGGCCTGTACATCACAGGGCCGCCGACCGGAAGCGCCACCCTGAACAACGATGCTGTCGTCACCTACGACCGGGTGGTGATGTTGGATTCAGACGTGTCCCACGCCGATGAGCTGCGCGCGAAGCAGGATGACGGCCCGTGGAGTGACTGGCAGCCATACGCGGCGGAGGTTCCCGTCACACTGTCCGACGGCCTGGGCCTCAAGACCGTTTCGATCGAATACCGCAATTCCTCGAATCCCCAGACGCTGTCGGTCTCGGACTCCATCACCTTGGAGCAGATCACGATCAGCAGCCCGGCCGATGGGAGCACCACCGCAAACGTCACACCGACACTCCAGTTCACTGTGAGTAGCCCGGCGAGTGTGATGGTGAAGGTCGACCACATCGTCGCCGAGGGCATGCTCTCAGGCGATCCGCTCGGTCCCCTGTCCGCCGGCTCTCACATAGTCGAGGTCATCGCGACCCACTCCTCGGGAGTCCAGGGCTCGGCCATCTCGACCTTCACCGTCGACACCATTCCGCCGACGGTCACGATCACCTCGCCGGCCGACGGCAGCACCGTGCCGACGGCCACCCCGCAGCTCGTCTTCGACGTCGGTGACGCCGACCCGGCCAGCGTCGTCGTCAAGGTCGACGACATCATCGTCAGTAAGGGCTCGGGCGACAACCTCGATGCCTTGGCCGACGCCTGGCACACCGTCGTTGTGAGCGCCTCCGACGCGGCGGGCAACCAGGGCACGGCAAGCTCGACCTTCAGGGTCGCCACCGCCACTCCGGCGCCGGCGCCGTCGCCGCTAGGCACTGCCACCCTCAACAGTGGCGCTGGCCAGACCAACAGCTCGCCCGTCACACTGGATCTGCCCGTGGCCGGCGCCACCGAGATGCGGACGAGCACCGACCGCACGTCGTGGACCGCGTGGCGCCCGTACATAGCCAGCAGCCTGGTGGCGCTGCCGGGCCTTCCCGCCGCAAAGACCGTCTGGGTCCAGTACCGCAATGACGGTCCCAATATGCTGGAGCGTTCGGCGTCGATCGGTCTCGTGACGGGGTCGACGGGCGCCGGCGGATCGCACAACCTCTCGCTGAAGAGCGACGGCTCGCTCTGGGCGTGGGGCGACAACAGCAATGGTCAGGTGGGCGACAATTCGACCACCAACCGCCTAAGCCCAACGCACGCAGGCACCGATACCGATTGGGTCGTCGTCAGTAGCGGCGGCTACCACTCCCTCGCCTTGAAGAGTCTCGGCACGCTCTGGACCTGGGGCTACAACAGCAACAACCAGCTCGGTGACAACAGCACCACGGACAGCCACGTCCCGAAGCAGGTGGGGGCAGATACGGGCTGGACCGCCGTCAGCGGTGGCAGCGGCCACTCTCTGGCCCTGAGAAGCGACGGTACGCTCTGGGCTTGGGGCTGCAACACCTCCGGCCAGCTCGGCGACGACTCGCTCACGAACCGCCTCGTCCCGACACAGATAGGTACGGATGCGCGCTGGATCGCCGTCAGCGCCGGCGGACAGCACTCGCTCGCCCTGCGGAGCGACGGCACGCTCTGGGCCTGGGGCAACAGCAGCAATGGCCAACTGGGCGACGGCACGGTCACGTGGCGTTCGACCCCCACCCGGATCGGCACCGATTCGGACTGGGTCTCGGTCAGTGCGGGCATGGCCTTTTCCGTCGCCCTGAAGAGCGACGGCTCCCTGTGGGCATGGGGCGACAACACCTTCGGCGAGGTCGGCGACGGCACGACCACGGCCCGCTGGGCCCCGACACGGGTCGGCACCGACGCGGATTGGGTCGCTGTCGCGGCTGGGTACGCCCACAGCATCGCCCTGAAGAAGGACCGCTCCCTCTGGGCTTGGGGCTGGAACGGCAGCGGCCAGCTCGGCGACGGCACGACCTCTGACCGGGCCGCCCCTGTCCCCGTAGGCGCCGACATGAACTGGCTCGCCGTAAGCTGCGGCAACTTCCATTCCGTCGCAGTGAAGAACGATGGCTCCGTCTGGGCCTGGGGCAGCAACAACTACGGCCAGCTCGGCGATGGCACAGGCACGTCGTACACGCCGCAGCCCGAGCCGGTCTTCAGCCTCACTGCCCCCGGCGTGACCAACCCCGACGGTGGTGAGAACTGGGTGATCGGCTCGAGCTACAACATCACCTGGGCGCCGTGCAGCGGCGGCCCGGTGGATATCCAGCTGTCCCGCAACAATGGGGGCAGCTGGGAGACCCTCTTCGCCTCCACTTCCAACGACGGCTCTGAGTCCTGGACGGTCAGCGGGTCAGCGACGAACCGAGCCCTGGTGCGAGTGTCCAACGACGCCGGTTCCGACACCTCGAATGCCAACTTCACAATCGCGATGTTCACAGCCAACGTCGACTACCACGCCGGCCTCGATCCCCGGCGCGTGGCAGTCGGCGACTTCAACCGAGACGGGAATCAGGACCTCGTGGCAGCCAACTATCAGGGCGCCAACGTCAGCGTCCTGCTGGGGAATGGCGGCGGCACGTTCGCGCACCACGTCGACTACACGACGGCCGCCGATCCCTTCCGCGTCGCCGTTGGCGACTTCAACGGCGATGGCAACCTGGACGTGGTGACTGCCAACGCACATGGCTACCCGTACAACATCAGTGTCCTGCTCGGCAACGGTGACGGCACTTTCCGGCCCAAAGTCGACTATGAGAGTGATGGCCCTGGGTACTGCATCGTCGCGGGCGACTTCAACGGCGACGGCAAGCAGGACATAGCGGAAGGCGCCAACTATGCCCAGGTCAGTGTGTTGCTGGGCAACGGGAGCGGCGCCTTCCCGACGCACGTTTCCTACCCGGTCGGCAGCACGCCATTTGGAATCGTCGTGGGCGACTTCGACGGCGACGGGAAGCAGGACCTGGCGACGGCGAACCAACAAGCCGGCAGCGTCAGCGTGCTGATGGGGAGCGGCAGCGGCACATTCGTGGCCAAACCTGATTACAGTCTTGGCATACAGCCGCAGGACCTCGCCGTCGGCGACTTCAACGGCGACGCAAGGCAGGATCTGGTGCTGCCCAACGCCAGTGCGAACAGCGTCAGGATCCTGCGGGGTGACGGCAGTGGTGCGTTCGCCTGGACGAACAATGACTACCCGACTGGCAGCCCATACAGCCCGCAGGCCATCGCGGTCGGCGACTTCGACAACGATGGCAATCTGGACGTGGCCACGCCAGACACGAGCTACAGTGGGGTGAGTGTCCTGCTCGGGAGGGGGGACGCCAGCCTACGGCCGGGCATCACCTACAACACGGACTTTGTTCCCTACGGTGTCGCCGTCAGCGACTTCAACAATGACGGCCGGCAAGATCTCGCGACGGCCAACTCCGTTGGAACCGTGAGCGTCCTGCTCAACAGGCCGAACCTATCGGTCGGATCGCTCCAGTTCGCGCCCTATGCGAGCTACGCACCCGGCTACTTTGCAGACGGAGTCGCAGTAGGCGATTTCAACGGCGACGGCAAGCAGGACTTGGTCACCGCCAATCCTACGGGCCACAATCTGGGCGTCCTCCTGGGGGCCGGCGGAGGAACGCTCGGCAGCATGACCACATACTCCATCGGCACGTCCAGCTACCCGCGCTCAGTCGCCGTCGGCGACTTCAACCGTGACGGGAAGCAGGACCTCGTGGCGGCGAGCGACCTGAGCCCCGGCAGCGTCAGCGTACTGCTAGGCGGCGGTGATGGTAGTTTTGGGACCAAGAGCGACTTCACGACGGCTGGACACCCCTCGTTCGTCGCGGTCGGCGACTTCAACGGCGACGGGAAGCAGGACTTGGTGACTGCCAACTACGGCGCCGGCAGCGTCAGTGTGCTGCTGGGTAACGGCGACGGTACCTTCGGGACCAGAGTCGACTATGCGACTGCGGGTGGCCCGTACACCGTAGCTGTCGGCGACTTCAATCGGGACGGCGCGCAGGACCTGGTGACGGCCAGCGATACCGCCCTCGGCATCAGTGTCTTGCTGGGGAACGACACCGGCGGCTTCGCGGCTCACGTCGAGTATGGGACCGGCGTCGGCCCGCACTACGTCGCGGTCGGCGACTTCAACCGCGACGGCAAGCAGGACGTGGCAACGGCCAACTCCTCCGGCAACAGCGTGAGCATGCTGCTGGGGAACGGCAGTGGCAGCTTCGGAACCGAGGTCCTCTATACGATTGGGGCTTCGCCGAATGCGATCGTTGTCGGCGACTTCAACAGGGACGGCGAGCAAGACTTGGCCACCGCCAACAACGGCGCCGGCACCATCAGCGTGCTGCTAGGGGACGGCAGCGGCAACTTCGGCGCCAAGGTGGACTACGCGGCCGGCACGGACGGCACCAGTGTGCTATGCCTCGCCGTCGGCGACTTCGATCGGGATGGCAAGCCGGATCTGGCGACGGGTGATTGCGCAAGCATCCTGCTCAACACTACCTCACCATAAGGTGAACCAGACATGAGTGTGAGTGCGCACAAGCGGAAGGTGCTCACGAAGTAGACTACGGGCACGCGAACGGCGAGGGAGGCCGGCAGGTGGGTGACAGAAGCGCTGATGTAGTCGCCCACCTGCCGGCCTCTCTCGTGCGCGTGGTTGCTGCCAACCGCACGCGCGGCCTGCCGTGGTGCGACGAGGTCGACGGCACGATGGTCATGGCCGACCTGTCTGGCTTCACGGCGCTCTCCGAACGCCTCGCCCGCCTGGGCGACGAAGGCGCCGAGCGGCTGACCGAGATCATCAACTCGTTCTTCGCGCGGATGCTGGAGACCGCCTTTCTCTACGGCGGCGACACCCTCACCTTCGGCGGCGACGCGATCCTTGTGATGTTCGACGGCGCCGAGCACGCCACCCGTGCCGCGGCGGCGTCGCTCGCGATGCTCAAGCAGGTAGAGCGCGCTGCGGCCGTCGATTCGGGCGAGGACAAGGTCAAGATCGGCATGTCGGTCGGCGCCCACAGCGCGGTCTTTCTGCTCGCGGCGGCCGGCCTGGTCGAGGAGCGCGCCAACCTTCTGGTCCTCGGCCGAGGGGCCGAGCTGACGGCGCGGGCTGAGGCCCAGGCCGAACGCGGCGAGTTGGCAGTATCGTCCGCGACGAGGGATCTGTTGCCGGAAGGCTCAGCGGTGACTTCGGCCGGCGACTTCTGGCGGGTCGACGAGCTCTCGGCCTGCGTTCTGCCGCGCGTCGCCGCGGAGCGCCCGCAGGTCTCGGAGGAGCAGCTGCGGCTGCTCGCCCCGTTCCTGCCGCCCTACGCCAGGATGGGCGCCGGAAACGGCGGCGGACGAGCCCAGCCCGAGCCCGAGCACCGTCGGACGGTGATCGTCTTCGTCAACATCCTCGGACTCAGCGAGATCATCGAGAGCGCCGGGATCGACGCCGCCTTGGAGCAGCTCCAAACGTACTCGGCGATGCTCACCCGGCTGGCCGCCAAGCATCAGGGCTTCGTCGTCAGCAGCGACATCGCCACCCAGGGCTCCAAGCTCATCATCACCTTCGGGACGCCGGTGGCCCACGAATACGCTCCCGCGAATGCCGCCCGTTTCGCCCTCGACCTGACCGAGGGACTGCGGCAGTCGGGGCTCGACCTCCAACACAAGATCGGGCTGAACGGCGGTCACGTCTTTGCCGGCGAGGTAGGCCCCTCGTTCCGCCGCCAGTACACGGTCATGGGAGACGCCGTCAATCTGGCGGCGCGGCTGATGAGCGCTGCCAAGCCCGGCGAGGCGCTCATCAGCCGCAATCTCCTGGACTACGTCAGCCCCGACCTCTGC
>Ga0315287_10005395_pt1 | contig 12599 bp, 10 predicted proteins | sample YL17G11_0_MG_FD_205037 | JGI IMG/M metagenome (GOLD analysis project Ga0315287, IMG submission 205037) | Sediment microbial communities from Yellowstone Lake, YNP, Wyoming, USA - YL17G11_0 | ecosystem: Environmental > Aquatic > Freshwater > Lake > Sediment | place: USA: Wyoming | collected...
GTCGAGAGAGGACGCCATGGCCAACGCGTTGTTTCGGAAGAAACCATTACAACTTCTCATGATGGATACCGAAAAAGAGGGACATAAACTCCGTCGAACCCTGAGCGTTTGGGACCTCACCGCCCTCGGAATCGGCTGCATCATCGGCGTGGGCGTCTTTGTCCTCCCGGGCGTTGAAGCGGCCAAACACGCCGGCCCCGGAATCATCCTCTCCTTCGCCATTGCCGGCATCGCCTGCGCCTGCAGCGCCCTCTGCTACGCGGAACTGGCTTCCATGATTCCGGTCGCCGGTTCGGCCTACACCTACGGCTATGCCACCCTCGGCGAATTGCCGGCCTGGATCATCGGCTGGGACCTCATCCTCGAGTACATGGTCGCCGCCTGCCTCGTCTCCATCGGCTGGTCGGCCTATTTCGTCAATCTGCTGAACAACATTCTTCGGCCTTGGGGGATCGCTTTCCCCAGGGCGATCGCGAACGCGCCCATCGATTGGAGCCCCGAGCTTAACAAGTTTGTTTCCACGGGTTCGGTCATCAACGTGCCCGCGATTTTTATCGTCGGCCTTCTGACGATCCTTCTGATCCGAGGCATCAAGGAAAGTTCCCGGATCAATATGATCATCGTCATCATCAAGCTCGCGGTGATCGTTTTCTTCATCGTCCTGGCGGTCTGGCACATCAAACCGTCCAATTGGCAGCCTTTCATGCCTTTCGGTTTCGGCGGCGTGATGACGGCCGCGGCCATCGTCTTCCTGGCTTTCGTCGGCTTCGATGCCGTTTCGACGGCCGCCGAGGAAGCCAAAAATCCGCAGCGGGATATGCCCATCGCCATCATGGGCTCGCTGGCCGTGGCGACGGTCCTCTACATGGCCGTCGCGGCCATCATGACCGGCGTCGTTCCTTATCAGAAACTCGGCGTGGCTGATCCGGTCGCCCTCGTTCTTAACGAGCTTCGCATGCCTTGGGCCTCCTCCATCGTTTCCTTGGGGGCCATCGCCGGGATCACCAGCGTTCTTCTCGTCCTCATCCTCGGACAGCCCCGCATCCTGTTTGTCATGTCCCGGGACGGACTCCTGCCGCCGGTCCTCTCCCGCGTCCATAAAAAATTCCAGACGCCGCACATCACGACCATTCTCACCGGTCTCATCGTCGCCGTCGCTTCGGCCCTCTTGCCCATCCGGGTCGTCGCCGAGCTTTGCTCCATCGGCACCCTGTTCGCCTTCATCATCGTCTGCTCGGGGGTCCTTGTCCTGCGGTATACCCGCAAAGACATCATCCGTCCTTTCAAGACGCCCCTCTTTCCCTTTTTCCCGATCATGGGGGTGCTCCTCTGCGCATACCTGATGGCCAACCTGCCCTGGACGGCGTGGGAGCGATTCATCATCTGGCTCATCATCGGCTTGTCGATCTATTTCTTCTATGGCCGGAAGAAAAGCCGGCTCGCGGGCATCCAACCGCCCCTCGCGACCGAAGGACCGAAGAGAATCGCTTAATCTTTCTCGACGATATAGGAGATTGCCATGGACTCTTTTCTCGCAAGCTTGACCACCTGGATTGACCACACCGCAACGAACATCTGGTCCATCCTGTTGTTCTTCCTCGTGGCCATCGGCCTGCTCATGACGTTCCGGACTCGGTTCGTCCAGTTCCGGCAATTGGGCGCGGCCTTCAGAATGATGTTCGCCGGACTTCTCCATAAAAAGTCCGGGGGGAAAAAGAGGGATGGAGACGTAACGGCCTTCCAGGCCCTCTCCACCGCCCTAGCCGCCACCGTCGGCAACGGCAACATCGGCGGAGTGGCCACGGCCCTGGTGATGGGCGGCCCGGGGGCCGTGTTCTGGCTCTGGGTCTGCGGCTTCCTCGGCATGGCCACCAAATACGCGGAAGCCCTTCTCGGCGTCAAGTTCCGGGAGAAATACCCCGACGGCTCCATCGCCGGCGGCCCGATGTACTATATGAAGAACGGCTTAAGCAACAAGAAGTTGGCCGCCGTCCTGGCCCCGACCTTCGCCGTGTGCGGCGCCATCGCCACTCTCTTCGGAACGGGGAACATGATGCAGGCCAACCAGATGACGCTGACGTTCAACAGCCAGTTCGGCGTCCCCAAGCTGGTCTCGGCCATCGTCATCACCGTCCTCGTGTCCATCGTCATCATCGGCGGCATCAAGCGGATCGGCGCGGTGGCCGAGCTCCTCGTCCCCGTGATGATCTTCATGTACATTATCGTCGGGACGATCGTCATCCTGACCAATGTCTCCATCCTCCCGACCGTCTTCGCCTCGATCTTCAAGCACGCCTTCACACCCTACGCGGCCGCGGGCGGCGCCATCGGCTACACGGTCAAGTCGGCTCTCCAGTTCGGCTTCCGCCGCGGTCTGCTGACGAACGAGGCCGGTTTGGGAAGCGCCCCGATCGCCCACGCCGCCGCTCAGACCAAGTCGCCGGTTCACCAGGGAATCCTGGGCATCGGCGAAGTTTTCGTCGACACGATCGTCGTCTGCTCGTTCACGGCCATCATCAACTTGTCCACCGGACTATGGGACAAGGGCTTCAACGGAACCCAACTCACCGCCGAGTCTTTCAAGTCGGTGGCCGGATTGGTGGGTAGCGGAACCGTCGCCCTGGCCTCGTTCTTCTTCGGCTATACGACCCTCATCGGCTGGTATTACTACGGCGAGCAGTGCATGAAATTCCTGTTCGGGATCAAAGTGACGCTCCCCTACCGTCTGGTCTATGTGGCGCTCTGCTTCATCGGGGCCCTCATCTCCCTGGAGCTCGTTTTCTACGTCGGGGACATCGCCAACGCCCTGATGGCCATTCCGAACCTCATCGCCCTGGCTCTCCTCAGCGGGGTCGTCGCCGTAACGACCAAGGAATTCTTTAAAAAGTATCCGAGACTCGAGGATTACGACAAGGATAAATCCGCCTCCGCCTGAGGCTGAGCTCGTTTTTCCAAAGCCGTCCCGCCTTCCGGCGGGGCGGCTTTTTTTTACAGCGACCAAGGCCCCGGGCTTGCCCGGGGGAATTTCTGCAGTACTCGCCCGTGGTTTCAGGCCACGGGTGAGTGGCGAGCCAAAGGCTCGTCCCTTGACTTCGCGGCCAATTCTCCTAAAAACGCGTCGATCTCGGCCAGAAGAATCGAGGACAGGACCGCCGGAAGGCGGGTGACGTCCTTCCGGCCGAGCGGCTCTCTTCGGTCGAAGGACCGGGTCGCGATCACGGCCTCGGTCTTGAGGTCGACGACCTCGAAAGCCATCGACAGGCGGCCGAACCATTGGTCCCCTTCGTCGACTTCCTCGATGCAAAACACCCGCATCTTCAACTGCCAATCGGCGGGATCCTTTCCGGCCTCGGTATCGATCCGGAGAAAACGGCCCGGGACTAAGAGGCGTTCGAGCACCATGTGATGGATCAGCCGCGAAGGCTTCTCGGTCCAGAAGTCGTAGGGATAATAATTGACCTCGGTCGGCGAAAGCCGGTAGACAATCCGGAAATCGTCGTAAAATTCGCTGATGTCCACCCGGTCGAGCAGCAGCGTCCGGGTCAAGGCAGGTCCGCCGGCAGGCGGGGAGGACGCCCGCAGCTCGAAATAGCGCTTGGCGTGAGATGCGAAGCAGGCCGCGCTTCCGAGGACGAGGAGGGCGAGGACGGCGTTTTTTTTCATCACTTCTTATCCTTCTTTCCCTTCAGGAGGAGCGTCGGGTCTTCCACCAGACTCCGGGAGAGCCGGGAGAGATTTTCCACGGCAAAGCCGAAACTCCCGACCGTGCGCCGCAGGTCGGACTGCTGGATCATCAGGACGTTCTCGATCGTTTTCAAGCTCGTCGAGGCGTCGGAGATGAACGATTCGAGATTGCTCAAAACCTTGCCCATTTCCTCGCCGGAAAACCTTTTGTTGAGATTATCCAGAATCGCCCCCGCCCGGGCGTCGAGAGTCCCGGTGAGACCGCCGAGGTCGGCCGTGATTTTCCGGAGGTTTTCGGTGACCGCGCCGAAATCGAGGGCCGCCTTCTCGATATTGACGATGGCCCCGGAAAGGTTTTCCTCTTTTCCCTTGAGCACCCGGGAGACGACCTCGGCGCTCTGGCTGGTGGCGGTCAGGAATTCGGTGATCTTCCTTTGATTATCGGCGCTCAGGAGCTTGTTGATGCTTTTCACGGCCCCATCGATATTGGTGACGATGTCCTCGGCCCGTTCCCCCAACCCCCGGGCCATGAGGATCTCGCCGCCGACCGGAAGGTCGGGCGAGGATTCGCTCCCGCCCGAAAACTCGATGAATTTCTGCCCGGTGATTCCGGCGTATGTCAGCGTCGCGGCCATGTCCTTCTTCACCGGGAATCCCCGGTCGATCCGGGCCTCGACCAGGATGGAGTCCAGGTCGTCGGGGTTTACCCGAATCGAATTCACCTTGCCCACGTCGACGCCCTGATATTTGATGGCCGACCCGACGGACAAACCGTTGACCGAGGCCCCCTTGATGTTGATGGTGTAGGGATAGCCTCGGTCGCGGAAGGCCGGGATGATCAACAGTCCCAGGAGAGAGATCAGCAGGGCCAGGGAGACCGTCGAGAACACGATCAGGCGCGCTTTCTGTTCTTTGGTGATCATGTCGTTCCATCCTTTAAAAAGAAGGCCCGAAGGTAGGGATTGTCCGAGGCTTCCATATCCTCGAGGGTCCCGTCGAAATGAATCCCTCCGCCGTGGAGAAGAAGGATGCGGTCGGCGATCCGGCCGATCGACCTCAACTCATGGGTGACGGCCACGAACGTCTTCCCCTCGGCGCGCTGCAGGGTCCGCAGGAGGTCGTCCAGCCCGATCGCGGTGAGAGGGTCGAGGCCGGCCGATGGTTCGTCACAAAAAACGATTTCGGGCTCGAGCACCATGGCCCGGGCCACAGCCGCCCGTTTCCGCATCCCGCCCGACAGTTCGAACGGAAATTTCCGGTCCGACCCGAGGAGACCGACCGAACCGAGAACCTCGTGGACGCGGTCGGCCTCGGCCGCCCGGAGCGTATCGGGACGATGGATCCGGATCGGGAGGGCGATGTTTTCATAGAGTGTCAGGGAGTTGAGGAGGGCGCTGTTCTGATACAAAACGCCGATCCGGCGGTACAACGCCCGAAGCGAGCGCTCCGAGTCAAAGTCGATCCGCTCATCCCCCCAATAGATCTCCCCCGCCAACGGCCGGGTCAGTCCGATCAGCGCTTTGAGAAGGGTGGATTTTCCGGCCCCGCTTTCGCCGACGATCACGGTGATTTGGCCGCGCGGAATCACGAAATTCAAACCGCGAAGGACTGTCTCGGTTTCATACCCGAGGTCGAGGTTCACCGCTCGAATGATATCCATAACTTCTCAATACAAAACAAAGGCAAAAACGCAGTCCAGGCCGATGATCAGGGAAATGGCCAGGACAACCGACTCGGTGGTGGCCTTCCCCACGCCCTCGGCCCCGCGCTCGATGAAGAATCCCTTATATCCTGCCCCGATGACGACGGCCCAGCCGAAGACCAGCGTTTTGGCTATACCGATCAGAAAATCACCCAGGGTCAGGATGGCCAGCACCTCCCGTAAAAACGCCATGGGCGGCGTGCCCAGGGCGACCCGGGCCACGATCACTCCTCCCGCCACCCCCACGGTGTCGGCCATGGCGACGAGAAGCGGGACGACCAGAGTGATCGCCAGAAGTCGGGGGGCCATCATGAACTTTTCCGGGACGATGCCCATGGTCCGGAGGGCGTCGATCTCGTCCATGACCTTCATGGTGGCGATCTCGGCCGTAATCGAGGCCCCGATTTTGCCGGCCAGCATGATCCCGGTCATCAACGGGACGAGCTCCTTGATCATGGCCAGACCGATCAGGTCGGCCAGGTAGATATCGGCCCCGAACATCTTGAGCTGGGCGGCCGAGGTGAGCGAAATCGTGATGCCGACGAGAAAAGTGATCAGGGCGACGATCGGGAAGGACTTGTAGCCCATCACATAAAGCTGTTGGACGACCGCCCCGGGCAGAACGCCGCGGCGATTGCGGAGATACTGGCCCGTATAGAACACTTCGTCGGCCAGAAGGCTGAAGAACCGTCGTAACTCTTCTTTCAGTCTCATTTCTACGTCTTCATAAAGTATGGCTATTATAGCGGCAATGAGGCCGGGCTTCAATTGACCCCCGGCGCGGGAGTTTGATACATTAGCCGGGTGATTGCCATCGTCGGAGGTCTTCCATGAAAAAATCCCTGGCTTTAGGAGTCCTGTTTCTGTTCGCCGGCGCCTCGCTCCTTCCCGGCGCCTTCCGGAAAGAGGACATCAAAATCCATCAGCTCGAGAACGGACTGAAGATCCTCCTCCTCGAGGATCACGTCATTCCGAACGTCGCCCTCTACACCTATTTTCGGGTTGGGTCCCGCAACGAACGGCCCGGACTCACCGGCGTCTCGCATTTCATCGAACACATGATGTTCAACGGCACGGCCAAGGTCGGGCCGGGCGAATTCGACCGGAAGATGGAGTTCGCCGGCGGTTCGAACAACGCTTCGACCGGCGACGACCGGACCGGATACACCGACTGGTTCCCGGCCTCCGCCCTCGAAATGATGATCGAGATGGAGGCCGACCGGATCCAAGGCGCAACCTACGATCCGAAGGTCTTCGAATCCGAACGCCAGGTCATCGCCTCGGAACGGCGGATGGCCGTCGACAACAGCAACGACGGCATCCTGTCCGAGAACGTCCGGGCCACGGCGATCATGGCCCACCCCTATCACTGGGACGTCATCGGCTGGATGAGCGACATCCAAGGCTGGCGGCGGGACGAGGTCATGAGTTATTACAAAACCTACTACGCGCCGAACAACGCCGTCCTCGTCATGGTCGGGGATTTCAAGGAAGCCGAAGCGCTCGCCCTCCTCAAGAAATACTTCGGACCGGTTCCGGCCTCCCCGCCTCCACCGGTCGTCTTGACTGTCGAACCGCCCCAGATGGGGACCAAGCGGGTGACAATCCGAAAGGAGGCCCAAGTCCCGTCCTTCCAAGTCGTCTGGCACGGGCCGAGCGTCCGGTCGCCGGAATTTTTCCCCATGTCGATCCTCGGCGACGCCCTCCTCCGCGGCCAGAGCAGCCGGCTCTACCGCCGTCTCGTCCGGCAGGAACAATTGGCTGTCCGTGTCGGCGGCGGGCAGAGTGAAAACATCGACCCGTTCCTCTTCCAGATCGACGTCCAACCCCGTCCCGGAGCCGACCTGGCCCGGATCGAGGCCGTGATCGAGGAAGAGTTGGCCAAGATCAAGGCCGAGGGGATTACCGACGCCGAGATCCAAAAATCCCTGAACATGACCCGCTCCGGTTTCTACATGGGCCTCCAAACCATCTCGGGCAAAGCCGGGCAGTTGGCCGAGGCCGAGATCATGTACGGTAACTTCGAAAAGCTGTTCACTCTCATGGACAATTACTCGGCCGTCAAAAACCCCAAAATCATCGAAGCGGCCAAGAAATTCTTCACCGACGACAATAAAACCGTCGGAACGCTCATTCCCCTGGGAGGTGTGAAGTGAAGACCCGCGCCCGGATTGTCCCGATTCTCATCTTCTTCCTTCTCGCGGCTTCCCTCGCCCAAGCGGCCTTCAAGCTGCCCGCGCCGGAAAAACTCACCCTCAAGAACGGCCTCGTCGTCTATTTCCTCAAGAACGCCGAAGTCCCGCTGATCAGCTTCCGCCTCAACCTCAAGGGCGCCGGCTCGGCCCAGGAACCGGGCGAGCTCGAAGGGATCGCCAATCTGACGGCCGACCAGATCATGAAAGGCCCGGCCGCGATGGGGGCCGAGGCCGTATCCGAAGCCTTGGACTTCATGGGCGCCAGGATCGGCCTCTCGGCGTCCGAGGAGTACGCCGGCCTCAGCGTCGATTGCCTGGCCGAGCATTTCCCCAAGGTTCTCGACATCGCCTCCGCTTGTCTGACCTCGCCGGCTTTCAAGGACGACGAATTCGAAAAAGCCCGGAAGATCCGACTCGACGGCCTGAAGAGCATCAAGGACAATCCGGGGGCGGCCGTCCGGACCTACTTCACCAAGGCTTATTTCGGAACGCATCCGCTCGGCCATTTGGCCTCGGGGTCGGAAGCGTCTCTCGCCAAAATGACCGCGGCCGACGTCCGGGCCTACTATCAAAAGTATTACGGCTCGAAAGGGGCCATCGGGGCCCTGGTCGGAAATATCGAAAAGGACAAGGCCCTCGAACTCCTGAACGCCGCTTTCGGCGGCTGGAAGGGCGCCGCCAACGTGCCGATCGGGACAATGCCGCCGATCCCCGCGCCGAAAGGGATGAAGCTTATTCTGATCGACAAACCCGACGCGACCCAGGCCTATTGGGTCATGGGCGCGCCCGGCTACGCCCTCGGCGACAAACTGACGGCTCCGGCCACGGTCATGAACACGCTCTTCGGAGGCCGGTTCACATCCTGGATGTCGACCGAGTTGAGGATCAAACGAGGATTGACCTACAACACCAGCAGCAACTTCCAGACCTACCGTCGCGGAGGCTTGTTCACCGCCAGCTCTTATACCCGAAACGAAAAAATCGGCGAAATGCTGGAAATCGTTTTCGACCTTCTCAAGAAGGTCGGGACGGAAGGATTTTCGGCCGAGGAGATCGAAAGCTCCCGGAACTACATCCAGGGCCAATTCCCGCCGACGCTCGAGACCAACGCGTCCAAAGCCGGAACATATGTCCGGCTGGCCTTTTACAACCTCGGGTTCGATTATTACGACAAATATCTCGCCGCCATCCAGGCTGTGACCCAGGCCTCGGCCAAGGACTCGGCGGCCAAGCTCATCCCGACGACGGATTTTGTCCTCGTGGTCGTCGGCAAGGCTGCGGAAATCAAGGCCCAGCTCCAGAAGTTCGGGACCTGGACCGAGAAAAAAATCAGCGATCCGGGATTTTAAAGGAGGTTCATGATGAAACGACGTCTTTTCTTCTTCGGTCTACTGGCCGTCGCTTTCCTGGCCCTCAACGGAGCGACATTCAGCGGCCAAACGGCGCCGACAACCCCGAACGCGGCGGGCCTTTGCCCGACCTGCGGCGGGGGGGATGCCTGCACGGTCATCATGGTCGGGAAAGCCGCCTCGACCGACGGCTCGGTCATGACGACCCACACTTGCGACTGCGGCACCTGCGATTGGACCTTCCGCCGCGTTCCGGCCGCGGACCACAAGCCCGGCGACATGCGCAAGATCTACCACATCGGGCAATTCGACGCCTGGTCGCCCGACATCGGCCTCAAATGGGACCGGGTCCCGATGGACGGCTACGCCGGCCTGGAAATCCCCCAGCCGGCCCACACCTACGGCTATATCCACGGCGACTTCGGCTACATGAACGACAAGCAGGTCTCGATCGGCGAGTCCACGATCGGTTCCGTGGCCAAAATCGAGAACACGACCGCCGCCCCGAAATTCGACATCACTATGCTGACCCTCCTCGCCATGGAGCGGGCCTCGACCGCCCGCGAGGCGATCAAAATCATGGGTGAACTTTCGGAGAAGTACGGCTACGGATTCACGGACTCGGGCGAGATGCTGGCCTTGGCTGATCCGAACGAAGTCTGGGTGTTCGAGATCATGTCGGCGGGCCCGCTATGGACGCCGCAGAGCGGCAAACCCGGCGCGGTCTGGTGCGCCCAGCGTGTCCCCGACGACCACGTCTCAGTCTGCCCGAACGAATCCCGGATCGGCGAGATCGACCTGAGCAATAAGGACTACTTCATGGCCTCGCCGAACGTCGTTTCGTTCGCCGTCGACCAGAAGCTCTATGACCCGAAAAGCGGCAAGCCCTTCAACTGGAAACGGGCCTACTCGCCTAACGAAGTCAGCGCCGCGTCGTCCAACGGCAACCGCGTCCGCCTCTGGCGGTTCTTCAACCTCGTCGCCCCGTCGCTCAACCTCGGGCCCGAGATCCCCAACATGGACCTCCCCTTCTCGGTCAAGCCGGAGCGGAAGCTGTCCGTTCAGGACGTCATGACAATGACCCGGGACAAATGCGAAGGAACGATCTTCGACCCGGCCCGCGGCCTCCAGGGCGGCGCGTTCGGCAACCCGAACTTCCTCCCCTATGGCTTCAAGCTCGACGGAAAAACGTACAACACCTCGCGGATCATCAGCGTCAACCGGGCCGAATACGTCACGGTGACCCAGGCGCGCGGCTGGATGCCCGACCCCATCGGCGGGATCGTCTGGCTGGCCTTCGGTTCCCAGGACACATCCTGCTACATGCCCCTGTACAACGCCATGACGGAGATCCCCCGCGGATTCGAGATCGGCGACCACTGGGAGTTCAACCGCGAGTCGACTCGCTGGGCTTTCGATTACGTGGATTATCACGCCCAAGTCCTCTATTCCCTGGCCATCCAGGACGTCCGCGAAGCCCAGAAACGGTATGAGGCAAGCGCGGTCGAGCGGACCCCGTTGATCGACAAAACCGCCCTGGAGCTGTATCAGAAGGATCCCGCCTCGGCAACTCGATTTCTCACCGATTACAGCCTGAACAACGCCGCGGCCGTGACTACCGCCTGGTGGAAACTGGGCGACGCGATGATGGTCAAATACAACAAGCTCTGGATCTATGAGGTAAAGACGCGGAAACGCCTTCCGCTGACGTTCCCCGAGTGGTATCTTCGGGCGTTGGTCGATTACAACAAGCTCAAACCGCAGCCCGAAAAGAAATAACTCCGACGAAGGTCCATCCCCGCCTTCCCTCTGGAGGGAGGGGATTTTTTTAATGAAAGCTCTCTTGGAAAAAACGCGGCGGGGCGGAAGCGCGGATTCCCGTCGGGAGAAATTGAATGACAAAATTTTTGATAGCGCTGATCGGACTTGGAATCGTCGGAGTCGCGGTCGCAGTCGGAAAGATCCTGAAATAGCGACATGACCAACAAATCCCCGTCCCACCCCCAGTCTCAAAAACCGCACGGAAAGTTCCTCGGCTGGCTCCGCGGCGCCCCTCCGGCCTCGCGGCGAGCCCTGCTGGCCGCCTCCTTCGGCTGGATGCTCGACTCCTTCGACGTGATGCTCTACGCCATGATCCTGGCCTATCTGATGAAGGATCTGGGCATGACCAAGGCGACGGCCGGCCTGATGGGCTCGGTTACGCTCGTCGCTTCGGCCGCGGGCGGAGTGATTTTCGGCGTCGTGGCCGACCGATGGGGCCGGACGAAAGCCCTTCGGGCCAGCATCCTGATCTATTCGATTTTTACGGCCGCCTGCGGCTTCGCTACGACCGTTCCGATGCTGGCCGTTTTCCGAGTGTTCCTCGGGCTAGGCATGGGCGGGGAATGGGCCAGCGGCGCGGCCCTCGTCTCCGAAACCTGGCCGGCCGAGCATCGGGGCAAGGCTCTCGGGTTCGTCCAGAGTTTCTGGGCCGTCGGGTACGCCGCAGCCGCGCTCGTCACCGCGATCGTTTATCCCTGGCTGGGCTGGCGGGCGGTTTTCTTCATCGGCGTCCTGCCCGCCCTCCTCGTTTTCTGGATCCGATCGAGGGTCGAAGAGCCGGCGATCTGGCGCGAACACAAGAGCCGCCCAGCCGAGGCGGACCGCCCGTCCATCCGGTCGACGATCCGGGGCCCGCTCCTCAAAACGACGATCCTGATCACGGTCATGAACGCTTGTACCCTCTTCGCCTGGTGGGGGTTCAATTTGTGGATTCCAGGATTTCTCTCCCTGGCCCGCGACCAAGGCGGGGTCGGGCTGACGCCGCGACACATGTCTTCGCTGGTCATCTTCATGCAGTTCGGGATGTGGCTCGGGTATTTGACGTTCGGATACGTCAGCGACGTTTTGGGGCGGAAGCGGACCTATCTCATCTATTTGACCTGCGCGGCGATTTTCGTTTCGATCTACGCCGGGACAAAAGCACCGACGGTTTTATTCTTTCTAGGCCCGTTCGTCGCTTTCTTCGGAACCGGATATTTTTCCGGGTTTGGGGCGCTTACGGCCGAGCTCTATCCGACGGCGATCCGGGCGACTCTGCAGGGCTTCACTTATAATGTCGGCCGGGTCGTCTCAGCCCTGGCCCCGCTGGTCATCGGCTCGCTGGCCCAGACCGAGGGATTCGGGATCGCCTTTCTGCTGGCCGCCGCGGCGTTCGTCCTGGCCGCAATCCTCTGGATCTGGATCCCCGAGACGAAAGGCCGCCCACTCGCTTAACATCCGAAGGGGTCAGGTCTTAACTCTTGACGTTTTTGGCGAGACCTGACCCCCTCCCTTGACAATCTCTCAAGCTCGATTCATACTATGAATCATCACGCATCATTAATGATGCATACAGAGAGGTTCAAATGAAACCCATCACCATCCGCGGGATCAGCGAAGAAGCGGCGGAGTATATCCGGCGCGAAGCCCGGGCCAAAAAACTCAGCCTCAACAAAGTCGTCGTCTCGATCGTCGATCAGGCGGCCGGCCGAAATTTGACCGAAGCCGAGAATCCGAAAACTGATTATCACGATCTGGACGATCTTTTCGGCGTCTGGACCGCGCCGGAGGGGGCGGAGTTCGAAAAAAATGTTCGAAATCTCAGGACCGTGGACGAAGAACTATGGAAAGACTCTCGATAATCCTAGA
>Ga0315287_10005396_pt1 | contig 12598 bp, 11 predicted proteins | sample YL17G11_0_MG_FD_205037 | JGI IMG/M metagenome (GOLD analysis project Ga0315287, IMG submission 205037) | Sediment microbial communities from Yellowstone Lake, YNP, Wyoming, USA - YL17G11_0 | ecosystem: Environmental > Aquatic > Freshwater > Lake > Sediment | place: USA: Wyoming | collected...
AAAAACCAGTCCGGAAATTTCATGAGAAGTACTGTCTGAGGAAAGGATAGGAATCAGATTGCTGGCGTCACCGATGGAGCCTTCCACTATTATATCCCCATAGGCGGGTCCAGAATCGGTCAGGTTTCTGGCGGTGACTCTCTCGTCTTTCTGACTACAGCCCCCTAAGGCCATATGAACGGCAATGACAATCAGCAAACCAAGATACGCTAAATCCCTCATGGCAGGAAGACTACAGGATACAAAAGACCTTTTCAACGAAATTCTGCGCTCTTTTGAACTTGACACACCCATGCCTCTCCCCTATAGTTTTATTCGTTTGCGTGCCAGTTTCCATCGAGAAAAGACCAAAATGTATTCTTAGTGCAGCTTCTCCAAGAAAGCATAAGCCCATGACCGGCAAAACGAAACAAAGATATGAGAAATTGAAACACAAGATGGAACGGCCCCATCTCGTCCTTGCCACAGGATGGGACATAGTCTGGGATGCGATAAGAAATTTCCAGGCCAACGGCAATACCAACCAGGCTGCAGCTATTTCGCTGTATGCGATGCTGTCTTTTTTCCCTCTCTTCATTTTAACCATGCTGATGGCAAGCTACATTTTCAGCTCACACCCGAACATTCAGAACGAGCTCATTGAAAAAATCCATGGTTTCCATCCTTACTTCTCAGAATCCCTGCTGTCCCAGTTGGGACCTATGGAGCATAAAAAACAACTCCTTGGCTGGGTCGGTATCATAAGTCTGATATGGTCTTCTGCCATGATCTTCAGCGCTATTGAGACAGCCATGAACATGATTTTCCGCTCGAGAGGCCGGCGAAATTACTTCGTATCAAACCTCCTCGCCATTGCCATGATTCCCATGGGGTGGGCTGTAGGCGTCGCCAGTGTGGGGATCACATATATTTCAACAACGCTTGCAAAACAACCCGTGCTTTTCAGCAAAGAGTTCATGATTCTTCCCTTCTTGCATGGAGCGTTATTTAGTTTTTTTCTGCCTTACCTGCTGACGGTTGCATTTTTTACGATTGTCTACAAAATAATTCCCACAGGAAAAGTAAGCTGGGGAAGTGCGCTGACCGGCGCCGCCATCTTTTCAGCCTTAATGGAAATTGCCAAGCATTTTTTTACCTGGTATATGTCTGGTGATGCAAAATATAATCTGATATTTGGATCGCTGGAAACCGTGGTCATCCTTGTGCTCTGGGTTTTCTACGTGGCATTAATCCTCTTGTTCTGCGCGGAGCTTATTTCTTCTCACCAGAGAAGAAATCTGATCCTCCTTGAAAAGGCCTTCTTAAAACCCAGAAAGAAAATCATGAAAGTCGAGGAACGCCTGTTCAGGAAATTCGGCCATATGTACCCGAAAGATACTTATGTTTTCAGACAGGGGGACACCGGACAGGAAATGTACTACATCCTCATGGGTAACGTGCGCGTGGAAAAAAGCGCCGGCCAGACAAAGAAGCTCCTGGCCGAAATGGGGCAGGGAGAGTACTTCGGTGAAATGGCGGCCTTGATCGAAGCGCCTCGTACTGCTTCGGTACAGGCCACGGAGGACAGCAACGTGGCTGTAATCGACGGGGACACCTTTCGCAGCCTGCTCCGGGAAAGCGGCGAAGTGTCTCTTTTTATGCTTAAAGAATTTTCGAACAGAATCAGACAAACAGGCGACGCCCTTGGTGAACTTAGCCAATCCTGGACAAGATTGATTGCCGTTCTATATTTTCTCATGAAGTGGCCACTGCCAGACAATCAGAACCCTCTCGATGAACTGGCCAGGTACACCAGAAAAGAGCCCATTGAGATTCAACAGGTCTTATGGGATCTCAGAGACCAGGGTGCCATAACCATTCGCGATGGACATGTTTGCGATTTCAGTAAGGAGCGTGCCTGGGAATTGTTGAATGAGCAGGTTTTTTTCTCGGAAAGACGCATAGAGAGGCGAGAACTGGGCATCCACATATAATTCTTTTATATATGCATGAACAACGACAGAAGAATTTGCCCACCCAGACCAGCATTTAACCCGTGGACATTACCTCTCAACAAGTGGCCAGGAACGCGTCTCCGGCAGAGGGCATGAACTGAGGCTCTGAGGCAAACATATGATAAGCATCTCAAGACTGTGCTGTGGCACAGCAGAAACAATGGACTCGCTCCGTTATGGAGGGGAGAAGCACAAACGGCCCGTGGTAGTCTGGAACATGACCAGAAGGTGTAATCTCAACTGCATACACTGCTACTCAAGCTCCCAAAACATCAGATACAGCAATGAATTGACCACGGACGAGGGAAAGAAGCTGATATCCGATCTTGCCTCCTTTGGATCACCGGTCCTCCTTTTTTCCGGCGGTGAGCCCATGATAAGGGAGGATCTCCCTGAGCTGGCCGAGTTCGCTGTAGCTCAGGGCATGAGGGTTGTCTTATCAACCAACGGGACTCTGCTCACAAGAGAACTGGCATCTACATTCAAGAAAATCGGGGTGTCCTATGTTGGCGTAAGTGTCGATGGGATGGAGAAGACGCACGACAGCTTTCGGGGCGTAAAAGGTGCCTTTGACATGACCCTGAGAGGGATTAGAATCTGCCGGGATGAAGGAATCAAAGTGGGAATGCGTGTTACCATGAACAGGAAAAATGTTGCAGACATCCCTGCCCTCTTCGAACTCATAGAGAAGGAAAACATACCCCGTGCATGTTTTTATCACTTAGTCTATTCCGGCCGCGGTTCAAGGCTGGTTAACGAAGACCTCTCCCCAGATGAAAAGAGGCGAGTCCTGGATATTATCATGGACAAAACCATGGACATGTTCAACCGGGGAAAGCCCAAAGAGATACTGACAGTGGATAACCACGCCGATGGACCCTATGTCTACATGCGCCTGCTGGAAGAAGATCCCGAACGAGCAAGGGAAGCTATGTCACTCCTTATAGTGAACGAGGGTAACAGTTCCGGAAGCGGCATCGGCTGCGTGAGCTGGGATGGGGAGGTGCATGCAGATCAGTTCTGGAGGGGCGTCTCGTTTGGAAACGTGAGAGAACGTCCTTTTAGCAAGATCTGGATGGATACATCAAACGAGCTGATGTTCAGGCTTAAAGACAGAAAGAAATACGTGAAAGGAAGATGCGCCGCCTGCCGCTGGCTCGATATTTGCGGTGGAAATTTCCGGGCCAGAGCGGAAGCGGTCACGGGGGACATATGGGCTCCCGATCCGGCATGTTATTTGACGGAAAAGGAAATAGCAAAGTAACGGCCCGAAAAGTGGGCATTTAAGAAATTGCTCAAATGTGCCGACTAATAATCTTGACAAGAATTGATTAAGTGTTGATAGTTGACCTTGACATATCTTATTTAAGAATTCCTGCCGTAACAGGGGCGTGTTTCAATGGATGAAAAGAATCCAGCCAGGGAATGGTTCATGGAGGGGTGCAGATATGACCTTCTCGATCCACAATCCGATAAGGCAATAGAAGCATACAAAAAAAGTGTCATCCTTGATCCACGGTTTACGGATGCATATGTTAATCTGGGATTCATTTACCTTCAGAGAGAAGATTACGACTGGGCACTGATATGCTTAGAGAGGGTGGCTAAACTAGAACCCAATAATCCCGAAGCTTACAACAACATTGGCTATGTCTACGAGAGAATGGGAAGGTTGGGACGCGCGCGGCAGATGTATGAACGGGCGCTCATGCTCAGTCCGGGCAATATTGAAGCGATGTTTAATATAGGCCACGTCTTCGAATTGGAAGGAGATTATCACGGCGCTGTAGTACAGTATAAGAAAACCATTGAAGCTGACCCCAATGCCGTGACACCGCGGTTCTTTTTGGCCCTTCTATACGACCGCCACGATATGTTCGACGAAGCAATACAGGAATATCAAGGCGTCCTGGAAAGAGATCCCTCCCATGTAAAAGTCCTCTTTAACCTGGGGACACTGTATGTCCAGTTAGGCGATTATAACAAGGGTATAGGATTCTTTAAGAATGTGCTGGCCATCGATGAAAAGAATCCCGAAGCGTGGAATAATTTGGGGTCTATTTTTGAAATCACTGACCAACCTGAGGAAGCAATCACGGCTTACCAGAAATCCCTCGCGTTAAACCCCTATCAAGAAGAAGCTAATATTAATCTCGCTCAGATCCAGTATGAGAATTATCGTTCAAACCCGGATAGTAGCAAGAAAGAGGAACTCATCCGGCGGCTCCACTTTGTCCTTTCCATAAATCCACAAAAGACAAGGGCAGAGCACCTTCTTCATGAGCTTACAAAGTAAAATCTTTGATAAAGAGACCGGGCAGGATTCTTCCTGCCCTCTCATTTGAGTCTGTTCGCAACGAACTCCCGTATATCACTCCAGAGGGAAATAGGATCAACTGATGGTGCAGATGCAAGCTCTTCGTGCTTTTTCATGATCTGCGCCGCCAGAGTGCCGGCTATCTTCATCCGATGCTCATGAGTGGACGATTGAGCCTGTTTGACAATGTTGTGGGGAATATTCACGGCAAACTTCAAACCGCCTAACTCCACTTCTGCGGAAATGTCTTTTTTGATCACACGTGCTTCGGGAGAGGGTGCAGGCAGATCCGCAGGTTCCTCTTTTTCTGTGACGAATCCCTTTTCTTGTGACCCTTCGTCGTCTTTGGAACGGCGTCGCTCCGTAAAGGCTTCACCGGAAAGCACCCCGGGAGCGTCGGAAACCTGTACCACTTCTTTCTCCACTGCTTCTGCGACAACCTCACTTTCAGGACGTTTTCTCGGCTTTCTCTTCGGGATGGCAGGCCCCGTCAAGTGTCGGAAGCGCTCGCCGATCTGACGAACAATCTCCCCTGAAATCAGCATGAACTCATTTGTCTCCCCCGCCTTCAATGATAATTTGCACATCTTGTTTATCAGACGGGGTACGCCGTGTTCAGAATACTCCCACAAAAACCCATATGCTTCATCAGCAAAAATTTGCCTCGCTCCCCCTGCAAGCCTAAGCCGGGTTTCAACGTAGCCCTTTAGAAGATCCTCAGATTCTATCTTATCAATCCTGCTCAATGTCCCTATTCGTTGCAGAAGGTTGGCACGTTTGGGATGTTCCAGTCTTCGAGCCAGTTCCAGCTGTCCCGCAAGCACGATGGTAAATAAATTCCTCTTATCATCCTGCATATTCGTGAGTAATCTGAGGCTTTCCAAATTGGTGGGAGATATTGCATTCGCCTCATCAATAAATATTAAAACCTTTTTACCTGAATCTATAGTGTCAAACAAAATTTTGTTGAATTTTTCGAGGAGATCAATTTTTCTTCTTTCTTCGCACTTCCTGCCGGCAAGTTGACCAATGATTTCCCTCAAGAGCTCGATGAAGGACATATCCGGATTTGTAACCAGTGCAATTTTATATTTTCCATGATCCAGAGAATCAATAATAATACGAAGAGACAAGGTTTTACCCAGACCGACATCGCCCACAATTACCGCAATGCATTCATTCCCTTCGTCAATGGCAAATAGAGTCTCTGCAATGGCGTTCTCCATTGAAGAATGAGAATCTGAGTACATCGTCGGGTCAGGAACGTTGTCAAAAGGTGGTTTTTGCAGGCCCCAATAATCGTAATACATAGATTCATAACCTCCTCGATGGCTCTATGAGACACTCGAAACTATAAAAGTTCTATAACTCAGAACTTTCAGAAAGCTCTTCACTCCTTGAGAGATAATCAAGGACATCCTGCAATAAAAAACGCCTGAGCCTGCCAACCCTGTAGCTTCTAATCTTCTTTGACTTTACCAGGTTCATGAGCAGGCTGTTGCTGATCTGCAGCATTTGACAAACATGTGTCGCCTTGAGCATTCTCACAATATCTACCTTCTTGAATTGGAAATTGAAAATAATCTGCCCCTCTGTCTGCCTTTGTATATCTAAAGATACGCCAGTTGAGTCTCCGTTCACGAAATATTTTACATACCTGTTTGACTTAACGAGATCATACTGCTCGGGAGTCAGATTAATAGAAATCGCTTCATTAATATCCTTATCCGATTCTTCCAAACTGTGCGACTCTTCCCTCACGCATCTCGGACTTTGATCCAACACGTTAGACGGAATCTCGATCAATTCCTGCCTATGAAGCAATTGTGAACGGATTTCAGGTTGCTGCTGTCCCCGGGGTTCAAGAGCCCCGTTTCTTCGTCTTCTAACAATAGAAATTTTTTCCATACATTTCCTCTTTGAGGAAAACAAATCATGAACTGCCCATTCTTCACTGCCTGTCTTATCCTATCTTATGAAAACATTGCAATTTTTGTGCCTTTAATTCCAACTAATTGCTTGTAATCTTAATGAACGGCTTCAGATAAATCAATGTAATATTTTGAGCTCTCGGCAAAGACAAAGGTGGTCACAGAACAAACATTTAGCGCGCGTTCATCATAAAAAAAGGGGCATGATTGGAGGTAAATACGGGTGGGGCTTTCCTCAGTATCGAAGCAATGGCAGGATGCCTCTTAAATTCCCTGTCAAGAAATTGCCTCACAAGGCTCCTTTTCCACCCTCGGGGATGAAAAAAATTCCTGTAAAGCGAAAGGTCACCTTCATAAAAATCACTGACGTCGAGATTTCGTGCCTCCGGACTATAAGCCGGGAGGTTGAAGATCGCAAGGTTGAGAAAATCGATCTGCCTGCTATGCTTGGCTGCAAAATCGAGGGTCTTGCGCGCTTCAGCAACTGTTTCCGAAGGCGTTCCAAAAATCAGGTACACATAGGTTGCGATACCGGCCTTCTTCAGCGTCTTCAAGGCGGCGGAAGCTGTCATTAAATCAAACCCCTTTTGCATACTGTCCAGGACATCCTGGTCCCCCGATTCCAGTCCAAGCTGCAACATGACACAACCAGATCGTTTCAGAGCCCGGCAGAAATCAAAGTCCGTCAGGTGCGAGGATACTTTGGCAAATCCGTACCACGGAACGCTGAAAGATGATCCCGCCATAGCCTTCAGAAGCGCCGGACTAACGGCATTATCCAGAAGATGGACGAGGGCGGGTTTCGTTCTTTCGGCGAGGCTCGTAATATCCTCAATTACCCGTTCTACGGGCACGGGTTCATAGGGACTACCCTCCGCCCTTTCGGGACAGAAGGAACAGCGGTTCCAGTAGCAGCCACTCGATGCACTGTAAGGCAAGACGGGACCCGGAGCCAGATAGTCGTTCATGGATAATACATCATAATCGGGAGTATGATGTCCCCGCCGATAGGCAGAACCGTGAATTGAAAGGAGGGCGGCCTCTCCCGGCCCTGCCACCATGTCGTCAACGAGGCCACCAAATGGATTCGCCCATCCTGGTCGCCGCATCCACGATGTGACCAGCCCGCCGCCCAAGACAACTCTGATGCCGGGGCATTCTCGTTTCAAGAAGCCGATCATGGCAAAGGTGCACAGTGCCTGGCTCAGATAGTTCAACGAAAAACCTACAGCAACAGGGCATTCCTGCTCCAGCGCCACCCCAAGACGCTTCTTGAAATACCCATAGAATGGATTGTGTTCTGGTGTTTCAGAAGCTCTTATCAAATCGGCGCTTCGGAGGGGAGAGAGATTCCGATCAAGGTAATTAGCGAGACTCAGATGCGCGCCGCTCTCCGACGCAGTCACCGCGAGAACCCGGTTGAGGTCAATTACCGCCCGTTTATAACGATCAATATTCTTATAGGTCTCCCAGGAGGTTAAAGCGGTAATGTTGCTTTCCAGATAACGGAATGAACGGTTCGTCCAAGTATTCAATAAATTTTTGGGAATCGCCCCCTTGTTACCGTCGGCTATCCACTTTTCGGGGTAATATCCCCCCATCCCTCCTTCCGAGAGGAGGCTTGAGAAACCCTCCACATTGGCATCAATTACTTTGCAGGGAATGTCGTGGTCACACATGACACCTGCCAGCTTCGCCAGTCCCGCTGGCGGTTCACAGGGTTTAACAACCGGTGGATGGATAAGGATCATGATACAGGGTCAGGCCCGTTATAGAGTTTGTAAGAATAATACAATCGCCATTTCGTCCTATGAAGGCATAATAGATGGCGGTTACATTGTCCGCTGTCGGTTAGGGTTTGCTCCTGCCGGTATTGACAGGCACGGGAATCGCTTGTTCTTCGCATTTGAGGCAAGGTAATCTCTGAGAGGACTGAGTCAGGAGACGGTCTCACCGTCAATTTTTTTAAGCAGCGCAACCATGTCGCGATGTATCTTTCCATTTGTGGCCAGGACATGCGGAGCCTCAAGGTGAAACGCACCGCCGAAGAGATCCGTAACAACACCTCCCGATTCACGGATCATAAGCCACCCGGCAGCCGTGTCCCACGGCATGAGTTTCAGTTCCCAAAAGCCATCAAAACGGCCCGCCGCAATATAGGCCATATCAAGAGCCGCGGATCCAGCTCTGCGAATAGCCTGGGCGCTCTTCGCCATCCCGTTAAAGTAATTGATATTATTGTTTCTGTCAGACCTTATGTCATAGGGGAAACCGGTAGCCAGAAGACTCCTGGAAAGATCGGCCGTATTTGATACGGCGATCTTCTTGCCGTTTAAGAAAGCTCCCTTGCCTTTTTCTGCCACAAACATTTCGTCCAACATAGGATTGTAAATTACGCCCAGATGGATTTCACTATCTTTTTCAAAAGCAATGGATACGCAGAAAACCGGATAACCGTGAGCATAATTCGTCGTCCCATCCAAGGGATCAATTATCCATCGGTACTTCGAACCCAGCGCCATCCCTGTCGACTCTTCTGCAAGGATGTCATGGTCGGGGTATCGTTCGCGAATTCTGGAAGTAATCATTTCTTCAGAAAGCCTATCTTCCTCCGTGACAATATTTATTTCCCCTTTATAATCTATTACGTGCTTCTCATTTAGCCTTTCTTTTAAAAATATGCCCGCTTCTCTTGCTACAGCCATTACAAACTCAGTGCAATTATCCATAAGCTAAATTTTCCTATCAAGAGATATACTGACATATACCAAGCTTTCCGATTTTTTGAAAGTTGCATCTTTCTGTTGCGTGACTCTGAAATTGGTGGTAATCATGCACTTAATATGATTTGCTAAATGTCAGGCCTTGCAAGCCGTTATTTTTCTTACTGTGGCATCTAACCGGAATATTAGACATGGTTGATACGATAAAAAACACGGAGCCTTCGGCAAAACTCTACCAAGGCTTCGGTATTACAGAATACGATCTCAAATCCATCAGGGAATCCCAAGGGCTTACATTAAGAGATATATTCGAACGCACCCGGATCAACGTAGCTACTCTTGCAGCCATTGAAAATGGTGAATTTCTCCTGCTTCCGCCGCCAGTTTTTACGAGGTCATTCATTAAAATATATGCGAAGACTCTGGGCATCGACAGCAACGTAATTCTCGCTCGTTATGAGCAATACATAGAAACACTCAATCCGACTCACCGCGATGAAAAAAATAAGGAAATCCCTAAATCTGCAAGGCTGTTCTACAAGGCTTTCCTGTGGGGATTATTAATTATTATTATCGTTGGCCTTGTCACTTTCTCGTTATCTACATATGAAACAGCAATCGACGTTGTAAAAAATCAAATTCCCGAACAGGAACATAAATCATTCAGTTTGAAGCCAACCGATGATATTGGAAAAAGCCCCAAGAGTGAAGCTCAGGATAAGGCAAACGTGGCTGCAAAAACTCAAGAAGGAGATGCCCAGCCAATCCCGCTGTCGCAGGCACAACCGGCCCCGCACGAAACTCAAGAGAAACAGAAGATGACGCAGGGGACAGCATCTGAGGAAATCGATAGAAACGAGGGGAGCACAGACGAAACATATCAAATAACCATGGAAGCCAGAGAGATGACATGGCTAAGAGTCACTGCAGATAATAATCCGCCGTATGAAATTCTACTGCAACCAGGTGAAAAGATAGAGAGAGAAGCGTCGCGCTTTATTGTTGTTGTCGGCAACGCAGGCGGTATTGACATCACATTTAAAGGAAAATCTCTCGGCAACCTGGGTGAACGAGGTCAGGTTGTGCACTTAACGCTGCCGTAATATTATAGGTTTGACAAAGGCGTCTTGGTGCTTTAGATCTGTTTATAATATCAAAAAGGGGTCACGAAAATATGTTTGGAATAGGCGTGCCTGAGTTAATTGTAATTCTCGTCATCGTTCTCATCATCTTTGGCGCCGGCAAGCTTCCGGAAATCGGTGGCGCCATTGGAAAGGGCATCAAGAACTTCAAGAAATCAGTCCGAGAATCGGATGAGAACGAAACGGGGCCGGACTCTAAGAAAATCGATGAAAAGAAATAACGCCGGAGCAGGCTAAAAGGGAACATCATCCGGTGCGGATTCGGACCCTGCTGATGCGAGAGTCTGATCATCGACAGCCGTATCCTGGCTCCGCGTCTGCCCCTTTGAATCCAGCATTTGCATGTTTGAAGCAACAATCTCCGTAGTGGAGCGCTTTACTCCGTCTTTGTCTTCCCAGGACCGTGTCTGAATTCGGCCTTCAATGAATATCAATTTCCCCTTGGAAAGATAATTGCTACAGATTTCGGCCAATTTGCCGTAGGCCACTATCCTGTGCCATTCTGTTCTCTGAATCTTTTCTCCGTTCTTATCTTTCCACTGAAGATCTGTTGCCAAACGAAAATTGACCACCATGGTGCCGTCAGGCGTATATCTTACCTCAGGATCTGCACCCAGCCTGCCTATCAATAATGCCTTGTTAACCATAATTATCCCCCCTTCCTCTATCTGGTAAGTCTTCGAATCATACAAAACATTATGGCTCTTAGCAATCTAAAACTGGGCTAAAATTGGGTAAACGTCGAATTTGTACTTGATTTCATAATAAAAATGCATTACAAAGCAAGATATACTAACTGTGCAGGGGTGCCGACCAGGCTGAGAATATACCCTTAGAACCTGATCTGGATAATTCCAGCGGAGGAAATCGAATCTGCGTAATATTTCTTGTGGGGCATATCCTTAGAAAGGGTATGCCCCGCATTGTTTATATCGTTCGACTATTACAGGAGCGTTTCTAAAATGACTCAATTGAAGAGAGCACGAAATGGCTTCATATCTGAAGAGATGAAGCTATGTGCCAAGAAGGAAGGGGTGTCCCCTGAATTTATCCGTGAAGGTGTTGAAAAAGGCAATATCGTGGTAATCCGCAATAAAAAACACACTGCAATAGCGCCCCTTGCCATAGGCAAGGGTCTCAGAACAAAGATCAATGCCAATATAGGGACATCCAGGGATCGTGTGGATTTCGACCTGGAGCTGAAAAAAGTAAGAATTTCAGTCGCCGCGGGGGCAGATACGATCATGGACCTCTCCACAGGAGGAGATATCCGGAAGATCAGGCAGGCAATCATCGAGGCATCAACTGTTCCTCTGGGGACGGTTCCCATATATCAGGCTGCCGCTGAGATGCTGGAGGCAAAGAAAGCCATCATGGAGATGACTGCTGAAGACATGTTCAGGGTTATCGAAGAAAATGGCGAGGACGGCGTTGACTTCATCACTGTTCACTGTGGCGTGACAAGAAGAAGTGTAGCCTGTATCGAGGAAGAAGGACGCATCTTGGGCATTGTCAGTAGAGGCGGGTCCATTATTAGAAACTGGATGTCATTTAATGACAGAGAAAACCCCCTCTATGACAGATATGACAGGCTGTTAGAAATCGCGAAACGTTATGACATGGTTCTAAGCCTTGGTGATGGTCTGCGGCCGGGGTGTCTCGCGGATGCAACGGACCGGGGACAGGTGCAGGAGCTCATTCTCCTGGGCGAGCTCGCAAAAAGAGCAAGAGGGGAAGGAGTTCAGGTCATGATCGAAGGCCCCGGTCATGTACCCATCAATGAAATCCAGGCCAACATACAGTTGCAGAAGAGCTTGTGTGACGGCGCACCTTTCTACGTCCTGGGACCACTGCCAACGGACATAGCCCCTGGTTACGACCACATCACTTCAGCAATTGGCGGAGCAATAGCCGGAGCATTGGGTGCAGACTTCCTCTGTTACGTAACGCCATCAGAACACCTGCGTCTCCCTACACTTGAAGATGTCAGGGAAGGAGTCATAGCCTCAAAGATTGCCGCGCATATTGCCGACATAGCAAAGGAAATTCCCGGCGCCTTCGAGAAGGACATCTTGATGGCACGATGCAGAAAGGAATTCGACTGGCAGGGCCAGGTGAAGGCCTCCATTGATCCGGAGAAAACTGAAAGACTTCTGGAAACCAGTAAAAGCGCAAAAGAAGAGGGCTGTACTATGTGTGGCGAATTCTGCGCCATCAAGCTGGGAAAAATAAGCAGTCATGGCTAAGAGTGTCCAGCAGTGAACAAACACCATTATCTTGAGACCTCCCTGCTGTAACTTCTTATAATGCCGTCACTCATCTCTTTGCCTTGAACTCAGTTCAAATTATGAGCCCAGAGAGACCCGCCGTCGCTCAAAATCCCTTTTTGCGAATTCTTTAATGATCTCATTGCGCTGACGTATCTTAAATCATGCTTGACTAATCCCCAAAAAAAATATAGTCAAATTCGGTTTATATGAACTGGATAAGG
>Ga0315287_10005398_pt1 | contig 12596 bp, 15 predicted proteins | sample YL17G11_0_MG_FD_205037 | JGI IMG/M metagenome (GOLD analysis project Ga0315287, IMG submission 205037) | Sediment microbial communities from Yellowstone Lake, YNP, Wyoming, USA - YL17G11_0 | ecosystem: Environmental > Aquatic > Freshwater > Lake > Sediment | place: USA: Wyoming | collected...
GGGAAGAACGGCGACCTGCAGGAATGGCTCGACGACTGGGGCCAGCGCGAGAAGAGCCACCGGCACATCTCGAATCTGTACGGCCTGTTCCCCGGCAACCAGATCTCGACGCGCCGGACGCCGGCGCTGGCCAACGCGGCGCGCGTCGTCCTGGAGCAGCGCGGCCTCGCCGGCAACGGCTGGGCGTCGGCCTGGAAGGCGGCGGCGTGGGCGCGCCTGGGCAACGCCGCGAACGCGATGGACAACGTCGTGTTCGCGATGAAGACGTACACGACCGACAGCCTCTTCTCGATTTGTTCCAAGGCCATGCAGGTCGACGGCTCGTTCGGCCTGACGGCCGCCATCGCCGAGATGCTGCTCCAGTCCCACGAGGGCGAGTTATCGCTGCTGCCGGCGCTGCCCGATGCGTGGAAGACCGGCCAGGTCCAGGGGTTGCGCGCCCGTGGCGGATACGAGGTCGCGCTGGCGTGGAACGACGGCCGGGTGACCCGGGCGACGATCGTCTCGACCGCCGGTACGTTGTGCCGCGTCCGGTCGACGCAGTCGCTGGCGGTCAGCTCAGAGGGACGCACGCTCAAGGCCGCCCGGCCGGAACCGGGTGTCGTCGAGTTCCAGACGACTGCCGGCGCGACCTACGTCCTGTCGGTCGCCGCGATGCCGGTCCGTTGAGGGGGAGATGGTGCGCCCTGCCCTTCGGCTCGCTGGCGCTCGCTCAGGACACGGGCTGTTGCGGGTGGCCCGCCATGAGCGAGCCTCCTGCCTCGGAACTCGCGGGAGGCGAGTCGAATGGCGCGCCCTGCAGGACTCGAACCTGCGACCTCCTGGTTCGTAGCCAGGCGCTCTATCCAGCTGGGCTAAGGGCGCGTGTGAGTGCGCCGGCGAACGCCCGTGCGACCGCCGGAGGTATCGATTATAGCAGCATGGGTGCCCGGGGCAAATGCCCCTGCCTGCGGGCCTGCGGCGCGCGGGCCCGGCCCGAAAGACACCGTCGCCATGCCTGGGTGCGCCTCCCGACCTCGTCCCGACCTCGTCCCGACCTCGTCCCGACCTCGTCCCGACCTCGTCCCGACCTCGTCCCGACCTCGTCCCGACCTCGTCCCGACCTCGTCCCGATCTGATATCCTGCGGTTCTGCCGCCGACATCGTGACACCCTGCATGCTGGTCCGTCGCGCGCTCCGCCTGCTCGTCGCCGCTGCGTCATTCGGGACGCTCGCGTGCGCGACGACCCACAACTATCTCGATCCCGCGGGCCCCAGGTACGAGGGCTCGTACATGCCTGACGCCTCGTCACGCACGTGCGGCGATCCGGGCGGCGGGCTCACCGTCGTGACGTTCAACATCGAGTTCGCGCGCGAGATTGACCGCGCGATCGCGCTGCTTCGGACCAGCGCGGCGCTGCGCGACGCGGACATCCTGCTGCTCCAGGAGATGGACGCGCCCGGCGTGGACCGCATTGCCCGCGCCCTCGGCGTGAACTACGTCTACTTCCCGAGCACGGTCCACCCGCAGGCGCGCCACGACTTCGGCACGGCCGTCCTCTCGCCGTGGCCCCTCGACGAGGCGCGCAAGATCCTGCTGCCCCACGCCGCCTACATCACGCGCGCGCGCCGTGCCGCCACATCGGCGGTCGTGCACTGCGGGAACCTGCGCATCCGTGTCGTGGCCGTCCACCTGCCCGCGCCGGCCGGTGTCCGAGACGAGGAGCGGGAGGACCAGGTGCGCGTCATCCTCGACGAGGTCAGGGACACGGCCGATGCGGTGATCGTGGGCGGCGATTTCAACTCGCGCGCGCCGGGCCCGCTCTTCAAGAAGGGCGGATTCCTGTGGCTGACCGACAAGCTGCCGGGCACGTCGCGGGGGATGGGCCACTGGTGGTCGTACGACCATGTGTTCGCGCGAGGCATGGCCGCCGCTGTAGACGGCCCGGCCGCCGGCGTCGTGGATTCCGCCGGCGCGAGCGACCATCGGGCCGTCTGGGTGCGCGTCTCGGTTCAGAACGAGAAGCAGATCCGCAGGCCTCCGCCGGGCGGCGCGCCCATCGTCTGCTGCATGGCCATCATCCGCTGTATGCCCGTCATCTGCGGCGCGCTCGTCACGTGCTGCGTGCCGAGGACAGCCGCGCGACCGGCGATGTACCCGATGGCGGCGCCCGCGACCACGTCGCTCAGGAAGTGCCTGCCGGACGTCACGCGCGAGAAGGCCACCGTGCCCGCGAGCGCGTAGAGCGGGATGCCGGCCTTCTTGCCGTAGTAGTGCGACGAGACCGCGGCGAGCGCAAACATGCCCGCCGCATGCCCGGACGGAAACGACCTACGGTTCTCGCCGTTGGGCCGCGTCCGGCGCACCGCCAGCTTGCTGACCGTGGCAATGGTCCCCGCGACAATCAGTCCCTGGCTCAAGGTGAAGGCGTAGGCACGAAACCGGCTGTTGTCGGTGGCGAGGCTGCCGAGCATCAATCCGCCGCCGAGCGCTCCCAGGACCAGCGGGCTTCCGATGATGTTGCCGGCCTTTCCGAGATGGTCGGCGTGACCGCGCACGGCGTCGCTGACTTTCCGATCGACGGGCAGCAGCGCAATCGACGCCGCCGACCCGATCGCGAGCGGGAGAATCTGCTCCTTCGCGAACAGGCCGCGGGAGAACGAATAGCCGAGCGCGTGAAAGTAGTCCTGGTAGGACGGCGCTGCGGGCGCCTCTGCGCTGCCCGCTGTCGCGGCGGTCGCTGCATGGGCCTCGGTCGGAGTCGCGATTTGCTCGAGCCCCTGCGCGCGCGCCGGCGTCACGCACAGCCCAGGACCGCTGGCGAGTAACACCAGGACGATGATCGAGTGCGGGCGGGGCATGATGGCTCCAGGACAGGGCTGAGGCGACGGTTTGCCCGGCGAGTGACGTGCGGTCAGCGGCGACCACGCCAGTAGAAGGGGCGTCTCTTGTGGTGCGCGACAGCGAGAACCCTGATTTCGTCTGGCCGAACGGAGTAGACCAGCGAGTAGGGAAACCCGGCCATGATTCGTTTCCTGACGCGTCCGCGCAGGAGCGGGGCCGCGTCGGGAGAGTCGACGATGTACCTGATCGCGCGCTCGATTTCGCCGATGAATACGCTGCCAAGGCCGAGGCTTTCGATGTCGTAGAAGTCGGCGGCCTCGTTGATTTCGGCTTCTGCGGTTTCATGGATCGAGAGCGTCGGACTCACGCCCGACGCGCCCGTGCGCGGGCCAGTACCTCGTCTGCGGGGAACGCACGGGCGCCCCCGCGATTGAGTTCGTCGTCACGAGCGATGGCTTCGTCGATCCAGAGTTTCTCGGTTTCGGCGTGGCTCATCCCATCCAGACTGGCCAGCAACACGCTAGCGAGATACGCACGCGCCTCCGGATCAAGTCGAAGCGCCTCGGCCTTGAGTTCTTCGATGCTCATGTTACTGCCTTCGGATCGCACCCATTGTATCTCAGGCGTCGTGTTCTCTCGGGCCAACGTCAGCGCTTACCCGCCGGCGCGCGCGTCACACCCGGCGCTGGTCGGGTGCAGGCCATGTTGGGTGATTCTTCGTCGTCTCTTGGCTTTGATCGTGATCGTGATCGCCGGTGTCATCGACGGGAATTCGCCCAGTCGGCGGGGGCTGTTCCCATTTCGTGCGCGGCGCGACGTCTTCCCATCGTTTCTGGCCGGGTCAGATACTTGATTATGCGGTTCGGCGCACCGCGACCAGGTCGTTGTCGGCGACCGCCCGAACGTCAGTCTGCTTCATCGTCACCAGAGCCTGAGTCCGGCCCGATGCAGTCACGAATTCGATCTCCAGGCCGTCCGGCTCGTGAACATCGACTACGGCACCAAGGTCGCCTCGGCGGAGGCCATGCACAGGAAAGTCCGCATCAAGCACCACGACGTCCAGGAGATGGAATTTCACAGCGTTCCTCCGGGATAGGCGGTCACAAATCGAGCAAAGTCCTCGCCGACGCGGACGAACCAGATGCTGACCACTACGTCCGCCCGTTTATTCGGCCCCTTCAGGATAGCGCGGATCTCGTACTTCCGCCCATACGCAGTCGAATCCACCAGACGTGCGTCTTCCGGCAGGTGTTGGCCTCGCAAGTCGGCATCGAGCTGACGCCATTCATCAGCCTCGTACCCGAGCCTACGAAAGAAACGCGCCTTGAATCGGCCTACCGGATGCGTCGCCGACAGCAGATAGCCGTGGAGTTTGGTCGCATCGACGATTGCGCGATCTGCGTTCTGGAGCTTCACCCCGACTCCTCCGAGTGGTCACGCGGTGGTCGATTCCGCCGACGGGCAATTTGCCAGGTCGGCGTTGCGCGGTCCGTCATCGTCATCGTCGCGACGCTTCCCACCGCTTCTGGCGGGACTCACACTTTGCCGCGGCCCGCCTCACCCTGATCCCGTTACCGCCGATCCGATCCGCGGTTCCGTCGTTCGTTGTCTTTGTCTGGTCTTCGTCCTTGTCTTCGACCTCACCCAACGCCGGGCCTCACCCGCCGGCCCTCACCATCGAACGCGGGCCGGTCGGGTGCAGGCCATGTTGGGCATCAAGCAGGTACCTTGCGCCGCATCCCGCGTTCGTTTGCGATGCGTTCCGCCAAGAACACTTTCAACAGCGACTGGTAGGGTACGTCCCGTTCATTCGCCAGTGCCTTGAGTTCATCAAGCATCGACGAGGGCAGACGTAGAGAGATGGTCGCCGTCGAAGGCCGCAACTCGGGAAACGTCGCGCGCACCGCCTTGCTCCAATCGAAGTAGTCGACGGTGTCGTGACCGGCCCAGAACTGACGCTCATCGTCTTCGGTTGAGAACGTTGGGATGGCCTTCTTAGCCACCTTGCCGCGCGTCTTCATAGATCCTCCGCTCACGCCGACTCATGTCTCGCGCTGAGATCACTCGCACCAGGTTGTTGCGGACGGTAAAGATGATGGCCAATAGCCGTTCCGCGTTCGTCCGGCCGAGGGCCGCGTACCGGAGTTCATTCCCCGAGTACTTTTCAGCTCGACTGATGATCACGGGCCGAGTGAAGAACGCCTGCTCACACTCGACCTGGGTGACATGGTGCAGGTCCCAGTTCTTGTCGGCGTTGCCGGCGTCCCATTCGAAGCCGACACACGCTGCGAGGTCATCGGGGAACCCCGTCTTCATGAATGTATATTACTGTTATATACACGCAAGTCAAGGGACCTGTCGGTGTTATTGATGCCCAACGCCATATAGGGGGAAGGCGCCAATTGCAGGTCGGCGCCCGGTTCGCCATCCCTCAGGCTCGCAACCACCCTCCGCCCGCGAGCATTGTCCTCCGTTTGGGTCCCGGCGCAACAGCCTCTACCAGGACGATTTGCCTGAACGCAGCCCTGCCAGGACCGGGAATAGGCGCGAGCGCCATTTGCCCGGAAATCCCGAGATGGGCGGAACGTGCCATTCTCGGGATTGCGGTTGTGGACGGCGCCAATTGCCGGGGCTTTCGTAGATAGAGGGAAGGCGCCATCGCGTCGGATGGGCGCCAACAGGAGTTGTCAAACAGCCAACGCGGGTTGACGCCCAGGTTCGCGCTCCGCCCCCTGCATCACGCATTCCCCGCGGAAAGGGAGAAACGAGAGAGCGTCGTGGTGGCATCCCCCATGCGGATTGGTAGTCCGCCGCGGCCCGGGAGACACGGACCGGGCGACGCTGCTCGCTGAGATCGGCAGGGACGAACTGCGCGCGCAATGAGGCACGTCTTACCTGCCCGCCCGCGTCAGCCCGTGGCCGATCGGGAACATCCCCGGCAGACTGATCGGCAGCCTGCCCCCGATCGGGATCTCGCCGGCGATCGCCTTCACGGCGGCACGCTCGGTGAAGTCCGAGAACTCGTAGGTCAGCGCCACCGCCGGCAGCTTCGGCAGGAACAGCGACGTGTACGGGTTGCCGAAGCACACGGTCACGAACGGCTTGTTCTGCGCGGCGATCGCATCGAGCAGCGCCGTCTGCGACGCGCTGAGATCCATGCGCCCGCTGTAGGACGCGATGCGGACGAACACGCCGGCAATAACCACGTCGGCGCGCCGCGCGAGGGCGCGGATGAGCTCGTACTCCGAGGGTGTCGTGCGATCCGTCACTTCGATCGACGTGAGATTCGGCCAGCGCTGCTTCAGCTCGGGAATCATCACGCGGCTGGGTACGCTCTCCCGCCAGCCCGACGCGTAGTCCAGCACGGAGAGGTAGAGGACGTTCGCGTCGCGCCCGGCCTTGATCGGCACCTGGCTCTTCTCGTCCTTGATCAGCGTGAAGGCCTTGTCGTTAATCTCCTGCGCGACCGCCGCGTGGGCGCGGCCGCCGAACTTCGTGGCCATCGCCGCGATGTCGGTCAGGCGGTTTACGTGCAGGCCGAGGCGCGCCTTCGCCCGCAGGATGCGTTCCACCGACGCGTCGAGCTGCGCAAGGCTAATCTCCCCCGCCTGGACCGCCGCCTTGATCCCCTTGAACGCCGCATCGTCGTCGGGCGAGTGCAGCACGAAGTCGACGCCCGCCTTGACGGCCATCGCCGCGGCCTTCTCCGCGCCCCATCCCTTCGAGATGGCGTCCATCGTCATCGAGTCGGTGAAGATGAGGCCGTTGAACTTCAGCTCGCCGCGCAGCAGGCCCGTCAGGATCGGGCGGCTGAGCGTGGCGGGAATGCCGGGCGTGGGGTCGAGGGCCGGCAGGATGATGTGCGTGGACATCACCGCGTCGACGCCCGCGTCGATGGCGGCCTTGAAGGGCACCAGTTCGACCGCGTCGAGGCGCTCGCGCGGGTGGTTGATGATCGCGAGGCCGAGGTGCGTGTCGACGGCCGTGTCGCCGTGGCCCGGGAAGTGCTTCACCGTCGCGAAGGCGCCCGTCGACTGGATGCCCTTGATGTAGGCGAGCGCCATCTCGGAGACCCGCGCGGGGTCCTCGCCGAACGAGCGGATGTTGATGATCGGGTTGCGCGGGTTGTTGTTGACGTCGACGACCGGGTAGAAGTCGACGTTGACGCCCACGGCGCGCGCCTCGGTGGCGCCGACCTCGCCGGCCTTGTAGGCGAGCTGGGTGTCGCGGGTGGCACCGATCGCCATCGCGCGCGGAAGGCGCGTCGCGCCGTTCAGAATGTAGGCCGCGCCGCCCTCGAAGTCGCCGGACGTCAGCAGCGGGATGGTCGACTCCGACTGCAGCCGGTTCAGGAGGACCGCCGCCGCATAGGGCTCGCCCTTGCGCGACGCGCTCCCGCTGCTCCCCCAGACGGGGTTCAGCATGACGGCCGGCATCGCCTCGCCGCTGCCGAACACGTGGAAGCCGCCGACCTTGAGGTCGCGCACCAGGTGGAGCAGTTTCTGGTAGTCCTCGGTGTCGGTGCTCAGGAACGCGGCGTTGATGGATGGAAAGAGGAGCTGCCCGATCTTCTCATCGAGCGTCATCTTCTTCATCGTGGCGGCCACCCAGGCGTTGGCCTCCTTCTGGCGCTTCTTTGCGGCGGCCTTCTCGATCTTCGCCTGCTTCGCCGCGTCCGCCGTCGCCTGCGGGGCCGTGCCCCCTGGCGCCTTGCCTGCCTGCGCCGCCGGCCCGGCCGACAGCAGCCCGATCGTGAGAATCACCGCCGTCATCGTGGCTACGTGCTTCATGCACTCCTCCCGCAGAAGGAATCGTATACCAGCCGGCGGCATCCGGCGTCTTTGAGGCGCGACGCCGTCATTCCCGAATCCCGAATCCCCAATCCCGAACCCCGATCCATAATCTGATCATGAGCCACACCGAGCACAAGAAGCTGTCGCCCGCGGTCGCGTACTGCTACATCCTCACCGTCAGCGACACGCGCACCGAGGCCACCGACTCGAGCGGCCGCGCCATCTGCGACCTGCTCTGGGCTGAAGGGCACCAGGTGACCGGGCGGAAGATCGTGCGCGACGAGCCGGACCAGGTCCGCGAGGCCATCGCCGCGCAGATGGCGAAGCCGGACGTGCAGGTGATCATCACGACGGGCGGCACCGGCATCACCTCGCGCGACACGACATACGAGGCCATCACGGGCCTGCTCGACAAGACGCTCGACGGGTTCGGTGATCTCTTCCGCATGCTCAGCTATCAGGAGATCGGCTCGGCGGCGATGCTGAGCCGCGCCGTCGGCGGGCTCGCGAAGGGCAAAGTCATCCTCGCGCTGCCGGGATCGGAAGACGCCGTGCGCCTGGCGATGACGAAGCTCATCCTGCCCGAACTCGGGCACCTGGTGCGGGAGGCGTCGCGGTGATCACGTCCGGGATTCGGGAATCGGGGTTCGGGGTTCAGGATTCGGGATTCGGGATTCGGGATTCGTTGAGGGATGATCGTCGTGGAAGCTGGCTTCAGCCAGCTTCGCGATGGAGCCGGCTGACCAGCCTTCGCCAAGGCTACGGCGGTCCGCCGTAGGTCTTCCGAAGGCGGAAGCCGGCTCCCACGACAGAAGCGACGTGTGGGCCGGGCCTTCAGACCCGGCGTGTAGAACGGAATCCTCTATGTCCGATGCACGCATGCGGCCGATTCGCGCGACGATCGCGCTCGACGAGGCGCGCGCACTCATCGCGCACGCGGTCCGGCCGATCGAGCGCACGGAGCGCGTGGGCCTCGACACGGCCAACGGGCGCGTCGTCTCTGCGCCGATCACCGCGCGAGACGATGTGCCGCCGTTTTCGCGCGCGGCAATGGACGGCTACGCCGTGCGCGCCGCCGACACCGTTGGCGCGTCCACCCAGGCCCCGCGAACGCTGGCGTGGCTGGAGACGGTCTTCACCGCGCAGGTGCCGACGAAGACCGTCGGCGAGGCGCAGTGCACCGAGATCGCGACCGGCGCACCGATGCCGGAGGACGCCGATGCGGTGGTCATGGTCGAGGAGACCGAGAAGGACGCCGATGGCCGCGTCCGCATCTTCAGCCCCGTGTATCCGGGCCAGCACCTGACGCGGCGGGGCGCGGACATCCGCGCGGGGCAGACCGTGCTCGCCGTGGGGGACGTGCTCAACCCGAGCCGCGTCGGCGCCATCGCCGCGCTGGGCCTCGTCGATGTCGAGGTCTTCGCCCGGCCGCGCGTCGCGATCCTCTCGACCGGAAACGAGGTCGTCGATCCCGGGCAGCCGCTGGAGCCGGGCCACATCTACGACATCAACAAGTTCACGCTGAGCAGCATCCTGCGCGAGCACGGCATCGAGCCGGTGCCGTATCCGACTGCGCCCGATACCGTCGACGGTCTCGAGCGCGCGCTGACCGCCTGCCTGGTCGAGGACGTCGTGCTCTTCTCCGGCGGGAGCTCGGTCGGCGAGCGCGATCTCATCGTCGACGTCGTCGCACGGATGGGCGAGGTGCGCTTCCACGGCATCGCCGTGAAGCCCGGCAAGCCCACGCTGTTCGGGACCATCGGCGGCACGCCGATCTTCGGGATGCCCGGGTATCCGACCTCGTGCCTGTCGAACGCCTACATGCTGCTCATCGAGCCGCTGCGGCGGATGGCGCGCCTGCCGGCGTGGACGCCGCCGACGGTCACGCTGCCGCTCGGCCAGCGCGTCGTGTCGACCACGGGCCGGCACCAGTTCTACACCGTGCGGATCGTCGATGGCGTGGCGATGCCGGCCTTCAAGGCATCGGGCGACATCACGAGCATGTCGCAGGCCGACGGCTACATCGAGATCCCGGCGCAGACCGACGTCGTCGAAAAAGGCGAGCCCGTCACCGTCACGCTGTTCTGAGGCCATTCCCATGTCGAAGGACGAAAGCGTTACGCTCCACGTCGGAGACCGGGCGCCGCACTTCACGCTGCCCAATCACAAGGGGCAGCCGCGCGTCCTGGCCGATGACCTGGCGCGCGGCCCGGTGCTCCTCGGGTTCCACCGGGGCACGTGGTGACCCAATTGCCGTCGCCGGTTCGGCGACATAGCGCTCCACTCCCGTGAACTTGCCGCGCTGGGCACGAGCGTGATGGCGGTGGTGACGCAGCGCTCGGAGAAGGCGAAGCGCTACGTCGAGGACCAGGGCCTGCCCTTCGACATCCTCATCGACGACAGCCGCGAGGTGGTGAAGGCGTACGGGGTATGGCACCGCGTCGGCTTCGACGCATGGAACATCGCAAAGCCGGCCGTGTTCCTGATCGATGGTGCAGGGGTGATCCGCTACGTGTTCGTCGCGGACGATCAGACCGAGTTCCCGGAGCTGGGGGCCTTACTCCGGGAACTCGCTCAACTGACGCGGGCTGCGCCGGTTAGCGGATGAACCGCTTCGCGACCTCGTTCCAGTTCACCACGCTCCACCACGCATCCACGTAGTCGGCGCGCCGGTTCTGGTACTTCAGGTAGTAGGCGTGCTCCCACACGTCGACGCCCATCACCACCTGCCGGCCTTCCATGAGCGGGCTGTCCTGGTTCGGCGAGCTCTCAATCGTGAGCTTGCCGCCCGTGTTGACCAGCCAGGCCCAGCCGCTGCCGAACCGGCCGAGCGCCGCTTTCTTGAAGTCGCCCTTGAAGGCCTCGAAGCTGCCGAACGACGCCTTGATGGCATCCGCCAGGGGGCCCGACGGGTCGCCACCGGCCTTGGGCGCCATGAGCTGCCAGAACATCGCGTGGTTCGCGTGGCCGCCGCCGTTGTTGCGAACCGCCGTGCGGATGGTCTCGGGGACGTTCGCGATGTTGCGGATCAGGTCTTCGACCGAATGCTTCTGGAAGTCGGCGTGCTGTTCGAGGGCGGCGTTCAGGTTCGTCACGTAGGTCGCGTGATGCTTCCCGTGGTGGATCTGCATCGTCATCGTATCAATGAACGGTTCGAGCGCGTCGTGCGCGTACGGCAGGGCAGGCAGTTCGTGCGCCATGTGGGTAATCCTCCTGACAGCGAGCTATTGAACGGGCTGGGAATCCTTCAATGTTACCAGCGATTGGGGAAATCGGACCATTCGAATCCCCTATTGCCTAGGACGCAGAAGATCCCGGTTTGGTGACAAGACACCGCGCGAAGGCTAGCTGTTCCGTATGCTGGAAATTAGGGACAGGTACAGTTATCTGGTGGACCTGACCCGTCAGCGTCGTTCTGGAGGCGACGGGGACTCAGGCTGTCGGCAGGTGGCCCCAGCGCCGGAGGTCGGCGACGGTGTCCTGGATGCTGGTGCGTGACGGGCGGAACGCCAGTCCGAGTTCCCGGCGGATCTTGCCGTTGTCGTAGCTGGGTACGCGGCCCAGGTGGCTTCGCAGGTAGGAGCCGACTCCCGCCGGCTGGAAGTACGACAGCAGCTTCACGAACGCGGTGCCGGCCGCGCCGTCCATCGGCAGGCTGGGGAGTTTGCCCCGGACGCCGGCTTCGCGCAGGACGCCAACGACCTCCCGCATGGACAGGCGCTCTCCGGCGCACAGGTAGCGGCCGGACGCGCCGGGAGTCTCCATGGCGCGCACGTGGGCCTCGGCGACATCGCGCACGTCCACGAATCCCCACGTCAGCGCGAAGATCCCGGGATAGGCCCCATTCGCCAGATCCGCGAAGATCTTCGGGGACGTGTTCAGCGATGGCGAGAGCGACGGGCCGATCACCATGAACGGATTGATGACGACCAGGTCGAACCCCGGCTGATCCCGTTCCACGATGCGCCACGCCTCGCGCTCGGCAAGCACCTTCGAGAAGTAGTACGGGTTTCGGCCGAGTGAGCTCTTCGTGTTCCAATCCGCTTCCGTCAGGACACGGTCCTGCTCGGGTTCGTCGGTGATGGCCGCCACCGACGACGTCAGCACGACGCGGCGGACCCCGGCGCGGCCGCACGCCTCGAGCACGTGCCGCGTTCCGTTCACCGCCGGCTCGACGAGGTCGCGCTGCGGGTTCTTGACGGCGATGACATACGGGCTCGCCGTGTGCATCACGACCTCGCACGCGGCCACGGCAGCGTCCCAGCCGTCCGCGCGCGTCAGTTCCCCGGCCACCAGTTCCAGGCGCTCCGCCGCGCCCGGCAGGTCGCGCAGGAACTGCAACTCCGTCGTCCGGGCGGGATTGCGCACCGTGCCACGCACGCGGTACCCGCGCGCGAGCAACTCCCGGACGATGTGGGCCGCGATGAAGCCGGAGGCACCGGTGACGCAGACAGGGGCGGTGGAAGCGGGAGTGGCCATGTTCGTAAGACGCAGATAATCGGGATGGGCTCAGATCGTGGTCAGTTGCGGGCGATGACGTTGTAGAGGGTGTCGCGCTCGACGGGCGAGCGGCCCGCGGCGCGGATGAGCCGCTGGATCTCCCGGGGCGTCATCATCTCGGGCGTGCGCGCGCCGGCCATGTGGTAGATCTTCTCTTCCTGCACGGTGCCGTCGAGGTCGTCCACGCCGAACCACAGCGAGGTCTGCGCCACCTCGACACCGGTCGCGATCCAGAACGCCTTGATGTGCGCGACGTTGTCGAGCATCAGGCGCGCCACCGCATGCACACGCAGGGTCTCGGACGCCGCCGGCGCCGGCAGCTTCCGCAACTGGTTGTTATCCGGATGGAACGCCAGCGGGATGAACGCCTGGAACCCGCCCGTCTCGTCCTGCAGCGCGCGGACGCGCAGCATGTGATCGATGCGCTCGGCGTACGTCTCGATGTGCCCGTAGAGCATCGTCACGTTCGAGCGCATGCC
>Ga0315287_10005399_pt1 | contig 12596 bp, 9 predicted proteins | sample YL17G11_0_MG_FD_205037 | JGI IMG/M metagenome (GOLD analysis project Ga0315287, IMG submission 205037) | Sediment microbial communities from Yellowstone Lake, YNP, Wyoming, USA - YL17G11_0 | ecosystem: Environmental > Aquatic > Freshwater > Lake > Sediment | place: USA: Wyoming | collected...
GCCGGGGCCGGCGCATTCAGGCCGGAAGCTTTTTGAATCTCCGCCGGGAATTCCGTGATGGGTTGAATCTTAACTTCGCGGTAATAAACCTCTGCGCCCTCGGATTGCAGTTGTATTTTCCCCGCGCTCAAGGGCGTGCCGTCCTTGAGCCGGGTGTTATCGATCGCCATCACCACGTGACCGTTGATGACATGAACAGATTGCCGGCCCAGCGCATATATTTCCAACGTCGTCCACTCGCCGGGCGGGCGATCATAATCGCCCGCATGCTCCACCGGATTGTTGTTGTTGGCCGGCTGCGTGGGATCCCATTTCACCTTGGCCTTGGGGTTGGCCGGGTCGCGCGGCGTCGTGCGAACGTCCGCGTCCGTGCCGGCGACGCGATACAGGTCGCCACGGCGGGTTTCCATCCCCTGGAACTCGAAGCTGCGCATCCACGCGTTATTGGCCGCGCCGTGCGGACCGGTGCTGTGATATAATACGCCGGCGTTCAGCGGCGACTTCTCCCGCGGCGGCCATTTCTTGGCACCGAACTTCATCTGGCAGGTGAGATGATAATTGCCGTATTCCTGGCGCGTGACCGCGCCGCCGTAGATTTCACCCGTGACCTTCAGCACCGGCTGGCCGTCCTCCGTGATGACGGAGAAAACCTGCTTGGGATCATTATTCAATCCCAGCGGCTTGCCCGAGGTGCCGGGCGGCAAACCCGTCACGCTCGGCTCCGGCACGCCCAGCCACACATCAAACTGCGAGAGCTTCGGGTCCAGCAGGTTCGTCCATTCGTTGGTGGCGGCGGAGGCCGCGAGCGCGCCGCCGAGCAGAATCAGGGATGCGGTGGTAATATATTTCTTCATGGGGAGTTGAATTGTAGTTGGTTGATTTATTTCGCTTTGAGATGCAGCACGAGCGGCGTATCGCCCCAACCGGCGGGCGGCGTCAGGCTGGCGGGGCCGTTGCCGAACGAGCCGGCCGCCGTGGTCTTGCCCGTGAACGGATTGAACCATTCGCCCGTCAGCTTTCCGGCCGCGCCGCTGATTTCCAAAGTGAACGGAGTCGGTTTGTTTTGGTAGGCGACATATTCTTTCCCCGGATTCGCCAGACACCAGCCGGTGCTGACGAGTTTGTCTGACGGCTGCAGCAGCCAGAAATCCGTCGCGCGCCAGAAGTCGCCGAAATGCTTCATGTAGGTGTAGCCCTGCGGCTCATCCAGCGGCCGGATCACATCCCACGCGGTGTAGGTGTAGTAGTAGCCGGTGTAGCCGCCGGCCATCGCGATGTCCCAGAACGTGGCAACGGTGGCCTCGGCCGTCATCGCCCCGCCAAAGGTCTTGTCGTTCAGGCCGCCTGGACCGCACTCGTAGTAGGATTCGACGTTGGCCACGGTCAGGCAAGTAACAGCCAGCGACAATGAAACAAGATGTTTGTAATATTTTATCATAGATATGAATGAGACTGGACGTTCCGGGCAGGTAAATAGTTACTTCATAGTCCGGTTATTTTGCGGCAGCAATTGCACGCCGTAGCCTTCCAGTTTTTCCGCCGCGCCGCCGGGCAGTTGATACTTCGCCGCCGTGGCGAGCGTGTTGACCACGATGACGTCTGCCGGTTGGCCGTCAGCGGTGACGCGATCAATGACGACCACTCCAGCGTCGGCGATGACGGCGGGTTTCGGCGCGTGGGCCTGGATGAAATCACGCAGCCAGGCGTCGCCGGGCTGTGTGCCGAGCAGGATCACGCGGCCTTGGCCAATCGGACATTCCACCACGGCAGCGAAGCCATCGATCTGTCCGCCTGCATAACAGGCGAGCACGCGCTGGTTGCCGGTGGTTTCGTAGGCGTCGCACCACCAGCGGCAGCCGCTGGATCTACCGTCGGCATCCTGCAACGTCGCTGCGCCCGGTGACATCCGGTGGCGCACATGGACGCCCAGCCATTTTTCAAACGCCGCGCCATAAGCCGCATCGCGATGCCCGGTGGCCTCCACGGTGTAGCAGGCCGAGAGTGGTCCAAGCACCCACGTGCCGCCGCCTTCGACATATTTTTCCAGCTTCGCCTGCGTGGCGTCGTCGATCGCCGTGAGGTAGGGCGAATAGACGGTTTCATACTTCCGCCAGTCTGCGCCCGGCATGATGACATCGCGTGGCACGCCGCTTTCGGCAATCAACTGGTGAAAGGCACTGATCGCGGCGTCGTAGGCGAAATCGTTGGCCATCGGGCCGGCTTCGAACTGCCATTGCATCGGCACGCTGTAGATGATCGCCACGGAGGCGGGTTTGGGTTTGGTTGCCCGCAGCCAGTCGGCGTGGATTTTCATCTCGGCGGCCACGCGGCGGATTTCCGACGTGTTGGCGCGTTCGTCGCCCCAATGATAAATCAGGCTGCCGTGCAACATCTCCTGCCCTGCCCAGTGCGCGCGCCAGAGCCAGAAACTCACCGCGTCGCCACCCAGCGCATAGGTCAGCCACATTTTGGCGCGCACCGGGCCGAGGTCGCTGGCCCATTAACCGTTCTTGCCCAGCGAGTTGCTTTCGTCGTGCGTCGCGCTGGTTTCCGCGAGCCAGAAGGGTTTCCCCAACGCCCGCATCCAGTCGCTCTCGAACGCGTATCGCAGCAGGTCTTTTGTCCGCGCGTAAGAGTCCGTGCCCACCAAGTTCAGGTTGCGGAACAGATCGGCGTAATCCATTTCTTATCCCTGTCCTCCGAGTCATCCTGGCAGTTCTAACTCATTCAGCCGGGGTTCTTGGCGGCGGGCTTGCCGGTCTTCTTGATGTGGGTGTCCACGAAAATCTGGTCCTGAGCAACGACGGCGCGGGGCAAGCCAGGGGTTTTCAAGGTGGCGTCCCAGGCGATGAGACGTTTCTCCAGGTCGGCGGCGACCTCGGGATATTTGGCGATCAGATTGACGGTTTCCGATTGCCCGTCCGGCGCGTTGAGGTCGAAAAGGTAACGCTCCTGATCGCCGAGCCGGAGAAGTTTCCAATGGTCGGCCAGGATGGCGGCCTGCGAGCGCCAGCGCCAATAAAGCGATTGGTGGGGATCGCCTTTCTTTTCTCCCAGCAGGAACGGCAGCAGATTCACGCCGTCGAGTTTTTCATCAGGCGGCAGACCGGCCACGGCGTTGGCGGTGGCTGCGACGTCGAGATTGATGACCGGGGAGTCGTAGGTTTTTCCGGCTGGCAGCGTGCCGGGCCAGGCGGCGACGAACGGGGTGCGGATGCCGCCGTCCGTGAGCATGCCTTTCTCGCCGACGAGCGGGAGATTCAACGAGCCGTCCCAAGCACCGTCCTTGAGCGGCGCGCCGTTGTCACCTATGAAAAAGATGAGGGTGTTTTTCTCGTTGACCTGCTCGCGGAGCTTGGCGCGGATTTTACCGATGCCTTCGTCCATGGCGGCGATCATCGCGAGGGCCTGCCGCCGTTCCTTGGGCAAAGTGGCCGGCGTTTTGGAGAACCACGGCTCGGGCGATTCCAGCGGGACGTGCGGGGTGAAGAAGGCGAGGTAGAGAAAAAATGGATCCTTCGCGTGGCGGTCAATGAACGAGACGGCGGCATCTGCCTGCCAGACGCAGCGGAAACGGTCGTCCTTGAGGGTTTGCGGCGCATTCGTGAGCTTGTGGCCTTGGAGATCGTGCGAGGCGATGAAGCTGTTCATCGGGCCGGTGTAATACTCCTCGAAGCCTTGGTGGAGCGGCGAGAATTCATGTCGGCCCGCCTTGGGCGACTCAGTTTCTTCGCCGCCTTCTTTCGCCGACGCTTTTCTGGCGGGCGGCGGTTCCAAATGCCACTTGCCGATCTGGCAGGAAACATAGCCCGCCGGTTTGAGCCGTTCCGCGATGGTCACTTCGGCGAGCGGCAGCGGCCCCTTGCCGTTGTCGTCCACGCCGAAGCGCTGCTGGTAGCGGCCGGTGATGACGCCGGCGCGGGAAGGCACGCATTGCGGGGCGCTGACGTAGCCGTGGGAGAACCGCACGCCGTCACGCGCGAGCGCATCGAGGTTGGGCGTGCGGATGTCCTTGTCCACGCCCTGCGCGCCGAGGTCGGCAAAGCCGTGGTCGTCGCTGTAGATGAGAATGATGTTGGGTTTGACGGCTTTGGTTTCCGCGGCGACGAGCGAGCTACCAAGCAGACTGAGTGCGGATAGGATGAGACTGAGTGTTTTCATTGTAGTTTTCATTTCATTAAATTGGGGGAATCGTTTTGGGATCGTTCGACCGCCGCGTCCGTAGTTGCAGCGGCTTTGCGTCCAGCCTTGCCTTTCTTTTTCGCTGCGGTGTTGAAGGGTTCTTCGGAAGGAGCGGCCACATTGCGTTTCCCCTCCAGATAAAAGTCATAAAACCCCCGGCCGGCAGCGGACATCTCGGTCGGGACGAGTCCCGGCGGCATCAGACCCTGGCTCCATTTTTCCAATTGCCCCCGAAGCTCCCGCCCCAACTCGGGATGTTGTGCCAACAGGTTATGCTTCTCCTCGGCATCGGTCGCCAGGTTGAACAGATATTGGCGGTCGCCGCTGGCCAGATATTTCCAATCACCCTTGCGAACGGCAAACTGTCCCACCCAGCGCCAGAATAGCCAGTCGTGCGGCGCGCCCGAATTTTTGCCGGACAGATACGGCATCAGATTCACGCCATCAATCGCCGGATCGGCCGGCAAACCCGCCAGCATATTGGCCGTGGCCGCAACATCGAGCGAGATGACGGCATTGGTATAGACCTGTCCGCACGGAATCATGCCCTTCCAATGCACCACAAATGGGGTGCGGATGCCGCCCTCGGTCAACATCCCCTTCTCGCCATTCATCGGGTCGTTGAGCGAGCCGTCCCAACTATTCCAGCCGCTGGGCGTATCCGGCTTCAGCGTTTTCAGCCCGTTGGCGCCGGTCGCAAATTCGTGCGGCATTTTCTTCAGCGGCGCGCCGTTGTCGCCGATGATGAAGATCAGGGTGTTTTCCTCCAGCCCGTTTTTCTGCAGCGTCGCCATGATCTTGCCGATGCCGTCGTCAATGCACGAGATGGCTCCCAGCGCCTTGCGCCGCTCCTCCGGCATCGGGCCGGGAAACCGGTCGGTGTATTTTCTCGGCGCATCCAGCGGCACGTGCGGCCCACGAAAGGCGAGATAGAAAAAGAACGGCTGCTCTTTGAAACGGTTGATGAACGTGCAGGCAAAGTCAGCAATCAGCTCCAGGTGATACCCGCTGCCTTTGGGCTGGTACTGCGGCGGAATATCCTTGCCGGTCAGGTCCATGTTCCAATGGCCAGCCGCATCGCTGTGTTTCCAAAACACTTTGTCAAAGCCCAGCTTGACCAGCTCGCCGCTGTCGTCCGAGCCAAGATGCGATTTGCCCGACATGCCGGTGACGTAGCCGGCCTCCTTGAGCCGCTCCGGCAACGTCTTCAACGCCTGGAACCGATTGAGCACCTCGCCCGTCAGATAGCCATTGGCCTCCATGCCGAAGCGGTTCTGGTATTGACCGCTGATCAAACCACAGCGCGACGGGCCGCACTGCGGCGCGGTCACATAGCCGGACGTCATGCGCACGCCCGTTGCGGCCAGCGAATCAATGTTCGGCGTCTTCACGTCCTTCATGATGCCCATGCAGCCGAGGTCGGCATAGCCATGGTCGTCGGTGTAGATGACGATGATGTTGGGCTTATTTGTCCCGGCGAGTGCAGCGGCACGGGTTTGCACGGTAAGTGCGCAAATCCCTGCCAACAGCCATGTGAGGTTCGAGGTTTTCATTTTAATGTTCATATAGTTCAAGGGACTTTCGAAAACTACTTTGCGGAGTTGTGTCGATGGTGGCAGTTCTGTTTTCGGTGCCGATGGTTTCGCCGGGATCAAATCGCATTTTGGTGACGGTCTTACCCGCCTACTCCGGATCTCTATTCTCGGTCTGCTCGTGACTTCGGGTGTGGCCGTCCCCATCGTTGCCGGGGTCTGGCCAGAGCCAGGTGTGCAATACCCGGTCGGTGGCGTTGAGGAGTTGGATGGAGGCAATCTCGCTGTCCGCCACGTCAGAAGCGGGCTGCAACCGCAGTTGCGCAATCGGTCCGCCGGGACTGAATGGAATGGCGTACGTGTGCAGTGTGTCGTCGTGCGTCACTGCAAAGGAAACGGATTGCGCGGCGGTAAAGTGGGTCTGGCCGGGCAGACGCCAGAATAGTCTGCCGTCGCCAAAGCTGCGGGACTGCATCTGCACAATCAGCTTCGCGGGGGTGGCGAGGCTGGAAAGATCGGCGCTACAGGTGAGCGTGGGTTCAAAGCCGTTGCCCGTGGCGAGCAGCCGGTTGTCGCCGCCGGTGAAGAGCCGCATTTGCGCATTCGGCACCCAGGGATAAACGGGCGGGATGTAAGCGGGGTTGGGCAACGGCAGCAGGGCGGCCGTGAGAACGGAGCCGTTACGAAGGCGCAGGTAGATACTTGTGATTCCGGACAGGTTGAGGTTGAGATTGTCCGGCGAGAGGAACTGCGGATCGCCGCCGCCGGATGTGGCTGAGAACAGTCCGTTCGTGACGCCGAATGCAAGCAGGACAAGAAAACTGAGCCAGCTTTTCATAACACATCCACTCAACGCTTCGCCTTTTCGCATTGCTCAATATCCAGGAGATAGATTCCGTGGCCGATGCCGGCCACCTCGCCACACCTGGCGACCATGAAAGCGATGAACTTACCATCGTCACTGACCACCGGGTTCGAGGCTTTGAATTTCCCCTGGTCATTGAAATACGTCACCCGTTCGTAGGTGCGGCTGCCATCCAGCTTCAGCTTGTAGAGATCAATGTTCCGCGCCGTGCTGACGGCGCGATTGTGCCGGCTGCACTCCACCAGCGTAAACTGGCCGTCCGGATAAATACCCTCAACCTCATCATAGGTCAACGGCGACTGCGAGCAGTTGGTCAAGGCACTGGTGTTCAGGTTCAGCAGATACACTTCCGCTCCTTTGATCTCGGGCCGTTTGAAACCATAAACCTGGACGGTGAGTTCATTTTCGTTGCCAGGCCGGAAATTTTGCGGTTCCAGCACGGTGCCCTGCAATTCACCATGGGCATTGTCCAGCACCACCCGCTGGTTTTTCAACTCCGGTTTCCCGGATGAGTAATCAATATCGCCCACCATCAACTGCCGCAACCCCTGCGCGTCGGGATATTTTGCCCAGGCAATTCTCAACCGGGTGCGGGACACAGCCGGCCCTTCCCAGATGAATTCCCCGAGCGGCACCGGGGGGCGATCCATTTTTTTGTCGAGTACCCAGAGTTCCATGTTCTTGAACCGGGCGTCCCTCCAATTATCCGGCGAAAAACTTTTCGGCCCCAGCAGCAGAATATCGCTGTTGCTCAGATACAACGCCCGCAGATAGCCACCGTGATAATAGTGATGCGTGACCGGCTTGATCGTTCCGGTGGCAACCTCCAGTTCATAGACATCGCCAAAAGACCGGCCGACAAACAGGATCTTTTTTCCGTCGTGCGACCAATCCGGCCGCTCGCCAAACTGGTTCAGTCGCTTGATGTAGGCCGGGAACTGAACATCCGTCCAGGGGCTGACCGGTTCTCCACCGGCAGAGACCTTTTTGCCCAATGGCTTCGCGTCACTCGGGATCGCCGACTGTTCAAACGGGATTACACCGCCTTCAGGCAGTTCCTTGAGCATCACGTCTTTGATCTGCACGCTCATGGCGGGTCCGGCATGAATCTGGAACGCAAGGATGCCACCCAGAGCTCGCGCCTTTTCATTATAATCCACAAGATCGATCGTCAACTTGCCGTCCAGCTTGTGGATCAAATGATTTCCCTGGGCGATGATCGTGTAGTCATGCCACTCCGCTACATCCACCTTCACCGGTTCACGCACGGCGACGAGCCACTTCTCGCCATGCGGATCGATGACAACGCTCTGGCCATTCTGCGTGATGATACCGCGCGCGCGTTCCTCATAGACCATCGCATTGTTTGGCGCAGCGGGATGGATGTCGCACTGATAGCCACCGACCGACCACTTGCCGAACACCGGAAGCTCCTTGCTGCGATATTGAATGCCCGAGTTGTTGCCAGCCTGCTTCACCTTCGCGTGCAGCTCGAAGTTCTTCACCAGACCACCGCGCCAGATGATAAACTGATTGTATTTCAACTGTTCCGGCCCCGTTGTCTTTCCCGTGATGCAGCCGTTTTCCACGGTCCAAAGCTCGGGATTGCCATCCCAGCCGGCTAGGTCTTTTCCATTAAACAGCGGGCGAAAGACATCGGCGTTAGACTGAGCATGTGCCGTGGCAAAGGCCAGGACGTAAATGATAATGGTAAGGATTTGTTTGTTTTTCATAAAACCACCTTTACGTTGTTGACGGGTTTTCGGCCGTTGCTGGTTTTATCATTGGTTTTTCAGACGGCGAGGCGCACGACGTAGTAAGGCACGTTCGCGAGATCGGCCGCCAGCGGCGGGAAGAGGGTTGCCTCCGCCGGACCGGTCTCGATCTCGAAATAATACTGCAACGCGTAACGCTTGGTCGTGTAGGCGGCGGGAATTTCGCCCTCGAAGATCGCGCCGTTACGCGTGAGTTCGACCAATTGCCATCGCTCTGCCTGGTTGACGTGGCGGTAGTGCAGCACCACGAGGCGCGGCGTCGCCGCTCCGCAGCGCAGGGCGATGGCCAGCCGTTGGCCGGAGCGGAACCGCTCCGCCGGCGCGTGTTGTGCCGCGACGGACGGGCGCGCCGGCTTGGCGTTCGCAATCTTCAACGCGCGCTCGGCAGCGGCAGGATCAATCTTGTTCGCCGGAGCGACCGGCGTTTCAAGTCGTTTGCGCAGATCGGCAATGTCTTCGTTGAAGGACGGAAGGCGGTCCAGCCAATGACCGCGGCGCGATCCGTAGGAGATATTGGCAACGTAAACGCCCTTGGCGCGATCAGCCATCGCGGCCCAGGCGTCGCGCCCTTGGGTGTAGCGAGCAATGGCTGCTTCGCCGGCGGCGCGGTGGCCGGTGAGGGTAAAGATGCGCCAGAGGACGGCGCTGCGGAGCTTGCCCGCGAAGAATAGCGCTAGGCCGCGCTGGATCAGCACGTCTTCCTCGATGCGGCGGAACGCGGGTGCGGATGCCGCCGCACCGAGTTGCGAGCGTGCGGCCGCGATATGCGTTGAGGCCGCTGTGGCGATGTCTTCCAGCCATTGCGCCACTTCGAGTGGCGAATACTTGCCGGTGGCGTGACCCGCGACAAGAGCGTCGCCGCATTCGTCGGGCGATAGAAAGAGTTGCGGATCGAGCGGGCTGGCGTTGCCAAATAACTTAAGGCTGCGTGTGTCACCGTAGGGGTGCTTCTGCTCGGCGTCGGCAATGGCCATGTTGGTGTAAATCTCCGGCCAGTAGAGCGAGCAGTTAGCTGAAGGGCCGTGGGCCAGGGTGAAGAGCGGGAGCATGCGGCTCACCGGGGCGAGGGCGTTCTCGACGGCGAGCGCGGCGGCCCCGAAGTCATGGCGCAGGGCGCGGCGCCAGATCTCTGGATTGGCATCGGGATTGTAGCCGAGCCGACCCCAGAGGCGGTAGGTGTAGAGATATTTCTCAAAGTCGTAGTGCGGCGTGAGGGACGCGTCGGCGTAGGCGCAGCGACCACCGGCGAGGCCGGAGCCCCGGCGGCCCTTGAAATGGAGCGGTTCGCTCAGTTCGATCCCGGCCGCACCGCAGAAGGCGGCGTTGCGGCCATAACCGGCGAAGGTCGCGGGATCGCCGTTGAGCAGGAAACGCTGCGTGCCCGGCCAGATGCGGAAGACCACGTCCCACGTCCGGTTTTCCGCGAGCATGTCGGCATAGCCGTAGCGAGTGAATTTCCGATTGCCGGTCAACACTCCGACTCCGGGGTCCGTGAGCGAACCTTCCGGGGACATTTCCAGTTCGCGGATCGCCGCCTGATGATAGGGCAGGCCTAGATGTTCGCCACAATACTTTGGCGACACGACCGTGGGCTGGCCAGTGGCGAGGGCGAGAGTCAGCGTTTCCGGTGTCATGTTTTTCGCGTGCATGTCGATCTCAACGCGACGACCGCACTGCGCGATGGCGCTGAACTGCGTTTTCCAGAAATCATCCTGGCCCTTGGGAATACCGCTCTCGCTGTGGACGCGGAAGGTAACGCCGGTGATGGCAGGAACTTCGCGGAGCAATGCCGCCAAGGCATCACGGCAGTAGGCGGCATGGGTGGCATCGGTGAGCCCTTCGATCTGGTAGGTGGCCTTGGGACTGCCCTTCCATTTGTAGGCCAGCGTCCAGATACCTAACTGGAAGCGAAGACCACGCCTGGCACATTCCTCGCCGATGAATTTCAGCGTGGCAAGATTGTGCTCGCGTTCCTCGTCGGAAAGCCCCTTAGCGCGGACATCATAACCGCCAACGGCGACAAAGAACGGGTAGGGGAAAAGCAGATACCCATCGGAAATGCCGCTTGCGCTGTTGTAGCCCATGCCCGTGGTGAGGCTTAAACGGTTCACCCGGGAGGTGACCAGCATGGAGAGGTAGCTCCGCCAAAAGTCGCGGTCGTAGAACCAGACCTTGTCCTCCACCTCGGAGTTGAATCCCCGCATCATGCTGCGGGTGCGGCTGGCCGGCCGTTCGATGACCGGCTCGGTGAACTCTAGCGCGGAGCGGCCGGTGGCGAGGCATGAAACGCGGTCGGCAAGTTCAGTCAGCGCGTAAACCAACCCAATCGCGTCGGCACCGGCGGCGAGCAGGACGGGGCGGCCCTCCGCTTCGCTTTGCACGAGGCAGAGCGACTCGGCTTCAGTCGGGGCGTAGATCTTACGCTGACGGAGGAGCATTTTGGCGAGCGGAGAATTCATTCCGCTGGCCACGACACAGAACTGCTTGGCCGCTGCATCAGCGATCTTTGCCACGACGCGCACCATTGCGCCATGCGCTTCGAGCGCGGCTTTCAATTCGCCCAGCGCCCAGGTGGGCGGGACGGCCGAGGCGACGGCATCCTCCGGCACAACGACGAGCGCAACGCCACCTTTGTCTGCAAGGGCAGCGGCCAGGCTTGGGCTGGAGGCGACTGAACCCAGCGTGAGATAGGCGGTGGTCTTTAGGAAACTGCGGCGAGAGAGTTCGAGGGTGTTTGGGTTTGAGTTCATGGCGTCTTGAACCTCCATTAACTTGTGGGTTGAGAAAAGTCCCGATAGCGTTTCAACACATTCACCATGCTGTCAGAGGAATTTGCTTTTCGACGCTTCGCGTTTCATTCTTCCGGACAAGGAACGTCCTGTCGACATTCCACGATCAGCGTGTACATAACGACTTAAAATGATCTTCCAAACCGCTGCGTTTTTCTGGGTACACGACGTTCCTATCCAGACCTCATAGGAGAATCCCGTTGACGGACACAAACAGGCTGTCAAAACAAGGATCGGCTTCAGCGATACCAGCTGGCTCTTGACTGGATTACTCAAGAAATAATCTCTGATGTCATCCATAGTAGCGTCGGTTTTGCCTCCAGGCATCTGGCCGAAAACCATTCCGGCATCAGACGCATCCCCCTCCGCATTGCCATTATTTGGCGTTTGGGTTGTAGGCGGGATTGGGCTGGGGGATGACGGCCGAGGTGTCCCGTAGCAACGAGTCGAGCCGGGCCGCTAGATGCTTCACCCGGTCGCCCTGCGACGAGGCCTGATCGTGCCTTTCGCCAGGATCATCGGCCAGATTGTAGAGCTCGTGCCGGTCGGTCTGATCGGCGTTGTCGCAATAGAACCGAATCAATTTCCAGTCGCCCTGGCGCACTGAACTGGCGGGCGTGGCCGGTGTAGGTGCGGGGATGCGCTCGTATTCTCCACGCGATTGCCCATGGGGAAAGTGGCAGAATATTTCGTCGCGAACGATCACATTCCTTTCCAAAACCGGACGCAGTCTGACGCCGTCAAACCGGACCTCGGCAGGCAGCTTCCAGCCAAGCACGTCTGCAAAGGTGGGGAAGAAGTCCGTACTCTGCACCAAGGCGCGGCTCTCTGATCCGGGCTTCACCTTGCCCGGCCAGATGATGACCAATGGCACGCGCGTGCCGGCCTCGTAGATCGTTCCTTTACCCGCGCGCAAGGGCTGGGCGATGGTGACCGGTACCTGGGCAAACTCCGCAGGCATGTATTGGCGATTCGGGATGAAATACGGGCCGTTGTCGGAGGTGAAGACAACGTGTAGTAGTTGGCCTTGAGCCGGGTGACACTCTCGGCGAGGAGCGTTTTCTGAGTGGTGCCCGCCTTCTTCATGGCGGCTTTTTCGAGGATGACTTCCGGCACATGGCAAACCGGTGCGGTGATGCCGGTGCGCGCCGGATATAGCCCGGTCAGGATTCTGGAGCGAGTCGGGGAGCACAGCGGACTGGCGGAGTAGGCCTGGCTGAACTTCATGCCGCGTCGGGCCAGGGCGTCGATGTTCGGAGTCTCGAAGAACTTGCTCCCGTAGAGTGAGAGATCATTCACACCGAGATCGTCGGCGAGGATGAAGACGACGTTGGGCTTGGCTGCGCCGGAGGCGTGTAGCCATACTGGCAAGAGAGCCACCCAAAGGACAAGGATCACGGTCGAAAGGGTTCGCCGGCTAGGAGCGGGTTTGGCTGTGGTTTGTGTCTTTGAG
>Ga0315287_10005400_pt1 | contig 12596 bp, 7 predicted proteins | sample YL17G11_0_MG_FD_205037 | JGI IMG/M metagenome (GOLD analysis project Ga0315287, IMG submission 205037) | Sediment microbial communities from Yellowstone Lake, YNP, Wyoming, USA - YL17G11_0 | ecosystem: Environmental > Aquatic > Freshwater > Lake > Sediment | place: USA: Wyoming | collected...
GACCGCCTACGAAAGCACCCAGGCCGCCGCCAGGTACGGCGTGGAGCACGATATGGCTCCTGATCAGAACCTCTGGCTGGACAAGAACACTGGCCGGTCGTTCTCGCATCCAAAAGTGTCCAAAGAGGACGCCCGAGACTTCATGGAACGGCAAATGGCGGCCAACGTCGCGGACAGGGGCTGGCTGGAGACGAGCTATTACCACCTTGGCAGCGACATACGCGGAGGAGGAAACGCCGGCTACCAGCTCAGCTACATGACCCAGATGGGCGGCTGGGCCGTGATGGACTACGCGCTTCACTATGCCGCAAGACCCGTGGATTACCTGCGGCTGGGCTATGCGTCTTTTCTCGGCTCGTGGGCGCTGGTCAACTGCGGCGATGCCGCGTCCAACTACGGCTATTGGTATCCCGGGCCGGATAACGACGGCGCCGCCGGATGGGGATTCGAGCCCCAAAAAATATCGACTCCCTGGGACGGAGTCCCGCAGGGCCGCGGCCCCTGGACCTACGATGGCGAAATCGACCACGGCTTCATGGGCGGCCTGCGATGCGCGCGCGCGGTCCTGGTGGACGATCCGATCTTCGGCATCTTCGCCTACGGCGGAAGCGTGAGCGTGTCGCGTGGCGCTTACACGGTCATACCAATGGACGGCCTCAGGCAGCGGTTCAATATGCTCAATGTCGATCCCCGGTTGAGCATGGAACTCGACCGCGACGGGTTCACGAAGATTACCGCCTACACCGCCGGGCGTTCCCTGCGCAAGCTCTGCTTCACTCTGGAAAACAGGACTGGAGACGCTCACAAGACGCATATTTCGATAGAAGGCATGCCCGCCGGCGAATACACCGTCATTGTCGACAAATTGGCCCACGGCGCAACCATATCAGGCGGCACATCCGCCCTCACTCTCGATATTCCGGCGCGCAAGACCTGCGGCGTCACTATAGCGCCGGCATCGAAAGGTAACAAGCCAGATGACTAGGAATGTTACCACTATCACTCCGGAAAACGTCCGGATCGAATACGAACTCGCGGGGCTGGCGTCACGCGGGGGCGCCGCGATTGTGGACACGCTCGTGCAGGCGTTGATCATACTCGTGATGCTGGGTATCAGGCTGCTGCTGATCAACTATGGCAAGTGGCCCGGCACGAGTTGGGCCGACGCCGTGCTGGCGATCTCGATGTTCGTGGTCTGGTATGGCTACTTCGTCTATTTCGAGACCGTCTGGAGCGGGCAGACACCCGGCAAGCGCCACGCCCGCCTGCGAGCGGTCCGGGAAGGCGGGCTTCCGATGAACTTCACCAGCGCGGCTGTCAGAAATCTGGTCAGGACCGTCGATTTCCTGCCGGTCATGTATATTCTGGGGGCCATCGTGATCCTTTGCGGCGGCTCCAACAAGCGGCTGGGTGACATCGCGGCGGGCACGCTGGTCGTCAAAGAGCGCGGCGAATGGATGCCCGAAAACGCCGCGTCGCCCGCGCCCGAAGGCACGGAGGATTCGCCCCGTGTGAAGAACATCGAACTCATCACACCCGACGAGTTCCATGCCGCCAAGCGGTTCGTGGAGCGAATGCCGGAATTGGAGGAGAAGCTCAGGATCGAGCTTGCGGCCCGGATCGCGGGGCCGATCATGCAGAGGCTCGGCATCGAGAACGATGGGCACACCGATCACTGCAAGCTCCTGGAGGATATCCACAACGACTGCGTGCGTTTCCGGGGCATGCGATAATAGCGTGGGTCACCCGATGCGGCTTCAAATGTGGTATCATATAATTAGCTGCTTATTTAGCGTGTTTGTGGAAGGGGCTTGCTATGATAGACCTGACTGAAATAAGATCGCTGACGGAATTTGTGCGGCACTCGAAGGAGTGCGTTGGCAGAATCAAAGAGAAAAGATTCCCTATGGTGCTTACTGTGAACGGCAAGGCGGAGGTCGTGGTGCAGGACGCCGAGTCCTATCAGAAATTGCTCGATCGCCTGGACCGTATCGAAACGCTTGAGGCCATTCGCCAGGGGCTCGAAGAAGCCGAACGGGGTGAGGGAAGACCAGCTCGCGAGGTATTCGCGGAATTGAGTGCGAAGTATGGCATATCGCGTTGACCTGACGCCACAAGCAGTGTCGGATATCGAGGAAGCTCTTCGCTACATCAATCGGGAGGCCCCCACACGTGCCAAAGCGTGGTTGACCGCGCTTATGGACGCAGTCTACTCCCTGGAGGAAATGCCCGAGCGCTTCCCTGTCGCTCCCGAGAGTCAGGACTTCGGCGTGGAGATCAGGCACGCTCTCTTTGGCAAGCGCGCGGGCGTATACCGCATCATCTTCCGCATCTACAAGGAAGCGTCGGACGAAGGCGTTGTCCGGGTGATCTGCATTCGGCACGGCGCTCGTGACAGACTGAAACCGAAGGACTTGGACGAATAGCGCGGGTCGTTTGCCCTTACGTGGAACAACTTACTGTAGCGCATGGGTTACAATCTCTGCATTTCCGGGTATCATGACGTCTGTATGGCTGACCTTTGATACCCTGATGCTATAATAGATGTGTCCGTCACCAAGGTAAGATCAACAGATATGCCGTTGTCACCGTCCCAGATTCCCACACTGCGAAATATAGAGGAGATAGCCGCGCTATATGAAGTCGGCCAGGCGCTGGACTCCGAGGATGTCAGGCGCGTGCTAGACACGATCGTGGCCAAGGCTGCGGCGGTCATGGACGCCCAGACCTGCTCCCTGATGCTGCTGGACGCGATGGGCGAGACTCTGGTCATAGAGGCCAGCTACGGTCTGGCGGACGATATCGTCAAGGGCGCCCGAATCAAGTTCGGTCAGGATATAGCCGGCCGGGTGGCCCAGACGGGCGAGCCGATGCTCATCACGGATGTCGCCTCCGATCCTCGCTTTGCCAGTGGCGTCAAGCCTCGGCCCGGAATCAGCGGCTCCATGTGCGTGCCCTTGCGAGACGAAGATGGCGGGGTATGCGGCGTGTTGAGCATCAGGCGGCACGACCCGAAACCGCCTTTCAAAGAAGACGACCTACAGCTTTTCTGCGTATTTGGCCAGCACGCAGCGCTGGCGATGTCCAACGCCCAACTCTACTCCCGCTTGCACCGAAAAGTGGCCGAGATGTCCCGCATTTCGGAAGTGCTCCATGCGATCAACTCCACGCTCGACCTCGACCATGTTCTCAACCAGATAGTCGAGAGCATAACCGAGGTCGTCGGCTTCGACAGGTGCTGCGTATACCTCCTCGATTCCCGCACGTCCGAATTTGTGGCGGGGGCGCGCAAAGGCTACGGCGCGGATGACCGGATCGTCGATAGAGTCAGACAGGACGAAGGTATCATTGGTCTTGCGGCCCGGGAACGAATACCCATCTTCTCCCAGGGATCCCCTGTCGACCGCGGCGGCCCGTGGGATTCGGGCGAGTTCCTGGCTGCTCCGATCGTGGTCCGCGACGAGACCATTGGGATGGTTACCGTCGACAATTCCAAGCAGCAGCGGCCCATTGAGCCCGAACACATCGAACTGCTCGCGACATTCGTGAGCCAGGCCGGAATAGCCGTCGAGAATGCGCGCCTCTATCAGGCTATGGAGGAGAAATACGCGGAGCTCAACATACTCTACGAGCACAGCCGCAACCTGAGCGCCGCTTATGGCCTTGACGAGATCGCCGGGATTCTCGTCCAAACTGCTTCCAAGGCCGTCACCTGCGATGGCGCGGGGCTGCTTCTACTGGACGACCGGGCCGGGCGCGTGAGCCTGCAGTCGAGCTGTAACGCAATGACCCGGTGCGCGGGCCCCATCGAGGACCTGGCGCACAATAGACGCGCGGTGGACTATGTTCGCGAACTCAAGTCCCCGGTGCTGATTGCGCCCGATGCCCCCGAGAGGACAAGCTCCCCCGGAGCCAGATTTCTCAACGCGCTTGCTCCAAGAGACGCCGCCCTGATGCTGGCCCCACTGGTCGCCGAGGATACCACCATCGGCGTACTCGCGATATGCCGGACGACGCCCAACGAGTTCCAGGGCGCGGAGCTCAAATTGCTGTCGATAATCGCATCGCACGCGGCCACGGTCATCAAAAACGCCATCAGTTACGAGCAAAAGATGCGACAAAGGGCCCTGGAACTCACCGCCCTCTATGAGTTCTCCAAGAAGATCAGCTCGGCCGCCAATCTCGAGGAAGCTCTGGATTCCATACTGGCGATCGTGGCCGATCTGGTGGACTATGATGAATCGTTCATTTATGGCATCGACGGTGAGAAGGGAATCGCCGGCGTGAAGGCCGCGCGGTTCAAACGGGAACCTAAGGAAACTCCACCGGATGAGTCTCTGGACAGCCCGACGGTCATGAACTGGGCCATCATGGAACGCAAGGCCGTGGTCTCTCCCGACGTCGGCCTCGATCCCAGGTTCAAGAGCCCCTGGACCAGCCTGTCCAACATGAAATCGCTTATGTCCATCCCGTTGATCGTTCAAGACGAGGTGGTGGGCGTCCTGAGCGTCCACAGCCAAAGCCCACACAAGTATTCCGATGATGATGTGCGTGTTCTGAGCATCATCGCAAGCCAGGGCGCGGCCATATATAAAGAACTCGAGGCCCTGACGGCTCTCACAAGTTATACGGACAATATCCTCGGCAGCATCGCGGCGGGCGTTGCCACTCTCGACTCGAACGGTGTGCTCCTGACCTGGAACATCGCGGCGGAAAGGATTGTCGGCGTGAAGGTGCCGGACATCGTGGGGCTGCATTACGAAGAAGTCCTGGACCGGCTGGCGCTCTCCGATGAAGACAAAGACACCCTAAGACACGCCGTCGAGCGCGTTTCCCGGACCGGCGATACCCACCAGGCCTACAAGATCAGCTTCCACCCACGCGGCGGCGAAGAGCGCTACATGAACCTGAGTATCTCCCAGTTGCTCAACAGCACGGGCGAGCAGTTGGGGTTGGTCATCATTTTCGAGGATATCAGCCGCGAGATCAAGATGGAAGATGAGTTCAGGAGGATGGGCGAATTGGCTGCGGTCGGCCAGCTTGCCGCCAGCATCGCGCACGAACTCAGAAACCCGTTGAGTTCCATCAAGGGCGCCGCCCAGTTCCTGCGCAAGGAATACGAGCACGAGAACTCCATTGTCGAGTTCCTGGGAATCATCATCGAGGAGGTCAACGGCCTCAACAAACTCACAACCGAGTTCCTCGACTTCGCCCGCCCGATGCAGCTCGAGCTCAAGCCCACATCGGTAAACAAAGTCGTCGAGAAAACGCTTCAGCTCATGAGCGTGCACATAACCGACCACAACACGGCCGTGCAAGAAGTTCTCAATCCCGCGGCGCCGGAAATCCAAGCCGACGAGCAGCAGCTCGACCAGGTGCTCAAGAACATCATAATCAACGCCCTGCAGGCCATGCCCGAGGGCGGCGTATTGTCGGTCCAGACCGGCCCCACATCATCCGGGGGAGTCTACATATCGGTCTCCGACACAGGCATCGGCATTCAGCTGGATAAGATCGAGCGCATTTTCCAGCCGTTCTTCACCACCAAGACCAAGGGAACAGGCCTTGGCTTGAGCGTGGTCCAAAAGATAGTGGAGAACCACGGCGGCAGGATAGAAGTGACCAGCGACCCCGGCGTGGGCTCGACTTTCAAAATAATCCTGCCCCGCGCCGGCGCGCACACGCCCATGGCAGCCGATCCCGACACCATTATTGAGCGCCGAATGCCCGGCGATTTGAGGAATGTGGATTGATGGAAGCGGGAAATTGCAGGTTGAAAGTTGAAAGTTGCAGGTTGTGGGTCCCAAGGCTGTAATCGTAATCCCGTTCCCCATCTCACAGCAACTCAAAACTTAGAACTTGGATGTTTCGGCATTTCAATGCCGAAACCGCCGTAATGCAGCACAATCTGCTCCCTCTCCCCTCGCGGGAGAGGGTTGGGGTGAGGGGGAAAAGGCTGTAATCCTAATCCCATCCCCCATCTCACAGCAACTCAGAACTTAGAACTTACAACTTCCCTTCCGACCCTGCAATCATAAGCACATCTATGGTAAAATCTGTGTATGAGAAAAAAAACCGGCACGATACTCGTCGTTGACGACGAGCCTAACATAAGACGGGTTCTCGAAGCCGTGTTGGCAAAGGACGGGTACACGGTCCTTACGGCGGAGAATGGCAGGAAGGGCCTGGACATTCTTTCGAGCCAGAGAGCGATTGACGTTCTCATCAGCGACCTGATAATGCCGGACATCAACGGTGTCGAACTCCTCGCCGCGGCCAAGGAAATCAACCCTAACCTGCCCGTGCTCATGATCACGGCTCATGGCACGATCAAAAGCGCTGTCGATGCCATGAAACTCGGCGCGCTCGACTACATTCCCAAGCCGTTCGACCTCGACGAAATCAAGCTCGTGGTCAAGAACGCGCTGGACCGCAAGAAACTCGACGATGGGCGCAGGCCCACGGCCCGCCCCGCCAGACCGATGTCCAAGGCGGACATCATGGTCGGCTCCGCCCCGGCGATGCAGGAAGTCTTCCGGATGATCGAACGCATCAAGGACAGCCGCGCGTCCGTGCTCATACGCGGGGAAAGCGGTACCGGAAAGGAAGGTGTCGCCAGAGCCCTTCATTTCAACTCGATCCGGGCATCCAAACCGTTCGTTCCGGTCGCGTGCGTGGCCCTGTCCGAACAACTCCTCCAAAGCGAGCTCTTCGGGCACGAAAAGGGGTCGTTTACGGGCGCTATCGGCCAGAAAAAAGGCCGATTTGAGCTCGCCAACCACGGCACCCTGTTCCTCGACGAGATCGGCGACATCCCCCCTACCGTCCAGATGATGCTTCTGCGCGTGTTGCAGGAGCGCGAGTTCGAGCGGGTCGGTGGAAGCGAGACCATCAAGGTCGATGTCCGAATGGTCACCGCCACCAACCAGAGCCTTGAGAAACTCGTCGAAAAAGGCAAGTTCCGGGAGGACCTCTTCTACCGCCTGCACGTCATCACGATCAACATGCCGGCCCTGAGGGATCACAAGGAAGACATCCCATTGCTGATCGATTACTTCATCGAGATGTATGCGCCCGACAACGGCAAGCAGATCGCGCACGCAAGCCCGGAGACCCTCGAACTCATCATGAAATACAACTGGCCCGGCAACGTGCGCGAACTCGAAAACACGATTGAACGCGCGATAGTCCTCGCCGACTCGGACGCCAAGTTCATCACGCCTGATCTGCTGCCGAGTGTGATGAGGAAGTAGGCAGGCTGCTTCAGCCTTTTACCCAGGCTTTCATATCACCCGCCGCGTATGCGCTGTAGTACGCCAAAATGAGATCCCTGGTGCGGAAGCTGCCACAGCGCGCCTCATCCTGCCGCTTGACGATGGGGAATGTCTCCATTATCTCCGCTGCCTCATCCCCAGTGAGTTTATAGAGGTGAAAGTAAAGCGCGTCCAACTGGCACCGAAGGTGCAGGCGGCGTTCTTCGTCCCAGGCGAATGGCGGACCATCATAGCCCACATCTTCCGCGAACCCCTTCAGGTCATAAGCCGTATAGCACAGCTCAAGAACGCGTTCCTTGATGAAATCGGCAAGCCTCACACCGCGCCAATCAGCTTTGTATGTTTGCGGAGGCAGGACGGGTAGTTGCTCGACTATGAAGAAGTTCAGGGTCTGTCCACCGATCTTTTGGCGTGCGGCATAGTCCAAAACGAAGCTGTTCAGATTCGCCAGCAGCGCGGTTTCCACCGGCGCGCCGGATTCGCCGTGCAGGAGCACTAATGGGACCTTGTTCCCAAATCCGACAGCCGGGCAGGCTGCGGCAATGACGGTACGCTCGTTTGTTGGTGACGCGATGTCCTTGAAGCCAAAGACCCAGCCCCGCCGCTCCTCACCAAACCGTGCGTTTACGTCTTTTGCCTCAACCCAAAACTGGGGAAGTGGGTTGAAAAGAGCATCCAGGTGCTGCTCAAGACCAGCAGGAACGGGCTGGGCGGGTCTGAAGAGATTGGCGGGGTTAACCACGATACCTGCCGCCCTATGATCGTACATCTGCACCATCTTGCCCTCGTAAAGGGGCACATAGTGCGAGTCAGCCTTGTGATAGACGTTCCCCTCCCCCAGCCAATAACCGTCCGCCACCAGCTCCGCCGCGGTTCGGAACAAATGGGAATCGTTGGTCATATCGAACATTCGTAGGAAGCTCACGCCCCAGGGATTTCCGGCGTCTCCCAATTCCTTTCTCACCAAGACCGGGGCATTCTCGTATATCTTCCGAGCCAGTTCCGCATCGCGACGGCGGCGGAAAATCGGGCAGGTCAGCGTGTTCGGGTTGAAGAGCCTGAAGTCCTGGGGCGTCAGCAGGCTGATGCGATCCGCATCGTCGATCTCCTCCGTGCTGTGCAGAAAGAACCCGCAGCGAATCGCATCCTGGGGCGAACCCTCTCCGGTCATCAGAACTATGCTGAACTTGAAGCGACTGTCGACGTCCGGGAACATCTTCTCGCGGTTCTCGAAATCGAGAATCTCCGACAGCATGCGACGGTTCACGATGTCCTGGAAGTAATGCTTGGTGGTATCATCGGTGGCGATGCCGCTCGGTACCAGCACGCCGGCCCGGCCCGCGTCCGCCATAAGCTGCAGCGCCCTTTCGGCAAAAATGGCGTAAAGATTCGTGTCCCCTCGGCCCATCAGCGGGTAGAACCCGGACTTCTGCACGTATGCCAGGTGATAATCGGAACTGGCGCGCGCTTGCTCGTATTCACGCCACAGCTCCGGCTTCTTCTTGGGAAGCGCGGCAATCAGCCGCCTGCGATCCGCGGCCTTCGGCGCCAGCGCGATAGCCTTATCCCGAGCGGCAAAGAACTCATTTTCCTGCAGCTTGATGCGTTCCCAAGGAGGGTTGCCGATCACGGCTTCGAAACCGCCCTCTTTGCCGAGCGGACGCCCGGCCCGGTCGAAATACACCTCCGGAAACTCCATTTCCCAATGGAAAAACCGCTCCCGCGCGGCGACTTCATCCGCCTGCTTCAGCAACTTCTCAAAGGCGGGGAATGTGGTACCGTTGTTCTCGTCCGCGTATTTCTTCAGTGACGGCCACAGCCACTCGGCCACCTCCACCCCGAAACGCGAGGCAGCAACCAGGTTGAGCAGGCGCGAATACTTCCCCGCCAACTGGCCGCGCAGCGCCTCGTAGAGCCTTTCCTGCTCCTTTACGTCGCCGACATTCCGGGCCTCGCTCTCTTCGATAAACGACATGTAGTTGACCGCTATGCTGATCTTCTGCGTGAATGCGCTGTTCTCGAACAGGACTATCTGCTTATCATCTGCGGCCTTCTTCTTGCCTCTGCTCTTTCGGGAAGCGACAGTGCCGACCATGAGGTGCTCCAACCGCGCGCCCACCAGCGAGTTTCCCGGCCTCAAGTGATGGTCCAAGAACGACAAAGGCCGGTCCTTGGCCACCGTCGTAAGCCACAATGAGAGCTTCGCAAGCTCCACGGCCAACGGGTTCAAATCCACGCCGTATATGCACGATTGCACGACGCGCCGCTTCCAGAATGCCAGGTCGGCTTCTTCTTGCGTCTTGCCTTCGGGCTGCACGCCGGCATCGACCAGGAACCGCGCGATATACTCAGTCGCTTCCACCAGGAAGTGCCCGCTGCCCATTGCGGGATCCAGCACGTTCACTTCCATCACGGCCTGCAGCCTTTGGGCATCGCTCTTCCCGACCTTGATGGCCCGCTCCAATACCGGGCCGACAGTGCGCTCCACGATATACTTGACTACGCTGTCCGGCGTATAGTATGAACCCGTGGCTTTTCGGTCGCCCTTATCGTTCACCAGTTCCAACGACCAGCCACCTTCCGGCGCGTCCAGAGGCCGAAGACGGTACTCCAACAGCCCTTCGTAGATGGTCCCCATGTGGCGGACCGATAGGTCGCGATAGTCCACAAACTCTCCATCCACTCGGGACAGCATGTCCACGGCTTGCTGCAGATGGGCGTCTCCCACCACATACTTCGCAAGGAAATCGTGCCTGTCCGGGTCGAACAGCCCCCCGTTGAACGTTGCCACCGTGAGCGGCTTGCTGCCCAGGTTGATAATCTCGAAAAGCTGTTGCAGGCGCGGCCACAGGAGCGCACTGTCCGACAGGAGATACTTGCCGTGCGTCAATTCGTCCGCCACGGCGTTCTTGATGGCGTACATACTGTAGGCGTTTCGATACTGGCTGCTGCCTCTGACCGGGAGCAGTTCCCGTGCCTCGGCGTAAAGGATGAAGATTAGCCGGTACAGCAAAATCAGAGAGTTATCGTGGATCGTTTCCAGGGTGTCGCTGTCCGGCGGCAATGCGTTCGGCGCGTAGTCCAGGAAGCCCTGCGCTATGTGTCTCAGTGCATCGTATACCTGGCTCTTGAGGCTGTTTCCAACATTGGCGGCATAGTCCACGCTCTCTCGCAGGATGGAATTGAGAGATAGAGGCCCGTCATCAAGCGCCTCGCGCCGGAAGAACGCGTAAAAGTATAGGAATCGCTCGCTGTCGGCCCCTTGCGTTAGTTCCTCAAGATCGACTTCATAGAAATAGTCGAGTTTGTGAGCGGTATCTTTGTGGTATAGTTTCCAGAGCTTGCCATTTGTCAATATGCCCCAAGCAACTCCGCTGTGCAGCATATAATAATAGATCTGATATGCGGGGTTCTTGTTCGATAACTTATCGGCGGTCTTCTCCTTGACCAGGGCATCCAGCGGCCGGTTCCAATGCTTGGCATCACCTACCGCAATGCCGCCTTCTTGCGGCAGAGCATCGGTGAGCACCTTGCCCTTGTTTGCAGCGAGAGCGGCTGCATCGCGGTAGAATACATAATCCGGCCCTTTTACGCCTTCCGGCGTCCGCAACCCGGCCCCGACCTCAAAGGTGTGCCCGAGCGCCTTGAGCACGGGCATCACCAGGTCCTCCTCGGTCTGCCGCTCCCTGTCGGACGGCACGAAATCCGCAAGAATCGACGCGACCTTCTCCATGACCGCCTTTGACTCGTTGTGTAACGCGCGCCATTGCGGGCGCGCCACCACGATTTCGTTCAAGTAGTGATCCGAGAACAGGTGCTGATTGTTGTGCGCCGGAATCGCGAGTTCCGAATGCTGCTCGTTAGGCATATAGCTTCTCTATTTCTCGACTTGGCGTACGCTTGCGCGATTGCCTGCGGCAAGCGGGTATCCTCTGGCTACTACGCCCTTCCCAGGCCCAATTCCTCCACTGCCGCATGATCTCGGATATCGCACCGTCGCAGACCAAGGGAGCTTGCTCATTATACCCTCAAAAACAGTTCGCTCGGTCCAATAAACACTTCGCCGCCATCGCCTCGATCAGTTCAGAAGCATGGCTCATCGCGTATTCCACGGAGACCGATTCCGAGGTAATGCTGTATGCGGCGGTCAGCCCGGCGTCGTGGAGGGCGGTCAGGTCGCCTGAAATGGAACCCGCTATGGCAAGCACGGGCACGCCCGCCGCCGAAGCCCGCTTCAGCACGCCGCCGATGGTCTTGCCGTATGCCGTCTGCTCGTCGATCCGCCCTTCGCCGGTGATGACCAGATCGGCGGATTTCAGCGCGTCATCGAAACCGGCGACATCCAGGACCATGTCTATCCCAGACCTGAGCTTCGCGCCCAAAAACGCCGCCAGCCCCGCGCCCAGCCCGCCAGCCGCCCCCGCGCCGGGCATGTCGGCGATGTCCGCGCCCAGGTCTCGCTTGATGACCTCGGCATATCTGGCGAGCGCGGCATCGATCTGCTCGACCATTTCGGGAGTTGCCCCCTTCTGCGGCCCATAGACAGCCGATGCGCCCATCGGTCCGCAAAGAGGATTTGTGACATCGCACGCGACTTCGACTTCCACCCGGCCCACGGGGAACCTGAAGCCTGACATATCTATTCGGTCGAGACCGATCAGCGCGGCGCCGCCGGGAGGCAACTCGCGGCCATTTGCATCCAAGAACCGTGCTCCGAGAGCCGCCATCGCGCCGGCCCCGCCGTCGTTCGTCGCGCTGCCGCCGATGCCGATCACGATCTTCGAAGCTCCCGCGTCGAGTGCGGCTTCGATCAACTGGCCCGTGCCGTAGGTGCTGGCGCCGAGCGGGTCGCGCTCATTGTCCGAAAGGAGGCATAGACCGGAGGCGGAGGACATCTCGATCACGGCCACCACGCCAGCATCGAGCACACCATGGGAGGCTTCTATCTCGCGCCCGAGCGGGTCCATTACGCGAGCTGTGCAAACGCGCCCATCTTTGGCCCGAACGAGAGCGTCGACGGTCCCCTCGCCCCCGTCGGCCAGGGGAATCTTGTGGATCCGCGCGTCGGCGCCCGTTATCGAACGTATTCCACGCTCGATGGCGTCGGCAACTTCTATGGAGGACAAACTGCCTTTGAATGAGTCCGGACAGACGATGATGGTCATAGCTCTGTTCCCATAGCAAGGCGCGGCTGACACGTCACCCTGAACTTGTACCCACGTCACCCTGAACTTGATTCAGGGCCCATCCCTTCGCGGCCTGGATGCTGAAACGAGTGGATGCTGAAACGAGTTCAGCATGACGTCCTTCGTCACCCTGAAC
>Ga0315287_10005401_pt1 | contig 12591 bp, 9 predicted proteins | sample YL17G11_0_MG_FD_205037 | JGI IMG/M metagenome (GOLD analysis project Ga0315287, IMG submission 205037) | Sediment microbial communities from Yellowstone Lake, YNP, Wyoming, USA - YL17G11_0 | ecosystem: Environmental > Aquatic > Freshwater > Lake > Sediment | place: USA: Wyoming | collected...
AGGACGTCGGTTGTTTCTATAAAGATTATCTATAAATGCAGGCTTGGAAGATCGCATAATGTCCCGCCGGGCGCCCCCGGCCCTAACCATTATAGTTCCAGCAAACCAACCCGGTAAATCCGCAAGACCGTTAACCGGCCTGACCGCAAAGGAATGGTTCATGGACAGGGACATCCGGAAATCCGTCATCGCGGGCACGTGGTACCCCGGAGATCCGTCAACCCTCACCGGCGATATCCGCAGTTATCTCAAGAAGGTTCCCGAGCAGGCCGTCGGGGGGCCTGTCGTGGGACTCGTGTCGCCCCATGCCGGCTATGTGTATTCGGGGCAGATCGCCGCTCACGGCTACCGGCTGCTCGAAGGGCGGCGCTATGACGCCGTGGTCGTCATCGGGCCGAGCCACCGGGTTCTTTTTCGCGGCGCCTCGGTCTGGCCCTCGGGGGGATATGAAACTCCGCTTGGCGTCGTCCCCATCGACAGCGAGCTGGCAGGCGCGATCCTCGGGGCGGACCCCGTCCTGAATTCCGACCGAAAGCCGCACGCGGCCGAACACTCCGTCGAGATCCAGCTGCCCTTCCTGCAGGTGGTGCTCGGGACGTTTGCCTTTGTCCCCGTCGTGATGGGGACCCAGGATTACCAGACCTGCGAGGCCGTTGCCGACGCCATCCTCGGGGCCGCAAAGGGAAAGAACGTACTCGTCGTGGGAAGCTCCGACCTCTCCCACTTCCACACCTACGAGCAGGCGAAGCGCCTCGACCAGGCGCTCGTCGACCTCGTGCAGAAGCGGGATCACCGGGGGCTTTCCCGCGAGCTCGAGGACGGGAGCTGCGAGGCCTGCGGAGGGGGCCCTGTGGTGACGGCCATGCTCTATGCCGAGAAGGCGGGGGCCCGCGGTGTGAAGGTGCTCCAGTACGCAAACTCCGGGGACGTGACGGGGGAGCGGCGCCAGGTGGTAGGGTACCTCTCGGCGGCTTTCTTCAGGGAGAACCCAGGGGAAAAAGCGATGGCAAAGAAGAAGACCGGCATCGACATGGGGCTTACCGACGACGAGAAGCAGGCGCTTCTCCGGATCGCCCGCGCATCCATCCAGGCCGAGCTGGCGGGGAAAAAACCGCCGGCAGCGAAAGGGCAGGGAACCCTGGAAGAAAAGAGGGGGGCCTTTGTCTCCCTCAAGAGGCGGGGGCGACTGCGGGGATGCATCGGCTTCATCGAGGCGAAGAAGCCCCTGGCGCAAACCGTCGAGGAGATGGCCGTCGCCGCGGCGCTTCAGGACCCCCGGTTTGAGCCGCTGCGGGAAGAAGAGCTGAAGGAGATCCGCCTCGAAATCTCCGTCCTCTCCCCGTTGCGCAAGATCGCCGACGTGGGCGCAATCGAGGTCGGCACCCACGGGCTCTATGTGCGCAAAGGGAGCCGCGCGGGCCTGCTCCTTCCCCAGGTGGCGACGGAATACGGCTGGGAGCGCGACACGTTCCTGAAGGAGACCTGCCGAAAGGCCGGGCTGGCCCCCGACGCCTGGCGCGACCCCGAAACGGAGATCTATCTCTTTTCAGCCGATGTGTTTGGTGAAGAATAGGCAAAGGGCGCAGGGCTAAGGGCTAAGGGTGAAAAGAAGGATGAATTTGACTGTTTTTTGCCTTTAGCCCTTCGCCTTTTGCCTTAAGCCTGTTGTAAAAAAACCCTTGACAAAAACCCCTTTTGACACTAACCTTCATTGCTTCTACGCCCGGCGTGCGCCTTCATGCGTTATAAGGGTTGGATTTCTTTGAAAGATTGTATGAAATGGCTGGCGTAGCTCAACAGGTAGAGCAGCTGATTTGTAATCAGCCGGTTGCGGGTTCGAGTCCCATCGCCAGCTCCAGGTTGCCCGTATTGATCATTTAGATCAGGAGGGGTTCCCGAGTGGCCAAAGGGAGCAGACTGTAAATCTGCCGGCGCAGCCTACGGAGGTTCGAACCCTCCCCCCTCCACCATATCTTTCACTTACCGGTTCACTCGCCGGGCGCCTGCGGCAGGCCGATGAGTGAGGCCCGAGAAAAACGAGCGGGAGTAGCTCAGTGGCTAGAGCGTCAGCCTTCCAAGCTGAGGGTCGCGGGTTCGAATCCCGTTTCCCGCTCCATATTTTGCGCGAGAATGCCCCGGGACGGACGCAGGGTCGGCCCCAACGGGTGGCGGTAGAACGGATTTCAGCCCACGTAGCTCAGTCGGTAGAGCACATCCTTGGTAAGGATGAGGTCACCAGTTCAATCCTGGTCGTGGGCTCCATTTCAGTCAGGGTGGAACAGAAATGAGAAATAACATTACGCTGGCTTGCACGGAATGCAAGCACCGCAACTACACGACGTCGAAGAACAAGCGAACCATGCAGGACCGCCTCGAGATGAAGAAGTTCTGCAAGTTCTGCAAGACCCACACACCGCACAAGGAAACAAAATAACGGCAGCAAGGAAAAAGGGCACAGGCCAGTAGCTCTAATGGCTAGAGCGCCGGACTCCAAATCCGGATGTTGGGGGTTCGAGTCCCTCCTGGCCTGCCATTTCCTGCCATAGACAGGGCATAAGCGTTGGACAAGGTAAAACAAATCTGGTTTGAAATCCGGCAGTTCCTGAAGGAATCCAGGACCGAGCTGAAAAAGGTGACGTGGCCCACGCCCAAGCAGGCCATTGCGTCCAGTTCCGTTGTGATTGTCATCACGGTGATCGTGTCGCTCGTTCTGGGGTTCGTGGATTTCGGCCTCGCCAAGATCGTCCGGATGATTCTGGGGTAGGAAAGACATGGCATTCCGCTGGTACGTCGTCCATACCTATTCGGGCTTTGAAAACAAGGTCAAGGTGTCCCTCCAGGAACGGATCGAGTCGGCGGGGATGCAGGCCTTCTTTTCCGATGTCCTCGTGCCCGAGGAAGACATCGTCGAGCTGGTGAGCGGCGAAAAGAAAACCTCGAAGCGCAAGTTCTTTCCCGGTTACGTGCTCGTGAAGATGGAACTCAACGACGACACCTGGCACATCGTCAAGAACACCTCCAAGGTGACGGGCTTTATCGGCACGAAGGACAAGCCCACCCCCATTCCCGACCAGGACGTGGAAGTCCTGCGGACCCGCATCGAGGAGGGGACGCTGAAGCCCAAGCCGAAGTTTTCCTTCGATGTGGGGGATCACGTGAAGATCATCGACGGCCCTTTCACCAACTTCGATGGGATCGTCGACGACGTAAAGCCCGAAAAAGGTAAGCTACGGGTCATTGTCAGCATCTTCGGCCGCTCGACGCCGGTGGAGCTCGACTTCATCCAGGTCATGGCAGTCTGACACGCTGCTTCATTTAATCAACGAAACCATCACAAGGTGATCCTATGGCAAAGAAAGTCATCGCAAATATCAAGCTGCAGATTCAGGCGGGCAAGGCCACGCCTTCCCCCCCGATCGGCCCGGCCCTCGGCCAGCACGGCGTGAACATCATGGAGTTCTGCAAGGCTTACAACGCCATGACGGGCAAGCAGGAAGGCATGATCATTCCCGTGGTGATCACCGTGTACGCCGACCGCTCCTTCACCTTCGTGACGAAGACGCCCCCCGTCTCGGTGCTGCTGAAGATGTCGGCCAAGATCGCCAAGGGGGCCGCCGATCCGAAGCGGGAGTCCGTGGGCAAGGTATCGGCCAAGCAGGTGAAGGAAATAGCGGAGCTGAAGTTCAAGGATCTCAACTGCGTGGACATCGATGCGGCCATTCGGACCGTGGAGGGGACGGCCAGGTCGATGGGCATCGAAGTCACTCAATAACAGGGGTTTTAAGTATGGCCAGAGGGAAGAAATACACAGAGGCAAGGAAGTCGATCGAGCCGGGGAAACGCTATCCCCTGCGCGATGCCGTAGAGTTGATGGTGGGATCGGGTCGGGCCAAGTTTGACGAGACCGTCGATGCGGCGATCCGCCTCGGCGTCGATCCCAAGCACGCCGACCAGATGGTCCGGGGCAGCGTGGCGCTCCCCCACGGTCTGGGGAAGGTCGTGCGGGTCCTCGTTTTCGCCAAGGGCGAAAAGGAAAAGGAAGCCACGGACGCCGGGGCCGATTTTGCGGGTTCCGACGATCTCGTCGAGAAGATCAAGGGCGGCTGGCTCGATTTCGACCGCGTTGTGGCCACCCCGGACATGATGGGAACCGTCGGAAAGCTCGGCAAGGTCCTGGGTCCCCGCGGGCTCATGCCCAACCCCAAGGTCGGGACCGTGACCTTTGACGTCGGCAAGGCGGTCAAGGAGCTCAAGGCGGGCAAGGTGGAATTCCGCGTGGAAAAGGCTGGCATTGTCCACACCCCCGTCGGCAAGGTCTCCTTCGGACTCGATAAACTTCTGGACAACGTGACGGCGCTGCTGGAGATGATCGTCAAGCTGAAACCGGCATCGAGCAAAGGCACCTATCTCAAGAGCATATCCCTATCCACCACCATGGGTCCGGGGGTCAATGTCGATCCTCTGGATGTCCGGGACTTGATGAAGTAGCACCGGCCGTCATATCATAACGTGCAAACGAAAAGTCGAAGACCGCAGGTACAGGGAGTTTAATCGGCCCTAGGCCGACCTGCCGAGACGACATCCCCCGAGCCGAGCCGCCCCGCGGCGAAGCGGCGGGATGAAACAGGAAGCGGCGGATTCTCCGCCGGGTGGACCCTCGTTCAGGCAGTCATGTTTCTCCCTGTAGTGCGCTCCGACTTTCGAAGGCCTTCCGGCCCCTGAAACCGGGAAAGGCAATTGACCGTGGGAAAGGAGGTTCAAGGTTGGACAGAAAGGAAAAGGAGCAGGCAGTCGCCGAGCTTCACGAGAGGCTCAAAAGCGTAACTCTCGCCGTTCTTGCCGGGTACAGCGGCATGAACGTGGGGAAGATCACTGCCTTGAGGAATGAACTGCGCAAGACGGGAACCGAGTTCCGGGTCGTGAAGAACACCCTTCTGGGCATCGCCGCCCAGGGGACGGATTTCGCCGGCCTGAAGGACCAGCTGAAGGGACCGCTGTCGCTGTCCATGATCGGCGCCGAAGTGGTGTCCCCCACGAAGGTTCTCATCGATTACGCCAAGAAGAATCCCGAGCTGGATATCAAGTTCGCCTGGATGGACGGCAAGCTGCTCACGAGGCAGCAGCTCGACATCCTCTCCGAGCTGCCCAGCAGGGACGTGCTCCTGGCGCAGCTGCTGAGCTTGCTCGTGGCCGCCCAGACGCAGTTCGTCACGGTGCTGAGCGCCGTGCCCCGCAGTTTCGTGCAGGTCCTCGAGGCCTACAGGCAGAAAAAAGAAGAAGCAAACCAGTAAGGAAGGGTGAGAAACATGGCTGTTACGAAGGAAGACGTTATAAAGTTTATCGAAGGGATGACAGTGCTCGAACTCTCCGAGCTCGTCAAGGAACTGGAAACAAAGTTCGGTGTCTCGGCGGCGGCCCCCATGGTCATGGCGGCCGCGACGGCCGGTGGCGCAGCGGCTGTTGTAGCTGAGGAGAAGACGGAGTTCGACGTCATCCTCACGAGTTTCGGCGCAGAAAAGATCCAGGTCATCAAGGAAATCCGCGCCATCACGAGCCTCGGGCTGAAGGAAGCCAAGGACCTCGTCGAAGGCGTGCCCAAGCCCGTCAAGGAAGGCATCGCCAAGGCGGAAGCCGACGAGATCAAGAAGAAGCTGGAGGCCGTTGGCGCAACTGTCGAGATCAAGTAAGGCAATTTGATCGTAAGGCATCCATCAATACTCCCCGTAGCGGCGTTACGGGTTTCCAAGGATCAGGGAATGGAGGGCTCTTCCGGGACAACCGGAAGAGCCCACGGTTCCCGGTGCAGCCTGCCCGGCAGGCTGCAGGAAGCCCGGAGACGCAAACGGGGTAGTTCATCTATTTGAGGAATAAAAGATCATGATGCGAGAATTCAGGAAGAATTTCGGTCGGATCCAGAAGATTATCGACGTCCCGAACCTGATCGACATCCAGTTGAAGTCCTACGAGAAGTTCCTGCAGAAGGACACGCCGCTCGATAAGCGCGGGAACTTCGGGCTCCAGGGGGCCTTCAAGAGCATCTTCCCCATCAGCGACTTCAGCGGGAAGTGCTCCCTCGAATTCGTGAGCTACAAGATCGGCGAGAGCCGCTACGACGTCAAGGAGTGCATCGCCAAGGGCCTCACCTTCGCGGCGCCCCTGAAAATCGTAGTGCGGCTCGTCGTCTTCGACGCCGACCGGACGAGCGAGCAGAAGGTCATCCGGGATATCAAGGAGCAGGAGATCTACTTTGGCGAGATTCCGCTCATGACCGAAAACGGGACCTTCATCGTCAATGGGACCGAGCGGGTCATCGTGAGCCAGCTCCACCGCTCGCCGGGCATCTTCTTCGACCACGACAAGGGGAAGACCCACGCCAGCGGCAAGCTCATCTACTCGGCACGCATCATCCCCATCCGGGGCTCCTGGCTCGACTTCGAGTTCGACGTGAAGGACCTCCTCTATGTGCGCATCGACCGCCGCCGCAAGATGCCCGTAACCATCCTGTTAAAAGCCATGGGCAACTCGACGGAGGACATCCTCAACTATTTCTATCCCATCGAGAAGGTCACCTTCGAGGACGGAAAGGTCTGGCTCGACGTGGGTTCCTTCCTGGCCAACGAGAAGGCCCCCGAGGACATTGAGACGAAGGCCAAGGGCGGCGAGGTCATCGTGAAGAAGGGCCGCAAGATCACGAAGCTCGCCCTCAAGCGGATGGAGGAGCTCAAGATCAAGCGGATTCCCGTCGGCGAGGACTACCTCGCGGGCAGGGTGCTCTCCCGCAACGTCGTCGACGCCGCCTCGGGCGAAATTCTTGTGCGCTGCAACCAGGAGCTCACGAAGGATCGCCTCGAGCTGGTGAAGGCCAAGGGCACCCAGGAGCTGCAGTTCATCCATCTCGACGAGGACCGCACCAACGCCTCCGTCATGGAGACGCTGCTCATGGACAAGATTGAGTCGGGTGACGAGGCCATCATCGAGATCTACCGCAGGCTCCGTCCCTCGAACCCGCCCACCCCGGAGACGGCAAAGCGGTTCTTCAAGAGCCTCTTCTTCGACCCCGAGACCTACGACATCTCGGACGTGGGACGCGTGAAGATGAACTACAAGCTGCGGCTCGACGTGCCCGTCGACGTGACGACCCTTCGCAAGTCCGACATCCTCGAGGCCGTCAAGTACCTCATCAACCTCAAGCTCGGCGAGGGAGACTGCAGCGTCGACGACATCGACCACCTGGGCAACCGCCGCATCCGCTCCGTGGGCGAACTCATCGAGAACCAGTACCGCATCGGCCTCATCCGCATGGAGCGGGCCATCAAGGAGAAGATGAGCCTGCAGGACCTGGAGACCATGATGCCCCACGACCTGGTGAACGCAAAGCCGGTCTCGGCCGTGGTGAATGAGTTCTTCGGCTCGAGCCAGCTCTCCCAGTTCATGGACCAGACCAACCCGCTTTCGGAAATCACCCACAAGCGAAGGCTCTCAGCCCTGGGCCCCGGGGGCCTCACCCGCGAGCGGGCGGGCTTCGAGGTCCGCGACGTCCACAACAGCCACTACGGGCGGATCTGCCCCGTGGAGACGCCGGAAGGCCCGAACATCGGCCTCATCGTGTCGCTGTCGACCTACGCGCGCGTCAACGAGTTCGGCTTCATCGAGACCCCCTACCGGGTGGTGGAAAAGGCCCGCGTGCTCAACGACATCAAGTACCTCACGGCCATGGAGGAGGAGCAGTTCACCATCGCCCAGGCCGACGCCGACCTGGACGCGAAGGGCCGCTTCACGGAACAGCTCATCTACGCCCGCAAGGGCGGCGAGTTCGTGACCGTCATCCCCGAGGAAGTGGAGCTCATGGACGTCTCCCCGAACCAGCTCGTATCCGTGGCCGCCGGCCTCATCCCCTTCCTGGAGCACGACGACGCAAACCGTGCGCTCATGGGCTCCAACATGCAGCGCCAGGCCGTTCCCCTGCTGCGCCCCGAGGTTCCTCTCGTCGGCACCGGCATGGAGCGGGTCGTGGCCAAGGACTCCGGTGCCGTCGTTACGGCGAAGCGCTCGGGGGCCGTGGAGAGCGTCGATGCCTCGCGCATCGTCGTCAAGTGCGACGAGGCCGAGCGGGGGAGTTTTGACACCGGCGTGGACATCTACAACCTGACCAAATACCAGCGCACCAACCAGGACACCTGCTTCAACCAGCGGCCCGTCGTCGTGGCGGGCGACCGGGTGGAGGTCGGCGACATCATCGCCGACGGCCCGGCGACCCAGGATGGCGAGCTCGCGCTCGGCCGCAACGTCATGGTCGCCTTCATGTCCTGGGGCGGATACAACTACGAGGACTCCATCCTGGTGTCCGAGCGGATCGTGAAGGAGGACGTCTACACCTCGGTTCACATCGAGGAATTCGAGACGATGGCCCGCGACACGAAGCTCGGCAAGGAAGAGATCACCCGCGACATCCCCAACGTGGGCGAGGAGGCCCTCCGGAGCCTCGATGACAGCGGCATCGTGCGGATGGGCGTCTACGTCAAGCCCGGCGACATCCTCGTCGGGAAGATCACCCCCAAGGGCGAAACGACGCTTTCCCCCGAGGAGAAGCTCCTGCGGGCCATCTTCGGCGAGAAGGCGGGAGATGTGCGCGACACCTCCCTTCGGGTGCCGCCCGGCGTGGAAGGCATCGTCATCGACGCCAAGGTCTTCACCCGCAAGGGCGCCGAGAAGGACCGCCGCTCCCAGCAGATCGAGGAGGACGAGGTTCGCAGGATTTATCAGGACCGCGACGACGAGATCCGGATCATCTCCGAGACGGTGAAGAGCAAGATCCAGGACCTGCTCGTCGGGAAGCTCTCCGCCGGGAAGCTCATCGACTCGAAGAAGAAGAAAACGGTCCTCAAGAAGGGCGAGGAGATCACCGCCGAGCTTCTGGAGAAGACCCCCTTCAGCCTCTGGAAGGGCATTTCGCTGGAGGACGAGACCCTGGAGGAGAACATCCGGGGCATGCTCGATAACCTCGGCCGGAAGGTGGACCTCATCGAGGCCTATTTTGAGGAAAAGGTGGACAAGCAGAAGGCGGGCGACGAGCTGCCCCCGGGCGTCATCAAACTCGTCAAGGTCTACGTTGCCATCAAGCGCAAGCTCTCCGTGGGCGACAAGATGGCGGGCCGCCACGGCAACAAGGGCGTGCTCTCAAGGATCCTTCCCGCGGAGGACATGCCGTTCTTCGAGGACGGGACCCCCCTGGACATCATCCTGAACCCCCTGGGCGTTCCCTCCCGCATGAACGTAGGCCAGATTTTGGAAACCCACCTCGGCTGGGCCGCCAAGGAAATCGGCGACAAGATCAACGGCCTCATCGAGAAGAGCGCCGGCATAGACGCCGTCAAAAAGGAGATGAAGCGGATCTACGGCTCCGACGAGTTCACCCGGTTCATCGACGGGGCCTCGGAAGAGGAGATCCGCAACTTCGGGCGGCGCCTCAAGAAGGGGATCTCGGTCGCCACGCCCGTTTTTGACGGGGCCACCGAGGAGGAGATCCGGGACATGCTCGGCAAGGCGAGCCTGCCGACCAATGGCCAGGCCATACTCTTTGACGGGCGCTCCGGTGAGCCCTTCGAGCAGCAGGTGACCGTCGGCATGATCTACATGCTCAAGCTCCACCACCTGGTGGACAACAAGATCCACGCCCGCTCCATCGGCCCCTACTCGCTCGTCACCCAGCAGCCCCTGGGCGGCAAGGCCCAGTTCGGCGGACAGCGGCTGGGCGAGATGGAAGTCTGGGCCATGGAGGCCTATGGCGCCGCCTACACCCTGCAGGAGTTCCTCACGGTGAAATCCGACGACGTGGCGGGCCGCACGAGGATCTACGAGACCATCGTCAAGGGAGAGCACTCGCTTGAGCCGGGGCTGCCCGAGTCCTTCAGCGTGCTCGTCAAGGAGCTCCAGAGTCTCTGCCTGGACGTGGAATTGGTTGAGAAAGAGTAAAACAGGGTAAAGGGTACAGGGTAAAGGGTACAGGCAAGAAGGGTTCTTCTTCCTCGATCCTCGTTCCTCGAACCTCGATCCTCAAAATAAGGAGTACCGACGTGGAAGATATTTTCAGCTTTTTCGAAAAGCCGAAGGATCCCATCCGATTCAACGCCATCAAGATATCCATCGCCTCCCCGGAGAAGATCGCCTCCTGGTCGCACGGCGAGGTGAAAAAGCCCGAAACGATCAACTACCGGACCTTCAAGCCCGAGCGAGACGGCCTGTTCTGCGCCAAGATCTTCGGGCCCGTGAAGGACTACGAGTGCCTCTGCGGCCGCTACAAGAGGATGAAGCACCGCGGGGTGGTCTGCGAAAAGTGCGGCGTCGAGGTCATCCAGTCGAAGGTCCGCCGCGAGCGGATGGGGCACATCACGCTGGCGGCCCCCGTGGCCCACATCTGGTTCCTGAAGAGCCTCCCCAGCCGGATCGGCAACGTCATCGACCTCACCCTCAAGGAGATGGAGAAGGTCCTCTACTTCGAGTCCTGGATGGTCCTGGACCCGAAGGACACGCCCCTCAAGAAAAAGGAGCTTCTCTCGGAGGAGCGATTCGTGGAGTGCCGCGAGAAGTACGGGGCCGACGGCTTCGTGGCCGGCATCGGCGCCGAGGCGGCCCGCACGCTCCTCAAGGAAATTGACCTGGACAGCCTGGATGCGGAGCTCAGGGCCGACCTGAAGGAAGCCACCTCCGACACCAAGAAGAAAAAGCTGACCAAGCGTCTGCGCGTCGTCGAAGCGTTGCGCAAGTCGGGCAACCGACCCGAGTGGATGGTTCTCACGACGATCCCCGTGATCCCGCCGGATTTGAGGCCGCTCGTTCCCCTGGAGGGAGGGCGCTTTGCCACCTCGGATCTCAACGACCTCTACCGTCGCGTCATCAACCGCAACAACCGGCTCAAGCGGCTCATGGAGCTCAATGCCCCGGAGATCATCATCCGCAACGAGAAGCGGATGCTCCAGGAGGCCGTCGACGTGCTCTTCGACAACGGCCGGCGCGGCCGGGCCATCACGGGCTCCAACAAGCGCCCCCTGCGCTCGCTTTCGGACATGCTGAAGGGAAAGCAGGGCCGCTTCCGCCAGAACCTGCTGGGCAAGCGCGTCGACTACTCGGGCCGCTCCGTCATCACCGTAGGGCCCGACCTGCGGCTCCACCAGTGCGGTCTGCCCAAGAAGATGGCCCTGGAGCTCTTCAAGCCCTTCATCTACAACCGCCTCATGGAGAAGGGCTACGTGACGACGGTGAAAAGCGCCAAGAAGATGGTCGAGCGCGAGACCCCCGAGGTCTGGGACGCCCTGGACGATGTGGTGCGCGAGTACCCCATCCTCCTCAACCGCGCCCCCACCCTGCACCGGCTGGGCATGCAGGCCTTCGAGCCCACGCTCATCGAGGGCAAGGCCATCCAGCTCCACCCGCTCGTTTGTGCGGCCTTCAACGCGGATTTCGACGGCGACCAGATGGCGGTCCATGTGCCGCTCTCCATCGAGGCGCAGGTGGAGAGCCGCGTGCTCATGATGTCGACGAACAACATCCTGTCCCCGGCCCACGGCAAGCCCATCATCGTGCCCTCCCAGGACATCGTCCTGGGGCTCTACTACATGACCCGGGCCCGCTCGGGATGCCGCGGCACCGACATGATCTTCGCGGGCCCCGAGGAATTGTGCCAGGCCTTCGACTCGGGCGAGGTGGACCTCCAGGCCAGGGTCAAGGTCCGCATGAACGGGCACATCACAGAGACGACGGTGGGCCGGGTACTCCTTTACGATATCGTGCCGAAGGAGATCCCCTTCGAGGTCATCAACAAGGTCATGAACAAGAAGGAGGTCGCCAACCTCATCGACTTCTGCTACCGAAGCTGCGGCGACAAGGCCACCGTCATCCTGGCCGACCGCCTCAAGGACATGGGCTTCAGGTATGCCACCATCTCCGGCTCCTCCATCGCCATCTCCAACATGGTGATCCCGGCGGGCAAGAAGGACATCGTGGCCAAGGCCGACAAGGACGTCCTCGAGGTGCAGAAGCAGTACATGGACGGGCTCATCACCGACGGCGAGCGCTACAACAAGGTCATCGACATCTGGGCCCAGGCCACCGAGAAGGTCGCCGCCGAGATGCTCTCCTCGATCGGCAGCGAAGAGATCGAACTGGCCGACGGCAAGAAGCGAAGCCTCGAGAGCTTCAACCCCATCTACATGATGGCCGATTCGGGCGCCCGCGGCAGCGCCGCCCAGATCCGCCAGCTGGCCGGCATGCGCGGCCTCATGGCGAAGCCCTCGGGCGAAATCATCGAGACGCCCATCACGGCCAACTTCCGTGAGGGCCTCACGGTGCTGCAGTACTTCATTTCGACGCACGGCGCCCGCAAGGGTCTTGCCGACACGGCCCTCAAGACGGCCAACTCCGGCTACCTGACCCGCCGGCTCGTCGACGTGGCTCAGGACTGCAGCATTACCGAGGACGACTGCCGGACCCTCGACGGGATCTTCGTCCAGGCCCTCGTGGAGGGCGGCGAGATCATCGAGCCGGCGGGCGAGCGCGTCCTGGGGCGCGTGGCCCTCGAAGACATCGTGGACCCCT
>Ga0315287_10005405_pt1 | contig 12584 bp, 12 predicted proteins | sample YL17G11_0_MG_FD_205037 | JGI IMG/M metagenome (GOLD analysis project Ga0315287, IMG submission 205037) | Sediment microbial communities from Yellowstone Lake, YNP, Wyoming, USA - YL17G11_0 | ecosystem: Environmental > Aquatic > Freshwater > Lake > Sediment | place: USA: Wyoming | collected...
GACGGGGCCGTGCCAGCGGGGGAGACGAGGCATGCTGCTGAATTCCGGACAGGTCCTGACCGAGCGGGCGAAGATCGGGCCACGCGCGGAAGCCATTGTCGATACGGCGTCGGGCTTGCGCCTCGACTTCCGTCAACTCAACGACCGCGCCAACCAGGCCGCCAACACGCTGCTGGGAATGGATTTCAGGCCGGGCGAGCGCATCGCCTGCCTGATGCCGAACCAGTCGCAGTACATGGAATCGTTCTATGCGTGCGCCAAGGCGGGCTTCGTCTTCGTCGCGCTCAACTGGCGCCTGTCCGTGCCGGAACTCTCGTTCCAGCTCATGGATTCCGGCGCCGTGGCCGTCCTCTATGCCGCCGAGCAGAAAGCCCTGGTCGACCCGCTGCGGCAGCAGTTCCCGAACATCCGCTGGCTGGCCGCCGACGAGGGTGAGTACGCCGCGGCCGTGGCGGGGGCCTCCACCGTCGAGCCGCCGGTCGGCGCGACCGGCACCGACCCGCTCTACATGATGTACACGAGCGGCACGACCGGCCGGCCGAAAGGCGCGCTGATGTCGCATGCCGCGAACATCGCGTGGCTGGCCAGCATGCTGGCGACCTCCGACCTGCGCCACGGCGAACGCACCATCATCGTCGCGCCGCTGTTCCACATCGGCGGCCTGGGGCTCGCGATGTCGGCCGTGTACCGCGGCATGACGACGGTGCTGCTGAAGCAGTTCGATCCCGCCGTGATGTGGGACCTCGTCGACGCCGAGCGCATCACGGGTTTCTTCGCCGTGCCCGCGATGCTCGCGTTCATGTACCAGCACCCGAAGCGCGCGACGGCGGCACGATCGGCCTTGCGCTGGGTCATCTGCGGCGCCGCTCCCGTGCCGGTCACGCTGATCGAAGCCTACCTCGCCATGGGCGTCGAGATCCTGCAGGTCTACGGCCTCACCGAAACGCACGGCGGCATCTGCCTGATGTCGCCGGAGCATGCACGGACCAAGGTCGGCTCCACCGGCATGCCGTACTTCGGCATCGACGTGCGCGTGGTCGACAAGGCCGGCAATCCCGTGCCACCGGGCATCCCCGGTGAGGTGGTCACGCGCGGCCCGCACCTGATCAGCGGCTACTGGAACCGCCCGGAAGCGACGCAGGAAGCGATTCGTGAAGGCTGGTTCCACACCGGCGATATCGCCGAGGTCGACGCCGAAGGCTTCATCTACATCAAGGACCGCTCGAAGGACATGGTGATCTCGGGCGGCGAGAACGTGTACCCCGCCGAAGTCGAGGACGTGCTGAGCGGACACCAGGGCGTGCGCGAGGTCGGCGTGATCGGGCAGCCGTCGGCCAAATGGGGTGAGAGTGTCTGCGCCGTGATCGTGCGCGGCGACGGCTGGAAAGGCGACGACGACCTGCTCGTGCAGGAGCTCAAGACGCTCGTGCAGTCGCGGCTCGCGCGCTTCAAGCAGCCGAAGTCCTATGTTTTCATCAGCGCGCTGCCGCGCAACCCGTCCGGCAAGATCCTCAAGCGCATTCTGCGCGAGCAGTTTCCGGGACCCGCGCCGGAGTGACGCGCTGCGGTTGTGGCCGGTGCGGCCGGCCCCTATCCTGCAGGGATGCCTGACCTAAACCGCGCCTTCTTCGCCGCCCGAATCGCGGCGCTCACCAGCTCGTTGCCCGTCACTCGTCGCCGCAAGGTGAAAGCACGGTGAGCGCCCCCGCAGATCGTCCCAGGTCCCGTTCGCTCGGCCCATTGCGGGCCCTGGTGCCCTACCTGCGCCCCTACCGCGGCGTGCTGGTGCTGGCGCTCCTCGCCCTGCTGGTGGCAGCCGCTGCCATGCTGGCGCTGCCCATCGCGCTGCGCTTCCTGATCGACAGCGGCATCTCATCGAAGAGCAGCGACACGATCGACCAGTACTTCGTCGCGTTCCTTGCGGCGGCCGCCGTCTTCGGCGTGTTTGCGGCGTTGCGCTTCTACCTGGTGAGCTGGCTCGGCGAGCGCGTCGTGGCCGACATGCGCTCGGCCGTCTACGCGCGCGTCATCCGCATGGATCCGGCTTTCTTCGAAGTGACCCGCATCGGCGAAGTGCTGTCGCGACTGACAGCCGACACCACGCTGGTCCAGTCCATCGCGGGCGTCAACCTGTCGATCACGCTGCGCTCCGCCCTGTCGCTGATCGGCAGCCTCGTGATGCTGGGCGTGACCAGCCTGAAGCTCACCGCCTACCTGGTGGTGCTGATTCCGGTCGTGATCGTGCCGCTGATCGTGCTGGGCCGGCGGGTTCGCCGCCTGTCGCGCACGTCACAGGATCGCATTGCCGACACCAGCAGCATCGCCGACGAAACGCTGAATGCCGTGCAGACGGTGCAGGCCTTCACGCTGGAACAGATCAACACGGACCGGTTCGACGTCGCCGTCGAAGACTCGTTCGTCGCCGCCGTGCGCCGCACCAAGACGCGCTCCACGCTCACTGCACTGGCCACGATGCTGATCTTCGGCGCCATCACGTTCGTGCTCTGGCAGGGCGCGCATGCGGTCGTGCGCGGCGAGATGACGGGCGGCGAGCTCGGCCAGTTCCTGCTGTACGCCGGCTACGTCGCGATCGCCGCCGCCAGCCTCAGCGAAATGTGGGGCGAAGTGCAGCGCGCCGCAGGCGCGATGGAACGCCTGCTCGAACTCGAGAACGCACAGCCCACGATCCAGGCGCCGGCACAGCCTGTCGCGCTGCCCGTGCCCGGGCGCGGCGAACTCAGCTTCGAGCAGGTCACGTTCCGGTACCCGTCCCGCCCTGAGGCGAAGGCCCTGGACGGGTTCGACCTGCAGGTGCGCAAGGGCGAGACGGTTGCATTCGTCGGCCCTTCAGGCGCGGGCAAGAGCACGACGTTCCAGTTGCTGCTGCGGTTCTACGACCCGGAGTCGGGCCGGGTGCTGATCGACGGCGTGGACGTGTCGCAGGCAGACCCGCTCGCGGTGCGCAGCCGCATCGGCCTCGTGCCGCAGGACACCGTGCTGTTCGCGGCGAGCGCGCGCGAGAACATTCGCTACGGCCGCCCGGGCGCTTCCGATGCAGACGTGGAAGAGGCCGCGAAGGCGGCCGCCGCGGACGAGTTCCTGCGCAAGCTGCCCGAAGGCTACGACACGTTCCTCGGTGAGCGCGGCACGCGACTCTCCGGCGGGCAGCGCCAGCGCATCGCCATCGCGCGCGCCATCCTGCGCGATCCGCCGATCCTGTTGCTCGACGAAGCAACCAGCGCGCTCGACGCGGAGAGCGAGCGGCTGGTGCAGGCCGCGCTCGATCACCTGATGCAGGGCCGCACGACGATCATCATCGCGCACCGGCTCGCCACGGTGCTGCAGGCCGACCGCATCGTCGTCATGGACCACGGACGCATCGTGGCGCAGGGCACGCACGCCGAACTCGTGCGCGGCAACGAGCTGTACGCGCGGCTCGCCGCGCTGCAGTTCGCGGACGGCACGGGCACCGAGACGGAAGCGATCACTTGACCGACGGGGCCCGCGTCAATGAGCTGGGCCAGCCGATCGGTCCGGCCCTGCCCGGCTGGCAGCCCCCCGCCCGCCCCGCGCAACGCAGGTTGAAGGGCCGGTTCTGCAGCGTCGAGCCGCTCGACGTGGCGCAACACGCCCGTGCGCTGTTCGACGCCAACAGCCAGGATCGCGAGCACCGCATGTGGACGTACCTCGGCTACGGTCCGTTTGCGGATTTCGACGAGTACGAGCGCTGGCTCACCGAACGCGCGCGCAGCACCGACCCGTTGTTCCAGGCCTTCGTCGACCGGAAGTCGGGCAACGCCGTGGGCCTGGGCACGTTCATGCGCATCGACCCGCCTGCGGGATCCATCGAGGTGGGGCACATCGCCATGTCACCGGTGCTGCAGCGTTCGCCGGCAGCGACGGAGGCGATGTATCTCATGATGCGTCACGCCTTCGAGCTCGGGTACCGGCGCTACGAGTGGAAATGCGACGCGCTCAACGCGAACTCGAGGCGTGCCGCGGAACGACTCGGCTTCGTGTTCGAAGGCGTGTTCCGCCAGGCGACGGTCTACAAGGGTCGCAGTCGCGACACGGCCTGGTATGCCGTCGTCGACTCGGACTGGCCCGCACTGCGCGAGGCGTTCGAGCGCTGGCTCGACCGCGACAACTTCGACGCATCGGGACTGCAGCGCTCGAGCCTGGGCGATATCCGCGCGGCGCTGCGACCGCACCGACCGCGCTGAAAAAGCCAGGATCGCGGTGTTCGTCACGCGACCAGATTACCCGACCTCAACCTCCGAGCAATTGCCTGCGTGACACCGATGGCGGCGCCGGTGGCGGCTCGGCCTGGAACAGCGCTTCGGCCACCGAGGTGGCAGCGAGCTGCGCGGCTTCGTGGTCCGTGAATTCCGTCATGGTCGAGAACAGGGAGCACGTGCCGATCAGGCCCAGACCGTGCAGGTCCGTCACGACGAAGTCGTACGCCCCCGACGGAAACGCGAGGCGCGCGGTCGAGCCATCGACCCAGATCTTCAGGTCGGCCGGGGTCGGCAGCACCGTCAGGTTCATGAACCATGGCGTGACCATCACGCCGACCTGGCGTCCCTCGTGCTCGCGGAAGCCGATGGCTTCGATGGCGAGCGTCGGGTTGTAGATCGGCATGCCCTTCACCTTGAGCGCCGCGCGCCGGTACGCGTTCGCCAGGTTGTTCACGGCGTCGTCCTCGGACAGCGTGGCACTGTCGATCACCATGAACTTGCTCTTGTTGGCTGCGCAGTTGGGGCACTCCCAGGTGTCGGGTAACAGCCGGAACGGCGTGCCCGGCGGCGTCTGCGTCTCTTCGTCGCCGAGCGCCGGATCGTAAACCCACCAGCAGATGCCGCATTCGAGCCGGGTGTCGTCGGCGATCTTCGAACCGTCGCCGCCGTAGCTGCTTTCGAACGGGCGGCTCATCAGTTGAACGCCTGCAGGATCTCGCCGAGGCGCTCGGCCGAGTCTTCGAAATCCTCGCGCGCGGCAAGGACCGAGATCGGCACGCCGCCGATTTCGAGCGTGTCGAGGATCACATTGCCCATGCCGTTGATGAACTGCACGGCCCAGACGTGCCGCAAGCCCGTCGCGAACACGCGCGAACTGCCGAAGCCACCGGAGCGGATCACCAGCGGCACCTGCCCGAGCACCGTCGTCAGGATCTGCGCATCGACGTCCGTGAGCGGCAGCAACGTGAAATTGATGACGTGGTTCTCGGCGCCCGGCCGGTATTCACTCGAACGCTGCTGCAGTTCGAACAGCAACGCCGGCGCGTTCATCGCGCCCTGCGGCATCTGCTCCGGGATCTGGATCTCGGCGCGCGGCAGCTCGGCCGCTGCGCGCAGGATCGGTGCGGGCACCGGCCCGATCTCGATCCATTCGCCCTGTGTGCCATCCGCCGTGCTGCTTTCGATGCGCCAGATGCCTGCCATCACCGACTCGACCACCCGCCAGTAGGCATTGTCGAGGCCGACCTTCGCCCAGACGTCGCCTTCGCCGAGGATGTCGGCGATCGTCGCCTTCTCGGAGTCGTTGAGCCCGTTCAGGCTCACGCACGTCGGCGGCGCGTCCGGCGCCTCGGTGCGACGCTTGAGGTCCGCGACCACTTCGTTCATGACGGCGCGCGAAGCGGCCGTGAGCTCTTCGTCCGCAGGGGTCTGGCGCGCCGCGCGCACCAGGCCGGTCGGCATGCCGATCAGGCGCAGCTGCTCATCGGACGCCGCGGGAGCATCTCCTGGAACCTTCGGGTGCCAGACGAGAACGTGTTCGGTCATGCGTTTCCTCCAGAGAGGGCAGCCGGCGCGGCGTCATCGAGCAGACGGTCGGCAGCTTGTGAGAAGACCGGCCAATCGCGCATGCGCGCGACGAGCTCGGCAGGTTGTCCGTCGCGCATGTAGACGACGGCGGGCATCACGACGACGCCAAAGCGCGTCATCAGGGCCGCCTCGTCGCGCTGGTCGACGAGGCCGACGCGCAGCCGGCCCTGGTAACTCGTCGCGAGTTCACGCACGACCACGGTGACGTCGAGGCCTTCCGGCCGGTCGCCGATGAAGAACAGCAACCCGCGCGGATTGCGCGCGAGCCAGTCGTCGAGTTCGGACTTGCGCAGCACGTCGCACGACGGGTGCGCGGCCAATGCGTCGATCACGCCACTCATGGGTTGGACTCCCCGGTTTCTTCATCACCGCGTTCCCGGGCCGCAGCGCGGATCGCCAGGAATCGTTCATCGCCCTGGCGGCAAGCGACGTCCGGCGCCGGACGGCCTGATTCGTAGACCCCCTGCCGCAGCGCGTTGATCACGACGACGCGCTCGGGCCGATCGTCGCGCTCGCGCACCTCGACGCCCCAGCGGCGCAGTTCGTCGATGCCGAGGGCGAGCGCGTCGGGAATCTGCGACTGGACCCTTGCCGTGAGGCTCCCGCCGTAATCCGCGAGCTCGACGGGCTTGATGCCGACCACAGTGAAGTGCGCGGGCTTGTGGTTGAGCAACTCCAGGCTCGCCAGGATGTCGTTCATCCCGACCTGGTGCAGGCTCATCTTGTTGCCGCCCATCAGCGCGGGAATCTCGTCGTCGCGCGCCACGATCAGCGTGCCCGGCTCGCCGCGATGCGCGACGGCGTCGAACAGGAGCACGTGGGTGGTGTCGAGCAACAGCGGCACGAGGGCCAGCCCGAGCGTGCCGCCGTCCATCAGGCCGACGTCCTCTGGCAGGTCCCAGCCTGCGCCGAGCGCCTCGACGCAGCGCACGCCAAAGCCTTCGTCGGCCCACAGCAGGTTGCCGACCCCGAGGACCACGATGCGGCGTTCTGGCGCCGCAGATTCATCAGTCATCGTCTCTCCCGCGCGGCATGAGGTGCATCTGGCGGTGCACTTGCCGATGCAATTGGATAGTGTCTAAAAGTATAACGGGACCGAAGGATTCCGGGCGACGATCGCCCTCGTCCCGCGGTCCCGTTAGTGAGCTGTCGAGGGGCTCGCGCCCTGGTTCAGCGGTAGAACCTCCAGCCACTGATCATCGAGCTGATCGTCGTCTGGCGGTGCGTCATGTCCTCGCGGATCGCCATGTACATGTGGACGAGCGAGAAGATGATGACGACCCACATCGCGACGTGGTGCCACGTGTGCACGGTCATCGAATCACCGAGCACGCTGAACACCCAGCCGAACCATGTGTACCAGGCGCTCTGCACGCCCGAGCCTTCCGCGTAGAGGGCAAAGCCGGTGAAGAGCAGCACGAACATCGGCAGCACGAACATGAAGAACATCGCGATGTGCGCGAGCGGGTTGTGGCCCACGTACTCTTTCGGCTTGCCGATGAACAGGTACCAGCGCACTTCGCCGAAGATCTCCTTCCACCAGGCCAGGCTCCAGAACGGAATCCAGAAGATCTGCCGGGCATGCTTGCCACCGAACAGCAGTCGGTACAGCCGCAGCACGAACGCCACGCCGAGGATCATCCCCGCCGCGAAATGCGTGAAGCGGATATAGCCGAACAGATAGTGCCCATAGGCCTCACCGCCGATCGACGGCGGTGGCGAGCCGATGAAGTACCCGGTCACGCACAGCACGATGATGGCCAGCATGGTCACCCAGTGCCAGATGCGGATCGCCGCGTCGTACACGTACACAGGACCCGGTTGCACCCCGGCCGGAGGCAGGATCGCCTCGCCGAAGTGCCCTTCACGCACCCTGCTGGGTAGCGGGGTAGAAGGGTGATACATCTTGCTCATGACATCACTCCCTTACCGGACCTTGACGCTCGTGACCTCGTTGCCCTCCATGTCGAGCACGTGCGTCGCGCACGCCAGGCATGGATCGAAGCTGTGGATCGTGCGCAGGATCTCGAGCGGCTGCTCGGGATCGTACATCGGCGTATCGAGCAACGCAGCCTCGTACGCGCCGATCTTGCCGGCCGGGTCACGCGGGCTCGCGTTCCAGGTGGTCGGCACGACGCACTGGTAGTTCTTGATCTTCTTGTCTTCGATGTCGATCCAGTGGCACAGCGCGCCGCGCGGAGCTTCCACGAAGCCGTGACCCTTGGCCGACTTGGCCCAGGTCGACGGATCGAAGTTGTCCATGTTCGCGGTAGCCGTGTCGCCAGCCTTGATGTTGGCGATGAGCTTGTTGAACTCGTCTTTCAGCTTGTGCGCCGCCCAGCTGCATTCCAGGCCGCGGGCCGCCGTGCGGCCGAGCGTCGAGAACAGCGCCGTCACCGGCACGCCGCCGAGCTTCTGGAGGACCATGTCGGTCGGTTCCTTGAACTCGGGGATGCCCTTGACGTAGCCGATCACGTAACGCGCGAGCGGACCGACTTCCATCGCGTGGCCCTTCCAGCGCGGCGACTTGACCCACGAATACTTGGATGATTCGTCGACGGCCTCGATGCGCGTCTTGGTGCCCTTGGCGCCGCCGATGTCGAAGTTCGGAACGGTCTCGCCTTCGTACGGGTGCAGGCCCTTCTGCTCGTCCTCGTACTTGTACCAGGAGTGCGTGACGTACTCCTGCACCTGGTCGAGCGCATCGAGGTCGATGTCCTGCACTTCGTTCAGGTTGCCGTCGATGATCGCGCCACGCGGCATCATCAGGTTGCCCGGGCTGTAGTCGTTCGCCTTGATCGGCAGGTCACCGTAGGACATCAGGAACTTCGACGACAGGCCGCCGCCGATCGCTGCCCAGTCCTTGTAGAAACCGGCAATCGCGATCAGGTCGGGGATGTAGACCTGGTCGATGAACTCGATGGTGCGGTCGATGATCCGGCTGACCATGTTCAGCCGTTCGATGTTGATTGCGCTGACCGCGCCCGCGGCGTTCATGTTGATCGGCGACGGCACGCCGCCCACCAGCCAGTTCGGGTGCGGGTTCTTGCCGCCGAAGACCGTCTGGATCTTGACGATTTCCCTCTGGAAATCCAGCGCCTCGAGGTAGTGCGCCACCGCCATCAGGTTGGCTTCAGGCGGCAGCTTGTAGGCCGGGTGACCCCAGTAGCCGTTGCGGAAGGGCCCAAGCTGTCCCGACTCGACGAACTTCTTCAGGCGGTTCTGCAGGTCGCGGAAGTAGCCCGGTGAAGACATCGGCCAGGGCGAGATGGACTGCGCCAGCTCGGAAGTCGCTTTCGGATCCGCGGAGAGCGCGCTCACCACGTCCACCCAGTCGAGGGCGTGCAGGTGATAGAAGTGCACCAGGTGATCCTGCGAATACAGGGTCAGGTGCATGATGTTGCGGATCGTGTTCGCGTTCTCTGGAATCTGGATCTTCAGCGCGTTTTCGACCGCGCGGACCGACGCCAGCGCGTGCACGCCCGTGCAGACGCCGCAGATGCGCTGCACGAACGCCCATGCGTCGCGCGGATCGCGGCCGCGGAGGATGACCTCCAGGCCGCGCCACATCGTGCCCGTCGACACCGCGTTGCGGATGACGTTGTTCGCGTCGACGTTCACCTCGATGCGGAGGTGCCCCTCGATGCGCGTGATCGGATCGACTACGACGCGCTTGCCCGAGTTGTCGAGCTGAAAGCCGTTAGGTGTTGCGATGCTCATTTTTCAGTGCTCCACTCGGTCAAACGACGCGGTCGTCTGCGGCAACGGGGGCGTTCGGCTTCACCTTGGCCTGGCGCAGCGCCGTGAGGCCTGCGTGAGCCGCGATGCCGACACCCACGATCGCGGCCGCCGCGATTCCTACCCTGTCGGCATTCACTTCGGCGCCGAACCGCGGGAAGGTCTCGAGCCGCTCGTAGAACGGTCCGTTGTCCCAGAAATCCGGCTCTGAGCAGCCGAGGCAGCCGTGGCCGGAACCGATCGGGAACGACACACCCTCGTTCCAGCGGGTGGTGGAGCAGGCGTTGTACGTTGTCGGTCCGCGGCAGCCGACCTTGTACAGGCAGTAGCCAGCCCGGGCGCCGAAGTCGTCGAACTTCTCGGAAAACTGGCCGGCGTCGAAGTGACCACGGCGATAGCACTTGTCGTGCACGCGCTGGCCGTAGAACATCAGCGGACGGCCCTGCCGGTCGAGGGCGGGCAGTTCGCCGAAAGTCACGTAGTACGTGATGACGCCGGTCATGACTTCGGCGATCGGCGGGCAGCCCGGCACCTTGACGATCGGCTTGTCGGTGATGACCTTGTGGATCGGCACGGCGGTCGTCGGGTTCGGCTTCGCGGCCTGCACGCAACCCCACGAGGCGCACGAGCCCCAGGCGATCACGGCCGCGGCGTCCGCCGCCACTTCCTTCAGCTTTTCGACGAACGGGCGGCCGCCCGGGATGCAGAACGTGCCGTCGTTGCCGAGCGGCGGGTTGCCTTCGACCGCAAGGATGTACTGGCCCTTGTAGTCGCGCATGATGTCTTCGACGGCCTTCTCGGCCTGATGCCCGGCGGCGGCCATGATCGTGTCGTCATAGTCGAGCGAGATCATCGAGAGGATGACGTCCTTGGCCAGCGGATGTGCCGAGCGGATGAAGCTCTCGGTGCAACAGGTGCACTCGAGGCCGTGCAGCCAGATCACCGGCACGCGCGGCTTGGTTTCCATCGCGTGCGCGATCTTGCCGGCGAAGTGAGGTGCGAGCCCGAGCGAAGCCGCGCTCAGCGAGCAGAACTTCAGGAAGTTGCGCCGCGAAATACCTTGGCGGCGGATCAACTCGTAGAAAGTTTCTTGACGACCCATCTCGTGCTCCCATTTGGTAGTGGCATTTCGCCAGGGCGGCCGTTCAGGCTCTGGGCTTTCACCAAAGCGGTCGTCTGGCGCACCAGACGGGAGATCGCGAAGCCGCAGGGCCTGGGCGGTCCCCCTCCTGATTTGACACGCGGATGGTCCGACTCAGGCCGCCGAAGCCTCAATCGTAAATGTACTTAAAGAGTGCACTTGCTGCGCTGCAGCGTGAATGACGGGCGTTTGGCGGCGCACCCAACAAAGGCCAGTGCGCCGCCGACAGGCGGTCGCAAAAAGGCGCGCGTGCGGACCGGGCCTGACGACGAACGGACCTGCTTTTAGCGGGAATTTTCGAGCGGCATGCAGCCGTGGCAGACCGCGCGCGGCAGCTCCAGGGTGCTGCCCAGGCCGTCAGGCTCGCCACCGACGTCGATGCTGCGCAGGACCTCGAGCGTGGCGGTATCGAACTCGACGACACGGTCACCCAACGTGGCCGCCACGTAGGCGGTGCGGCCATTGCGCGAAACCAGCAGGCCCACCGGCAGCACGCTGCCCGGGGCCAGACGCAGGCTCGAACCGGGATCCATGAAGTCGACAGCATCGTCGCTCTTGCGCACGACAAGCAGCGTCTCGGCTGCGGCCGGCACGATGCGAAGACACGCGATGGCGAGCAGCAGGCAGCGTTGCAACGAGACCATCCCCCGGCGCTCCCGCTAGAACGAGTAGCCCAGCGACGTGGTGATGCCGTAGTCGCTCTGCTCGGTGTCCGCGAGCGGCGGCTGGCTGTCGTAGCTGCCGTAAACCTTCAACTCGAAGTAAAGGTCGTCGACGAACTCGTACTTCGCGCGCAGGTCGCCCTCCGCACGGTAGCGACCCGATTTCGTCAGGCTCGGCAGGAGCGAGAACGAGCCGCCGATGTCGGTTTCGGGGAAGTCGTAGCGGAAGACCCTGAACGACGTCGTCAGCACGCCCTCGACGCTGTCGAACGTCTCGCCTCCCGTGTAGTTTTCATGGGAGTACGCAAGGCCGAGCCCACCGTTCCACTCGGAATGGTTGTTCTGCACGAAGTAGCGGCCATAGCCGCCGCCCAGCATCGTGCGCAGGTTCAGGTCCAGCTCGGTGTTGCGCTCGAGCCCAGTGAATCCGAGGTAGAAGTCCCTGGCCCGGACGAACTGCCGGTAGTTCCCCTGCAGTTGATATCGCTCACTGGTGGCGCCCGCGCTGTCGTCGGTGAGGTTGACCGAGCCGTCGAGCGACCAGGCGCGCACGCGCGTGCGCGACGACAGGCCGCCGGCGAGATCGATGCTGGTCCGGTTGTTGGCCTTGGCAAGGTCGAAGCCCGCGCTGACATAGCCGTCGAGCCGATCGATGATGGCGCCTCCCTCGATCGGCTGGGCACGCACGATGACCGCCATCTCGACCGCTTCCAGTGGCTGGTCCGCGTTGCGCTTTACGCGCAGCGTCGAATCGCGCTTCTCTGCTGCGACCAGTTGCCCGTAGTAGCGGGTGCCGTCGGTGCGCTCAAGCAACAAGTACTGATCGGTCTGCAGGCTCGCGATCTTGTCCCACTCGATGTAGAGGGTGCCCATGTGCTCGGTGCTGAGCTTGAGCTGGTTGTATTCCAGCGACTTGATCTCGCCCGTGATCCTGTCGCCGTTGACCAGGACCACGATGTCCGTCTTCGGTGCGGCCACGACCGCACCCGCGCAAACACAGAGTGCCATCAGTAACAGTGTTCGAGCCAGCCGCGTGCCCGGCGAAACACTGCCCCGCCTCGCTTGCCCGCGCTGCGACGTAGAGATCATGGCCGACGCTCCCTGGATTCGATTGCGTTAATGTTACCGCGCGATTCGTTGCCGTGAGACAGTGCTTGATCCCGGCAATCTGCGCGAATCCGCTGGATGCAGCAGGGACTCACTCCAGCAAGGAAGGAA
>Ga0315287_10005406_pt1 | contig 12582 bp, 11 predicted proteins | sample YL17G11_0_MG_FD_205037 | JGI IMG/M metagenome (GOLD analysis project Ga0315287, IMG submission 205037) | Sediment microbial communities from Yellowstone Lake, YNP, Wyoming, USA - YL17G11_0 | ecosystem: Environmental > Aquatic > Freshwater > Lake > Sediment | place: USA: Wyoming | collected...
CTGTCCCGTCGGCACCATCCGCAGCCGGGTGGCCCGGGCCCGCGAGGCCCTGGTCACCGCCCTCGCCGAACCGTCCGAGGAGAGCGAGGCCACTCCCGACTGACCTCGTTCTGGGTACAGCCACGCGTGCTGGAGCACGCGTCGCTGGTCCCGGAACGATGGCGTCGTGCCGGGGAGCCGCCCGACACGGGACTTTTGGCCCTTGGTCGGAGCCTCGGGCTGCGATCCCCTGGACCCATGACCGCCAACGTGATCTCGACCGGTGTCGTCGCCTCGACCGACGACGACGTCTCCGCCCCTGTCATCGCCCGCACCGAGCACGAGGACGGCTCCCTCGTGGACGACGCGACCATCGGTCGGGCCGGGGTCTACGGCATGGTGGGCGGGACCTTGGTCATGACGTTGCTGATGTTCGTCTTCGGTCTCCTCGCCGGGCTGGACGCGACCACGTCCGTCGCCGTGGCGCCGGTACCCGGCGTGGTGGCCGGGCTGTTCTTCGGCATGACCGCCTACCTCGGTCGCTCCATCGCCCGAAACGAGCACTGAGATCCGGGCGCCGCTGAGGCGGCACGGCGACGGCCCGCATCGAGCCGGTAGCAGCCTCAGCGGAAGTCGCGGCTGGTTCGGGGGGTGGCGACGGGGAGGGGCTCGAGCTTGTCGGCCACCACGTTGGTGACGCCCTCGACCTGCTCCAGCTTCCCCCGTACGATCAGGGCCGGCGTCGAGCGGGCCACCTTGCGGTAACGGGCCCAGCAGCCCTTGGACACGACCACGTTGACCAGCCCGGTCTCGTCCTCCAGGTTGAGGAAGGTGATGCCCGAGGCCGTGGCCGGGCGCTGGCGATGGGTGACCACGCCGCCGACCTGCACCCGGACGCCGTCGGGCATCGCCTTCAGGGCCACAGCGGTGACCACACCCCGCCGGTCGAGCTCCTCACGGACGAAGCGAGTGGGGTGGCCCTCGGGGCTGATGCCGGTGGCCCACAGGTCGGCCAGGGACTCTTCCCGGGGCTCGAGGCCGGGCAGCGTCGGCGCCGTCACCCCGGTGACCACCCCGGCCAGGCGGTCGGCCCCCCCCTGGGCCACGGCCCCGGCCCCCCACAGGGCCGAGCGACGGTCCAGGCCGAAGCAGCCGAAGGCCCCGGCGGTGGCCAGGGCCTCGAGCTGGGCCAGCGTGGGCCCGGTGCGCCGGGCCAGGTCCTCGAGGTCGCCGTAGGGCCGCCCGGCGGCGATGGCCTGGGCCAGGTCCTCCCCGATCCCCCGCACCGCACCGATCCCCAGCCGCACCCCCGGCCCGCCGATCCCCCATTCGCTCGAGGTACCACCTTGCGGATTCCGCAAGGTAGTACCTCGGGAACAGCGCTCCAGGGTGGCGCCGGCCGCGCTGGCGTTGACATCGGGGGTACGGATCTCCACGCCGTGACGGCGGGCGTCCTGGACCAGGGTGTGGGGTGAGTAGAAGCCCATGGGCTGGGCGTTGAGGAGGGCGGCGCAGAAGGCCGCCGGGTGGTACCGCTTCAGCCAGGACGAGGCGTAGACCAGGTAGGCGAAGCTCACCGAGTGGCTCTCGGGGAAGCCGAAGTTGGCGAAGGCGGCCAGCTTCTCCCAGATCTTCTCCCCCACCTCCCCGGTGATCCCCCGCTCGGCCATGCCGGCGAAGAACCGCCCCCGCAACCGTTCCATGCGGGCCACGCTGCGCTTGGCGCCCATGGCCTGGCGCAGTTCGTCGGCCTCGGACGCGGTGAACCCGGCCACGTCGATGGCCATCTGCATGAGCTGCTCCTGGAAGAGCGGGATGCCCAGGGTCTTCTCCAACGACTTCTCGAGGAGGGGGTGCAGGTAGGTCACCGCCTCCTGGCCGTTGCGGCGGCGGATGTAGGGGTGCACCGAGCCGCCCTGGATGGGCCCGGGGCGGATGAGGGCGACCTCGACCACCAGGTCGTAGAAGGTCCGGGGCTTCAGGCGGGGCAGGGTGGCCATCTGGGCCCGGCTCTCGACCTGGAAGACCCCCACCGTGTCGGCCGCGCACAACATGGCGTAGACCTCGGGGTCCTCGTGCGGAAGGGTGGCCAGGTCCAGCTCCACCCCCTCGTGCTCGGCCACGAGCTCGAGGCAGTAGCGCAGGGCCGACAACATCCCCAGGCCCAGCAGGTCGAACTTGACCAGACCCACCGCGGCGCAGTCGTCCTTGTCCCACTGCAGGACGCTGCGGTTCTCCATGCGCCCCCACTCGACCGGGCAGACCTCGGCCACCGGCCGGTCGCACATGACCATCCCCCCGGAGTGGATGCCCAGGTGGCGGGGGAAGCCCTCGACCTCGGCGGCCAGGGCCAGGACCTCGGCGGGGATGTCGTGGTCGACGTGGCCGTCGGGGCCCCGCTGGCGCTCGCTGTCGGCCACGTGGCTCCAGCGGTCGATCTGCTTGGCCCAGGCGTCCTGCTGGCCGGGGGCGTGGCCCAGGGCCTTGGCCATGTCCCGCACCGCCGAGCGGGCCCGGTAGGTGATGACGTTGGCCACCTGCGCCGCGTACGCCCGGCCGTGACGCTCGTAGACGTACTGGATGGCCTCCTCCCGCCGGTCGCTCTCGATGTCGATGTCGATGTCGGGTGGGCCGTCGCGTTCCGGGGACAGGAAGCGCTCGAAGAGCAGGCCCAGTTTCACCGCGTCGGCGTTGGTGACCCCGAGGGCGTAACAGACCGCGGAGTTGGCCGCCGAGCCCCGGCCCTGGCAGTAGATGCCCGTCGCCCGACAGAAGCGCACGATGTCCCAGACCACCAGGAAGTACCCCGGGAACCCGAGCTGTTCGATCATCGCCAACTCGTGGTCGATCTGCCCATACGCCGTTCTGGCCCCTGATTCGGTCCCTCTGGGAGCCGAATCAGGGGCCAGAAGAGTCGGGCGGGGGCCGTAGCGGACCTCGGCGCCCTGCTCGGTGAGCTCGCGGAGGTAGGACATCTCGTCGTGGCCCGGGGGGCAGGGGAACGGGGGCAGGTTGGGGGCCACCAGCTGCAGGTCGAAGGCGCACTCGCGGCCCAGGGCGGCGGACCCGGCCACCGCCCCCGGGTAGCGGGCGAAGCGGCGGGCCTGCTCGTCACCCGAACGCAGGTGGGCCCCGGCCGCGGCGGGCAGCCAGCCGTCGATCTCGTCCAGGGAGCGCCGGGCCCGGACGGCGGCCAGGGCGGTGGCCAGCCGGCGGCGGGAGGGGGTGGCGTAGTGGACGTTGTTGGTGGCCACCACGTCGACCCCGGCCCGGACGGCGACCTCGGCCAGGCCGTCGTTGCGGGCGCTGTCCAGGGGATCGCCGTGGTCCCACAGCTCGACGGCCACGTTCTCCCGCCCGAAGGCGTCGACCAGCCGGGCCAGCTCCCGCTGGGCCACGGCCGGGCCCGCCTCGACCAGCGCCCGGGGCACCGCCCCCTTGCGACAACCGGTCAGCACCAGCCAGTGGTCCCGGGCCCGGTCGTCACCGGCCAGTGCGGCCAGCGAGGTCCGCGGCGCCCCCTTCTCCCCCGCCATCTGGGCCGCGCTGATGGCCGTCCCCAGCCGGGCGTAGCCCACCGGGTCCCGGGCCAGCACCACCAGGTGGTCCCCCTCGGGGTCGGCACTGCCATTGCGTTCGGGCCCGCAGCCGGCCATCTGGGGACCCTCGGGGAGCAAGGTCAGCTCGGTGCCGAAGACGGTGGGCAGCCCGTAGGCCCGGGCCGCCTCGGCGAAGCGGACCACGCCGTAGAACCCGTCGTGGTCGGTGAGGGCCAGCGCCTCCAGGCCGAGGCGGACGGCCTCCTCGGCCAGCTCCTCGGCGGGGGAGGCCCCGTCCAGGAAGCTGAAGTTGGAGTGGCAGTGCAGCTCGGCGTAGGGCGTGGCCCCCCACCGGCGCTCGATGGGCCGGGCCTCGTAGCTCTCCCGCTTGCGGGACCAGGCCGGACTGTCCCCGCCGTCGGCCCCCGGCCAGTGGGACTGGTCCAGGGGCGTGGCCCACTGGTCCGAGAGCCGTCCTTCGAGCTCCGACCACGTGACCGGAGGGTTCCTCCACCCCATGGCCCCGACCCTACCGAACACCTGTTCGCTCCGCCACTCGGACCGCAGCAGCTTCCGTCGGCCATGATCTCGAGGTGCTCGACGACGCGACGCTGGCCCGACTGGCTCATCTGAACTACCTGGACTTCGGCCGGCAGAGCACGCTCTGGTCCGACCGCGGCCAGCTGGCCGAGGGGGACGGGGTGCTCCTGCACGCCAGTGGCACCGACTTCCCCTTCGTCTTCAACGCCGCCTACCGCACCGACCCGGCGGCCTCACCCGCGGACGTGCTGGCCCGGGCCGATGCCTTCTTCGACCAGTGGTCCCGGGGCTACACCCTGGTGACCGGCCCGGGCGACGACGACCTGACGGCCCACGCCGAGGCCCAGGGGCTGTGGGCCTTCGGGGATGCCCCCGAGATGGTCTGCCGCGAGCGGTTGGCCGACGTCCACCCGCCGGTGGGCATCGAGCTGCGCCGGGCCACCGACGAGGCCGGGATCGCCGACTTCGTGACCGTCGGGTCAGCCGCCTACCCGTCCCTGGGCATGCCCGACACGGCCATGGGCGAGGCCATCGACCGCTACGACCGGATCCTCGAGCCCCACGTCGCCGTGGTCGTGGCCTACGACGGGAACGCGCCCGTCGCCGCCGCCCAGGCGATGCTCAGCCACGGCGTCGCCGGCGTCTTCTGGGTCGGCACCAAGGAGGAGGCCCGCGGTCGCGGCCTGGGTGAAGCAGTGTGCCGGTGGGTCACCAACTGGGCCTTCGACCAGGGCGCGGCGGCCCAGAGCCTGGAGGCCTCGACGATGGGCGAGCCCGTCTACACCCGCATGGGCTACGAGACGATCCACCGCTACCGGAGCTGGTTCCGGTCGGGCGACCGCTGAACGAGCGACCCCGGTCGGGCACCCGCCCCGGGTCAGCTGTAGAAGCCCGGCGGCACGCAGATGATCGGCGACGTGCAGTAGGGCACGTGGATGTCGAGGCCGCTGAAGAAGGTCGTCGCCTCGGTCACGACGACGACCCTCGCGAACCGGAGGCGGGTGTCGTTGTCGTACCAACGGGCCCAGTGGTGGTCGACCCCGGCGGAGATGCGGTACCGGCCGAGGTGCGGCACCCGGAAGGACCAGAGGCCGGTGGCGGGGTCGTTGCCGATGCCGTCGACGGGCCGCCAGCCCGCGCTGGTCAGGCGCCAGATCTCGACGCTGGCGAAGCGGGCCCGGCCGGCGGTGTTGGTGACCCGGCCCGACAGCACCTTGCCCTTGGGCGTCAGGGCGGCATTGGCCACGATCGGGTCCGACGGGGCGGCGGGAACCGACACCACGGTCGCGGCCGCCAGGTTCGGCTGGTCGTCCCACCACTCCGGTCGGTAGCTGTCGGCGACGAACTTGATCTTCATGTCCCCGGGCGGGAAGCACCCGTACCAGCGGCCGTTCTCGTCGGAACCGCCACCGTCGATGTCGGTTCCGTCGGGCTCGTAGAACTCCACGCTGGCGACCTCGTCGAGCGGCAGCCCGGTGGCGGCGTCGGTCAACCGACCGCGGACCAGGACCGTGCCGGGACTCGCGTCGCACGGCGTCGCCCCACCCGCGGCGCCGGTACCGATGGCGAGCAGCGGGGCCACGAGGGCCACGACCAGGAGCAGGGACCGCAGACGACGCACGAAATCGACGCTATCCCTGGCCCTCGGCGGCCTCCTCGGGACCTTCGTCCCTCCCTGTGTCCACCAGTGCCGCCAGGTACACGGCCCGGGTGGCCAGGGATTCGCGCATCTCCGAGAGCATCCCCTCGAAGAACTCCTCGCGGTAGGTCTGGTCGGTCAGTGCCGAGAAGGTGAACTGCAGGGCCGAGAAGGCGGCCACCAGCCCGGCGACCCGGATCAGGTTCCAGGTGAGGACCACCGGATGGCCGAAGACGGTCACCTCGCCGATGACGTCCAGCTCGCCCCCGACCCAGGAGGTCATCGTCGTCTCCCGCACGGCCACGAGGCCGAAGCCGATGTAGAAGAGGCCGATCACGGTGGCCACCAGGATGATCTGGACCCCCTGGCTGAACACGAGGACCAGGGCGATGTTGATCCGGGCCCGGCGGCCCAGGGGCGTGGGGTCCGGTGGTTCCAACAGCTCGTCGACCGGGACGACCGACACCGGCGACGTCCCGGCGCCGTCGTGGGCCTCGGCCCAGGTCCGGAACCGGGACACCTGGTCGACCTCGCGGCGCTGGCGGAGGACGAGGAAGATGATGCCGGCACCGAAGAGCATGCCGAGGACCATGAGCAGGAACGGGGCCTCCAACTCGGCCGCCACCTGCCAGATCTCGGTGTTCAGGAACAGGAAGGTGGCGAAGAGCAGGAGGAGCGGCAGCGACCGGACCATCAGGTCGGCCACGTTGGCCAACTGGCGGAACATCTGGCCGATGGCCCAGCGGGTCATGGGCACCAGGCCGTAGCTGGTGACGGCGTAGGCCACCCCGAGGACGACCAGGTTGAGCAGGACCGCGCCCAGCGAGTCGGTCAGGTGGTCCTTGCTGAACAGCGCCGGGAGCAGCGCCGGCGCCAGGACGAACACGGTCAGCTCCGGGATGCCGACCCGGTCCGGGCGCTGCAGTGGGCGTCGGCCCCGGAGCCGGTTCACGATGACGATGGCGAGGATGAAGATGGCCAGGCCGCCGAGGAGGGGCAACACCTCGTCCAGTCCCTCCCGGTCCTCGTCGAGGCTGAAGCCCAGCTCGGCCAGGAAGACCACGGTCAGGAAGGGGGCGGCCCGGGTCCAGACGTCGGTGGTGGCCCGGTACTGGTCGATGAAGTGGGGCAGGCCCCGTTGGACGAACCAGCGCTCGGTCCGGCCGCAGAGGTCGGTCCGCGTCCGGTCATCCACGGCGGAGAGTCTGGCCCGTAGGTTGGGGGCCCATGGGAGATGTCCTGGTCACCGGCGGGACGGGCGCGCTCGGCACCCGGGTCGTCGAGCGTCTGGTGGCCGGAGGCCACACCGTGCGGATCACCTCGCGGCACGCGGCGGCGGCCGCCCCCGACGGCGTGACCGTGCACCAGGCCGACCTGCGCTCGGGCCAGGGTCTGGCCGACGCGGTGGCGGGGGTCGACACGGTGGTGCACACCGCCACCGCGCTGAAGGACAAGAAGAAGGTCGAGGTCGGTGGGGCCCGGCACCTGGTCGGCGCCATCGGCGACGCCCGCCCCCACCTGCTGTACGTGTCCATCGTCGGCGTCGACCGCCATCCGTTCAGCTACTACCGGGCCAAGTGGGCGGCCGAGCAGGTCTTCGAGGCCGGGGACGTGCCGCTGACCATCCAACGGGCCACCCAGTTCCACAACCTGCTCTACGAGCTGTTGAGCCGGCCGATCTGCGGACTGCCTTTCGGCGCCACCTTCCAGCCCATCGACGTGAGCGAGGTGGCGGGCCGCCTGGTCGAGCTGGTCGACGCCGGACCGGCGGGGCGGGCCGAGGACATCGGCGGTCCCGAGGTGCTGGACATCGAGGACCTCACCGGCCAGTACGCCGAGGTGCTGGGGACCAAGCCCCGCTGCTTCACGCTCCCCGCCGCGGGCAAGACCCTGCAGGCCTTCGGCAAGGGCATCCAGACCTGCCCGGACCACCGCTACGGCACCATCACCTGGCACGACTTCCTGGAGGGGATCGCGACGGTCGCAGAGGCCTGACCCGATCGAGATTGCGTTGCTTGTCGTCGTAGGACGACCGGAACCAACGCTGAACTAACGCAATTTCGTCAGTCGTAGGTGGCCTCCAGCCACCACTGGCCGTCCTCGACGGACAGCAGCAGGGCGGTGCCCTCGTCGGTCAGGACCTGGAAACGGGCCCGACGCCGGTGGTTGACGGTGTCCCACCAACGCTCGTCGACCGGCCAGGGCCCGGCCCAGCCCACCACCGCCTGACCGGCCCCGGTACCGACCCGCACCCGGGTCGGGGCCGCGGTGGCCAGGCCCCGGCCGCTGACCCCCACCGGCCGGTCGTGACGGTCCACCACCTCGGCCCGCACCGGGGCGGGCAGGACCCGGGCCGGGAGGGGGGCGGGTAGGCGACCGGGCCAGGGGGCGACGGCGGCGTCGGTGACCAGCGAGCGCTCGGTGAGGTCCACAGCGTCAGCCGGGACCAGGGCGATGGCCTCGGCCGGGCTGCGGCCACCACGCCGCTCGGGGACGGTGGCCGCCCCGGGGCCCAGGAGGCCGTCCACCCGGGCCAGGGCCCGGGCTGCCCGTTCGGCCGCCGCCGTCTCGCCGCCCCAGAAGCCGAGCTGACGGCCCCGGGCCGCCCCCACCTCGGTGGGCTCCAGGCGGAGCAGGGCGATCCCGCTGGTCGGGCGGCCGGCGGCGCTGCTGTCCAGCCAGCCCTCGAGCTGCCAGCGGACCCGCTCGGCCATGGCCGGGGCGGTGAGCGCCCCCTCGTGGCGCCAGCAGCGCTCGTGGCGCTCGCCGTGCTCGGTCTCGGCCGTCACCAGGACCTGGGCACAGGACAGCCCTCGGCCGGCCAGGCGCTCGTGGAGGTCATCGGCCAGGCGCTTGGCCGCGAAGGCGGCGGCGTCGACCCGCTCGGCCGGTGGGTCCAGCTCGACGGTGGCGACCAGGTCGGGCGGCGGCGGGCGGGTGTCGGGAAGGCGGGCGTCGTCGCCCGAGGCCAGGCGGTGGGCCCGCTCCCCCGGCCAGCCGAAGCGGGCCACCAGGTCGGACCGGGGCAGGGCGGCGAGGTCGGCCAGGGTGGCGATGCCCAAGCGGGCGAGCACGTCGGTCAGGGCTGAGCCGTCCACTGAGCTGTCCTCCAGCACCTCCAGGGGGAACGGGGCGAGGAAGACCGGGGTCGCCCCTGGCGGGACGACGACGCCACGACGGGCGGCGAGCAGGGCGGCGAAGGGGCCGTCGGCCACCCCCACCCGGCTCGGCCCGGCGAGGGCGTCGGCGACCAGGTCGGCCACCCGCCGGGCCAGGGCCTCGTCGCCGCCGAAGTAGCGGGAGGGGCCCCGGGTGGGGAACGAGCAGATGCCGGGGCGGGTCAGTTCCACCCGGGGGGTGACGGCCTCCACCGCTCCGGCCACGGCCTCGAAGGCCCGGGCGTCCCGGGCGGGGTCGTGGTCGACCAGCTCGACCCCGGGGCAGCGGGACTGGGCCTCCCGCCGGCGCAGGCCCACCCGGACCCCCTCGGCCCGGGCCGAGGGCGTGGTGGCCACCACCCGGTTGGCGTGCAGGACCACCGCGGGCACCGCCAGGTCCACTCCCGCTGCCACCAACGCCCAGTCCGGGCACCACACCACCATCGTCCGCACCCCCGCCCGACCCGTTCTGGCGCCCGATTGCGGCGTCATACCACCTCAATCAGGCGCCAGAACGAGCCGGTCCGGGTCACGAGGCGACCCGAACGAGCGGCTCCGGCCTGTCCCCGGGGCCCAAGGCGGCGGAGGCGCCAGCCGGAGCCGCGGCACCGATGCCGGCGATCGGCGAAGCCGGCCCGCCGGAGGCGGGCAGATGTGGCAGCCAGAGGTCGGTGGTACGGGGGCGGGAGGCCTCCCGGCGGCCGGTGACCTCGAGGTGGACCCGGCGGCGCTGCAGGTGACCATGGCCCCGGCCCAGGCCCTCCCAGTCCGGGGTGGTGAGGGCCAGGCGCAGGTCGGCCCCCTCGGGCCAGGCCGAGACGGCCCCACCGCCGGCCAGGACCACGACGGTCCCCCGCTCCCGGGCCCGGGCGGTGAGGCGGCGGGCGTCGGCGGGACGAACCTTGCGGTCGGGGGCGGCCACGACCAGGTCGAAGCCGTCGAGCAGGGCACCGAGCACCTTGGCCCAGGCGCCCCCGGGCGGGGCGACCACGGCCAGGCGCTCCAACACCACCCCGGCGTCGGCCGCAGCCAGCAGCCCGGCCGCGGGCAGGCCCACCAGCACGGCCCACGAGCCCGCCTCGGTCGGGGGGGCCAGCAGAGACCACAGCAACGACGTCGACCCCGGCCCCTCCAGGCCCACCACCGACCCCCGGCGCACCCCCCCACCAGGCAGGACCGCCTCCAGAGCCGGGGCCGCGGGCAGGCGGTGCTCCTCGCTGAGGGACACGGGTCGTACCTTGTCCCGTGTCGCCCCAAGAGCGGCTCTCCCGGCGACGCCGGATTCGACGAGCCCTCCTCGAACTGCTGCGCTCCGTTCCGCAGCGTTGATCATGGTCATGGCGCCCCAGCCGTTGGCAGGTGCTCAGTATCGAACATCTGTTCGTCAAGGGCAAATGGCAGGGAACATCGATCACCGGCAGACGTTCAGTCGGGCATGGACCTCGAACTCGACCGCCTCGCCCAGCGCCGCCAGGAGCTACGTGACCACTACCTGCAGACCCGGGACGAACGCCCGGCGTCCAGCGCCCGGGGCGTGCACCACGTCGCCCTGCTCTCCTCCGACGTGGAGACGACCATCCGCTTCTACCAGGACCTGCTGGAGTTCCCCCTGACCGAGCTGTTCGAGAACCGGGACTACGAAGGCTCCACCCACTTCTTCTTCGACATCGGCCACGGCAACGCCATCGCCTTCTTCGACTTCCCCGGCCTCGACCTGGGCGACTACGCCGAGGTCCTCGGTGGCCTGCACCACCTCGCCATCTCCATGCCCCCCGACCGTTGGGCCCACGTGAAGGCCAAACTGGACGACGCCGGCGTCGAGTACCAGCACATCAGCGGCACCTCGCTGTACTTCCGGGACCCCGACGGCGCCCGGCTGGAGCTGATCAGTGACCCCCTGGGCGAGATGTACGGCTCGACCGTCGGATGAGGAGCCCGTCGTGATCGACGTCCGCCGTGCCGGCGACCGCTTCCACACCGCCATCGACTGGCTGGACTCGTGGCACAGCTTCAGCTTCAGCCGCCACTACGACCCGACCAACGTGGGCCACGGCCTGCTCCTGGTCAGCAACGACGACCGGGTCGCCCCTGGCCAGGGCTTCGGCACCCACGCCCACCAGGACATGGAGATCGTGACCTGGGTGCTGGAGGGCTCGTTGGCCCACCAGGACTCGGCCGGGAACTCGGGCGTCATCACCCCTGGTGTCGCCCAGCGCATGTCGGCCGGCACCGGTATCCGCCACTCGGAGATGAACGCCAGCACCGACGAGCCCGTTCACTTCCTGCAGATGTGGGTGCGACCCGACACCGCCGGCATCGAACCCGGTTACGAGCAGGTCGACATCGGCGAACGCCTGGACTCCCGTGAGCTGGTGCCCGTCGCGTCCGGGCAGGGCCACGAGGGTGCGGTCCACCTCCGCCAGGAGGGCGCGGTGCTCTGGGCCGCCCGCCTGGACGAGGGCTGGAGCGTCACCGTCCCCGCCGCCGGGCACGTCCACGTCTTCATGGCCCGGGGCTCAGCCCGCACGACCGTCGACCTGGCCGAGGGCGACGCCCTCCGCCTCACCGACGAGCCCGAGCAGGAACTGACGGCGACCGCCGACGACACCGAGGTCCTCATCTGGGAAACGACATGACTCCCAAGAGGGGTAGACCAGGGTCGTGCTGCTGGCCGAAGAGTTCGTCCTCCTCTCGTTGAACGACGACGGGACGCTCGCCCGGGGGAGCACCAACCAGCCGGCCGCCGCCGTGGGGGTGACCGGGGCGCTCATCAGCGAGTTGGCCGAGGACGGCCACGTCGACCTGAGCGACGGTCGCATCCACCTCACCGGGACCGCGCCCAGCGATCCCCTGCTCGTGCAGACCCTGGAGAATCTGGCCCCTCTCGAGGGCAAGAAGCTGAAGAGTCGCCTGTCCTCGGTCAAGCACTCGGGCTGGAGCGAGGTAGTCGACTCGATGGTCGACGCCGGGGTCATCGGTCGGGAGAAGGAGCCCCTGCGGACGACCCGGCACCCCGTCACCGACCCCGCGGCCCACGCCGCCCTGCTGGCCGAGGTCCGGAACGCGGCGACCGGCACGGGCCCACTGGATGGGCGGGCGGCCGTCCTCCTGGCCCTCGCCGGCCCGTGTCAGATGCTCGAGGTCGTGGCCCCCGAGAGGGCCGACCGGGCTCAGGCCAAGCAACGCATCCAACAGGCTTTCGAACGGGTCCCGGCCGCCGCTGCAGTGAAGGCCGCCATCGAAGCAGCGGCCAGCGTCGCGGTCATCAACTGACCGCGTTCGGCCTTCGGATCCGGCCGGCCCTTGACCGGTAGATCGGAGGCCGGTGCGGTCAGTCCCGCTGGGCCAGGAGGGTTTCGACGGGACCGAGGTCGAAGGGGTGGCCGGTCATCACGATGACGTGGGTGGCGCCGGCTTCGAGGTAGGCGTCGGCGTCGTCGACCTCGCTGCCCTGGATGGCGACGGTGCGCTCGACCTCGGCGGGGTCCCGGCCCAGCTTCTCGCACCACTCGTCGAGCACACCGTTCTTGTGGGCGAAGTTGGACGGCGGGCCGAAGGTGTTCCAGGCATCGGCGTACTCGGCGACCAGGCGCAGGGTGACCTTCTCGCCGCCGCCGCCGATGAGGATCGGCAGGCCACCCATCGGGCCGGGGTTGAGCTCGGCCAGGCGGGCCTTGACGCGCTGCAGTGACGACTCGAGTTCCCGCAGCCGGCTTCCCGGGGTACC
>Ga0315287_10005408_pt1 | contig 12581 bp, 13 predicted proteins | sample YL17G11_0_MG_FD_205037 | JGI IMG/M metagenome (GOLD analysis project Ga0315287, IMG submission 205037) | Sediment microbial communities from Yellowstone Lake, YNP, Wyoming, USA - YL17G11_0 | ecosystem: Environmental > Aquatic > Freshwater > Lake > Sediment | place: USA: Wyoming | collected...
TGTTCAACGTCAACACAGCATAAGCTCATCCTGGCCTCCGCGATTCAAACCATCAAAAGTGAATCAGCAAATCCCATCAATCACAAGCCCAAAAAGATGTGTGCATCGGATAGCCAAAATTGGTGGGGATTGCCAAACCAAATGGAGTGAAATATGCCCAAGAAAATACTGACATTGGTTCTCATCGCCTCAGGTATGGCAGCATTTGCCAGTATGGCAATCGCAGCCGAGCCCCATCTACCTCGCGTGCAAAAGGGCTTTGACCGACTGGATACCAACAAGGATGGCAAGATTAGCCTGGCTGAGTTCGCCCGTCTCGCCGAAAAGCAATTCCTGGTCGTTGACGCCAACAGGGACGACTCCGTGAGTGCGGCCGAAATTGACGATGCCCTCACGGTGGCCATGGAGCGCCGTCGCAATCGAATTTTGGCCAACATGGATACCGACAAAAGCGGCAATGTCAGCCCGTATTGAACGCGACAAATATGTGGAGGCGATGGTCAAGAGTGCCGATGCCAATGGCGACGCAGGCGTGAGCTTTTCCGAAGCACGTATTTTCAAAATGGCAAAATGGCTTGAAACACTGGGCGAGGTCGAAGGCGAGCTGAATCAGTCATAGGTACAGAAGATTCCAGGGGCCAGCCCGACAATGTTGCAATCGACCAGCGATGCCGAACTGCTTGAGGCTTCTGCTCGTCGGGATTCCGCTTCCTTTGCTGAGCTGGTGTTGCGTTACTACACGCCAGTTTACCGTATGGTTTGGCGCGTGATGAACGGCCATGCGGAAAGCGAGGATGTGGCCCAGGAGGCCTTTGTCAAGTTATGGCAGAATCCGTCCCAGATTCGTGAAGCCAGGGCCCTGAAAGGCTGGCTCATGCGGGTAGCCTCCAACCTGGCAGTGGACCGCCTGCGCAAGAAGCCATCTACCGATAACGAGGTCATCGACGAAATCGCCGACCCCACGCAAAGAGCTGATGCAGAGCTTGCGGAAAAAGCAGCATCTGATCGTGTGGACCAGGCCATTGCCAAGCTGCCCGAGCGGCAGAAGCTCGTCGTTTACTTTGAAGGAATGAGCAATATTTCCGCAGCTGCCGTCATGGACATCTCGGTTGATGCGATCGAATCCCTGTTGACGCGTGGGCGACGCGCGTTGCGGGAAAGTCTCACCGATGATTGGCGGGGCCTTCTGGAAGAGTTGGCACAAAGGTGAAGCATGGAAGATTTTGATATGACGAAAATGGAAGCAACCCTCGACAGACTGCTGCAGCGAGCCACTGAGCCCACCGTTCCACAAGGCGCCGAGGAGCGGCTGATGGCGGTGATCCGGACAACAGAACAAAGGCCCGATATAGTCGTCTTCAAGTCACAGATCCCGGTGAATCGCTGGACCCTCGGCTTGCCGCTGGCCGCGTCCCTGCTGCTTGACATATATCTCGGCAGTACTGGCACTCTCGACAACTACCTGCCTGAAAGCTTGACCGGGGCTGCCGTCGTAGGCGCAACTGACTCTGATCTATCCACGGGTCTTGATGAACTTGAAAGCTATTCCGATGGTGAACTGACATGAGCAACGAAACTGTGACACCAGCGCCTGGAAAGTGGTGGCAGGCATTACTCATCGCTTCGCTTGCCCTCAACTTGCTGATCGGCGGCGCCGTGGCCAGGCGTTTTGTGATGCATGGTCCCCCCGAGCGGCTGGTCAGCGCAAGCTATGCTCAACTTATTCCCAAACGCTTCCTCACCAAAATCCCGCGCGACCGGCGCAGAGTCATGCTTGATATCCTTAACAAGTACCGGGATGATTTCCGTAGCGACCGTGAGGCATCCGAGCAGGTTGCATCCAAGCTCGCCGACGCGATCACGATCGAACCTTACGATGTCGAAGAAGTGAAGCAGGTGGTGAACGAGTTTGCCGGTCAGAACGGCAAACTAGCAGCACGCGGCGGCGATGCCGCGATGGAAATCCTTGCGCTGCTGACCGCCGAAGAGAGGCAAGTGCTGGCAGCGGCAATTCGTGAAGGGGCTGACAGGAGGAAGTAAGGCCTATCTGTCGACGCACCGCACACCCAACATTCTTGCCTCTCGGCTCGAGTGAGAAGGCAAGTAATCTTGTCACGTCCTCAAGTAGGTTCCCGATGAACTAGGGCGTGTTCTTCAATTCCACCGTCACGGTCGTGCCAACTCCGACCACACTTGCGATGGCGAGGCTGCCGTTATGGAGGTCGACCAGGGACTTTGAAATAGCGAGCCCCAGGCCTGAACCACCCTTGCTCTTGGTGAACTGGTTTTCAACCTGTTCGAAGGGCCGTCCCAGTTTTTCGATGTCGTTGCCGGGAATGCCGATGCCGGTGTCGATGATCTGGAGCCTGACGCCTTCTGCCACTTTGACCATCGAAACCCGCACTTGGCCACCCTCGGGCGTGAACTTCACAGCGTTTGAAAGCAGGTTAATGAACACCTGTTTGAGGGCGCGCTTGTCGCCGACGATGTTGCAGAATTTAGGCATGTCGAGCACGATTTCGACATGGCCTTCATGAGCCCGGGGTCCCACGAAGCGCATGATGTCCTCAATGATTGAGGGGACTGAAAGTGACGTGAGCTCTAGTTCCATACGGCCGGCTTCGATTTTCGACATGTCGAGAATGTCATTGATGACGTCCAGCAGGAATTGCCCGCTCTTGTGAATGTCGTGGCAGTACCCGACATATTTCTGCGAACCCAGGGGGCCAAACATCTGTTCCTGCATCACTTCCGAAAAACCGATGATTGCGTTGAGCGGTGTTCTCAGTTCATGACTCATGTTGGCGAGGAATTCGGACTTGGAGCGGTTGGCAGTTTCGGCGCGGGTTTTCTCCCGTGCATACTTATCGGCAAGGTCCGCAAGCCTTTGCGACTGCTGGTCAGCCAGCAGGCGTTCCTTCTGCAGGTCGCGCACTGTCATCATCAGGGTGCGTTCAGACAGCAGCAGGCGCTCCTCATGCTTCTTGAGGGCGGTAATGTCGGTTCCTACCGACACAAAGCCGCCGTCGCGAGTGCGCCGTTCGTTGATCTGCAGCCAACGGCCATCTCCCAGTTGTACTTCCAGAGACTTACCCTCGTTGCTGTCACCGGCGATGGTAGGAACATACTGGCGGACAATGGGTTCCTTGGCCGACTGTGTCACGGTGGCGTAGGGGGTACCGGGAATGCAGGCATGGGCGGGGAGGGAATGAAACTGCTGGTACTTTGAATTGCACAGCACCAGCCGGTTTTCCGTATCCCATAGCACGAAGGCTTCCGAAATGTTTTCGATGGCGTCCTTCAGGCGAAGCTCGGCATCCTGGTTGAGTTTGTCGCTTTTTTTCTGGGCCGAGATGTCAAACACGATGCCGATAAGGTGGGGTGACTCGGGCCTTTCGCCGGGGGCAAGGGCAGCACGGGCCCTGAGCCATACCCAGTGGCCATCCTCATGGCGCATGCGGAACTCGCGGTTGAACACGGTCCGTTCACCCCGCAGTAGTTCCTCAATCATCATTTCAATATTGGCATTTTCTGGATGCAGTCGATCCGACACTTCGCCGAAGCTCAAGAGTTCTCCCTTGGGCTGCAGGCCAAGGATCTCAAACATGGACTTAGACCAAAAGATCGTTCCTTCGGCCAGGTTCCAGTCCCACATGCCGCAATTGCTGCGATCGAGTGCCTTGTCGAGGCGTTCGGTGGCAATGGCCAGCGTGGTGTCAGCTTCGGACGCCTTGGCCGCCTGCCAGTGGAAGGCGCCGGCCAGCATGGTGAGCACCAGAAGGGTGACGATGAAGAGAACCGACAGTCTGGTCACACCCGTCCACCAGGAGGCTAGCAGGTTGGAGCGCTTCTGGATGACGACGAGGCTGCCCGGAAAATTGCCCAGCGCATGGGCGGTGACATAGGCCTGCTCGCCATTCAGGAGATCAATCTGGTGCATGGCCCTGGCATTGGAGTCCATTTGCGTGACGAAGCTCGGTCCCAGCATGTCGGTAATTTTCTTACCCGCAAGATGGCTCGAGACGGGAACGTTTGCCAATATCACGCCAAAATTGTCGACCAGGGCAAACAGCCGGTCTTCGGCAAGCGCATCTTCCGGCAGGGACTGCTGCAAGAGCTCGGCATTCAAGGGACGCACCGTTTGCCCGGAGGTCACATCACTACCCAGTGCAGCAACAATATTCTGCGTGGCTATCTGCGCATGCAGGATCGACAGCCTGTTTTGCTCAGCGAGATGGCTATTGCGGCTGAGCATCAATTGCGAGAGCAGGGAAACAGTGAGGGCGAGGAGAAAGAGGGCGGTGAGAACTGTTATGGTACGGCGCAGGGATTTCTCGGATATCAGGATGCGCCATTTTTCAGGCAGGGGCGACGGAAGGCGCAGTGCCCGTTCCTTAAAAAATAGTTCGCCTATCTGCGCCTTGCCCAAGATCGAGTGCCTTTGCCTGTCGCCGTGCCCACGGCGGTGACCGCCTGGCGGGTGCCAAATCGAATCAACTAACTCCTATAGATTCGCAAACGAAACAACTTGTCCAGCGATGAATTTTGAGGGCACTAGCCGTGCAGTGTGCGCGAGATGATTTCAAAGGTGTCGCGCGACAAAAGAGGTGCTGCTAAAAGGGCTTCCAGCCGAGTGGCAGCAGCATTTCGCCGCACTTGGTTCATCATGCGCCAGCTGCGGAAACCGGTGGCCATGCGGGCAGCAACCTGCGGGTTCATAGCATCGAGCTTGAGAATTATTTCGGATACGATACGATATCCCTCGCCATCGGCGGCATGGAAACCGGAGAGGTTCATGGCGGTGAAGCCGCCGATCAGGGCGTAGACGCGGTTCGGCGTGCTGAGCCGGAAGTCGGGGTGGCTCATCAGCCTTTCAATCTTCGCCGCAGGGCCCACCTGGGAGTTCAACGCAAACCACTTGTCGACCAGCAGGTGATCCTCCCTATGGCGGGCATAGAACGCATCCAACTCCTGTGTGGTTTCGGGAGCATCAATGACCAGCATCGCTGTGAGGGCGCCGAACTCGGAAGTCATGTTCGAAGCTGTCGCGAGATCCTTCTGGATGAGGGCAATTGAAGAGATTGGGTCACCCATGGCGAGAAGACCAAGTGCGGCATAACGCAGTGACCGCCTGCCTGTGCCGGCAGGGTCAGGGGTATAAACTCCACGCTCCTCGGTGGCCTTCCAGATGGCAAGAAGTGTGTCCTTGAGTTTTTTCCCCAGTTCTCTGCGGACGTAATTGCGGGCGCTAAACACAAGGTCGGTGTCAACTTCAGCAACAAGTGCTGCCGCAATATCCGCTTCCGTGGGTAGGCCGAGCATCATGGCCTTGAAGGCCGCATCGAGTTTGCTGTCGGACAGCGTGTTGGCAAGGGCCGCTGCATAGGGATCAACAGATGGAGGCGACAGGTGATCAAGCAGCGCATCGTGGCTGGCAATGATCAGGTCGCGTCCAATGGATTGTCCGGCTTCCCAGCGGTTGAAGGTGTCACTATCATGAGCCATGAGAAACTGCTGCTCGTCAGACGTCTTGGTTTCCTTGAGGATGATCGGGGCCGAAAATCCCCGGTTGAGGGAAAGGATCGGCTGACTTTTTACATTTCGGAATCGAAACGTCTGCTTCTCCTCGGTGAGTTCGATGAGGGGCGTATTGAGCAAACCCACACCTTCGAGATCAAGCGGCATGTCATCGCCATCGGGGCCGACCAGTCCGATGCCAAGTGGAATATGCATTGGCTGTTTCAGGGCCTGGCCGGGTGTTACTTGCGTCCTTTGCTCAAGTGTGAGGTCAAAGGTGTGCCCCCGGGCGTCGTAGTGGCTGCTCACCTCGACCTGGGGGGTACCTGCCTGTTCGTACCACTTGAAAAATTGCGTGAAATTTCGGCCCGATGCATCTGCCATGCAGTGCACGAAATCTTCCACTGTCGCGGCGTCTCCGTCGTGGCGCTCGAAATAGATATCCATGGCCTTGCGGAAAGCATTTTCGCCGATGAGGGTTTTCATCATGCGGCAAATCTCGGCACCCTTTTCATAGACCGTGGGCGTATAGAAATTATTGATTTCGATATAGGAGCTGGGCCGAGCGGGATGCGCCAGAGGTCCGCTATCCTCGGGAAACTGGCGGGCCCGCAGGGTCTTCACATCGGCGATCCTCTTGACCGCCCGCGAGCGCAGGTCGGAGGAAAACTCCTGGTCGCGGAAAACTGTGAGGCCCTCCTTCAGGCATAGCTGGAACCAGTCGCGGCAGGTGATTCGGTTGCCGGTCCAGTTGTGGAAATATTCGTGCGCGATGATAGCTTCGATGTTCGTGAAGTCCACATCGGTCGCGGTTTCCGGCAGTGCCAGGATATACTTGTCGTTAAATATATTGAGTCCCTTGTTTTCCATGGCGCCCATGTTGAAATCCGAAACCGCCACAATGTTGAAGACATGAAGATCGTATTCGCGGCCAAAGGCCGTCTCGTCCCACCGCATCGAGGCCTTGAGCGACTCCATGGCCCAGGCACAGCGGTCCTGCTTGCCTTTTTCCACATAGATCCCGAGCTGCACCTGGCGGCCCGATTGGGTGGTGAAGGTGTCGTGCACGCCGGCAAGGTCGCCAGCCACCAACGCAAAAAGATAGCTAGGCTTTGGATGGGGATCATGCCAGATGGCAAAGTGCCGGTCGCTTCCGTCAACGTCTCCACCACTTTGGTAATTGCCGTTACTCAGCAGCACAGGGCAGGATGCCTTACTCGCCTGTATGCGTACCGTGTAGGGCGTCATCACATCCGGACGGTCATAGAAGTAGGTGATGCGCCGGAAGCCTTCCGCCTCGCATTGTGTGCAATACATGCCGTTGGACTGGTAAAGGCCAGACAGGGCGGTGTTACCCTCGGGGTCGCATTCCGTTTCGATGTCGAGGGTGAACGCCGAAACCGGCAGATTGCGAAGGGTGAGTTCATGCTCGTCCACACTGTGGGCTACGTCTGCACCGTTCAGCTTCACGCTGATGAGTTTCAGTTTCTCGCCCGTAAAAACCAGGGGTGCTGCATTGTCGCGCGCCCTGAACGCGATGCGCGATTTCACCCGCGTGGCGCGCGGCTCCAGCAAAAAATCAAGATGCAGGGCCTCGATCACAAAGGGGGCAGGGGTGTAGTCACTGAGGAAAATGGTAGGCGGTGTTTCAGGTTTCATGGGTGCAGGCCTTTAAAAACGGTCAATGCGAAAGGGTGTGAGATCGATGTTACTGCGATTGCCACTCATCACTTCACTCAGCAATCGCCCGGTGCTTGGGCCCCAGGTTAGCCCCATGTGACCATGGCCAAAACCATACCAGACATTTGAGCAGGTCCTCGAGGGGCCGATGACGGGCAGGGAATCAGGCGTTCCCGGGCGGCGGCCCATCCAGCGGGTTGTCGCTTCATCTGGTGCATTGAGCTCTGGCAGCAGGGTCTTGAATATGCTCCATAGGGCATCGGCGCGGGCCCAGTTTTCAGGCGCATCAAGTCCTGCAAATTCGTCGGTGCCAGCGAGCCGCAAGCCCATATCCATGGGTGTGGCAGCGCCGGGTGTGCGTGCATAGGTGAGCGAGCGCGACAAGCTGATGCCTGAATTGGGCAGAACCATATGGTAGCCGCGCTCGGCCTCCAGCAGAACTTTCTCGCCAAGTAGTTTGGCAAGCAAGTGGGAGTAGGCGCCCGCACACACGACCAGTCGGTCGAGCCCAAGCGTGCGACCTGATTTCAGGTGCAGCGCTGCAGCGCGTGGGCCCTCAACCTCAATCCTTGCAACATCGTCGTTGGCAATTTCGCCGCCATCGCGCATGACCTGCTCGGCAATGCTCTTGACCACCCGTTCCGGATTCGTGACGAAGTACCAGCCGCCATGGAAGGCACCATGGGTGATGTGCTTTGCAATGGCGGGCTCCATCTCACGGGCCTCGTCGCCCGTGAAGGTCTGGCATTCAAAGCCATGCGACTTCTTGATGGCGCGCTCTTCGGCTTCACCGTTGAACTGCTTCTCGTTGTCAAACAGGCGCAACGTTTCGCGGTAAACCATCAGGTCGTGGTGGCCAGCAGCCTTGAGCAGGGTTTCAAAATCGCTGATCACCCGCAAGCCCAGGTCGGCCCGCGCGCAGGTGATCGCATTGATCCGCGATGGCAGCCCGTTGCGCGCGGCCGCCATGAACCAGGGCAGGGCTTTCGGAAGATAGGACCACCTGATGGTGAGCGGCCCCAGGGGATCCAATAGCCAGCCCGGAATCTTTGCAAACACGCGGGGGTGGATGGTGGGCATGATTTCACCATAGGCGAGCCCGCCGGCATTGCCGAAAGAACAGCCTTCGCCAGGTGGAAGGCGGTCCACAATGGTGACACGGTAACCCTGCCGTTGCAGAAATGCGGCGGTGGAAACACCAATGATTCCGGCACCGATGATTGTGGCATGGGGTTGTGTCATGGGTGCGGGAATCTCTTGGGATGTATCCTTCTAAAGAAGCTGACACAGAATTCCTCGAAGGTCGAGATCAGCCGCGTTGGACGCAGGTTTTTCAATGCAGCCATAGCAATAACGCCGTCCTCGACGGGCTCCACGATCGGCCGAACGGCGAGCCGCTCGCCGTCATAGGCATGGTCGCCGAAGGGGCGGGTGATGAGCAATGAATATCCCAGCCCCTGGCCCACCAGACCACGCACAAGTTCGAGCGATGGTGATACAAAGCTCACCTTCGGCACGATGCCATTGCTTTCCAGAAGCCTGGTGAAATAGGTGCGGCTGGGAAGGACATCGAGGAGAATGAGAGGCTCATCGGCAAGGTCATGCAGCGAGACCTGCCTTTGCGTGGCAAGCCGGTGATTGGCAGTGAGAAGAACATAAGGGGGCACTGCGGCAAGCTCTGTCACTTTGAGATCGTCGGGCATGTCGAGCTTGTAGAGAAGCGCCAGGTCAAACCTGCCGTTGCGCAGGCCCGCAACCAGTTCATCCTGTACGCCGTCCTCGAGGCGCAGCTTGACTTGCGGATACTGCTTCTGGAAATCGGATATGAGCTTTGGTGCGTAGAGGGGGGCAATGGTCATGAAGCTTCCCATCGTGAGCTCACCCTCCACCAGTTTGCCTGCCTGACTGGTATCGCGCTGGAAGTCCCTCCCGTGGGCAATCAGGCTTCGCGCTTCGTTGAGAAAGCGTAAGCCCTGGGGCGATGGTGTCACGCCTTGCGCGTGGTGGCGGATGAACAGTTGCACGCCGAGTTGGTCTTCCAGTTTCTGCAGGGAAGACGAGAGCGAGGGCTGTGCGAGGCCAAGCCTCTCGGCAGCGCCCGCCAATGAGCCGTGCTCGGCGATGGCGAGCGCATATTCAAGTTGGCGAAGGGTAAAGCCTAACATAGATTCAATCTATTTAATGAAGAAATATTATCTATTTTTTCTAAGCTAAATTTGCTGGCATGTAAAGCTTACACCAATGAGTCTAGAGGCCGTCATGCAAGCCCACGATGTCACAGCGAATTTCATCGCCGCCATGGGTGCGGCCGCCACCGGCGTTTCCGTGGTCACCACGGAGGGTCCGGCCGGCAAATTCGGCCTCACGGTAAGCGCCATTTCTTCCGTCTCCGCTGATCCACCCCTGCTGCTAGCCTGCGTCAACCGTAAGAGCCCCGCGTTTGCGGCCATCATGCAGAACGGCCGCTTCGCCGTGAACCTGCTGGCCTCCAACAACCAGGACGTTGCGGAGATCTTTGCCGGCAGACCCAAGTCAGGCGCCTCTTACGACTTCACCCGCCATGATTGGGGGGAAGGCGAAACCGGCCAGCTCCTGCTTGGTGATGTAACCGCCACCTTTGAGTGCGAAATTGAGAGTTCCCAGGATGCAGGCTCCCACTGCGTGGTTATCGGCCGGGTGATTGCCGCCAAGCGCAATTCGGCTGAACCCCTGGTCTATTGCAACCGAGCCTTCGGCCGCGTTGCTCAACTGTGAGGATGTGACATGATTAGAACCGGCGAACAATACCGCGACTCCATCCGAGACGGACGTGAAGTGTGGATCAATGGCGAGCGCGTCAAGGACGTGACCCGCCATCCCATGTTCAAGCCAGCGGTGGATATTCGCGCCCGCATCTATGACATGCAGCATGATGCATCTACGCGCGATGTGATGACCTACTCCGAAGGCGGAGAAACCTTCGCCATCGGTAACCGCCTGCCACGCGAACAGAAGGACTGGCACGACAAGCGCGCCGCAGTCGACGCCGTGATGTATGACATCGGCGGAGTGGTCACCCGCATGGGCGATGAAACGGTTGGCGAAATGTGGTCGCTGTGGGATGGCAAGGACATTCTCAACGAAATCGACCCGCGCTTTGCCAGCAATATCGAGCGCCACATCAAAGAATCCATTGCGCTCGACCCTTTCCATGTGTCGGCCAATACGGATCCCAAGGGTGACCGATCCAAGCCACCCCAGGACCAGGACCCCGACATGCTGGTACATGTGGTCAAGGAAACCGATGCTGGCATCATCATCCGTGGCGCCAAGTATGAAACTGCTGCCGCCTATGCCAACCAGGCGTTTCTCAAGCCCACCATTGCTAACTGGGGCGATGCCAAGCTTTCGGAATACGCCCTAGGCTGCATCGTGAGAATGAACGCACCGGGTGTAAAACACATCTGCCGTACCGGATTCACGGGCAGGGCGCCGGCCCGTGACTATCCGCTCTCCAACAAATTTGACGAGGTCGATACCCTCGTCATCCTTGATAACGTGCTGATCCCCTGGGAAGAGATCCTGTTCTACCAGCACACCAGGGCGGCAAGCTTCATCCGCCAGACCCTGCATCGCTACTCGGCCTTCCCCTTCGCGCAGCGTACGCTGTCCTACGCTGACCTGATCATTGGCGCAGCCCTATGGAACGCCAAGCAGACCGGCCTCGACAAGCAGCAGGCGGTTCAGGAGAAGCTTTCCGAATTGGCCGTGTGGCGCGAGGGCATCAATGCCCATCTCACCGCATCCATCGTCATGGGAGAAAGAAGCCCCAATGGCCTGTTGATGCCCAACCAGTCGCTGCTCATGTCGGGCCGCTGCCATGCGCTCAACAACCTGCCCAAGATGATGCACATCGCTCGCGAACTCTGTGGCGGCCAGATCTGTGTCACCCCTGATGCGGCCGTGTTCGAACATCCCGAAACCAAGAAGTGGATGGACAAGTATTACACTATTAACGACGAATGGGTGGCCGATGACCGCCGCAAGCTGCTGGTGCTGGCGCGCGACCTCCTGAACTCGGACTACGCTGGCCACCGTCTGACCTTCCAGCTCTTCGCCCAGGCCCCACCCTTTGCACAGTCGGCTGCCGTCTACCGCAATTTCGATTGGAACAGCACCCTCAAGTTTGCCCAGAAGGCAGGCGGAATGAGTTCCCGCATCTGGGGTGCCCAGAAGAAAGCTGCTGAATAAATGACCGCACATAATCGTATTCGCCCTTTCAACACAAAGGACACTTACCCCGAGCAGAAGCTCGACAATGATCTCTGCCAGGCGGTGGTGGCGCGCGGCACCATGGTGTTCGTGCGCGGCCAGGTCTCCCAGGACCTCGATAGCCGGGAATCGCTCCATGTGGGCGATGCCACGGCGCAAACCGCCAAGACCATGGCCAATATCAAAATGCTCATGGAGGAATCCGGCGCCCACATGGACCACATCTGCCGCATCGTGGTTTATCTCACCGATATCCGCCACCGCCAGGATGTCTACCGTGAAATGGGTAAGTGGCTGAAAGGCGTTTTCCCATGCTCTACCGGCCTCGTGATCACCGCACTCGCCCGGCCCGAATGGCTGGTGGAGATCGAAGTCACCGCTGTCATCCCGGGCAACTGACATGACATTTTCCATCGCAGGGCGTTGCGCAGGGTCAGGGGCCTTCGGTGTTGCCATCACCACTTCGTCCATCGCCGTGGGGGCCCGCTGCCCCCATGCCAGGGCAGGGGTGGGCGCAGTGGCAACCCAGAATGTAACTGATCCGTCGCTCGGGCCGAAGCTGCTTGACCTGATGCAGCAGGGTTTGAGTGCAAGGGATTCTATTGATTCAATAATCAAGGACCGCCCGCATATCGAATACCGCCAGCTGACGGCGGTGGACAGGAACGGCATCTCCGCCAGCTGGTCCGGCAAGAATATCCTTGGTACCCATGGCGTTTCTGAACAGAAGGACTGTGTTGCCGCCGGCAACCTGTTGAAGTCGGCAAGCCTCCCTGAAGCCATGACCGCGGCCTTTGCAGCCAATGCCGACCAGCACCTGGGCGAGCGCCTGTTGTGTGCCCTGGAGGCGGGACTTGCGTCAGGTGGTGAGGAGGGCCTTGTTCATTCCGCCGCCCTCATTGTCTACCACACCGAAGAATTTCCTCTGGTTAGCTTGCGCGTCGACTGGGATGACGACGGGTATCCCATTCGGGCTTTACGCAACCTGTGGGAAGCCTACCGCCCGCAGATGGGCGCCTACCTACAACGTGCAGTAGATCCCACCCAGGCACCGCCTTATGGAGTACCGGGCGATCCCTAGCGGTGTTATTCCGGTTTAGTCTGGTATTGTATGTCTGTGACGTGCTCCAACC
>Ga0315287_10005409_pt1 | contig 12580 bp, 10 predicted proteins | sample YL17G11_0_MG_FD_205037 | JGI IMG/M metagenome (GOLD analysis project Ga0315287, IMG submission 205037) | Sediment microbial communities from Yellowstone Lake, YNP, Wyoming, USA - YL17G11_0 | ecosystem: Environmental > Aquatic > Freshwater > Lake > Sediment | place: USA: Wyoming | collected...
GGTCTCAAGCTTCTCATGCCTGTTGCGGAGGTTAAGCTTTTCCGATTCCTTTTTTACATTAAGGTCAGAACTAAATTCTTTTAAAAGCATATCAACCTGCTCAGAGGTGATCTTTTCATTCGGATTGGAATCAATCTTCACCCCTTTCTTATGAAGGAATTCCACGATGGTGGAAATGCCCACATTGAGCTCCCTTGCAATTTTGCTTAATCGTGTTGCTGTAGTATCTGACATTCGTGGATTGTGGATGTTTTTAAACCGTCAAAATTAGTAATTCCGTTAATATAAAATTAATCCGATGAATTAATCAAATTCAGATCTCAGAATCTTAAGTACTTCCCGGATTGTTTCTTCTTCAAGATCAGTACGTTTAACAAGGTCCTCCATGTTCAGGTTAAGCACACTTCGGGCGGTATCGCAACCGATTGATTTAAGCTCGTCAATGATCCAGCCGTCGATTTCATCGGCAAATTCTTCGAGGTTCACATCTTCTTCGTCGGCATAATCCGTTTCACGGTAAACATCAATTTCATACCCTGTTAACTGTCCCGCCAGTTTGATATTCAAACCGCCTTTCCCGATGGCCAGTGAAACTTCGTTGGGCTTCAGGTAAACGTCGGCCTTTTTATTTTTTTCATCGATTTTAATGGAGGAAATTTTGGCGGGGCTGAGTGCCCTTGTAATATACAACTGCAGGTTGCCCGTATAATTGATGACATCGATGTTCTCATTTTTAAGTTCCCGCACAATGCCATGAATTCTTGAACCCTTCATTCCAACACAGGCACCAACAGGATCAATACGTTCATCGTAGGATTCAACGGCCACCTTGGCCCTTTCTCCGGGAATTCGCACGATTTTCTTAATGGTAATCAGGCCGTCAAATATTTCAGGTACTTCAAGTTCAAACAGCCGTTCAAGAAATACTGGGGAGGTACGGGAAAGAACGATAAGGGGCGTATTGTTTCGCATTTCAACTTTAACAACAACTGCCCTGATGCTGTCGCCTTTCCGGAAATAATCGGTCGGTATCTGTTCCGATTTTGGCAGAATCAGTTCATTTCCCTCCTCATCGAGCACCAGAATTTCTCGTTTCCAAACCTGGTAAACCTCGCCGGTAATAATATCACCGATGCGCTCACGGTATTTCGCGAAAATATTGTTCTTTTCAAGATCCAGGATCCGGGCGGTGAGGTTTTGCCGCAACGCAAGAATGGCCCGCCTGCCAAAGTCAACCAATTTTACCTCGTCGGTAACCTCTTCTCCCTCTTCATAATCCTCATCAATAAGCTTGGCCTCAGAAAGGGATATCTGGCGGTTTGGGTCCTCAACAGTGCTGTCTGCAACAACTTCACGGTTTCTCCAGATCTCAAAATCGCCTTTATCAATATTAATAATGATGTCAAAATTCTCGGCTGAGCCGAACATCTTCACAAGCATACCGCGGAATACATCCTCCAGCACGCTCATCATGGTAGCCCGGTCAATGCTTTTCAGTTCTTTAAATTCCGAAAAGGTTTCGATCAAATTGAGGTTTTCCATGTGTACACTTTATTTTTTTATACTTATGTTAACTTTAGCTGCTTTAATATCTTCAAACCGGAGTTCGGTTTCTTTAAGAATCAACATTTTTTTTCGCCCTTTGGCATCTTTTTCGTAACCCGCTGCCTCCACCTTAATCATATCATCACCTGCAAACAGGAGCTTTCCGGTAATTTTAAGACCGTCCTTCATTATAACATCCAGCCACTTGCCCATGTTTTTATGGAATTGCACTGGCAGCTTGAGCGGATTTTCCAGTCCCGGTGAAGAAACTTCCAGTTCAAAATCCTCGGCATCCCTGTTGAGCGCATTTTCAATAAACCTGCTGACAGCGATACATTCTTCAATGGTGACTCCAACCATGGAGTCGATAAATACAGTGATGCGGTTGCCCGGTTTCACCATTGTTTCAACCAGAAAAAGACCTCGCTTAATCAGTTCTTCCTTAAGCAGTTCCCTGATAAATTCAGCCTGGATCATGCTACATTTTAATCAACAAAATAGGGGACTGTTTCGTCCCCTATCCTGTAAAAATTCAGTGCAAAGATATAAATAATAATTAATTCTGCAAAAATTGTGATTTTTCATTATTATGGTCAAGATCTGGCAGATTATGCTGAAATTTGGGGTGGTATTGTTTTTAGTTGATAGTTGATAGTTGATAGTTGATAGTTGATAGTTGATGGTTGATAGTTGATGGTTCAAGGATTTTGTTCACTTTTCACTTTTCACTTTTATTTGTTCTTCATTCATAATTCATAATTCATAATTCATAATTCATAATTCATAATTCATAATTCCTCCCCGTGCCTACAGTTTACAACAAGCGTAAAATCATCAATGACCCCGTTCACGGGTTTATCATTGTTCCAACCCCTTTCATTTTTGATCTTCTCGAACATCCCTATATTCAGCGGCTGCGCCGTATCAAGCAGCTGGGACTTACAAGCTTTGTCTATCCCGGTGCCACGCATTCCCGTTTTCAGCATGCCATTGGCGCCGTTCACCTGATGCAGCTTGCCATTGAGAGTCTCCGGCAGAAAGGTACTTCCATCACCGAAGAGGAAGCGGAAGCTGCAGGTGCTGCGATACTGCTGCATGATATCGGGCACGGACCGTTTTCCCATGCCCTCGAGGAAAGTATCATTCCGGGCCTTAGCCACGAAGACCTTTCATTGATGCTGATGAACAACCTGAACAGCGAATTTGGGGGGAAGCTTGACATGGCCCTGGCAATTTTTAACAACAAGCATCCTAAGAAATTTCTGAGCCAGCTGGTATCGGGACAGCTCGACATGGACAGGATGGATTATCTTATGCGCGACAGTTTTTATGCAGGTGTGGTGGAAGGGAACATCGGTACGGAAAGAATCATTAAAATGCTCAACGTGGCAGATGGTGAGCTTGTGGTGGAAGCCAAGGGCATTTATTCGATTGAAAAGTTTCTTATTGCCCGCCGTCTTATGTACTGGCAGGTGTATTTCCACAAAACTGTCATCGCTGCAGAGAACCTGCTTGTGAAGGTGTTGAAGCGTGCCCGCGAGGTGGCGGTTAACGATCACAACCTCTTTGCCACGGATTCACTGCGTTATTTCCTTACCCATGGGGTATCAAGGGAGCACCTGGGCCACCAATCCGAAATCCTTTTGCAGTTTATAAGGCTCGACGATGATGACATTATGGTATCGGCCAAGTCCTGGGCCAATCATGGTGACAGGCTGCTTTCCCTGCTGGCGGACAACCTGATCCGCAGAATCCTTCCCCGTGTAAGGATCAGCGAAACACCTTTCAGTGACGATACATTGCTGGAATATCGCGCCCTGGCAGCCAAAAATTATAACCTTACAGGTGAAGCCCTGGAATACCTTGTATTTACAGGCATCATATCAAATAAAACATACAGCATCAATACCGACACCATTAAAGTAATGTACAATTCAGGTGAAATAAAAGATTTATCCGAGGCATCCGATATATTTCAAATTCAGAATCTAAATGAAGCAAGGAAAAAATATTTTCTGTGCCATCCCAAAGATTCTGGCTTAAATTATTAATTTTGTGCCCATTGAAAAAGTCATGAACGAATGAAGTTCACAGCCAGAATTATTGCTGATTTTACCAAAGGTGAAATAATAGGGAATCCTGAAGAAGTTGTAACTGATATATCCAGAATTGAAGAAGGTAAAAAGGGGACCCTTGCCTTTCTTGCCAATCCCAAGTATGAAAAATATTTATACAACACTGAAGCCTCTATTGTATTAATAAATAAGGATTTTCAGATTATTGGCAATGTAAGCAGTACCCTCATCAGGGTTGAAAATGCCTACGATGCCTTTACCTCGATGCTCGAGTTGTATTCCAAAATGATGCCCGAAAAAATAGGTATTGAACAGCCAAGTTTTATCGATCCCACTGCAAAAATCGGTGAAAATACTTACATCGGGGCCTTTGCATACATCGGAGCAGGTGCGGTGATCGGCAACAACGTAAAAATTTACCCGCAATCCTATGTGGGTGATTTTACACAGATCAATGATAATACCATTATATATCCCGGCGTCAGAATCTATCACGGGTGCCAGATCGGTTGTGACTGCATCATTCATTCAGGCAGTGTAATCGGTGCCGACGGATTTGGCTTTGTGCAGCAGCCCGACAAGCAATACCGGAAGATTCCGCAGGTTGGCAATGTGATCATTGAGGACCATGTTGAAATTGGTTCGAATGTTACCATCGACAGGGCTACCATGGGCTCTACCATTGTTCGCCGGGGTTCAAAATTTGACAACCTGATTCAAATCGGACACAATGTGGAGATTGGCGAAAATACAGTGATTGTTTCTCAGGCAGGCGTTGCTGGTTCCACCAAGGTAGGAAAAAACTGTATGATCGGAGGCCAGGTAGGCCTGACAGGTCATTTAAAAATCGGCGAAAATGTAAAAATCGGCGCCCAGTCGGGTGTAAACAACAACCTGAAAGACAATGAAACCGTACTTGGATCACCGGCACTCGATGTTACCAAGCAAATCAAGGCCATGATCGTTTACAAATCGCTCCCCGAAATGAGCAAACGCCTGGCCGAGCTTGAAAAAGGACTGAATGAGCTGAAGAAGAAACTGTAAAGAGTGACGGGTGACGCGTGACCAGTCACCAGTCACGATACCGATTACCAAATACCGCTTCCCCTGTCTCAAAAAAAAACGCATTTCCTTGAGTTTAAATTATTTTTTATAATTTCGCCGTTGTTTTTTTGGTAAAACCCATAGTAACATTATAATGGCAGATAAGCAAAGAACAATTGCCAAAGCAGTAAGTCTAAAAGGTAGAGGATTACATTCCGGTGTAGAAGTTGAGGTTACAATAAAGCCCGCTCCAGAAAATCACGGATATCAATTTAAACGGATGGACATTGAAGGTCATCCTGTAATCCGTGCCCTGGCCGAATATGTGAAACTTACGGAACGAAGTACAACCATTGTTGACAAAGGAGCCTCCATCACAACAGTGGAGCATTTGCTGGCTGCCTTATACGGAATGGGTGTGGACAATGCAATGATGGAAATTGATGGTCCCGAAGTTCCTATTATCGATGGCAGTGCGAAACCTTTTGTGGAAGCAATACGGTCGGCAGGTATTATGAAACAGGCGGCCGACCGGGTTTACTACCAGATTCGTGAAAAGATTGAATTCAGGGATGTTGAAAAAGGCATAGAACTCATCGCCTATCCCGACGACGACCTGATCATCGACGTGCATATCGATTATAATTCAAGGGTACTGGGAAATCAGTATGCCTCCATGAAAAACATCAGCCAGTTTGAAGCTGAGTTTTCTACTTGTCGCACCTTCGTTTTTCTTCATGAACTTGAATTCCTTCAAAAAAATAACCTGATCAAGGGAGGCGACCTCGACAATGCCATTGTGATCATTGACCGCATGGTATCACAGGAAGAACTCGACAGGCTTGCAAAAGTGCTGAACAAGCCGCGGGTGAAAGTTAAACCCGAAGGCATCCTTAACAATGTTGACCTTTCATTTGCAAACGAGCCGGCCCGTCATAAACTTCTTGATGTGATCGGTGACCTGGCCTTGTGCGGTGTGCGACTGCAAGGGCGCATTATTGCCAATAAACCCGGGCATCATGCCAATGTGGAATTTGCCAAAATAATCAGAAAAAGAATCAAGGTCAGCCACAACAAGCCGGATGTACCCTAAAGAACCGATAAAACGCGGCATTGGCCTCTGCGTGGGAGAAGCATTCGTGGGCGACCAACTGGCAAGAAAACCGGGGAGCTGACCGTTAGCCTTATTATTTATCATAAAATATTTGAATGAGCAATCAACCACTTTATTCTTTGCATCCTGACGCCAAAATTGGCAAGAATGTTGAAATCGGACCGTTTACTACCATTTATGGTGATGTTGAAATCGGAGACAATACGTGGATCGGACCCAGTGTCACCATCATGGATGGCGCCCGGATCGGTAAAAATTGCCGGATCTTCCCGGGTGCTGTTATTGCAGGGATCCCGCAGGACCTGAAGTTCCAGGGCGAGGTTACTACGGCCGAAATTGGCGATAATACCACGATCCGGGAGTATGTTACAGTGAACCGCGGAACCATTTCCAGGGGCAAAACAGTGGTGGGCAGTGACTGCCTCATTCAGTCGTATGTTCATGTTGCACACGATTGTGCTGTTGGAAATCATTGTATCATTTCAGGATATGTCGGACTTGCAGGCGAAGTGATAATCGAGGACTGGGCAATCCTGGGCGGCGGCAGCCTGGTTCATCAGTTTGTCCGCATCGGTTGTCACGTGATGATACAGGGCGGATGCAAGGTGAGCAAAGACGTGCCTCCCTATGTGATGGCCGGAAGGGAACCTATTGTTTACGCCGGTCTTAACCTTGTTGGCCTCAGGCGCAGAAGCTTTACCTCCGAAAAAATACAGGAATTGCAGGAAATTTACCGTACCATTTACCAGAAAGGACTTAACAATTCCGATGCATTGCGAAATATAAAAGACAGTTTCCCGCAGTCGTCTGAACGTGACCACATCATTGATTTTGTTCACCGCTCTGAAAGAGGTATTATCAAAGGAATGCTCGACGATTCTGATTAATCAGCGCAACGCATTCCAGCCTTGTGCCTCAAGGGAAATGGCTTCACCGGAGGAAGTGATCATTTTGGCGCCTTCCGAAACCTCCGTCATATGTCCGATGATTGTAAACTCCGGCCGGTTTCCAATAATATCAAAGGTATTCACCGGCACCGTGAACAGCAATTCATAATCCTCTCCGCCATTCAGTGCCGCTATTACAGGTTCAAGCTCAAATTCACGTGCCACCCTGCCGGTCTCGGGGTGAACCGGTATTTTATCTGAAAAAATGCGGCATCCCTTTCCCGATGCCTGGCATATGTGCAGCAACTCCGATGACAGTCCGTCCGAAATATCAATCATGGAGGTAGGCTTAACACCCAGCGTTTCAAGCAGTTTTACAATATCCTTTCTTGCTTCAGGTTTCAACTGCCGCTCCAGCACATAATCGTATCCTTCAAGCACCGGCTGAATGTCATGGTATTGCTCAAACAAGCGCCTTTCACGCTCAAGCAGCTGCAGCCCCATGTAGGCGCCTCCCAGGTCGCCCGATACACAAATCAGATCATGGTTGCCTGCCCCGTCGCGGTATGAAAGCAAATGTGCCTCTGCTTCACCAACGGCTGTACACGAAATTGTCAACCCGGTCATCGATGAGGTAGTGTCGCCTCCCACCAGGTCAACGCCATATTGCGCACAGGCCAGTGTAATTCCGGCAAAGATCTCTTCCATCATGGGTACGGTGAATTTCCGCGAAATCGCCATTGAAACAAGCAACTGCTTCGGCTGGGCATTCATGGCGTAAACATCCGAAAAATTCACAACGGCTGCTTTATATCCCAAATGTTTCAGGGGGGTGTAAACGAGATTAAAATGAATTCCTTCGGCCAACAGGTCGGTGGTCACCACAACCCGCTTCTGCGGATAATCAAGCACGGCGGCATCATCGCCAATTCCTTTGCAGGTGCTTGTATTCTTAGTCTTTATGTTGTGGGTAAGGTGCCTGATCAGACCAAATTCTCCCAGGCTTGAAATTTCATCAGACTGATGATTAAAATCACTCATGTGGCAACGTATAGGAATATAAACGCCAGCAAATATCAGGATAAATTGATAGAGAATTTGTATATTTGCCATTATTTAGAATTAATCTAAATACGCGTATAGTACCGAACATCAATGATATAAACACTTGGTAAAATGGAAGAGGCACAGGATCAGATTTTGTCGGAGGTTACCCAAGGTGATTATAAATATGGCTTTGTTACTGATATTGAGACAGATACAATACCTAAAGGACTGAATGAGGATGTAGTCAGGTTGATTTCTGCCAAAAAGCAGGAACCCGAATTCATGCTTGAATTCAGGCTTAAAGCATACAGGCACTGGCTCACAATGAAAATGCCGCATTGGGCGCACCTTACCATTCCCGAGATCAATTACCAGGACATCATTTTTTATGCAGCACCCAAACAGGTGGTAGGTCCCAAAAGTCTCGAAGAAGTAGACCCTGAGTTGTTGCGTACGTTTGACAGACTGGGCATCCCCCTGGCAGAACAGAAATTGCTGTCGGGTGTGGCAGTTGATGCGGTGATGGACAGCATTTCGGTAAAAACAACCTTTAGGGAAACCCTGGCGGAGCGTGGAATAATTTTTTGTTCCATGAGCGAGGCCATTCGCGAATACCCGGAGCTTGTGAAAAAATACATCGGCACCGTGGTGCCTTACACAGACAACTACTTCGCTTCACTGAATTCCGCTGTTTTCAGTGACGGCTCATTCTGCTATATTCCAAAGGGTGTTCGCTGCCCCATGGAACTTTCAACCTATTTCAGGATTAATGCTGCCAATACAGGGCAGTTTGAACGTACGCTGCTTATTGCCGACGACGATAGTTATGTGAGTTACCTCGAGGGATGCACTGCACCCATGCGCGATGAAAATCAACTTCATGCTGCCGTTGTTGAGATTATTGCCCTTGAGAATGCAGAAGTAAAATATTCCACGGTTCAAAACTGGTATCCGGGCGATAAAAACGGCAAAGGTGGTATTTTCAACTTTGTCACCAAACGCGGGATCTGCAGGGGTGACAATTCAAAAATTTCGTGGACCCAGGTGGAAACCGGTTCGGCCGTCACATGGAAATATCCCAGTTGTATCCTGCGTGGCAACAACACAACCGGAGAGTTTTATTCGGTTGCGGTAACAAACAATTACCAGCAGGCAGACACAGGGACAAAAATGATCCACATCGGAAAAAACAGTCGCAGTACCATCCTTTCGAAGGGCATTTCCGCAGGGCACGGGCAAAATAGTTTTCGCAGCCTGGTGAAGGTGGTTAAAACCGCTGACAAAGTCAGAAACTTCACCCAGTGCGATTCGCTGCTGATGGGCGACAAATGCGGTGCCCATACATACCCCTACATTGAAGTGGAAAATGACTCTGCCATTATTGAGCATGAAGCCACTACTTCCAAAATTGGTGAAGACCAGATCTTTTATTGTAATCAGCGCGGTATCGATACTGAAAATGCAGTTGGTCTCATCATCAACGGGTATGCCAGGGAGGTTCTGAATAAACTGCCCATGGAATTTGCCGTTGAAGCGCAAAAGCTGCTGCAGATAAGTTTGGAAGGGAGTGTGGGGTAAGGAACATGACGCGTGACGAGTGACACGTGACGGATCATCAGTCACCAGTAACGCGTCACCAGTCACGACAATTTAAAATATAGGTTAACGAAAGTTAACTGTTTTAACTTAAGATTATGCTACAGATAAAAGACTTGCATGTTAGTATCAGCGGAAAAGAGATCCTGAAAGGAATCAATCTCAATGTAAAGGCAGGAGAAGTACATGCCATCATGGGTCCGAATGGTTCAGGCAAAAGTACCCTGGCAGCAGCCCTGGCCGGACGCGAGATTTTCGAGATTACACAGGGAAGTGTCACATACATGGGTGAGAACCTGCTCGACATGAATCCTGAGAACCGTGCAAGGAAAGGGTTGTTTCTTGGTTTTCAGTATCCTGTTGAGATTCCGGGCGTTTCCATTGTTAATTTCATGAAAACAGCCATTAACGAACACCGTAAATTTAAAGGACTCGAACCGATTTCCGCTTCCGATTTCCTCAAGATGATGCGTGATAAGAAAGAACTGGTGGGATTAACAACCAACCTTGCCAACCGGTCGGTCAACGAAGGATTCTCAGGGGGAGAGAAAAAAAGGAACGAAATCTTCCAGATGGCCATGCTCGAACCTCTACTGGCCATACTCGATGAAACGGATTCAGGGCTTGATATCGATGCACTAAAGACGGTTGCGAACGGGGTTAATATGCTTCGCCGGACCGACAACGCCACCATCATCATTACGCATTACCAGCGTCTTCTCGAATATATTGTCCCTGATTATGTGCATGTGCTTTACAAAGGCCGCATTGTTAAATCAAGCGGTAAAGAACTTGCGTTGGAGTTGGAAGAAAAGGGATATGACTGGATTAAGGATGAAGCATAAAAAAGAAGATACGGCATTCCATGAATGAAACTACGTCTACAGGAGATATAAAAAAGGACCTGATCAGCCTGTTCCGGCAAAATACCGGAATTCTTGAATCGGGCTCCGGCCAGGTGCTCAACAGGTACCGTGAGCAGGCCTTTCACGATTTTGACCGGCTGGGTATTCCTACCACCCGCACCGAAGCCTACCGCTATACGCCGCTTGAGAAATACCTGCAGGGCAACTATGATGTTGAACTCAATGCCAATCCCTTTGAAATAAACCTTAAACAGGTCTTCAAATGTGACATCCCTGAAATGGATACCCATGTGGTACTCGTACTCAACGGTTTTTTCTACTCCCTTAGCCAGGCTGAACCCCTCCCTGCCGGCGTGGTTGTATGTGGGTTGAATGAAGCTTCGGTAAAATTCCCCAAGCTTTTTCACGACCATTACGCGCGGTATGCCGATACATCGGCTGACGGACTTGTGGCACTCAATACCCTTTTTGCACAGGATGGTGTTTTTATCTACGTCCCTGCAGATACGTTGGTATATAAACCCATTCAGATCATCAACCTCAGCCATTCTTTCAAAAACCTCCGTATAACACGCCGGAACCTTGTTGTGGCCGAAGAGAATTCCCAGGTTAATATTGTTATGTGCGACCATACGTTGTGCAACCAGCAGTACCTCACCAATTCGCTTACGGAAGTGGTAACCGGCAAATCAGCAGTTGTTGATTACAATCGGATGCAGAATGAAAACACCCAGTCGATCCATATCAACAACCTGTTCGTTCACCAGGAGGAATACAGCAGGTTTACGGGTAACAGCATATCCTTGCACGGGGGACTGATACGGAATAATTTTTATGCCACCCTCGCCGGTCCATACAGTGAAACCAATTTATACGGTCTTTTCCTGTGCGACGACAAGCAACATGTGGCAAATTACGTACTGGTAAACCATGCTGCTCCCCATTGCACTTCCAACCAGCTTTTCAAGGGAATTCTCGATGACAATGCAACCGGATCGTTCAACGGTAAAATACTGGTACAGAAAGATGCACAGAAAACCCTGGCCTACCAGAAAAATAACAACATCCTGTTGTCGTCAACAGCAAGGATGAATACCAAACCCCACCTCGAAATTTACGCCGATGATGTAAAATGCAGCCACGGTGCCACGGTGGGCCAACTTGATATGGATGCCATGTTCTACCTGCGTTCCCGTGGGATCGGTGAAAAAGAGGCCCGGCACCTGCTGATGTACGCATTTGCCAATGACATTGTAGGCAAAATATCAATTCCAATACTGAAAGACCGGATCATTGAACTTGTAGATAAAAGACTCCGGGGAGAATTGTCCCGGTGCAACAATTGCGATATTCGCTGCGGATAGTATAAAGGATCACCATGAATTACGATGTTACTAAAATCCGCGAGGATTTCCCCATGCTCCGGCAACAGGTTTATAACAAACCCCTTGTGTACCTCGACAACGGAGCTACTACACAGAAGCCGCGTTCAGTGATTGATTGCATCAACCGTTTCCACCTTGAGCGAAACAGCAGTATTCACAGGGGGGTACACTATCTCAGCGAACAGGCTACAGAAGCCTATGAAGAAGCACGTAAAACGGTTCAGAAGTTTATCAATGCAGCACATTCCCACGAAGTGCTTTTTACCTCAGGCACAACAGGCTCTATCAACGGCCTGGCATTTTCATTCGGGGAAAGGTATATCCGTGAAGGTGACGAAATTATTGTAACCGAAATGGAGCACCATGCCAACATAGTCCCCTGGCAAATGCTATGCGAACGTAAAAAAGCCCGCCTCAGGGTTATTCCTTTTGCAGATGACGGCACACTGGTTACAAGCCGCCTCAAAGACCTGTTAACAAGGGCTACCAGACTTGTTGCAGTGATCCATGTTTCCAATGCCCTGGGCACGGTAAATCCGGTGGATGAAATTATTCGCATTGCCCATGACCGCAATATTCCGGTGTTGGTTGACGGCGCCCAGGCAATTCAGCACGGTACCGTGGATGTTCAAAAAATGGATTGCGACTTTTATGCATTCTCAGGACATAAATTATACGGACCAACAGGGATTGGTATTCTTTACGGAAAAGAAAAATGGCTCCTTGAATTGCCTCCTTATCAGGGAGGGGGCGATATGGTTGACGTGGTAACCTTTGAAAAAACCACGTACAATGTGTTGCCCTTTAAATTTGAAGCCGGAACGCCCAATTATATCGGAGCCGTTGCACTGGCCAAGGCAATCGACTATGTTTCAGCCATCGGGATGGAAAATATTGCAGCCTATGAAAAGGAACTCCTCGCCTATGGGACCAAAAAACTGCTTGATCTCGGGTATGTGACCCTTTATGGTAATAGTCCCCGCAAAAGCTCCATCCTTTCGTTCAACCTTCAGGGCATCCA
>Ga0315287_10005410_pt1 | contig 12579 bp, 21 predicted proteins | sample YL17G11_0_MG_FD_205037 | JGI IMG/M metagenome (GOLD analysis project Ga0315287, IMG submission 205037) | Sediment microbial communities from Yellowstone Lake, YNP, Wyoming, USA - YL17G11_0 | ecosystem: Environmental > Aquatic > Freshwater > Lake > Sediment | place: USA: Wyoming | collected...
GTTGCCCTTCTTTCGCGCGAGCCTACCATCTTGCGCCGGTGTCGAGCTACGGGCAGTTCTTCATGTGATCCCTCGCGAACCTGCGCGCCGTGCGCTCGATCGTGTCCCGCAAGGCCGTGATCTCCTGCAACGAGAACCCCGCGTCTTCGGCGCGTGCGTAGGCCGCGCCGCACATGAACGCAGCCCGCGTCATCGCCTCCACGATGTCCACGATCGTCGCGCGGGAAGGCGGTACGAACACGTTGTACACCTCGCTGTCTGAGAAACCCCGACCGCGTAGGTAAAAGATCAAGAAGCCGACGTCGTCTTGGAATCTCTTGAAGCGCTCTGCGCGCGTGGGTTCAGGGCCTGGCATGCCCGCGAGCCTAACATGCCAGCAAGAGGTGTAGAATGGCGCTGAACCGCCTCTACAACCCAAGGACCGCACCATGGCTCTACAGACTCCCTACGAGGGCAGCAACCTGCTCGCTGACCCTGCCAACGCGCTCGTGCCCAACGTCGGCGGCGTCCGCCAGGCATCCGATCACGCGCTCGTGCCGCTGTCGAACGCGAACTACCTCGGCATCCCGTGCCAAACGCGCTGGCACAGCCAGATCTTCTACGACATCACGACGTCGCTGAACATCTACATCACGCCGCCCCCAGGGTGGGCTCCGCCGGACGTGACGAACCTGAGCGCGTACCCTCCGCTTCAGTCGTTCCCAGCAGCGTCGCAGCCGGCTCCGTTTCTGCTCGACAACGAGTTCTACTTCGGCTTCTTCGTCACCGCGCAGGCGCCTGGGACCTGGTACGCAAACTCGTGGACCTTACTGTATGTGCTCGGCCTGACGGCGCCCGTGACGGGGCAGATCAAGCTGGACTGCACCATCGACTTCACGCACTCGATGCTGTGATTGCGCCCTGCGAATGTCCCAAAGTAGGGACGTTTGCGCGCAACCGCACCGCTCCTGAGACGCCGGCTGACGTCGGGCGTGAACCTACAGTGTCGCAAACCGTACACACCGCAAGGTGTGTTGCGTGCCAGCGGGCTTGACGAGCCATAATCGCCAGAAGCCATAATCGTCACAGCAGTAATCACCACAACATAATCGGCAGAACATAATCGCCACAAGCCTGTAATCACCACAAGAGGGTGCAGATCAGGGTGCAGCTATTTAAAACGCCAGATGGTTTTTATCAATGATATCGCGACGTTGTGAAAATGGGTGCAGGTGGGTGCAGCTTCTATCCTGGTGTTGGGTCAGTATTTTCTCTCTCTCTCTCCAAATTTTAATAGGCTAGAAGGGGGGCCAAAACCTGCACCCCCTGCACCCTGGACTTTTTTTATGTCGTAAGTGTGAGTAATCGTTACTAAAAAGTCGGGTGCACTTTCGGAAAAAAAGCTGCACCCGCCCCGAAACCGGGTGTGAGTCGATCGCTGTAGAAGTGGTCAAAGGTATGAAATCATTGGGTTAGACGGAAAAACACCCAGTTTGGCATGGCTGAACGGGCAAAATACCCCCCATGGCCACACCACCCCGCACCGCCCCCGACGCCCGGCACGCCGTGCAGTCCGACCCCAAGCTCCTGCTGCCGACCTTGCGCATTCGCGTCGAGGCGATGATCGCCGCGCTCCGAGCTGAGGGTCAGAACCCCAAGCTGTTCGAAACGGGAAGGTCCCCCGAGCGCGCCGTGTGGCTCGGCTCGACGGGCAAGAGCCGCAACGGCATCGGCTCGCTGCATTGCCTCGGCGCTGCCGCGGACCTCGTCGACGCCGCACACGGCTGGAGCAACCCTGCGTTCTTCGTGGCGCTCGGTCGCGTCGCCCAGGCTTACGGTCTGACCTGGGGCGGCGACTGGGACTCAAACCCTGCGACCGACCAGACGTTCGACGACCGCCCCCACGTCCAGGCCGTGCCGGTCCCGATGCAGAACGGGCTCCGGGCCTGCAAGACCGCCGAAACCCGCGAAAGGTTCATCTCGGACTACTTGCGGGCGCATCCGATGCCAGCAGTGCCCCTCTAGCTTCCTGTAACGCGTAAAACTTACGCGTAACAGAAAAGCGAAAAAAGAAACAGCCGTAGGGGTAGCTTCTAGGCGCTATCGCTTGACAGCGGGGCTCCTGGAGGCCTAAAACGCAACCTGTCCAAAACAAGGTTGCGGTATGTCTGACGCGAAAGCGAAAATCTCAGCGGGGTTGGCAAAGGCTCACGCAGGTGCCCGAGCCCGGCGTGAAGCCGGCGTGGTTCTGGCTCGGCGCAGCCCTCTGGAGAAAGCGCGAGACCGGCCACGCTCGTTACGCCTCGCCGTCAGCGCGCACTGCTACACGTGCCAAGGCGCCGACCAAGACCCTGGGACGCGCAGTCGCATACGCGACTGTGCAGTCAAGAAATGTGAGCTTTACGCGTTCCGACCTTACCAACGAAAAACGGCGGACAAACCTGTGACCCCGCCCGGAGGTCTTACAAGCAGAAGAAGGTTCACGCCGTTCACGGCATCCCTGGCGTCGTGGCTGAACAAGGCGCACGACGCCACGTACAAAGACCTCGGAGACTGGTTCTATTGCACGACAATGTGTGCATACGAAGCGGTCAAACGAACACGATCAGACAAGCAGACGCGCCGCGCAAATCGCACACCTCGCCGCGCGAAAGGTAAGAAATGCGACGAAGAGACTTCATTCTTGGGTTGGCTTCAGGAGCGGCAGCCGGAGCTGCCGCCGTAGCGCTGCCATGTCACCTGCCTGAGATGCCCGTCAAAGCAGCCAAAAGACCTGCTCCTGCACCGCTGCGTGTGGTCGTCGAGACGCCCGAAGAGCAAGCCTTACGGTGTGACACCGAGCACGCCCGCGACAAGGCGTTCTGCCTGGTTGAGCCCCGCACGCTCACGTTCTCGGGCCTCTCCTACGAGCCCACCGGCGAGGACGTGCTCACGTTGCTGCGCGCTGTCGAGGGCGAGGTGTCCCCCGGCGCGACGCAGAATCAAAAAGGCATCGACGCGATGCGCGTCGCAGAAACCCTCACCAACAGGTTCTGCTACTTGCGCGGCAGAAAGCCCGAGATGCCACTCACGTGCAGCCTCGCGACGTTCGTGCGCGGGTACGCTCAGCCTCTCAGCCCGCGCTGGGCCGACGCAGAAGGACCCGCGTGCCAGGCCCACCCTGAGCGTTGCACCGAGGCGCAGATGGCGCGCAGGCTTGAGCACAGGGCGCGCACGGGCTTTGAGTTCCACACGGTGCACGCGGTGCGCATGGCGCTGCGTGAGGGCCACACCTTGACACCCTGGGCTTCCGTCCACTTTGCGAAAAGCGGAATTCGGATGAGCCCTGAGATGATCAGGATCACGCAGGACGAAGAAAAAATGAACACGCTCTTTGCAACGCCCGATAGCATGTTGCATTGGGACGGGTATAGAGTGGTTTGAAACAACAAGGGGCAGAACATGAGTGAGATTTTCGTTGTCCTCGATCTCGAAACTTCAGGATTGCGCAAGAAGACCGACGTCATCCTGGAGATCGGCGCGCTGCACATCGACATGAAGAAGCTCGACATCTTGAGCCGTTTCCAGATCAACGCAGGCATGTCGGCCAACGCGTGGAACAAGATCGTGATGGACGAGTACGTCCAGAACATGCACAGCAACAACAACCTGTACCGCGAGGTCACAGAAAATCCGCTGTCGTGCAGCGAGCACGCGATGGACCACTGGCTCTGCGCATGGTTCATGGCGACAGGCGCCAGGCAGGGTTCGCGGGAGATCGTGCTGTGCGGCAACTCGATCCACTTCGACCGCGGCTTCATCGAGGAACGCCTGCCCGCCGCGGCCGAGTTTCTGCACCACCGCATGATCGACACGAGCGAGCACCGGGCGCTCGACGACTGCTTCGCGTCGCTCAACACGCTGCGCTGGCAGCGGATGATCACGGTCGACGGCGCAAAGGCCCACGACGAGCGCGCCATGGACCCCAGCATGAAGGCGCACCAGGCGCTGATGCGCGCGGCCGAGCGTGCGAGCACCGCGGAATGGGACCTTGCGAAGTTCCAGGACGAAGGCGCGGCGTACTTTCTGTCGCTGCAAGCAGACGCGGACATGGTGAAGCTCTCGGACCACAGCAGCCCCAAATGGGCGCGGGGCACCGAGAAGACAGCAGAGCAGGCCAAGAGCGAAGCGGAGATCGAGGCCGGGCTCACCGACGAGGAGCTGAACCCGTGGGTCGCGGAGCTGAAGCAGAAGAAAGTCGAGACCGCGGCGGACGCCTCCATTGCCGCGTCCTTGATCGCCTCGGACATCTCTGAGTTCGAAGCAGGGCTTGCGCACGAGCAGCGCGTCGGCGCCGAGGTCGCGAGCCTGATCGCCGCAGGTCGAGGCACCCAGCTGTGAGCAGGCGCCGCGTCGAGCACTTCCGCCTCGCGGAGGAAACGGACGAGTTCTACACCCACATCTACCAGGGCGCCGCAGGTCGTTTCATCTCCATCGGCGCCGCGGACGGCGAGTTCATATCCAGCCTGACCGTGGGCACGCTGATGGTCGTGAAGCACAAAGCAGGTGAAGAGGTCCCGCTCGACGGGCTGCGCGGAGTCGTGTTCAACATCGAGTACGGACGGGGCGAGCCCATCCTGGTCACGGCACTGAAGCCGGTACACATCATGCTCGTGCTGGAGGCCCGCAGCCTGCTCCGGTGGGAAGAGTGGTGACCTCGCAGCGCGACATCACGTTCTGTCCGCACGCCGACCGTACGCGCGTCGAGAATCACGTCGGCAAGAAGATGATCGCGGTCGAGACGTGCATCACCTGCGCCGCCACCCTTTTACCCAAGCTGTTCCCGAAAGCACTCAACGGCAAGCCTTTCACCCTGCGCATCGCCACCGCCACGGGCGGCACGCTCGTCATGCAAGGAAAGTGGGAGGGGATCCCTGTCTACTTGACGGCGAAGCAAATCGGAGGCTTTCTCGACGTATTGGGGGCTGCCAACGATGACGATGACTGACGTAGAGAAGAGGGTCTGGGCCGCGGCGTTCGCGATGCGCAAAGGCCAAGGCGTCACACCGGAAAACGCCGCGGCGTTCGCCTGCATCACGGTCAAGCAGCTGCGCGAGATGAACACGGGGCTGCTCTGCAACACCGCGTGGATTCGGGAGATGCTGCAGGACGTGTTCGGGCGCGAGCTGGAGGTGACTCCGGTTCAGACGATCGAGCCGGACGCGATGTCCCAGTCGCCCGGGCCGCTGCCCGGGCCGCCGCCCTTACCGAAGCTGCCCCAGCCGCCCAAAGCCGAGCTACCCGAGCCGCCTACGCTCCCGCCGCCCCCGAAAAAGCCCGAGGCGAAGAAAGAGGCGCCCAAGCGCAACCTGCGCTGGTGACTAGGCCCAGCGCCTGCGTGCCGCGCGCCTGAAGCGCAGACCGTCGAGCATGAATTCGGTGCCAGACGCCTCTCGGCAGTTGAGGTGAATCGCGCGCTTGATCCCCGCGTGCAAGCGCTCCGCTTTCTCCTGCAACTGAGGGTCCATCCCTGTTTCTGCCGCCTCGATGGCGCGCGACGCGAGAACCAGTTGCTGGATCGAGTTGCGGCAGGTGAGGGGCTGGGACCGAATACGCCCCATCAGCGACATCGCGAGCACGTTGTGCAGCTGGTATGGGGACATCTCAGGACCTGCGAGGCCGCGGGACCTGCGCGCTCTTGTGAATCTCATGGGGCCGTCCTTCCAGCGCACCAGGGTAGCCCACCCGCGGGCCGTCTGGCTAGGCTCGGCGCCGCAGCGGCTCGCGCGCCCCGAAGTCGGTGATGCGGCTGGAGCGCTCGCGGCAATTTCGCAGCAGAGCACTCTCAGCCCGCTTCAGGAGCGCAGCGACCTTGGGCGACACCCTGTTGCTCTTGAACGAACGCCTCGACGCGTCCTGCTCGCGGGCGCGCACGGCGTCCTGAAAGAGCAGGATGGAGTGCGTGCAGGTGCCGGCTTGCTTGAGGGTGTGCAGAGACGCGGGGGCGTCCTTGCGCAGGATGTCGCGCAGCTCGCGGCGGTGCTTGGTGGGGGTCCAGCCGAGGCCTTCAAAGACCCACTCGCCGCGCTTGTTCAAGTGCCAGTGCGGGTGTGACCACCAGACGTGACCCCGATCTCGCAGCTTAATCAATTGGTATGCGTGTTGATCCCACGCTTTACGGTGGCCCGGCCCGTAGTCTGGCGTTTTTGTGCCCCACGCTGCGCGAGGGGCGGCAGCAGCTTGTTCAGCCAGGCGACGCTTATCGCTCTCTTCCGAATCAAGGAGACGTTGGGCTTCTTCCTCCTGTTTTAGCGCCTCGGCGTCCACACGTCGTACACGAGAGGCGACGCGCGCGGCGCTCGCGCGAGAGCGCCGCATGCGTAGCGCGGCGCGCGAGGCGCGCGAATTGGCGTAAACGTGCTCGTACGCGCCGTCGATAAGCGCCTGATCACGCTTTCTTTCAGCGGCCGCGCGTTTGCTAGCTTGCAGCGCCACCTCTTTCTTCAGCTTTTTGATGTCGATCTGTAAGGTCTTCTTCTGACTACCGTGCTCAAAAGGCAACAGCGCGCGCTGTCTATCCAACAGCTTCTGTTTTGCTGTCGGAGTGAAGCGATCAGACTGCGCGGGGCCCCACTCGTTGTAGAGCTTCTCCCACTTGAACCGCGACTCGCCGAGGCCGTCCATCGTCCGGCGGCGCCGGGCTTTTTTTGCTAGCTCTTGAGCGATGACCTTCTCGGCTCTCTTATGGATCTTAGCCTTAAATTCATCAAAGATCGCATCCTCTTGTTTTTCTAAGGCGAGTCGCAGCTCCGCCGGCATAGCCGCGAGGATGGCTTTGCGGAGGGCTTCCTCTCGCTCGAATGCCGCATCAGTCCTTTGAAAATCTGCTTCATCCTTGGCGCGGAGGACACCGCTTTTGATCCGGGGTAGAAGTAATCGGTGGCGCTTGCGCCTGTCCCCGAGGCCTTCGAACACCCAATCGAAGCGCGCGCGCTTCCGGCGCCTGCGCGGGACGATCACACCGAGACCCGCGAGGCTTTTGCCTTTTAGAACGGCCGCTTTGGTCGCTTTGACGACACGCCGCATTTGCGCTTCTTCACGCAGCAAAACAGACTTCTCCTTCTCTAGCGCTGCAATTCTCTCCGCGTGTCCCGCTCTGTGCGCTGATCTTAGCGCTCGAAGTAGAGGGGCAAACTCGCTTCTAAGTCTGTCTAAAATCAGTTGGTTGCCCGTGGGGTTGAGAGCCACGCCTTGACCGCGCAAGATGGCGTATTTCTGGAGCTTGCGGCGAGTTCGGTCGGTGGAAGGCATGCGCCATGGTAGCGCACACGCCCCGCGCTCGGCTAGAGTCCCCGGCATGAGCGCCCTCGACTCGCAGAAGAAGCGCATGGCGGAGTACCTGCTGCCCGAGTGCCCCTACCTCCTGATCGACGGGACGTTGCCCGGCGTCGAGCTGCCGCCGATGCTCAAGCGCGACGCGTTGATCCTTCGCATCGGGCGCGACCCGAGCTTCATGGGAATGCCCGACCTTGTGATCGACGCCAAGGGTTGGCGCGCGACGCTCATCGTGCAGGGTTTTCGCTGCTGGGCGGACGTGCCGTGGGCGGCCGTGCACCGCATGTGGCCGGACGGCGGACCACTGGTCGTGTGGCCGTCTCCTGCCGAAGAGCAACAGCAACAGGAGGCGCCCGAGCCCGAACCAAATGCCGTGAAGCTCGCTCAAGACCCCATCACGCCGCAAGAGCCCGAGAACAAGCAAGGCCTGCGCCTCGTGAAGAGCTGAACTACTCGGCGAACTTCTCACCGTCGCGCGCATCCCCAGGGTCCTCGAAATACGGCTCTGGGAGCGTCAAAACGGGGATTTTGGCGACCACGCTGCCTTCGTCATCGAACAGGATGTCGTACGACTCTCCCTCGGATGTCGTCCAGCGCATGGAGTTGGAACGGAAGTGCGCAAACTGCATAGCCTCGGTTAGAGTACACGCCATGGACAAGAACTGGGTCATGGCGGGCGCGGCGGGCGCCATTTTGGTAGCACTCCTGGCTACATCCCGACGTAGAGACTTCCCCCAGCTCAAAGGGGTCTCGGACGGGGACATCGAGAACACGGCCCGGACGTTGATCGCAGAGACCAGCTTCACGCGAGGCAGCGCCGAGATGGCGTCAATCGTGCAGGTCGCCATCAACCGAGCGCTCGCACGGAACGTCACCCTCAGCCAGGTCGTCACGCCGAACATCCAACCGCAGTGGAACAACAGCGACACGTTCGCGGCGCTGTTCTCCCGCGCCGCGCGTAACCCAAACCTCGCCGCAGCGAAGGCGTTTGTCGTCGAAGTGCTCGAAAACAAGCACCCCAACTACATCGGAGCACGTAAGCACTTCGTGCACCCCGCCGCGAAAGGGTTCGACCTGCCGTGCGTCTCCACGCAGAGAACGCCACGTGTTCTGGCGCAGACCTTCGCAGGCCAGCGCTGTTTGCCGCCTTGGGCGCTCACGAACCCTCTCAAGGTCGGCGGCGCGCAGTTCTCTGCCTGAACAGAAAGACAGTCTATGAAAATCGAATGGCAGCTCGGTTTGCTCGCCGCGGGCGTTGCGCTCCTGCTCCTGGGCGCGACGAAGAGCGCGGTCGGGCCCGGCAACATCGTTGTCGTCGGAGACTCGCTGGGTCTCGGCGTCGGACCCGCGCTGAAACGCCTGGGCGCCCCGAACGTGCGGGTGATCGCCGTCAAAGGCACGCGCGCCGCGTGGTGGGCCGAGGGAACCCGCTGGGAAGAGGCCCTGCAGGGCGCGCGCACCGCGGTCGTGTCGCTAGGCTCGAACGACATCGCTGGCGGCAAGTCCCCGTGGTCCACGCTGCAGGACCTCGACACGCGTGCTCGACGCATGGGCGTCAGGGTGCTGTGGCTCGTCCCGAGCACGGACCTGTGGGCCAAGCAGACCGTGGTCGTACCGGGGGAGGCCCTCAGTTTGGCTGGTGCGGAACCCGCGGCAGACGGGGTACACTTGACCGCCCGCGGCTACGCGCAAGCGGCGTTGCTGGTGAAAAACCGCTTGGGCATCAAAGCCTGATCTCAATCAAGATTTCAAAGGAACAACACCATGTCCGGAACCTATCTCGCTCTCATCGGTGGAAACAACGTCCTGTCGATCCTCGACACAGCGCCCGCGGACATCCTGCCCGCCACTGTCAACGGCGCGACCCTGGAAGGCCGCACGGGCAGCCTGCGTACGTCGCTCCTCGTCGCGCTGATGGGCGCCGCCACCGACACCATCCCCACGCCCGCCACGGCCAATCTGTTCGCCGTGACCGTCGCCTGTCCCGCAGGGTTTTCGGCGCCCGCCGCGCTGAGCGAAGTGGGTTTCGACTACTCGCAGCTGCTGCCCACCGTGAGCGCGCAGATCGTGTGCTCTGGGTTCGACGTGGTGGCGCCCGCGGTGTGGCCTGCCACGCCCGCTGCGCTGCTCAACGAGATGGTGTCGAACCCGGCCAACCTGGTGTCGCTCAACGCGACGCTCGTGGACGTGGGCATCGTGAGCACCAACCTGCCGTACGGCAGCCTGACGTACCTCGTCGCGGGCTCGGCCACCGTGGCGGCCGTCTCCAAGGCACTCATCTCGCTCACGATCGACTTCGGCTCCAGCATCGTCAGCTGAACGCGCCATGGTACGTTTCTGCCCATGAGAGCCTTGGCGTTGAGCGGCGGCGGAGCGCGGATCCACTACCATGCAGGAGCCCTACAGCACCTGCTGGCGGAGCTGCGCCGCGAGTACCAGATCGTGACGGGAGTGAGCGCGGGCGCCATCGCCGCGGCTTACATCGCGCAATTCCCCGTGGGCCAAGAGGCGCAAGCCTCCGACGCGTTCAGTACGGCCGTGCTCAGCTTGAACGAGAGGAGCGTGTTCAGGCCGTGGCCGCTCGGGCGCTTGCAGGGCCTGTGGAAGCAGAGCTTCTACGACGGAAAACCCCTGCACAAGACCCTGCGCTCGCTGCTCTGCGAGGAGCAGATCCGCAACAGCGGGCGCAAGCTGCGCGTCGGGGCCGTGTGTGTGCAGAGCGGGCGCTTTCAGCTCTTCACCGAGAAGACGCCCGACATCGTGTCAGCCGTGCTTGCGTCCGCCGCGTTCCCGTCCGTGCTGCAGCCTGTGAGCATCGAGGGCAACCTGTGGTTTGATGGCGGCGTCAGGGTGGTGACCCCCATCGGGGCTGCCATCGAGGCGGGCGCGGACGAGGTCGACATCATCATGTCCTCTCCGCTCGGGTACGAGGCCAAGCAGGCGGGCGACACGCTCACCGCGCTCGGGATGGCCATGCGCGCCATCGACTTCATGGCGAGCGAGATCGTGGAGAAGGACTTGAAGCTCGCGCGCTACACGAACGTGCTCGTGGCCAACGGCGCGTCGCACAAGCGCACCGTGAAGCTCAACGTGATTCGGCCTGCTGCCGACCTCGGTGACACGTTCGATTTTTCGCGCGACCGAGGCATCTTCATGTACGAAGAGGGCACCAAAGACGCGCGCCGTGCGATTCTGTCGGCGGAGTGATCACGAGCCGCTCTCGCTCGTTTTCAAGGTGAGCCAGTCCTTCTTTGTGGCACGCTTCTGAAACGCAATCTTGTGCCGCCCGCCACGCGTCTTTTGGAAGTGCTTGCGGAAGTAGGCGACGGCTTCTTCAAGCGTCTCACCATGAAAAAGCTGCGTGCGCACCGGCCAGGGGCGTGTCTCGAAAGTGTTGACAACGACACGGTAGTCCGGTAGCGCCATGTCCCCATGATACCTCAACGGTGTGAAACATGCGGCGGACTGGTTCGAAAAAGCGCGTTTGATCAGGCGTCCTGCCGGTGCAACAAGGGCCGAGGAAACGTCCGCAGGTCGAACTTCGCGGACGGTCTCCCGCCCCAGACCGACCACGAGGCCGCCGAGGACGTCGAGCAAGTGTTGCGCATGGAGCTGTAAAAGGCCCTGTGGTACGCTCGGGCCCATGATTGGCTCTGTCACCTCCGAAGACGCTCTCGTGAACTGGACCTCCAACCTGGCGGCCGACCCGACGGTGCCAGGACCTTCCGGGGAGACCGCAGCTCAGCGCATCGTGCGTGAGGCCCAAGAGATCGTGGCCGGCAAGCGCGCCGGCTTCTCCGACGACGGCACTGACGACGCGGATGCCCCGAGCGGCCGGTTGATCGGCGCCATCGCCTGCTCGGTGCTCGGCGCGGCCGTCATCCCCGAGTATTTCCTGCGCCCCAACGAACCACCGGGGAGCATGCACGTCGCGCTCGCCGGCATCCTGGGCGGCGTGCTCGGGTACTACTTCCCGCTGCCGACGACCGTGCTCTACAGCGCGATGCTGGTGAAGCAGAGCTTCTGAATGCAACCGTTCAACGTGTACCTGTCTTGGCTCATACCCGCCATCATGGGGCAGTTGCAGATGGCGGACACTGTCGCGCACACGTACCCGTCAGAGCTTGAGTACGTCGCCTCGGCGCTGCGCAAGAGCCACAACCAGCCTCTGCGCAAGCTGTACCGAGGGCTGCTGCTCGAACCGTACGAGGCGCAGGCAGGGGTGATCTTCACGCGCAGCACGATCGAGAAGAGCGTGTCGTTCTCGGAGGATCGAGACGTCGCGTGCTATTTCGCGGTGCCCGAGACAATCATGTCGAGCTTCGTGAAGCAACAACGCCCTCGGGTTGAGGGGTACGTCGCCGAGTACACGCCCAAGCGGCAAGAGATCATGTGGCACTACTCCTGGAACCCCTTCACCTACCAAGGCATGAAGGTCGACATCCGAGCTGCCGCACGCCGCCACCCCGCCTCTGCGCACGACCCTGCGCAGTTCGATTTCGTATTCGGCACGCAGAAAGAGGTGATTTTGAAGCCGCTGCCCGCGCACGTCCCTCTGCCCGTCAGGCCCGTCGCAGACACGTGCCCAGACCCTTATTCGCTGGACCGCCGCTTCACACCCCCGCATCATCTACCCTGATGCTGCTCACCGACGACGAGCGGAAGTTCGCGTTGGAGAAGAAGGTCGGGCTGTACCCGGCGCCCCGGTACACGCGCTTTCCGGTCGTGTCCTACGACGGGTGGGAGATTGTGGTGGTTCGCGGCTCGGAGCGGCTGTGCGTGGCGCTCGGTGGGACACGCGAGGAAGCGCTCGTAGACGCGCGACGACGCCTTCAGGGTAAATGATGAGCATGCTCATTACATGATGAGCATGCTCATTACTTTTTTGGGTTTCAAAAACAGCGCGCCGTGTTCGACGGGCTTAGGCTGCGACGCGCTGGAGCTTCTGCAGGAGCCTTTTCGCGTGCTCGCCGTGCGAGGCGTACCTGGACGTCAGGCGCGCGAGGTGCGCGGTCCAAAACACCTTGCCTTCGCACCCTGAGCGGGCGCGGCCGCTGAAGGTCGTGACGAAGTAGGCGTAGACCGGCTGGCCGTCCGCGCCGACGCTCTCGTCGATCAGGCGCATGTCCTCGGGCGTCGTGCGCAGGCCTGTTTCCTCGTAGAGCTGCCGGATGGCGGTCTCCTCGGGACAGGTGTCCTCAGGCGCGCTGGAGCCGCCCGGGAAGTTCGTGTCGCGGGGCTGAAAGCCTCTCGCGAGCGCGATGAACTGGTCCCCCCTCGGGACGA
>Ga0315287_10005411_pt1 | contig 12575 bp, 13 predicted proteins | sample YL17G11_0_MG_FD_205037 | JGI IMG/M metagenome (GOLD analysis project Ga0315287, IMG submission 205037) | Sediment microbial communities from Yellowstone Lake, YNP, Wyoming, USA - YL17G11_0 | ecosystem: Environmental > Aquatic > Freshwater > Lake > Sediment | place: USA: Wyoming | collected...
GGAACATATCGACCGGGCCCAGCCACTCCAGGGTCCGCCCGAACTCCGTGGCGACCGTGCGCGAAGAGTTAGCATCCGTTGCCAGATGCGGCTCTTCCATCGGAGAATCACCGAACGCACGGATCTCAAGGGTCTCTCGAGCAAACGACTGCTGAGAGAGCATCGTCGTCAGGTGCTCGCCGCCGCGGACCCTCGGGCGGGCGGACTCGCGGGGGAATCGTTCTGGATCTCGTCTTCGATCGAGGACGAGTTGGATCGACGCGGGGTGCCCTATCCGACCACCAAGGAGATCCTCGGCGAGTAGGGGGAGAGCGGCCGCGCCTCCGGTCAGCTCGACTCGTACTTGAAGGAGACACTCAGTCGGACGCGAAAGAGCGCGATCCGACCGTCCTCGATGGTTGCGTCCATCTTCACGACCTCAGCGATACGGAGATCCCGCAGCTTCGCGCCTGCGGTGTCGATGGCGACGCGAGCGGCGTCTTCCCACGAAGACTCGCTCGTGCCGACGATCTCGTTGACGACGTAGACGGTTCCCGCTGTCATCGTGTTCCCCCCATCGCGTGGCCGGAAGAGCGTGGCACCAATGCTCCAACAGCCGGGACGGGCGTGCAAGGGAGGCGGAGCGCTGCTCCGGGAAGCCGGCGGACAGCCTCATCTAGGGGACTCACCCACCTAGGTGGCCGCCGCGGGGCAGTGCGTTGACGGGCGATCTGGCAGCGGCGATCGTTGGGTCTCCTTCAAGCCAGGGGGAACCATGTATCGAGGGGGCGCAGACCAGCGCGCCAGCCGGGTGGCTGCCGCGACCGCCTCCCAGCGAAGGGGCACAGCGCACCTCGGGACGTCGTGGTGAGCGTCGCCCGGACTCGTGCGTCGCCATCGGACGGCCTCGGCGACGAGGGGTCTCCAGAGTGGGGGGCGCCGGCGCTGGACGGGTTCTCCCTGTTTCTGGCCAGGCTCCGGGCTACGCCACTGCTCACTGCGCCGGAGGAGATCGAACTCGCGCGACGGATCGAGGCGGGCGACGACGACGCCCGGCGGCGTCTGATCGAGTCCAATCTGCGCCTGGTGGTCTCCATCGCGAAGACGTACCGGGGGCGGGGCCTGCCGTTTGCCGATCTGGTCCAGGAGGGATGCCTGGGCCTGATGCGCGCCGCGGACCGCTACGACTGGCGGCTCGGCTTCAGGTTCACGACCTACGCGACCCTCTGGATACGCCAGGCGATCGGCCGGAGCATCGCGAACACCGGCAAGGTGATCCGCTCGCCCACGCACATCGTCGACCTGCAGCCGACCGTCGCCCGCGTCGAGCAGGCCCTCACGGTGCGACTCGCACGCGAGCCCACGCCGGAGGAGGTCCGGCAGGAGACGGGGTTGGCGGTCGACACGGTCCGGCTCGTGCGGCGGAGCCGCCAGCACGTGATCTCGCTCTCCGCCCCGGCCGGTGCCGAGGGCGACCACGAGATCGCGGACCTCTTGGTCGACGGCACCGGCGAGCCTCCCGAGAGAGCCGGAGAGGCGGCCTGGATGAGGAGGGCCGTGGCACGCGCGCTCTGCGCGCTCTCGGAGCGAGAGCGCGCCGTGGTCCAGCTGCGTTTCGGCCTGCTCGACGACGAGCCGATGACCTTCGCCGCGGTGGGACGTCGACTCGGAGTGACGCGCGAGGGCGTGCGACTCATCGAGGCACGGGCGTTCAAGAAGCTCGCGCAGTCGTCGGACGTCCAGGAGTTGCGAACGGGGTAGGCAGAGCGTCCCGACGCCGCCGTCGGCGCCGGGACGCGCCGTCTCACACGAGTTCGAGGATGGTCGCGTTCGCCATGCCGCCTCCCTCGCACATCGTCTGCAGGCCGTAGCGCGCGCCGCGACGGCCCATCTCATGCACGAGGGTCGTCATGAGGCGCGCGCCGCTGCATCCCAGCGGATGGCCGAGGGCGATGGCACCGCCGTTGACGTTCACCCGCTCGAAGTCCGCGCCGAGCTCCCGGCCCCAGGCCAACGGCACGGAGGCGAAGGCCTCGCTGACCTCGAAGAGATCGATCTCCTCCATCTGGAGGCCCGCTCGCTCGAGGACCTTCCGCGTGCCCGGTATGGGGCCGGTGAGCCCCTCGATCGGATCGACGCCGGCGAGGGCGAACGAGTGGAAGCGAGCGAGGGGACGCAGCCCGAGGCGCGTCGCGGCCTTCTCGGAGACGATCAGCACGGCGGCGGCGCCGTCGCTGAGCTGCGAGCAGGTGGCGGCGGTCAGGCGGCCGTCCTCACGGAAGACCGTCCGCAGGCCGGCGAGCTTCTCGGCGGACGTACCGGGGCGGATCCCCTCGTCCTCCGTCGCCATCCACTCACGGTCCTCGCGCTTGGCGCGTATGGGCAGGATCTCCGCCGTGAAGTGCCCCGCCTCGGTGGCCGCGGCTGCGCGGGCGTGCGATTCGGAGGCGTAGGCGTCGAGCTCCTCCCGGGTGAGCCCGAAGCGCTCGGCGACGATCTCCCCGCATATCCCCTGGTCGATGAAGTCGTCTGCCGCCAGCCCGTAGCGCGCTCGGAAGCGCGGGCCGTAGGCGGCCGAGGGGTCCGGGGCGTTCGCCCACATCGGCACGCGCGTCATCGACTCGACGCCGGCCGCGACGACGATGTCATAGACCCCTGCCATGACCCCCTGCGCGGCGAAGTGCGCGGCCTGCTGGGAGCTGCCGCACTGACGGTCGACGGTCATCGCCGGCACGGTCTCGGGGAAACCGGCCCCGAGAGCGGCGAAGCGGGCGATGTTCACCGACTGCTCGCCGACCTGGTCGAGGCACCCGACGATCACGTCGTCGACCTCGCCGGGCTCGACGCCCGCACGCTCGACGACCGCCGCCAGCACCTCGCTCAGGAGGTCGGCGGGGTGCCAGTCCGAGAGCATTCCCTTCTGCCGGCCGATCGGCGTGCGCACGGCCTCTACGATGAACGCGTCGCCACTCATCGGACGGCCGCCGCTTCGTGGCCCTCGAACTGGGGCGGGCGCTTCTCGAAGAAGGCGTCCATCCCCTCACGCTGGTCCGCGGTCGTGAACGCCAGCGCGAACACGTCGATCTCGCGCGCGAAGGGGGCCGGGGCGTCGCCGCCCAGCGCCAGGTTGCACAGGCGCTTGGCCGACCCGACGGCCCAGCTCGGACGCGAGGCGATGGTCGCAGCGAGCTCGACCGCCGCATCGAGAAGCTCGGCCTTGGGATGGACGTGCGTCACCAGGCCGACGCGCAGCGCCTCGTCCGCCTTCACCACCCGGCCGGTCAGGATGAGCTCCTTCGCGAAGCCGATCGACGTCGCTCGAGCGAGCCGCTGCGTTCCGCCCCAGCCCGGGATGACGCCGAGCGTGACCTCGGGCTGTCCGAACCGGGCCGTGTCGGCGGCCACCCGGACGTCACAGGCGAGGGCGATCTCACAACCACCACCGAGCGCGAAGCCGTTGACGGCGGCCACGACAGGGGTGGCCAGACCCTCGATCAGGTCCGCGACCCGGTGGCCGCGCTCGGCGAACGCCCGGGCCTCGAGGGCTCCGGCCGTGCGCATGTGGCCGATGTCGGCCCCGGCGCAGAAGGCCTTCTCGCCGGCTCCGGTGAGCACCGCGGCGCGGAGCGCCGGGTCGGCGTCGACGTCGCGGAGCATCTGCTCCAGGTCGTCGAGCATCTCCAGCGAGAGGGCGTTCAGCGCCTCCGGCCGGTTCAGTGTGAGGACCGCGACGGCGTCGCGGCGCTCCAGGTCGATGGACACAGCACGTCTCCCGGATCGGGGATGGTGGATCTGCCGCGCAGGAACCGCTGGTTCGATGCATTGACAGACCTAGATGATATGTGAAAGATGCCTCTATGGGCGAGACGCATCATCAGGCCGACGAGGGGCACGAGGCGAACGGGCAGCGGCGCCTCGAGGTCCAGGGGCAGCCGCGATCGTGGATGCAGCCCTTCCTCCTGCTGGCCCTCGAGCAGTGGCAGAGTCACGGCTACGAGCTCATCCGGCGACTGTCCGGGTTCGGGTTCGAGGCGCTCGACCGGGGGAGCGTCTACCGCGCCCTGCGCCAGCTCGAGAAGAGCGGCCTGGTCGTGTCCGGCTGGGACACCTCGAAGGAAGGCCCGGCGCGGCGCCTGTACTCCCTCACCGACGCGGGCAGGGACTACCTCAACGTCTGCGCGGTCTCGATGCGCGGCTATCAGATGATGCTCAACCAGTTCTTCAGCCTCTATCCGGCGCCGCCCGGCACGGGCGAGAATGAGGCGGGCGGAGTCCGGAAGGCGGATTCCGAGAACGGTTCCTCCGAGAACGCGAAGCGGGGTGCGGCATGAACGACGGGACGCAATCCCCGAACGACCCCCTGCAGATGATGCGGGACGCATACGCGCAGGGGATCGAGCGCTGGTCGAAGGCGATGGAGGAGATCGTGGGCAGCGATGACTTCGCGTCCGCGTCGGGGCAGCTCCTCGCTCTCTACGCCCAGCAGCAGCAGTCGATCCGCGCGGCCTCCCGGATCGCGGCCGAGAGCATCCAGATGCCCACGACCGAGGACCTGGCCGAGGTGGCCCAGCTCGTCATCAACGTGGAGCGAAAGGTCGATGAGGTCACCGACCAGGGCGCGGGCGACGCGATGCGGCTCACCGCGATCGAGACGCAGCTCGCCGCGATCACGACGCAGCTCGGCGATGCCACGGCCGCCGCTCACACCATTCCCGCCCGGCTGAGCGCCATCGACGAGAGGCTCGCCGAGGCCGCGAGCGCGTCGCAGGCGCTCTCGGCTCGCCTCGCCGGGATCGAGGAGTCGATCCGCGAGTCGGCGCGACGACCCGCCGACCCGCCGGCCACCGGGCAGGCGTCCGGCGCGACCATGGCGAAGGCGCCGGAGGTCGCGACGCCGGCGGCGAAGGCCCCGGAGGTCGCGAGGCCGGTGGCGAAGGCTCCGAAGGTCGCGAAGCCGGCGGCGAAGGTGCCCGCTGCCAAGCGGGCGACGGCCAAGAAGCCGGCGGCCCCCAAGGGCACCCCGGCCCGCCGCCGCACTCCGCCCGCCGACGACTAGGCAGGAGGCCGACGTGACCGTGGAGGCCCCCGTCGCGGCGGCCCCGGAGGTCGACCAGGTGCCGACGGGGACGAGCGCCCGAGACGTCGTCTGGACGCGCAACAAGACGACCCTCTACCGGTACCGGCCCGTCGCGCCGCGGGCCCACGCCACGCCGGTGCTGCTCGTGTACGCGCTCATCAATCGTCCCTACATCCTCGATCTGCGGCCCGACAACAGCTTCGTGCGCCATCTGCTCGAGCAGGGGTACGACGTCTTCCTGATCGACTGGGGCCGCCCCGGCTGGGAGGACCGCGGGGTCACCCTCGACGAGCTCGTCGGCGAGCACCTGCCGAAGGCCGTCGAGCGAATGGGGCGGGCGGGTGCCGGCGACGGGTACACCCTCTTCGGCTACTGCATGGGCGGGACCTTCAGCGCCATCCACGCCGCCCTCCAGCCCACCGGCGTGAGGAACCTCGTGGCGCTGACCACCCCGGTCGACTTCTCGCACGCGGGCGCGCACGGGATCTGGACCGACCCGCGCCACTTCGACGCCGCCGCGCTCGCCGACAGCCTCGGCAACGTCTCGGGATCGCTCATCGACCTCGGCAACAAGCTGCTGAAGCCCGTCGCCAACTTCGTCGACGTCCATGTCTCGATGCTGGACCGCCTGTTCGCGGGCAAGGACATGACGTCCTGGCGCGCCATGAACCAGTGGGTGAACGACAGCGTCCCGTTCCCGGCCGCCGCCTTCATCCAGTGGATCGAGGGCTTCTACCAGCAGAACCTGCTGGCGCGCCACGGCCTGACGATCGGTGGGCAACCCGTCCGCCTCTCGGCCATCACCGCGCCGCTCCTCAACATCGCCGGGTCGAAGGACCACATCGTCCCTCCGGCCATGGCCCGACCGCTGAACGACCTGGTCGCGAGCCGCGACAGCGAGTACCTCGAGCTGCCGGCGGGCCACGTCGGCCTTCTGGCCGGCTCCGGCGCCCGCGACATGCTCTGGCCGAAGGTCACCGACTGGCTGGACGCCCGCTCCGACTGAGACCCACCCGGCGCCGCCCGGCCGGGCGGCGCCCTCCGAACCCTGGGGGATCCACAATGCCCGACTCGTTCCCGACATACGCACCAGGAAAGACCATCGACCAGCTGTCGGTGGGCGACAGCGCGAGCCTGGCGGGGAGCTTCTCCCAGGAGGACGTCGAGGCCTTCGCCCGGATCTCGGGGGATGACAACCCGGCCCACGTCGACGCGGCATGGGCCGACGCATCGCCGTTCGGCGGTCGCGTGGTACACGGCGTGCTCACCGCCGGCCTCATCTCGGCCGTGCTCGGCACCCAGCTTCCCGGCCCGGGATCGATCTACATGTCCCAGACGCTCAAGTGGCTCGCCCCGGTCAAGCCGGGGGACGCGCTCACCGCCGTCGTGACGGTCAAGGAGATCATCCCCGAGAAGAAGCGCGTGGTGATGGAGACGGTCGTCCAGAAGGACGGAGAGACCGTCCTCACTGGCGAGGCGCTCGTCATGCCGCCGCGCGGGTGAGAGCCGTGCGCCCGGGGCATCCGAACAACGAGGGGGGATCATGATCCGAAGGATGGCGGTACTCGGAGCCGGCGTGATGGGCAGCGAGATCGCCCAGACCGCCGCGGCGGGGGGCGTCGAGGTGGTCCTGCTCGACTCGGACCCGGCCGCGCTTGAGCGCGGGGTGGCGCACGTCGCCAAGATCTGCGACCGGCGCGTGCAGCGCGGACGGATGAGCGCCGGGGAGGCGGCGGCCATCCAGGCCCGCGTCACCCCGACGGCCGACGACGCCGACCTGGCGAGCTGCGACCTCGGGATCGAGGCGGTGCCGGAGATCCTGGACGTCAAGCGCGAGGTCTTCCGGCGCCTCGACTCCGCCCTTCCGGCCGGGGCGCTCCTGGCCTCGAACACGTCCGGCCTCTCGATCACCGCTCTCGCGGCCGAGACGAGCCGTCCCGAGTCCGTCGTCGGGCTCCACTTCTTCAACCCCGCCAGCGTCATGAAGCTCGTCGAGGTCATCCGCGGCGACACCACCAGCGAGGCGACGATGGTCGCCGCCGAGCAGCTCGCCACGGCCCTGGGCAAGGTGCCCGTCCGGGTGCGAGAGTGCCCGGGCTTCCTCGTCAATCGCGTCCTGCTCCGCGCGCTGGTGGAGGCCTACCGGCACTCGGCCGAGCTCGGCGCCGACCTCGCCGGCGCCGATCGCGCCGTGGTCGAGGGCGGGCCCGCCCCGATGGGCCCGTACGCGCTCGGCGATCTGATCGGGCTCGACACGCTCGGCCACATCCAGCGCGATCTGGAGGAGGCCTACGGCGACCGCTTCGGCGACGGGGGCGAGATCGCCCGCCGCGTGGACGCCGGCCGCCTGGGAAAGAAGTCGGGCGCCGGCTTCTACGACGGGGACCCCACGGAGGCGGCCGCCGACGCGGCCGGCACCGAGGTGGCCGCGCGGTACTACGCGAGCGCGCTCGACGAGGCACGGCGCTGCGTCGAGGAGGGGATCGCCGCCGCCGCCGACGTGGACCTCGCGATGCGCCACGGATGCGGATGGACGACCGGTCCGTTCGAGTGGGCGCAGTCCACCGAGGCGTCTCCGGCCGGCTGAGCGCACCACAACGATCTAAGACAGGGACGTCGGCCCACGTGCCGACCACATGCGACGAACGGAAGGAACCATGACCCCCTCATCGAACGGCAAGCCCGACCCCGATCCACCCGACGTCGACGCCATCGAAGAGGCCAGTGAGTTCGAGGCGCTCGAGTCGCTCGACCCCCTCGGCTTCACGGAGGCCTGGTCGACGACCGCAACGGCCGCCCTCCAGAACCCCGCGGGCATGGTGGAGGCCTGGAGCCGTTACGTCTCGGGCCTCGTGGAGGCCTCCACGGCCGCGGCCGACCGCGCCCGCGGCACCGAGACGGCCGGCCCGGTCCAGCCCGGACGGCGCGACCGGCGATTCCGGGATCCCGCCTGGGAGGAGAACCCGGCGTTGTTCGCGATCCTCCAGGCGTATCTGCTCTCGGGGCGGCTCGTCGGCGACGTGCTCGACGAGTCCGAGGTCGACGAGGTCACCGAGCAGCGGATCGGCTTTCTCGCCGACGTGGTCATGGACGCGATGGCCCCGACCAACAACCCCTGGACCAACCCGGCGGTCATGAAGAGGGCGCTCGACACGGGTGGCGCCAGCCTGATGCGCGGCTTCCAGACGTTCATGGACGACCTCGCGAACAACAAGGGCATGCCGCGGCAGATCACCCCGGGCACGTTCACCGTCGGCAAGGACCTGGCGGTCACGCCGGGCAGGGTCGTGTACCGCAACGAGCTCATGGAGCTGATCCAGTACGAGCCGCGCACCGAGACGGTCTACGCGACGCCGCTCCTGATGAGCCCGCCGTGGATCAACAAGTACTACATCATGGACCTCGCGCCGGGCCGCAGCTTCGTGGAGTGGGCGATCGAGCACGGTCACACCGTGTTCGCGATCAGCTACCACAACCCCGACGCGGCCGACCGCGACGTCCGCCTCGACGACTACCTCATCAACGGGCCGATCGCCGCCCTCGACGTGATCCGCGAGATCACCGGAGCCGAGCAGGCGAACATCGTCGGGCTCTGCCTCGGAGGCACCCTCACCGCCGCGCTGCGCGCCTACCTCTCCTCCGCCGGCGAGCACCGCATCGCCTCCACGACCCTGCTCAACACCCTCGTGGACTTCAGCCGCCCCGGCCGCCTCGGGGCCTTCACCGACCGGGCGTCGGTGGAGCGGCTCGAGAGGCGCATGGCCGCGCGCGGGTTCCTGGACGCCTCGGAGATGATGGGCATCTTCACCTTCATGCGCTCCAACGACCTGGTCTGGAACTACGCGATCAACAACTGGCTCATGGGAGAGGATCCCCACCCCTTCGACATCCTCTCCTGGAACGCCGACAGCACACGCATGCCGGCCAACATGCACTCGTTCTACCTGCGCTCGTGCTACATGGGCAACGAGCTCGCACGCGGCGAGATGGAGCTGGCCGGGACCCGGCTCGACCTGGGCGCCATCCACGGCGACCACTACGTCCTCGCCGCCATCGAGGACCACATCGCGCCGTGGGAGGGCAGCTACATGACGACCCAGGTGCTCCCCAACGCCGACGTCCGCTACGTGCTGAGCGCGGCGGGGCACATCGCCGGCATCGTCAACCCGCCCAGCCCGAAGGCGTGGTACCGGACGTCCGCGACGGCCCACCTTCACGGGGGCGAGGCGGTCGTCCACCCGGCCGACCCCAAGGAGTGGTTCGATGCCTCGGTCCAGCACCAGGGGTCGTGGTGGGAGGACTGGGCCGAGTGGATCGGCGCGCGCGCCGGCGAGCGCGTCAAGCCGCCTCGCATGGGGAGTCGCAAGCACCGCCCGGTGGGGGACGCCCCGGGGACCTACGTGCACGAGACGTGATGTCCGCTTGCCAAAGTACGCATTGCGTACTATCCTGAGCAACAGGAACACAGAGATCCCTTCCACAGGAGGCACACCATGCCCTCGCCCACCATCGATTACGCCCTCTCCGCCCAGGAGAAGACCCTGAACGCCCTCCGCGAGAGCCAGACCGCGGTGCTCGATGTCATCGGCAATTGGGCCAAGGCCGTCGAGAACTCGGTTCAGGACCTGCCGGCCATCCCCGTCGCCGGCTCCCTGCCGACGCCGGAGGAGATCATCAAGACCAGCTACGACTTCGCGGGCAAGGTGCTCGAGGCCCAGCGCGACTTCGCCGAGAAGCTCGTGACCGCCGTCGCCCCCGCCGTCAAGACGACCAAGGTCGAGACGCGCGCCAAGTAGGCACGTCCGAGTGACGCAGGACCCCTGGGGTGAGCAGGTCGAGGCTCTCGGCCGGCTCATCCACTCTCAACGCAAGCTCGCGAAGCTCTCGCTTCGCGAGCTTGCGTCGATGAGCGACATCTCCAACGCCTACCTCAGCCAGCTCGAGCGCGGCCTTCACCAGCCCTCGATGAGGGTGGTCGCCCAGGTCGCCCGGGCGCTCGGGATGCCGGCCGAGACCCTCCTGGCGCAGGCGGGCCTCATCGACGACGCGGAGCCGCCGCCGGGCGCGGCGGCCGAGTCCGCATCCGCGGAGGCGGCCATCCGGGCCGACCCCACGCTCACCGAGGCCCAGCGCGAGGCCCTGCTGGCCGTCCTGCGCAGCTTCTCCACCCGATAGCTCCCGGGGCGGGCCCGCCGGCCGGGGCGCGCTTCAGCCGAAGGCCTGGCGGACGTCGTCGACCGTGGTCGGCTCCGCGCGGACGGCCTCAGGCTCGTTCGCGTAGGGAGGCGCGGGCGCAGCGGGGACGATGACCGCCGGGTCGACCCTCATCACGGCGTATCCGGCGATCGCGCCCGCTCCGAAGCCGGGTGCGAAGATCCTCATCGGCCGGTCGATGACCCCCTCCGTGACGGCGTCGTGGATCGCGATCGGGATGCTCGCCGCGGAGACGTTGCCGACCTTGGCGATGTTGAAGTAGAGGCTCTCGGCCGAGATGCCGGCCTGTACGGCCAGGTCGACCACCATCGTCCGATTCGCCTGGTGGGGCACCACCAGATCGATCGCGTCGACCAGGGTCCGCCCGGGATCGTCCGGATGTGGCAGGTCGCCCAGCTCTCCCATCATCTGGACGAGGTAGCGCTCCACCAGTGCCTTGACCTCGGGGCCCCAGACGGTGATGTCGTTGTCGAACTCGGGGTTGGGCCAGATGATGGAGTTGACCTGGCTGACGGGGCCGCTCGCGTAGGTCTGGAAGACCTCGATGTCGCCCGCCTCGCCCTCGGCCGCCGGGGCGATGACCATCGCGGCCGCCCCGTCGCCGAAGATCATGCGCGACGGTCGCACGCTTCCGATCTTGTCGGAGAACTTCTCCGCGCAGACCAGGAGGACCGGGCGGCGGACGTCCTGGAGCAGCCTCACCGCCTCACCGATGCCGTAGGGGAAGCCGGCGCAGGCGGCGATGAGATCGACCGAGACGTGCGTCTGGAAGATGCCGAGCTGCCCGGACATCCAGGTCGCCACCGAGGGGATCAACCGCGAGCTCGTGCACGAGCAGAAGAGGACGGCGGCGAACTCCTCGGGCCGGCGCCCGGCCCCCTCGATGGCGCGCCTGGCGGCCAGCAGCGCGAGCTCGTCGAGGTCCCGCTCGGAGTAGATGCGCGCCTCGATGCCCGTCTTCTCGCGGATGTCGTCCGAGGTCATCGGCGACCAGCTGTACGCGGTGTTGCGGATCAGGTCCTCGTTCGTGCAGATCCGCTCGCCCTTGAAGATCGCCAGGGCCTCGAGGCGAGGCTTGACCGCGAAGCGGTCGGCCACCACGACCGGTGGCACCGGCTGCGCCGGCGGGACCGCCTTCGGCGCCGGGGCCGGGCGGCGGTGGACCGGTGTCGGGGCGACGCGGCAGCGCCAGATGAACTCCCTGACCGAGCGGTTGCGAGGCGCGAACACGACCACGAACTCGTCGTCGGCGATCCGGCCGACCTCCTCGAGCCTCATCTGGGACCGGTCCCAGGGGTACTGGTTGTGCATCACCATGGCCATGCGCATTAGCGCCTCGAGCTCGGGACGGTCCTCCCGGCAGTCGAGGATCTGGTGGTAGTCGAAGATCGGGAAGTCGGGGTCGTACGACGACAGGCAGTAGGTGAGGCTGCTGCCATCGGCGAGCGCCTCCGCGACGGTCTTCTTGATCGCCGAGAGCTCCGTCGCGTGGTGCAGCTTGTTGCGGTAGACGTCGAAGAGCACGTCGTGGATCCGGCCCTCGACCCCGGCATCCCAGGCCGCCGGCAGGCCCTCGTAGCACTCCGTGACGGCCGCGATCTTGCGCTCGCCGTCCCGCCACGGGGTCAGGATCGGCAGGTAGACGTCGTCACGGCGCCTGGGGACGTCCCGCCAACGGACGGGCCGCTTCTCGTACATCGTCATCGCGAAGCGGTTCGCCCAGAACAGGTTGAGCGCCAGGTCGCGCAGGAGCTCGAAGCGCGACCCGTACTTCCCGGACTCCGTCTTGGCGAGGATGTCCGTCCCGGTCGGCGCCTTCGACTCGAAGTCCCGCCGGACCACGGCCGCGAGCTGCTCCTCGGTCTCGATGGTGCTGAAGTCGAGCTCACCGAGGAAATTCGAGGGGAAGACCAGTCGGCCGTGCCGGTTGACGACGAAGGGTTTTCCCACGGGTAGCTCCGATTCCTGAGGGGGGAAATCACGCTAACCGACGCCCGTCGGGTCCGGTAGGGACGCGGTCCCCTTAGGTGCGCAACGTCCCTTAGCGACCGCGGGACGGTGCGGCTAGGTTCCGCTGGGAAATGGACAGCCGGATCGCCATCGTCAACAGAGGTGAGCCCGCCCGACGGCTGATCCACGCCGCCCGCGAGCTCAACCACGAGCGCGGCTGGGCGCTCCGAACCATCGCGCTCCACACCGCCGACGAGCGGCGGGCCACCTTCGTGCGCGAGGCGGACGAGTCGGTGGTCATCGGGCGCGCCGGCTCGGGCAACCCCTACATCGACCACGCGGAGCTCGAGCGGGC
>Ga0315287_10005413_pt1 | contig 12574 bp, 10 predicted proteins | sample YL17G11_0_MG_FD_205037 | JGI IMG/M metagenome (GOLD analysis project Ga0315287, IMG submission 205037) | Sediment microbial communities from Yellowstone Lake, YNP, Wyoming, USA - YL17G11_0 | ecosystem: Environmental > Aquatic > Freshwater > Lake > Sediment | place: USA: Wyoming | collected...
GGAATCGCTGATAGATGGACCCTCGCGGGACTGTGTATTGCGCCTCTGATAGCTGTCGATATCGTGGAGTTCACAGTAAGCGTTCGTTACTGGGGTCTCAGGCGAGGAATCTGGACCCGATGCAGTGCCGTGCTGCGGCGTCTGATGCCCGCCTTGTCTGTCGGCGTGCTGTTCGTGGTCCTTTTCGGCCCAAATCAAGGCAACTTCAAACTGGACATTGGCTTGCGGCTCTTCATCTGCGTCAAACTCACCGAGTCGGCAGCCCGCGCGCTCTTCATCGGCAGCCGCACTGCCGGCTATTACTACAGCGGAAAATGGCTCGCGCTAGACCCATGCGAACTCTACACGAAGGCTTTGGAGATCGCCGAACGCCTGGGAGTGAGGCTCCGGCAATTCTCCATAGTCACCAACATGGACCGCACTTGGGCTGGTGGTCTTGCTTATGGCGCTCACTCGATAGCCCTCACAGAGGATCTGGTCAAGAACCTAAGCAAGCCGGAAGTGGACTCGGTAGTAAACCACGAGCTTGGACACCTGACCAAGAAGAACTACTGGTGGCTATACAAGCCGGCAGAGATGGCAGTCCTGCTGTTGTGGCTCTCGATAGCTGCTGTGATCGAAAGAGGATTGCACGCCATACCCATTGCCGCCGGCTTGCTCAGCTATCCGTTCTGGATATCGTTGTTCCTGATTCCGGGCCTGGCTCACACGTTCTATAGCAGGCGGATGGAAAGAATGGCCGTGGCCATCGCGGCCGAAGACAACCCCCGCGCCACGATATTGGGTCAGTGGAAACTCATCATACTTGACAAGTTGCCCGCAAGTCGGCCCTGGTGGTCGATGGTGATGTCAACCCACCCCACGACCGAGGAGATAGAAACCAAGATAGCCGAACGCTACGGGTTGAGCCATGAGGAGATCGAGGCTTTACACCGCGAGGCGGAGGATGACCTGCGGGAGCCGGTCAGCGATAGGTACGAACCGGTATATCCGAAACCCAGCGCCGGGGAGGTGCTGAAGCGCCCGAGCAGCGGTCTCCTGAGATTCGCCCAGATGGTTCTCGCGGGGGCTGCGGTACCAGTTCTCATCCTTTCATTCCTACTGGAAGACAGGTTTGCGGAATACACGGGGACTGTGTCCGCCGTGTTCATATGCCTGGGCATGACAAGCGTGGTGATTGGGGTGTTGGCCACGGTGCTTGATCGGTGGCGCTCGGTGGTTGCAGGGCGTTTTGCCGCGCGGCTGCGGGCCGTTTTGGGAGAGAAGTACCCGGGCAAGATCGACGATCATACGCTCGTTGCCGACACGATCTTCGGCTGGGATTGGGACGCCCAGACATGGCAGGGCGCGGCACTCGTGATCGATGACGGGCGGCTGCGCATATATGGCGAATGCCAGGAGAATGAGATCGAAGGAGTCGGCGTCACCAGAATAGCCGTTTGGGAAACGAAGGGCATCACGGGCTGTGGTCCGGGCGCCGTTCTGTGGTATGAGCGTGAAGGGACCCACCAGTGGATGGCGTTCAGATTTCCCAATTTCGGTGGAGTAAGGCCGCCGCGCCGCCAGAGGATGCTGCGTGACTATCTTCGCGCGCACCTGCTAAGCCCTGGTGGCGAGCGTAAGGCGACACCAGCGCGCGTCGGGCTTGAAATGGCAAGAAGGGCTTCTATCGCGCTCGGCCTGTTGGCGACAGTGGGCGGGCTAACGTGGATGCTCTGCGGTCTGCTCGCGTTTCGCGGGATATATTGGGCAGTTGGATTCGCCATGGTCACCATTCTGCCGCCGCTTTGGAGTTGGATAGCCAACGCCCGCAGTGAGGAAAGCCGGTAGCCTCCGAAGGGCGTGCACTTCGTATCGGCGGAGGTTTCACGCCCCGTGGTTTAACCCCATCATTTCCGGGTAAAACAACCTCGACCTTTTCTCTTCCCGCCGCTCACCATCATAGTTCAGCATTCACAATTCATAATTCCTGACTACCCCCTCGACACCCACCGCCTGAACCTCTCCGGGTAGAACCTCCAAAGCTCGTCGACGGCTTCTCGGATGCCTATGCGGGGGCGGGAGATGATCGGGCCGACGTCTGTCCCGTCATCGAGGATATACAGCCTGTCGCCGAGCAGGTCCTCGCCGTTGAGGTCCCTGCCGATGCCCATCGCCTGGGTGAGTTTGCCGGGGCCGCTGCAGAGGTCCTCGAGGTGGCGTTTGTCACGGTTGCCCATCATGATCTCGATGCCTTCGATGGGTTCAAGAGCCCTGATGAGTATGGCTTCGGGGATGCCTCGGGGTTGGGTGACGAAGTTCATGCAATAATGAGCGCCGTAGGTGAAGTAGACGTAAGCATGCCCGGGTGGGCCGAACATGACCTGGTTGCGCGCGGTCATGCCCCGGCTCGCGTGGCATGCGGGGTCATCGCGCAGGTAGGCCTCGGTTTCCATTATCCTGCCGGAGATGATCCCGGCCTCGGTCTTGTGGACGACTATTTTTCCCAGCACGGCGCGCGCGGCGCTGATGGTGTCCTGCAAATAGAAATCGCGACTGAGCTTATCCGGCATTTTGGCTCTCATCACTCTCAATTCTAACCGTTCCGAAGTCCCGCGCGCAAGGCCGGTGGTTTACGCAAGCGCGCGCGGGGGGTAACCGTCAGGTAAGACCAGCTAACCGGGGGAGCCGTGATTGCTATGGTGAGAGCGAGCGACAGCATAGTTGAGGAATTGGCCAGACGAACCCTCAGGAGCGATTCGCGCGTGGATGTCAGCGAGATCCAGGTGCGGGTACAAGATGGCATCGTCTATTTGTCGGGAACGGTGGACAGCGCCGCCGAACGCTGCGCCGCGCGCGAGGACCTGATGTCGGCCCCGGAAGTCGAGCAGGTCGTCGACGAGCTCAAGCTCAGGAACTACATCGAACGCACCGATGACGAACTGCGGGAGGCCGTCAAGCGCGCCCTGATCCGGGATATCGATATCGATTCCCGAGGCATCGCCATAGAGGCCAAACGCGGAGCCGTGACGCTCGGCGGCCATGTTCCGTCATACGCGCAGAAGCTGGAAGCGGAAACCGTCGTGTGGTGGACGCCTGGGGTTACCGAGGTCATGAACCGGCTCCAGGTGGATGGCCAGACCGAGCCTACCGATGACCAGGATTATTAATGAGTTTCGGATACTCAGTTAGCGTTCGGGGTATGTCATTCCGAACGGAGCTAAACGAAGCCTCCAAGCGTGTCATTCCGAACGAATGTGAGGAATCTGCTTTTTCACTTGCAGCCTTCGTTTATCAGCGAAAAGCAGATCCCTCGTCCTGAATCGAGTTCAGGATCGCTCGGGATGACAGCACGCAACAGACTGTTCGCTAACTCAGGGACTGAAACTCGTTATTGATCTTTGGATATTGACTTAGCTGCCAATCATGTCATTCCCGGCTTGACCGGGAATCCAGGAACCCAGCCTCGGGAGGTGGATTCCCGCGTTCGCGGGAATGACAGGTTGCGGCAGGTCTGTTTGTTAAACTCAAATGCTACAGATCAATAGTGGCTTGACACGGGTGGTATCATAGCATTGAGTTGAACACCCAATGCAATTCCTGAGCGATCTAGCCAAGGTTACCATAACGCTTTTCATCGTGCTCGACCCCGTCGGTCTGACACCGTTCCTCTACACGGTCACGGCCCATAAGAGCCCGGCGGAGTCCAGGCACATCATCTACCGTGTGGCCGCCAGCGCCACGATATTGCTTCTGTTTTTCACGATCACAGGGACGTGGGTGCTCGAGTTCTTCGGGGTCACGCTGCAGGATCTCCAGATAAGCGGCGGGCTGCTGCTGCTGATCATAGCGGTCCAACTGGTGATATCGGGAGATGAAGCCGGCGGAAGCGGACGCGAGCAGCAGAGCATGTCCGAGACCCCGCTTATCTCACCGCTGCTTATAGGTCCCGGCGCGATAACGGCGGCGGTGGTGCTCGCGACCGAATACCACATTCCTGTGACGGCAACCGGCGCGGTGCTGGCCATGATAGCCTCGCTGCTCGTCTTTCTGGTGGCGGGCTTTCTGCAGCGACTGATCGGCAGAAGCGGCACGGACCTGATCCGCCGGATATTCGGGGTGCTGATCGCCGCGGTAGGCGTCAGTTATATGCGCGTGGGCCTGATCGCGTTGATCACACACCGATAGCAGGAGCGCATCGACCCAAGCTTAAGACCAAACGTAGCGAGATCAGACGCTGGCGAACTGCCGGCTCAGCGTCTGGCACTCCTGCGCGCACTGGCTGCAGGTGGCGGCGCACATCTGGACGCTGGGATTCAGGGAGGGCGCTTATGGGAAACGAAGAGCCAGGCTTGGCCCTGGCGCTCGGGCGGCACGCCGGGCGGACTTACCTGCCCGCGTTCCTCCTGATCTCCGCGATCTGCTCCTCGGTCACGGCCTTCTCGAAGCTCCTGAAGCCGGCGAGCTTGAAGCCGTGCTTGCGGGCGAGGCGGGTGATCTCCTCGACCTGCTCGACCGACACGTCCTTGCCGAGTGTGAAGCTCTCATAGCGGCCTTCGAGCGCGAGCATCATGGTCTCGGACATGCACGCGTAGGCCATCCTTGGGGGGAATCCGAAATTGAAGTTGAACTCGACATCGCCGGGGACTTCGACCACGCCGCCCTCTATCACCAGCACGTCGTTGCGCTCCCGCTGCACGCGCACCGAGACATCGCGAGGCCGGGCGACATCGCAAACTACCGCCCCGCGCTTGATGAAATGGGGATCTATGATCGTGTCCACGGCGCTCGAGACCGTGACGACGATATCCGCGTCCTTGATCCCGGCCTCGACATCGGTGGTTGAAGCGACCGCGGCATTCACTTTCGGCGCGAGGTGCAAGGCGAACTCGTCAAGCCTTTCCTGATTGCGTCCAATGAGCGTCACCGTTTCCGATTGCTTGCCCAGGATCTCCGCACAGGTCTTGCCGATGGAGCCTGTCGCCCCGACGATCGCCACGTGCGCCTTCGCCGGGTCGATGCCCATCGCCCGAGCGCCCGCGATAGAGCCCTCTATGGCCGTCGCGACCGTGTAGCTGTTGCCTGTGGTGACGGCTACCTTCGAGTTGTCGGCGACCGTGATACCGCCATCGCCCACCACCGACGTGAACGCCCCCAGGCCGATGATCTTCGCGCCGTGATCTTCGGCGATCCGCACGGTGGCAATGATCTTGCGCCAGACCTCCTCGATGGGCAGCATGGTCATCAACTTCGGGGTCAGCGGGCAGCCGACGAACCAGCCCTCGGCCTGGGCGCCCGTGATGGACTTGACGCCCGTGATGTGCGAGACCTCCATCGGGCCTTTATAGCGCAGGGCGAACTCCACCCATGATTCGGGGAATGCCTTGACGAACGGATACTTCCGCGCGATGTCGTTCTTCGCGGATAGAGGGTGGATGATGAATGCGAATTTTTCCAAGATCGGTCCTCAGTCGGCTGTCGGCTGACTCAATTTGCTTATCGTCGGCTTCCAGTCCATCCTGGCCAGGAGCGCCTCGTAATCTTCGACCGTGACATCCTCGGGCTTCTTGGCCAGCAGGGTGACGAGCACGCCCTCCAGGACGTTTGTGGCGTAATGCCTCCCGTCATACTCGGGAGTGGCGGTGACGAGCAACTTCACCTTGCGGTCGGTAAGCATCTGCTTGTCTTCCTCGGTGACGGTGTTGGTGACGATCACCTTGCCCGCCAGCGCCCCGCTTTCGACCGTGGGCATGGCCCGCTTGATGAAGTGATAATCGCCCGCGATGACATCGGCCCACTCGAAGTACTTCGTATACTTCGGCGCCGCCTTTTCCTGCTTCTCGCCTGTAGGGTAAAGCCACTTGAACGGCAGCCGGCAGACGATGGGCAGCAACGCCCCTGCAACCACACGGAGGGTACCATAACTGCGTATGGGGATCGGAATCCCGAGGGCAAACATCAGGTCACCGTAGACTACCTGCTTCGACAGCCCGGCGATGGCCTGGGCCATACCGAACCTGTCCACGGCGCTCATTACGAGAACCTTGCTCTTGCCAAAATCCACCAGGCCGTTATCCTGCAGGTAATGTATGGTCTTGCGCTCCAGGGTGTTTTTCACCCCGCTGCCGTCCACGACCGGCGTGACCTTGGCGTTCAAGGCAAGCCGCTCGGCGTCCCTGAACGTATAGCGGCGCTTATCGGTCCAGACATATCTATCTATGCCGCCCAGGCCGATCGCGTCCACCTTGCCGTCCAGTTCGCGGACAAGTTGGGCGAACTTCTCCATATCGCCATTGGTGCCGGTGCGGGATATCTCGAAGCTCTGGCCCAGTATTTCTATTTGCGAAGTCTTATCACGCTTCGATGAGCCCAGGCTCACACTTACCACGCGTTTCATGGAGCACCTCCAGTATTTCTTGGACCGATCTCGTGGTCATCACGCGCGCCCTCAGTTTCGACGCGTCCGACATGCCTTTCATATAGTAAACCAGGTGCCCGCGCATTTCTCTAGCGGCCCTGTCCGGCCCGAGCAGTTCGGCCAGGATCGACGCATGTTCTATCGCGCCATCGATCCGCTCGGAGTATGTCGGCTCGGGAGGCACGATCCCCGTCTGAAGATACTCGGCCGTCCGGGCGAATATCCACGGGTTGCCGAGCGCGGCCCGGCCTATCATCACGCCATCGCAGCCGGTTTTTTCGATAATGCGAGCGGCGTCTTCGGGGACCCTGACGTCCCCATTGGCTATCACGGGAATGCCGGCTCGCTTCTTCACCTCGGCTATTATATCCCAATCCGCCGTTCCTGAATATCCCTGCACCGCCGTACGGGCGTGAACGGTGATCGAATCCACCCCGCAAATCTCGGCGGTCCGGGCCAGATCGAAGATGACACGATCGGCCGCGCCCCAGCCGATGCGGGTCTTGATCGAGAGCGCGCCTTTCACGGCCTGCCTGGCGGCTATCAGGATTTCCCGGCATTTGTCCAAATCTTTGAGCAGCACCGCGCCGGAGCCGCTTTTGGCGACTTTCGGGACCGGGCAGCCGAAGTTGACGTCGATTATGTCCGCGCCCCAGTCTTCCAACGCGCGCGCGCCGATGGCGATTGTCTCGGGATCGCCCGCGAACACCTGGGCGGCAACCGGGCGCTCTTCGTCCGTCCAATCGATCATGGACTTCGTGCGGGGGTCTTTGAACTTGATGGCATACGCGCTGAACATCTCGGTCGAAACCAGCCCGACCCCGCCCAGCCGCTTGCACACGATCCGAAACGCGTGGTTAGTCACACCGGCCATTGGAGCAAGGACGAGAGGGGGATCGACCGATATGTGGGCTATGTTAAAGGGGTTCAAGTAGACTCTCCGGGAATACGTGTGAATACTGAGAGTATTATATCAGACCGGTGGGAGAAGGGATGCAGACGTTTGGGCAGGAGAGTGTTTAGAACGTTTCCGATCCCCACGACTTGATTGTGGGGTACATGGAAACAGCGCTGTGGAATGAGAAGAACCAAACCTGATCGAACCCCGACGCTGCTAGCACCTCCGAGTTGTTATGGGCAAATTGTTTTACCTCCTGCACGAGTGGAGGAAAGGCCGATATGTAGGGCGAGTTATCTGAGAATATCATAAGCCAGAGCTCAGATACGGCGGCACCGGCTCTGTAGGTGTGCACCTTGGCGGCTTTGCTTTCAAGTATGTCTTTGACATGTTTCACGTTCAGTCCGACGCATCCGCACATGGCCTCACCACAGTACCACCGTGAGAACCGGGCCGGATGGCCAGGCTGAAATACCACCTTCTTGACGTATTGGGTTGACAAGGGGTGCTGGTCGAAATCGGTAACGACAATCTCAGTGCCCGGCTTCCTCGTACTGACAGACGCCACGGATATGAGTTCTTCCGCTAGCCTGCTCAGGGCCGTGCCTTTCGGCAGCATCTTCTGCTTGAAGCATAGACTCGTGGGTGTGTGCTGGAGTGCTGAGGAATCCGGATGAGCTGCAACAAGGGATTCGATGATGTCCAGCAGTCTACAGACTCGGCTTTCAAAGCTGCGCAGCACCTTGCCGCTGCACGCCGATCCATCCTGAAGATGCTCAGCCAATTCAAGCCCTATCCTGCTCCCATCTACTGTGGCAATGATGAAGTCCGGTCCTTCACGGCACTGCACATTACGTACTTCTAATTCGATGAGGCTTAGGAAAGACTCAAGAGTGTGGCGCTCGTGCTTTTTCTTTGCGCTACAGGCATTATTGCAGGTATCGTCAGCGTAGTTGCAGGGATTTGGCGCTGTCATTAGATTTCTCTTTCGGTATGCCTGATGAAGTGCCGGGCTACTTCGCCAGCCTCTTGAACTCCGCCACAGTCAGCCCGGCGTCCTTTATGATTCCGCCCATCGTGAATGCGTTGATGGGGATGTGGCGGGGGATGGTGATGATGCGGTTGCCATCGGTCATGGTCGTGTGCTTGCCCTCGCGTGCTACCCGGAAGCCTGCCTTCTGGAACGCGCGCACGGCTTGCTCGTGACTGATGCCGGGACAGTTGGGCATGGCCTACGCCACTTCCACGAAACGCGGCTCGGCGTCCGGGGTGTTTTCGTTGAGGACAGACAGATAGTCTTGAATGGCATCCTTGATGTTCTCCAAAGCTTCCTGCTCGGTTTCGCCCTGCGACCAGCAGCCGGGAAGCATTGGGCACCAAATGGCATAGCCTTCTTCGGTTCTCTTCACGAATACTCGGTAGAGCATGTATGCCTCCGTGCGACACCGCACACTGCTATTTTACCACACGGATGCGGGTGTGCCATCTACACCCCGCTCCTCAGCCCTTTGCCCATCTTCTCCAAGCCTTCACGCTCGGATGCTTGCAGTTAGGCGTTGTCCCTATTGATGAGGTTCACTATCACCTTGACGACAGTGTCCTTGTGCTGTGGCTTGCTCTCGGCAATCATCAGAGTGAGAGCCACCAGCGCGTTGTCACCTACGCGCTTATGGCCGTCACTACCATATAGCAAACCGTTTCTATCTAGGAACCACAGGAATACCGCAGCCGCAATGCGCTTGTTTCCATCGGTGAATGAATGGTTCTTCACTATGAAGTAAAGCAAGTGCGCAGCCTTCTCTTCAATGCTCGGGTACACGTCTTCCCCACCAAAGGTCTGGTACACGGCGGCAAGTGAGCTTCGGAATGACTCATCCTTCTCGCGGCCAAACAACTCGACATTCCTACCATCCTTGCGCAGCTGGTCAGCCATAGAATGTACTGCCGCTCGCGCCGAATCATAGGTTATCCTGAATGGCACTTTGCGAGTGGTATTTCTTATTGCCAGTCGCTGACAATCATAGTCGTCGAGAATTGAGAGCGCGTAAGCATAATCTGTTATGACGTGAAGCATCCCTTCGGCCTGCGGCCCATCCAACGACTTTTGCGACAAGACTTCCCCGACAAGCCGAACGGCTTCCTGTAGCTCCCGATAGTGCTCAGCTTGCTCTAAGAGCCTGCATTCGTTGATGCTGTAACCCTTGATGATATGGTCGCGAAGAACGCCTGTTGCCCAGATGCGGAACTGAGTGCCACGGTGAGACTTGAGGCGGTATCCAACCGATATGATCACATCAAGGTTGTAGAGCTTCGTTCGGTAGTTCTTGCCGTCGGCAGCAGTAGTCAAGTATTCCTTGACTACTGAATCCCGTCGCAGCTCAGCCTCTTTGAAGATATTGCTAATGTGCAGACTGACGTTCTGCTTGGTAGTCTGGAACAGGTCCACCATCTGAGCCTGGGCCAGCCAGACAGTCTCTCCTTCCAGCCGCACTTCCACGCGAGCTTCCCCTGCCGACGGCTCAAAAATGACTATCTTGCCCTCCGGCTGTCCGGCCTGTATGTCATTCATCTAAGCATCCTTCTTCCCGCACAGCAGCCAGGCAGCATCGGGCACCAAACGGCATAGCCTTCTTCGGTTTTCTTCACAAAGACTCGGTAGAGCATGTATGCCTCCGTGCGACATCGCACACTGCCATTTTACCACACGGATGCGGGTGCTCCATCTACACCCCGCTCCGCATCCCCTCGCCCATCTTCTCCAATCCCTTACGCTCGGCGGCCTTCTGGCCGAGATAGCGCTCCTTGACCTGCCACATGAAGTTGACTATCTTCGCATCGCGGCTGGTGTCGACGAACCCGTCGTAGTCCAGGTTCAGGAAGGGGATGTTGCCGTGGCGGCGGCGAAGTTCATGGCTCAGCGCGGCCACGATGTTGCCGGGCATGCAATTGAACGGAATCACGCTCACCACACCCGCCAGGCCGCGTTGGGCGAAGTCCTCACTCTTGCCCATCGAGCAAATCGCCTCGCCGCCGAAGTTGTAATTGACATACTTCGAGCCCTTGTCGATCACTTCCGCCGGGCCGATATCATCGTAGCCGTCCAGGAACGGAAGCGCTGCGTGGAAAAGCGCGTGCTCGTCCTTGGAAGCCAGCCTGGCGTTGAACGAGCGGCCGACGTATTCCTTGAGCTCGTCCATCGTCAACCCGCCGTCTTTGATACGATCCCTGGAGAGTATCTTGCCCATATAGTTCGCATAAGCAAAGAACTCGCTCATCGGGGCAAGCCATGTCTCGGCGCCCTGGGCCTCGAGCTTCTTCAATATATCCTGATTGGAGCCATCGTGGAGCCGCACGTAGAATTCGCCGACTACCCCCACCAAGGGCCTGTCTTCCTTGCGAACGGGTATTCGCGCGAAGTCCTCTTGGGCGCGCCGCAGCAGTTCCTCGAACTCGTCGAGGTGCCTGGTGCTCGTCATCACCGCAAGCTTGCCGGACTCGACTCGTTTTCTGTGCGCCGGGATCATTTCCTCGACCCTCTTCACATACTTCTCGAAGAGCGCCTCGGCGTCGCCCTTGTTGATCTCGTAAGGCCGCACGCGCCGCATCATCTTGAAGAGCAAGTCGTGGGTGACGATCGAGTCCCACACCACGAGGGTGAACATGATCCCGAGCCCGCCGTCCGCGCTCATGCTGCCCAGCGTGACGATATCCACGTCCATGTGCCCGAGCTTATCGAGAATCCTGCGCTGGAGCATGCTATACATCCCGAACCGGCACGGCCCCTCGGAGTTGCCCTGGAAGAACGCCTCGCGCTTGGGGTCGAAGTCCGGCTGGCTGACGCGATGGAGCATATCCTCCGTGGTCATAAGCGCGGGCAGGCAGACGTCCTCGGATATCGCGCCGCGCCCGAGGTTGAGGCTGGCGTCGGGTGAGCGCGGCAGCACGTAGGACTCTACGCCATAAGCCCGCAAGGTCGCGGCAAGCATCCTGGCGGCCTCGTTCGCATAGGGTATCCACAACGTGCGGCCCGCCATGCTCGTGATAGGCGTATCGGTCGACCGGATCTCCTCGTATTCCTTCAAAGCCCCCTTGCTCGCCGTGTCCGCGAACGCCTCTATGCGGGTGATGACCCCTGCGTCCGCCGTATGCTCATCGATCTGCATCACATAGCACGGCTCGCCGATCTCGTCCTTGAAGAACGGGTTGCCGAACGAGTCCGGCCCGCACGCGAAGTATGTCAGCACGACCGCTTTCAGCCTAACATCGCCGCGGATGAGCCTGGCGGCCGCGAGTTTCTTCTGAATCTGACGGGAATACATCATCGGCCAGACGTCGGCGATGTCGGTTGATTCCAGCGGCAGGAAATCCTGCGGGATCGCCAGAATCCCCAGGTCCTGGATCTTCTTGCCGATATCCATGTTGAGCGCCGGGTCCCAGAGCGTATAGGGCCGCCCGATTACCACAAACCCCATCTGGCCTTCGGGCAGGTCGCGCAGAACCTCGGCCCCACGCTCGGCCACCCGCGCGCGCAGGTCCATCATCGCCTTCATGCCGGCCTCGAACGCCGCCCTGGCCTGCTTGGGGCTCTTGCCCAGTTCCCTGCCGACCTGTGTGAACACCTTTCGCAAGTGCCCGCGGCCCCGCCTGAAGTGCAGCGTCGGCGCGATGTGCCTGATGCCGCGCTCAGTTACCCCCACGCACGACGAAATAACATCCGGCGCCGCCTGCAAATACGGGCACGTCTGGGCCTGCTGCAGGTTCGGATTGGGCTGTTCGGTGGATATGATGCGCGGAGCGAATATGATACCGACATTCTTGTCTATGAGGTCCATATAATGCCCGTGCGCGACTTTGAACGGGAAGCACGGCTCGCCTATCGCGACCTCGAGTCCCATCTCGATGATGTGCTTGTTGGTCCGGTCGCTGGGCACGACCTCGAATCCGAGTTCCGTGAGAAACGCATTGTAGAGCGGGAAGAACTCATCGAACATCAGCCCGCGAGGCACCCCTACCCGCTTCGCGCCTGCCGGGGCCTTATTGGTGTATGCATCGAACATCATCCGCTCGCGTTCGGCAAACAGGTCCGGCAAATGCCCGCCCAGGCGCTTCTTGTGGACCGCGCTGAACTTCTCGCAGCGGTCGTTGTAGAAGTATTTCGGCCCGCCCTCCATCTGGAATGTGTTCACGTCGCATCGGTTCGCGCAGCCTTTGCACTCGAAAGAGGTGATCTCGTATTTCGCGTCCGCTATCGCATCGAAGCCCTTGAATGTGGTCGCTTC
>Ga0315287_10005417_pt1 | contig 12570 bp, 10 predicted proteins | sample YL17G11_0_MG_FD_205037 | JGI IMG/M metagenome (GOLD analysis project Ga0315287, IMG submission 205037) | Sediment microbial communities from Yellowstone Lake, YNP, Wyoming, USA - YL17G11_0 | ecosystem: Environmental > Aquatic > Freshwater > Lake > Sediment | place: USA: Wyoming | collected...
CGCTCGTAACCCAGGAGAGCGTGCGGACGAAGGTGGCGGCGCGAGTGGCGCAGTACGAAGACGCCGACATGGATGATTGGTACCGGACCGTGTTCGAGCCGGTGCTGGGTGCGATCGACCTGCAGCTCATGTCGTGGGAATCGGTGCTGGATCGACTGCCCGCCGGGCCGGAAGTGACGGCACTGCGCGAGTTCTATTCGCAGTGCCTGCGATTCAATCCGTTGCGGATGCCTTATCGCGGCTCCGGACGACAGCTGACGCCGATTGATCCGCGGCCGCTGTGCAACAAGTGTGCAAAGCTTGCGTTCGAGCAATGGCGCGGATGGTGCGCGTATGGACTAACGGATCCGCCGCCGGTGCCCGATGTGCCGCGGCTGGTGGATGGGCGGTGTTCAAAATGCGCGTCGACGGATGGCGTGGCGCCAGATCGCGTCGGCTATGTGAATGTCCACAGCGAGTTCAACACGGGCCTTCCGGATTTCTTTGTGCTCAAGGTCTTCGATTCGGCAGCAGAGGTGTCGGGGAGCCGGTGGGGTGTTCCGTACATGGATCCCAAGGTCGGGAGGGTGCCGGTCGAGGAGCTGCCACGGCAGTATCCGGCGTATAGGTGGCGAGAAAATTCAGAACCGTTCCGGCGCTAAAGCGGTATCCCGAGTCGACCGATGCCGACTGAATCGAAAGCGGAACAGTGCGGTGCAGCTTGAGGACGCGGACGGAGAAGTGCGAAATGTCCAGCCAGAATCGGGTTGATCCGTGGGGTCGAATCTTCAAGTCCAGCGAGCGCGGCTACTTCATGGGGAATCGCGATTACGGTGACGCGTGGATCACGTGCTCGCTGCGTCATCCCGACGGGTCGGTGGGTCCGAGCAGCGTCGGCTATCGGAAGCTGTTCTTCCTCGATGAGGCGACGGCGCTTGCCGCGAGTCATCGCCCCTGCGGGCAGTGCCGCCGGAAAGACTATGACGTCTTCAAGCGGTTCTGGGCCGCGGCGACCGACGCACCGATGGATCCGACGCTCAGGTCCGAGTTCGAGGCGGCGGCGGATGCAGGCCTTGGTCGGGCGACGCGTCGAGCAGAGCAGCTGCCGTCGGGGGCGATGTTCGAGGTGGGCGACCAGGCGTATCTCGCCTGGCAACGCGTGGCGTACCGGTGGTCACCGGGTGGTTACAGCGTCGCGGGTCTGACGAAGGACTTCGGCACCGTGCGGGTGCTGACGCCACCGTCGATCGAGCACGTGCTCGAGGCGGGGTATCGGCCGTGGGTTCATCCGAGCGTGTGGCGGGCTTGAACACGAAGAAGCCTGCGACGATCATCAAGGACGGTTCGGTCCATTGTAACGACGACGACTTCAACCTGGATTCGTTTGGTGTGCAGGCGCCGGAGCGGGAGGTGTTTGAGATGCTCGCGGAGATGGGCAGGAAGCCGGAGGAGTATCCGCGGTAGAATCGATCAACGCCTGCAGGGCCTTGCCCGCACTGTTGCCGAAGGGCCACGGCCCCGCCGCCAGCGTGCCCGCGGATGCCGCGGGCGCGAGCGGCGCCCACGACTCGGAACTGGGATACTGACTCTATTCACTGGCGGGGGATCTCGAGTGGCAGACTTGCAGCGTCAGACAGGCTCAGAATGGACTTGGGCGTAGCGCCAAGGGCACCCATCTGATCACGGGTGGTTTTGATGACCTTGCCGGTCGATACGACGCCGAATTTACGAACACGGCTGTCGGCCGTGCGTTGCGCAGGATTGTCTGGTCGACACTGGCGGGCGCTTTTCGGCCGCCACAGCGGATCCTGGAGCTGGGCTGCGGGACTGGGGAGGACGCCGTCCAGCTTGCCAGGGGCGGAATGACGGTCGTGGCAACCGACGCGTCGGCGGCGATGATCACCCTTGCGCGGGAGAAGGCCCGCCGTGCAGGATGCCTCGACCGGATCGAGTTCCATTGCGTCGCGATGGAAGATGTCGGGCGGTCGTTCAAAGGCTTGACTTTCGATGGCATATTCTCGAATTTCGGAGCCGTCAATTGCACAGACGACTTGGCCTCGCTGGCGACCGACCTGGCCGGTCTGCTGCCAGCGAATGGTGCCCTGGTATGGGTGATCATGGGCAGGCGTGTGCCATGGGAGTGGCTATGGTATCTGCTGCGCGCCGATCGGGACCGCGCCTTTCGCCGTTATCGCCCCGGCGGCGTCGTATGGCGCGGCCTGAGGGTCCACTATCCGCCACCGTCGGACGTGGTCGAACTCCTCAGGCCCTCATTCTCCGTCACACGGCTGTCGCCACTGGGGATTGTGGTCCCGCCGAGTTACGCGGCGGAGTGGCTCAATCGTTCGCCGAAGATCCTGTCCGCGCTGGTGCGGCTCGAGTCGCTTGCACAGGGGTCGACCGCGCTCGCCTCCTGGTCGGACCACTACGTGGTCGAAGCGCGCCGCAGTTCCGCATCCGGTATGTGAACCGCCCCAGTCGTCCGGGATTCCAGCGGCGAGTGCAGTGCCAATCGAGCGCGCGTGCTGCCGGCGCAGAGGTGGGCGGTGGATCCGCGCGTTGACACGCTGCCGCTGGTCACGCTGCATCTAACCGAGAGGTGCAACTCGCGCTGCGTCGCCTGCGACTATTGGCGGAGTGGCAGCCGGGATGTCTCCGCGGATTCCGTCGCACAACTGATTCCCAGTCTGGTCGAACTCGGCACGCGGACGATACTGGTATCCGGCGGGGAGCCGCTGCTGCACCGCCAGTGGGTCGAAATCGCCTCACTGCTGCGCCAGAGTGGCCTGAAGCTATGGCTTCTCACCTCCGGCCTGTCCCTGGCGAAGCACGCCGCACGCGTGGCGCAACTGTTCCAGGCGGTGACCGTGTCCCTGGACGGCACCGACCGGCAGATGTACGCGTCGATCCGGGGCGTCGATGCGTTTGACATCGTCTGTGAAGGCATTCGAGCCGCGGCCAGGGCCGGTGTTGCGCCCGGCGTGCGCGTCACGGTCCAGCGGGCCAACTATGCCGCCCTGCCGGAATTCGTCACTCTGGCGCGGCAGCTGGGCGCGAGACAGATCTCGTTCCTGGCGGCCGATCTCAGCAACTCGAGTGCATTCGGCCGGAGCAACGGCTTCGAGGCGGACGTCGCCTTGAGACCGGACGACCTGGGCCGCTTCGACGAGGTGCTCGGGGCGCTCGAACTCGACTACGAAACGGATTTTCGATCGGGCTTCATCGACGAGAGTCCGCGCAAGCTGCGCCGACTGCTCGACTATTACGCCGCAGTCTGTGGTCTGGGCGACTATCCGCCCGTGCGCTGCAATGCGCCGCAGTTCTCTGCCGTCGTCGGCGCTGACGGAAGTGTCAGCCCGTGCTTCTTCATCCCGGGGCCGCCCTCATCAGGCGTCCGCGGGAACCTGAGTGCCGAGCTCAATGCTGCGGCAATGGTCGATCTCAGGGAGGCGATCAGAGCGGGCCGGCGACCTGAGTGCAGGACCTGCGTGTGTTCGCTCTGGCGTGACGCAGGTGAGGCGACAGACCTGATTCCTGCAGCGGCGAATCCGCTGCGGCGGGCTGCGCGCGCGAGCGCCACGACAGCACGTGCGACGCTCGAGGCGTACGAGGCCTGGGCCGACACGTATGCCGCCGAGCCGCACAATCCGCTGATGTCAGCAGAGCAGAAAGTCATGGTGGAGCTCTTTCCGGATGTGCGGGGCCGGCGAGCACTCGACCTGGCGTGCGGGACCGGACGCTACGCGCGGCTGATGACGGCTGCGCAGGCTGCGGAGGTGGTCGCAATTGATTTCTCGCCCCGGATGCTGCGACAGGTGACGGCTGGCGCACGCGTTCTGGCGAGCATGACCCAGCTGCCGTTTGCGAACGACACGTTCGATGTCGTGATATCGGGACTGGCCCTGGGCCATGCGATCGAGCTCGACGCCTGGATGAGTGAAGTCGCGAGAGTGCTCAGGCCTGGCGGCACCTTGTTGTATTCGGATTTTCATCCCGCAGCGTCGCTCAGCGGCCTCCGCCGATCATTCAGGGACGGGGCCAATCGACACCATGCGGTGCCGCACTGCTGCCATGGACTGGATGCCCAGCAACATGCCGCGGCTGCGGCCGGCTTGAACGTGCAGGTGGTGCGTGAACTGCGTGCCGGAATCGAGTTCCGGGAGGACTTCCCGGGATCGCATGAATTCTACCGGACTCGATTCGGGACACCGCTTGTGCTCGTGGTGCGGGCGCGCAGGCAGGTCCCGTGACGCCGTCGGCTTCACGTGGACTCGTCTTCATCAATGCGACGCTCAGCGCGCCGAGCAGCGATGGTGCCGCAACGTCGGTGCGCGTCGCTGGTGCGCGGATCGCAGCGCTGGGATGCGCCCCACAGCGCTCCGACCTGGTCATTGACCTGGCGGGCGATCGATTGCTGCCCGGTCTGATCAACGCTCACGATCACCTGCAGCTCAACAGCTTTCCGCAGCTCGAGTATCGGAGGCAGTACCAGAACGTTCGCGAGTGGATTGCCGAGATCAACCACCGCGTCCGCAACGACCCTGCGTTCCAAGCGGTCATCGATGACGCTCGCGAGCGTTGTCTGCTGCACGGCGGCGTGAAGAACCTGCTGAGTGGTGTCACGACGGTCGCACACCACGACCCCCTCTATGCGACCCTGTCCGAAGAAGGCTATCCGACCCGCGTCGTCGTGCAGTACGGCTGGTCGCACTCGCTGGGCATTGATGGGGAGATCGGTGTACGTCGCTCATACGAAAATACGCCCGCTCATTGGCCGTGGATCATTCACGCCGGGGAAGGCGTCGATGCAGAGGCCGGCGCCGAGCTCGACCGCCTGCACACACTCGGCTGCCTCGCCGGAAACACTTTGCTGGTGCACGGCGTCGCACTCGACCGGGAACAGCGTCGACGGCTCGCAGATGCGCAAGCAGGACTCCTCTGGTGTCCCACCTCCAATCTGCGCCTGTTCGGCAGGTCGGCGGACGTCGCAGATCTCGTGGCACGTGGTCGTGTCGCCCTCGGGAGCGACTCCAGGTTGAGTGGCGCACGTGACCTGCTGCGCGAGTTGCGCGTCGCGCGCGAGCTCAGTGGCCTGGATGAAGCATCGGTGCAGTCCCTCGTTACCGACTCCAGTGCGCGCCTGCTGCGTACCCCGGATCGCGGTGTCCTGCGGGTCGGCGCACTCGCCGATCTGCTCGCCCTGCCGCGCTCAATGGCGCTGTCGTCAGCCGATCGTGGCGATCTTCGCATGGTGATGGTCGGGGGCCGCATGCGTTACGGGGACAGCGACTGCGCCCATGCGATCGCTCCGGCGTCGCAGTGGCTGGAGGTGACTGTCGACGGGCGGCGCAAAGTGCTCGATCGCAGGCTCGCGGAACTGCTGAGGCGGGCAGACGTGCGTGAGCCTGGTCTTGTATTCCCGGAGTCAGCCTGGAGAGCAGCGTGATCGAGCGGCGCCGGAGACATGAGTTGCCGCATGCCACGGCCTGCAGTCCTGCTGCCGGTGACGGGCCGGAGCGGCCAGCCGGTGCACGACTGAAGGTCGTTCTCTACAATCCGAAGGCGGTCTTCTTCACGATGCCGCTCGCACTGCTCGCAATCGGGTCTGCGCTCGATCCCGACAAATACGAGATCGTGATTGTGGACGGCCGGCTCGACGCGGACCCCGTCGCCGCGCTGCGGCCCCACCTCCACGATGCCCTGTGCCTGGGTGTCACGGTCCTCACGGGCGCGCCGATATCCGACGCGCTCATGATCTCGCGCGCGGCAAAACAGCTCCGCCCGCAGCTGCCTGTCATCTGGGGTGGGTGGCATCCGTCGATGTTTGCCCGCGAGTGCCTGGTCGAGCCATCGGTGGATGTCAGCGTGCAGGGGCAGGGTGAGGAGACATTCGCCGAGATCGTCGACCGTCTCGCGGGTGGTCGCGGGCTGGACGGCTGCGCCGGATGTACCGTACGGCTCGAGGACGGCCGGATTCAGCAGAATGCCGCCCGACCGCTGCGGCCGGTCGAAGGGTTTCGTGCGCACGACTACGGGCTGATCCCCGTGGAGCGCTACTTTCGGCTGAAGGGACGGCGTCAGCTCGATCTCATCACCTCGCAAGGCTGCAATTTCCGCTGTGCGTTCTGCTCGGATCCTTTCGTGTACGGCCGCAGGTGGGTGGGGCTCGATCCCGCGTCGATCGGCCGCCGCCTCGAAGAGCTGTGGGAGCGTTACCGGTTCGTTGACGTCAATTTCCAGGACGAGACGTTCTTCACCCGACGTGATCGGGTCCAGGCGATGGCAGACCACATCGTCGAGTCGGGGATGACATTCACGTGGGCGGCGACCATGCGCGCCGACCAGGGTGTGCGCCTGCCGGAGGATGCCTGGGCACGCTGCCGGCAGTCCGGATTGCGCAGGCTGCTCGTCGGCGTGGAATCGGGCTCGGATGAAATGCTGAAGCGCATTCGCAAGGACATCAGGATCGAACAGGTCTTCCAGACCGCACAGAAGATGCGGGACCACGGCATCGCCGGTATCTTCCCGTTCATCGTCGGCTTCCCGGACGAGACCGATGACAGCGTTGCCGCGACGCTCGATGCGGCGAAGCGGCTGCGCGCGATGAGCCCGGACTTCACCACGCCCATCTTCTATTTCAAGCCCTACCCGGGCAGCGAGATCGTGACGGAGGCGGTCGCGCGCGGCTTTCGGCTGCCCGACACGCTGGCGGCCTGGTCCACGTTCGACTACGTGGACGGGCAACCGGGTCCGTGGGTGTCGCGCGAGAAATTCGACCTCATCGAGCGCTTCAAGTTCTTCCATGAGCTCGCATGGGCACGTTCCCCGAGCCCGCGGGCGTTGCTGCGGCGCCTGGCGAGATACCGCTGCAGCCGCGACGACTATCGCTGGCCGGTCGAGATGCGTCTGCTGCAATGGCTCAGGACCGAGCAGCGACTGTCATGAGCGCAAGGCGGCGCATCCTGCTGATCAATCCGACGATCACGTCACGTCGCAGCGCACGATTTCCACTCGCGGTCCTGAGCCTGGCTGCGTCGCTCGAGGACCGCTACGCGACACACATCATCGACGGCAACATCGATCGCCAGTTCACCGACACCGCCCAGCGCATGGTGGCGAGCGGGAGCATCGACGCCGTCGGGGTGACCGTCATGGGTGGCCCGCAGGTGGCGACGGCCATTGCCGTGTCAAAGGCGATCCGCGCGCGATTTCCGGCCGTCCCGATCATCTGGGGCGGGTACTTTCCGACGATCTGTCCCGGGACGACGCTGAATTCCGACTACGTGGACTATGTGATCCGCGGACAGGGGGAGGACGCGCTCGGCGAACTGCTCGACGCAATCTTCCGCGGCGATACCGACCGACTCGCAGCGATCGACGGCCTCACATGGCGCAGTCATGGGGAGGCCGTGCACAACCGTGACCGGGTCTTTTCAGCGGCAGGGCTGGAGTCGCAGCTGCCCTACGAGCGGCTCGACAACCCCGGACAATACTTGAGCAGGACTTACCTGGGCCGGCGCACGGCGGGGTACCAGGCGGCGCTCGGGTGCCGGTTCCGATGCACGTTCTGCGGCGTCGCGGCCATGTTCCGTGGCAAGACGGCATTGCCGCCTTCCGTCCGCGTCGAGCAGGATCTCACGCTGCTGCGAGACCGATACGGCCTGGATTCGGTCCAGTTCTACGATCACAACTTCTTCGACCGTGAAGTCGACATGGTGCCCTTGCTCGAGGTCCTCGCCCGGCTTGGGTTACCCTGGTGGTGCTTCGCCCGGTCCGACGCCCTGACCAACCTCTCCGACAGCGCGTGGCAGCTCGTCCGCCGGAGCCAGCTCCGAATGGCCTACGTCGGTGCAGAGACGCCCAGCGACCGGCTGCTCCACGACGTGCGCAAGGGCACGCGCTCGCAGCAGACCCTGGAAGCGGTGGAGATCTGCCATCGCAATGGCGTGATCCCGGAGCTGTCATTCATGCTCGCGCCGCCCGACGATCCCGAGGGTGAGACCGAGAAGACATTTGAATTCATCCGGTCGATCAAGCAGAAGTACCCGAAGACGGAGATCATGCTCTATGTCTACACCCCGCTCCCGCCGCCCCGGGAGGGCGCCGACATCCGCACGCCGCGTAGCCAGACGCCGCTCCGCGACGTGGCGGGTCGACCCGTGCAGTTCCCGGGGACCCCGGAGGAGTGGGCCGAACCCGCCTGGGTCGATTACTGGTGCCACCAGGATGCCCCTTGGCTGAGCCGGCGACTGCGCCAGCGCATTCTCGACTTCACGATGGTCCTGGGATGCCGATTTCCGACGATCACGGACATTCGTTCCCCGCCATGGGGCAAGCAGATGCTGCGCACACTGGCTTCCTGGCGTTACAGGCACAAGCGTTATGATCGACCGTGGGAACTGGATTTGTCCCGCAAACTCATCCGACTCCGGGATCCGCGCGTGTCGAGTCTCTGAGATCCCGTCGTGGAGTGTCGAGTGCCGCACGTCGCTCAAGTCAGTTTCTTCATCGACCCGCAGGGACGAGAGCCGCGCCGACTGCTTGAAGACTGGCCGTCGTTGGTCGACGTTGCAGAAGCCGTCGCCAAAGGGTGCGGCCGCGTGGCCGTCATACAGGCGTGCAGAACGTCAGCGCACATCGCGCGCAACGGGGTCGACTATTACTTTGTTCCCCCGGACAGCGGCGCCTCGACCATTTCGCGCGGGCGGGCTTTTCGCAAACTCGTTGGGAGCCTCAGTGCGGAGATCCATCATGTGCATGGGCTTGGCTTCCCGGCGGATGTTGCCGAGTTGGCCAGGCTGGCGCCAGGAGTGCCGATGCTCCTTCAGGACCACGCCGACCGACCACCGCGGTTCTGGCGGAGATACTCGTGGCGACGGGGGTTCCACGCTGCGTCGGGATTTGCTTTCTGCGCGCGCGAGCAGGCCCAGCCGTTCGCTCATGCCGGACTCATTCACCCGACCTGCCAGATATTCGAGATCCCGGAGTCCACCGCACGCTTCAGGCCGGGGGATACCATTGAGGCGCGCCGCGTGACGGGGTTGTATGGCAGTCCGTGTTTGCTCTGGGTCGGTCACCTGAACCGGAACAAGGATCCGCTCACGGTGCTTGATGGGGTCAGCCAGGCGGCTCGACACCTGCCCGAGTTGCAGCTTTGGTGCTGCTTTGGCGACGCGCCGCAATTGGCCGAGGTTCGGCAGCGAATCGAGCAGGATGCGTGGCTGCGCGGCAGGGTGCACCTGCTGGGGCAGGTGGCGCACGGGCGCGTCGAGCAGATGATGAGGGCCGCCGATCTCTTCATTACAGGCAGTCACCGCGAAGGCAGTGGTTACGCGCTGACCGAGGCCCTCGCGTGCGGCCTGCCACCCGTGGTGACCGACATCCCGTCGTTTCGGGCCATCACGGGTCGCGGCGCCGTTGGGTGGCTGTGGCCGTGTGGCGACCCACGCGGACTGTGCGACGCGCTGGTCGCCGCGGCATCACGGCCGCTTGTCGACTACAGGGCATCGGTCCGGGAGCACTTTGAACGGGAGCTGTCGTTCGACGCTGTGGGAACGAAGCTCAACGCGGCCTACGCCAAGCTGATCGCTCGTCAGGCGAGACCGGCGGCATCGACCGATGAAGACGCTGCTTGAGATCTGGCGCCTGCTGAATCCGAGCCAGCGAAGGCGACTGGTGATCCTGCAGTTCGTCTCGCTGGGAATGGCGTTCTCGACGCTGAGTGGAATCACTGCGGTGCTGCCGTTTCTCGCGGCGCTGGGAGGGAATCTCTCCGGCAGCCGAACGGCGATCATGCCCTGGCTGCACCAGTACCTCGATTTCGGAGGCGAGCGCGCGTTTGCAGTCGTTCTCGGATTCGCGTTCGTCGGCCTCGTCATGGTCGCAAACCTGGTCAACCTGGCCGGGTCGCTGCTGATGACCCGATTTGCGTTTTCGGTGGGCAACGAGTTCCAGGTCGCAGTGTTCAACGAATACCTGCATCGCGACTGCCACTTTCACGCGCGGAACAATAGCGCGGCGCTCGCCAGCAAGGTCATCCACGAAGCCGGTCGCGTTACGACGGGCATCCTGCACAGCATGTTGACCCTGGCCACCGGCCTCGCGACGAGTGTGCTGATCGTGGGATCGCTGCTCATCCTGAATCCACGGGTCGCGTTCCTCGCCGTCGCGGCACTCGGAGCGAGCTACCTGATCATCTATGCTGTGGCCCGCAATCGGCTGCTGCGCAACGGCCGGGTCGAGAGCGCGCAGGCGGCGGAGCGGACCAAGGTCGTCAACGAGGCACTGGGCGGCATCCGCGAGATCCTGCTCGTCAACGGCCAGCAGCTGTTCGTCGAGCGATTCAGCCGCTCCTGCAAGGCGATGGCCCGGACGCTGATCAGCACACTGGCCATTGCCCAGAGCCCGAAGTACATCCTGGAGTGCGTGGCCGTGGCAACCCTGGCCGGCATCGCGATTCTTCTGGCTGAGCGCGCCGCCGGCAGCGGCGCGTGGATGGCGCAGCTGACCTTTGTCGGCCTCGCCGCCTACAGGCTGCTGCCGGCGCTGCAGAGCGTCTTCTCGGCGTCCGTGAAAATCACGGCTGACAGCCCGGCATTCCACGGCATTGCCGAGGAACTGTGCAGGGCCCGTGCGCGCGGGCCGACTTCCAATGCCGACCAGGTCGATCGCTCATGGGGTGGGCGACCGCGGCACGAAATTCTCCTGACCTCATTGTGCTTCAGGTACGCGCCCGAGCAACCGTGCGCAGTCCGGGACCTTTCACTGCGAATTCCTGCGGGCACGACCGTCGGCCTGGTCGGCGCCAACGGTGCAGGCAAGACCACGCTGGTCGATCTCATCGCGGGACTGCTGACGCCGGAGTCCGGGGAGATTGCGGTGGACGGAATCGTCCTCGACGAACGGAACCGCGGTGCCTGGCGATCGAGCGTCGCCTACGTGCCGCAAAACGTCTTCGTCCTCGATGCGACGCTCGCGGAGAACATTGCGCTGGGCGTCCCACCCGCCGCAATCGACTGGGATGCGATGCGCAAGGCCACGCGCGTGGCGCAGCTGGATGATTGCATTGCGAACCTGCCGAACGGTCATGCCGAGATGCTCGGCGAGCGCGGGGCGCGATTAAGCGGCGGGCAACGCCAGCGAATCGGCCTCGCCAGGGCTCTGTATCGGGACGCCGCCGTGCTGATTCTCGACGAAGGCACGAGCGCGCTCGATGCTCAGGCAGAACGGGAGGTCATCGAGGCACTCGCGCAGTTCCGGGGCCGGCGAACGGTGTTCATCATTACGCACAGGGAGAACATGCTCAGTCAGTGCGACCGGATCGTCGAACTCGAGCAAGGCAGGCTCGCACGCGGCGGCACGCCCGTCGATCCGGAGTCGCACGCAGCGCCACGCCGACCACCGCCAGCGGGACATGCGCTGAATCAGTGAAATTAGCGATCGTAGTTCCCGGGGGCGTCGACCGCTCCGGCGAGTACCGGGTAATCCCGGCGCTGCTTGCGCTGGTCCGGCGCCTGGCCGCAGCGAACGACGTGCACGTCTTCGCGCTCACACAGGAAGCGTCGCCCGGTGCATGGACGCTCGGTGGCGCGCGGGTTCACAACATTGGCATACGCCTGGCACGCCCCCGTGCGGTACGTGCCATCGTGCACGAGCACCGCGTGACGCCGTTTGACGTCGTTCATTCGATCTGGTCCGGCGCGCCTGGAATGGTCGCGGTGATGGCGGCCCGCATGCTCGGACTGCCGAGCCTCGTTCACATCGGGGGCGGTGAACTGACCGCGCTGCCCGACATCGGCTACGGCGGCCGACTCAGGTGGAAGGGGCGTGTCCGGGAGGCCATGGTCCTGCGCGGGGCATCGCTGATCACGGCTGCGAGCACCCCCATCGTCGAGTCGGTGGCAGCGCTCGGCTGCAGGGCCGTGCGCGTACCGCTCGGTGTCGATCTGGACGCGTGGCCGCCTCGCGCCCCCCGACCTCGTGCAGGTCCCGGTCCAGCGCGATTGATCCATGTCGCGAGCCTCAACCGCGTCAAGGATCAGCCAACCCTGCTGCGGGCCCTGGCCATGCTCGCGGCGGCCGGCGTCGACTTTCGGCTGGACGTTGTCGGCGAAGACACCTTGGAGGGGGCGATGCTGGCGTTGGCGCAGGACCTCGGGCTCGCGGATCGCGTCCGATTCCTCGGGTTCCAGACACAGCAGCAACTGCGACCACTGGTCGAGTCCGCCCATCTGATGGTCATTTCATCCCGTCATGAGGCCGGCCCGGTCGCGATGCTGGAGGCGGCGGCGGTCGGCGTACCGACCGTCGGCACGGCCGTAGGTCACATCGCCGAATGGGCGCCATCGGCCGCCGTATCCGTCGGCATCGGTGACTGCAGTGGACTCGCGCAGTCCATACGCAGACTGCTGGAAGATGAAGCGCTCCGCATGCAAGTGGCGCGCAGAGCAATGCAGCGCGCGACTGCCGAAGATGCCGACTACACAGCATCACGGTTTCAGGAATTGTATGCGCAACTGCAGGAGGGCCGGTAGCGGCATCCGCGCCAGTGCGACCCACACGGCTCGGTTGTCACGGGTCCGAGCCGGTGCC
>Ga0315287_10005418_pt1 | contig 12569 bp, 9 predicted proteins | sample YL17G11_0_MG_FD_205037 | JGI IMG/M metagenome (GOLD analysis project Ga0315287, IMG submission 205037) | Sediment microbial communities from Yellowstone Lake, YNP, Wyoming, USA - YL17G11_0 | ecosystem: Environmental > Aquatic > Freshwater > Lake > Sediment | place: USA: Wyoming | collected...
GGGAACACGCCGTCGCCGTGCGAGGCGCGGAACACGACCAGCTTCGAGTCGGGCGACCAGCCCACCACTTCGTCGCCGCCGGTGTGATAGGTGAGACGCCGGGGCACGCCGCCTTTGGCGGAGACCACGAACACGTCCTGGTTGCCGTGGCGATTCGACGAGAACGCGATCCACAGACCGTCGGGCGAGAAGCGTGGGTTGATGTCGCGGCCCGTGCTGTCGGTCAGGCGCCAGGGGTTCGACCCGTCCTCGTTGACGATCCAGATGTCGCCCAGGTAGCTGAAGGCGATCTTGCCCGCGTGGTAGTCGGGCGTGCGTGCCAGACGGACCGGCGCGGCGCTGGCGACAGAAGCGGCAACGGCGAGGAACCCGGCGACGAGCGCGCCGAGCAGCACCTTTCTCATCATCATCATCACCTCGAGGCGCGGGACGGGATTTGGACAGGGTGTGAGTGGGCGGATTCTACGTCCGGCCCGGGGGGCAAGTAAAGGCGCGGGGGCCGGCCGAGCGTCGTCGCGCGACGTCTGAAGGGCTGGAGCGAGAGGAGGACCCATGATCGCCATGGTGTTGCTCATCACCGTGGCCATCGCGGGTCTTGCCGCGATTCCCAGAAGGTCGTGACAGGATGACGGAGTCCCCTCGGAAACGTCTCAGACATGACGACTGGAGGCACATCTCGCCTTACGCTGTCGTGCTCTGCCTCGTCGTGCTCGCCGTCCTTCCCGGTGGCGCCATCGAGGCACAGCGCGGTGCCACGCCCACGTCGATCGACGGATACTGGAAGCTGACGGCCGAGTTCCCGGAGTACGACCTCGATTCGACCGTCCGGTTCAGAACCTCGGGGGACGGTCGGACCGTTGAGGGGGTCGTCCTGGGGCCGACCGCAGGGCGGCCCAGTACTCTGGTCGGCACGATGACGGGTCGTCGTCTGTCGTTCACGGTCCCGGGGCCGCTCGGGGAGATGCACGTCAGCCTGACGCACTCGGATCCCACGTTGTCCGGAACCTGGGCCGCGGCCGATCTGACGGGCACGGTCCGAGGAACGCGCGTGGCACCGCGCAAGCCGGAGCCGACCTATTACCCGAAGTACTTCCGGTGGGTGTGCGAGATCCTCAGAAACAACTTCTACGATCCCCGGCTGAATGGCGTGGAGATCGAACGGGTGAGCGCCTCGTACGCCGAGCAGATGGCGAGCGTCAGGAATGACGCCGATTTCGTCCTGCTGGTCAGACGCTTTCTCGCCGAGTTCAGGACGTCCCACACTGACTTCTACCTGGATCCGAAGGGTTCGCCAATCAGAGAGAAGGTGCCGCTGGTCACCTGGAGCCGACTGGCGCCTGATGTCCACTACCTCAGGATTCGTCACTTCGATCCGCAATCGGCGCAGGAGTTGACGGACTTCGACCGGGTGCTGGAGGACGCGGCCGGCTCGCCATCGATCGTCATCGACCTGCGTGGAAACCGGGGCGGACGGGTGGGTCTGGCCTTCAGGGCCCTCAGCCGGTTCCTGGAGCCGGGCCTGGACGCAAGCTACGTCCTCGGCCGGACGGGAACCAGCGCCGCCGCCTCGCTGCCGACCCCGTCGGAGCACGCGATCCCGGGACTGCCGGTGGTTCCGTCCAGCAGTGTGTCCTCGCGCGAGATCATCCGCAAGGGCGCTGCGGTGATCAGAATCGACGGCATCCCGAAGCGGCTCTATCGAGGACGCACGGTGCTGCTGGTGGACAACGGGTGCGTCAGTGCCTGCGAGTTGTTCGCGGCGATTCTCCGGGACAGGGGCGGCGCCGTCCTGATCGGGAGCCGGACGCCCGGTGAAGTGCTCGGATCGCACACGTATTCGGTCTTCAAGAACATGGTGGTCACGAAGAAGGACACTGGATGGAGACTCGAGATCCCGGTGGTCGACTTCCGCACCATCGGCGGCGAGAGGATCGAGGGCAAGGGCCTCGCCCCGGATATCTCGGTTCGGCAAGGCGGTGCGGCTGACGCCGTTGTGGAAGAAGCCCTCCGGTACCTGAAGGACGCGTCGGCGAAACAGCGGTAGTCGGCCACACGCTCCTGCGGGGCGCTGTCGACGGCAGCCTTTGACTCCCCACTCCGGCCCGGACCGCGGCCCCTGCGAGAATCATCGGCGGGTTGGAGGATCGCCGTGCCTGCACGGTCCGCTCCGACCCCGGCGCCGGGCTTGAGGGACACGGCCGACGCGGTCCCGGTGAGGCGGCTCCCGGGCGGCGGTCGAGGCCTTGAAACCTGCATGAACTCGCCGCCGGGTAGAAGTTACCCGTGCGTTGTCAGGCGACGGGCACTTGTTACCCGAGACCAGGCGCAGGAGTCCTGACGACGGTGGCCGAGTACCGGCGCGAAGACGGGCCGGGCATGCAAGGCCGCCCAGCGGCAGATGCAAACGTCGAGGTGGCACTCGTCGGGCGGCTGGGACTCGCGCGCGTTTGCGCTGCAATCGCCGGCCGTCAACCGGCAAGCCGCCGGCACGCATGTCCGACTTCAATCAGAGCGCCTGTCCGGCCCCCGATCTGGCATTACACGTGCTTGGCGTAGAGCAAGGTCCAGGCGGCGAGCGGCAGTCGTGGTCGACGTCACAGGAATCGACATGTCATACTCAAGGTACGCTCTGCTCCGGCTGGCGGAGTCCTGTCTCCGACGGACGCCAATGGCATCGCTGACTTCCGTTGCGCGCGCCTGCGGCGTGAGCATTGCGACTACCAGGCGGACTGTGCGGGCCCAGACCGGGCTGTCATACCGCAAGTGGCGCCAGGCGTTGCTCTGCACGAGAGCCGAAGCGCTCCTCGGCGGCGAATCACCACTCTCGATCAAGGAGATCAGCGCCGACCTCGGCTTTGCCACGCCGCAGTCTTTCGCACGGTGGCTGAAGCGAGCAAGAGGCTCGACGCCCACGGTCTTCCGTGAGCACACCTACGAGCGCACGAGCATCGAGGAGGCGGAAGGAAGCCCCGACTAGAGACGACAGACCCTACCCACGGCGTTCGGACTGCGCTTGCTTGATGGATTCCGACTGACAGACAAGCGAGGATGTGGCGGCACGTGGTCTTCAGTGCGGAGACGTGTTTCCAGCTGGATTCCCAGCCACGGCAGTCACGACCGGCGAGGCGTCGCACAAGGGGCGACAACTTCCCGCCGGCCTTCACCGTTTTGGCAAGGACAAATCCAGAACGGCCTTCGAACCCTGGGAGAGTTTGATGGTCGGCGCGCCTGACCTTAGTAATTCAAGCTGGTCATTGTCGCCCAGCATCTCTGTGTCTAGGTCCTCCACGGCGACGCCGACATACTCGCCGGGAAGCAGGTTCTTGACGGAGTAGAAGCCGTACTGATCGGCGCGTGCCACCCGGATTCTGCCACCGGCGACAGAAGGGCATTGCGCCGAATCGGCGCCGAACAGCACGACCGTGCCTCCGGGAGCCATGCCGCCACTTTTGTTCGTGATCTGACCTCTGACTTCGGGGAGCGTTCTTGACAAAATGAGTTCTACGGTCGCCCTCTCCCCGGATGCAACTTCGATCGGCTCGCGGGTCAGGTCCCTGGTGCCAATCTTGACGGCCGCCAGGAGCCACCCACCTGGCGGCGGACTGAGCAGCACGAGGCAGCGAGGGCCGAACTGGCCGCCGAATTCGAATCGCCCGTCAGGCCCGAGCCTGGCACTGTCCGCGACGCCGGCTCCTCCGCCGGTCGTGTCGGGGTCGAAGGGGACGGTGAGCACGTGTGAGTCTCGCAGGTCCAGCGAGGAACCGTCATCGGAGATCACCTTACCCCGCATGGTCCCTCCGACAGACAAGCGAATAGCCGCGAAGGTGGGAACTTGGCCGTCCACCAACACCCGCGCCTCACCTTGATGCGTCGGTTGAGGGGGCGGGGTACGTTCTCCGGTCATAGGCCCGAGAGCAACCGCCGTCAGTACGTAGTCGCCCGGCGCCACATCCTGCAATTCGAAGGTTCCGTCAGCGTGGGAACGCGCTGATCTCCAGGCGCCCGCAGCACCGGCACCAGAGACATCCTGACCAGCTGAACGTGCTCTCACACTGACGTCTGCCGCAGGCAGTCCATCCGGCCAGACAACCGAGCCACGGATTCGGCCGAACAGCGCGTTCACCGCCTGGAAGTCTGCGGAAGCCTCGGCCTGGGCCTCCACTCGAACAGGAATCGCCTGCGCCACATCGGCAGTGCCCGGATAGTACGTCGGTGCAGGTCGCAGGGCGCTCCCCTCCCCGCCGCCGGAGGGATCTGGCGGGAGCCACTGGCTGATCGCCACAACGTAGTCGCCTGCATCGAGCCCGTAGAGCCGATAGGCTCCTCTGTCGTCGGTCTGGTCAGTCGCCTGGGTAGGAACAAGTCTCCTTTTCCCTCGCGAGAGGCTCTGGCGCCAAGCTTGGACCGTCGCACGAACAAGAGGTTGTGCGTTCGCATCGAACACGAAGCCAGTGATCACACCGGTGCGCAAGAGGGCAATATCCACCCCTCGCAAGAGTTCGTCCTGATCCAGCGACACCGGTGAGGACAGGCGGGTCTTGTCGGTCTGCCCGTAGCTGCGCGGCACGAAGAGGTCCTTGGAAGCGGTCACCGAGTAGTGGCCTGCCGGCAGTCCGAGGATGGTGTATGCGCCGTTCACATCGGTTGTCACGGCTCGGTCGACGGGGCCACTTCTGGCCGTCACCTTCGCGCGATACACGGGCGCACCGGTGGCAGCGTCCACAATCCGTCCCGCCACGCCAGCACTCCCTGGACCTTGGGCGGATGCCTGGACTGGTGACGGAGCCTTGAGCGTTGGCTGCTGACGGGCTACCGCCTGGCCGGACTGTGCGGCTGCGGACCGGAGTCCGGCCGGTCGGGCCGCGATGCACAGCCCCCCTCCCAGGAAGATGCACGATGCAATACCCACGTGTCGACGCAGGCTCTGAACGGACAGCATGGGCGGAACCTCCGATGAAGAGCCGCTATGGCATCCACGATGCGCGCGGGGCGAGCGATGAGGGAGACCTGGGCAACGGTCACTCGTGATTCAACGCGACGACGGGATCCAGACGCGCGGCGTAATCTGCCGGGCCTGCCGCCGCCACCACCCCGAACAGCATCGCAGAGATTGACGGTATGAGCACATTCACGGAGTTCCATACGGGAACCACGCCCCCCAGCGGCAGCAGTAGTGCCGCAGAGGCCATACCGCCAAGAACGCCGACGCCGACGCCACCTGCCACGATCAGCAGGGCCTCACACATGAAGAAACGACGGATATCTCTTCTCGTGGCACCAACGCACCTCATCAGACCGATCTCTGCACGCCGGTGCATGACACTAGCGAGGATGGAATTTGCGAACCCGATCAGTGCGGCGATCAATCCGACGCCAGAGACACAGGTCACCGCAATGGTCCCAAGCGACCGGGTCCGCTCCATGGTCGTGGACACGTCCAGATTCGTGATGATCTGGAAGTCGGGTGTGACCCGAGGGGGGGTACCCCGAGCCTCCCGCAAGACGCTCTCTATCCGGAGCTTCATTCTGTCCACGCTTGCCGCGGGCTTTGCCACCACGAGTGTGACCCTATGCAGCAGGGTCCCCTCACTCTCGAATGAGGCGGCGTAGCGAATCGGCATGAACACCGAATTGTCGAAGTCGCCGAGCATCATCTGCCCTTTGGGCTGGAGGGTGCCGACCACGCGAAGAACGCGCCCCGCGACGACCAGAGGGGAGTCCACACCCAAGCATCGGAAATCCTCCGAGAGGCCATGCCCGATTATCGCCACGGGGTTGTCTCTTTGGTTGTCGAGATCCGTAACAAAGCGGCCGGACGCCAGGTTGAGAGACTCCAGGACTTGACTCAGGGGCAGCACACCGACAACGCGCACCACTCTCTTCTTCTCGCACGCTGTCACGATGGTCGAGAAGGTCACGAGCGGAGCAGCGACCTCAACGTCCGTGAGGTGCTTCGCTATGACATCGGCGTCTCGGTCGATCGAGGATAGCCTTGTGCTGGGCCGGAGCAGGGCCTGGGTATTCGGCACCACGAACAAGGTCCTCGCCCCCGCTCGAGACAAACCTCCGAAGACGGCGTCGAAGACACTTCCAACGGTCGTGAGCAGGAACACCATGCTCCCGACACTGACAGCGACGGCAGCCACCGAAAGCACCGTTCGAAAGTACCAAGCCGAGAGCCCTCGAGCAAGAAACGCAAACCCCCTCATTGTGACCAGCCTGGCACGTCCCGTCCTACGCACTCGACGTCTGGGGTTGTTAGTCACTTTTCGTCCGGCCGACCGAATGCCGCCTGACGCAGATGCTCAGATGACCCCGTCGCCACCGTCGTTCCCGGCGGCGGACCGGACACCAACTCGGCGTGCACATCGTCGACGGCACCGATTGTCACGGCGACAGGTCTTAGCGACGAGCCCATCACGGCAAGCAGGTAGGTCTTGCCAGCGTAGGTGAACACAGCCTCCACGGGCACTACCGGGATGCCCTGTCGGTCGACGACGCCCACCTCGACTCTCGCGCTCTGCCCGAAGCTGGGCTCATTGGGCGGAGTCAGAACCGACACCGTGCCAGAGTAGGTCGCCCCGTTCAGTCTATTGGACGGAACTCGCCGCAACGTCGGGCTTCCGACGACTCGCCCTTGCAGCGGTCGATCCTCGGAGCGGACATACACGATCGCATCGAGACCTGATCGGAACGAAGCGGCTTCGCTCTCGTCCAACTCCAGTTCAACGGAGTAAGACGACGAGTCTGCAACAACTGCCACGGCGCCGCCCCCCACCATCCCACCGGCAGAGACCGAGTCCCCTTCGCTCACCGCCAAGTGGACGACGACCCCATTGATCGGCGCGCGAAGCCTGGCACTGTCGGCCCGATCCACTGCGGCCTGCAGATCGAGCCTGGCCTGCGCGAGGTCGATATCACGCAGCAGCCGCACCACGTCGGTCAGGCCCGTCTCCCGAGCTGATACCTCTGCGCGCCGAACTGCCAACTGCTTGCGTGACAGGTCACGATTCACGTCAGCCGGGTCGAGATCGATAATGACCTGTCCCTTCGACACCTGTGTCCCCACGTTCACATTGACGGCCTTGACCCTCCCAGATAAGGCAGCGGACACGACGGCGCGCCGCGTCGGCATGAGCACTCCACTCACGGTTAGCTGCCGCGAGATACTGCCTTTGACAATCCGCACCCGACCCAGGTCCTGGTGACCGCCACCAGATGCATAGCGCCACCAACCGTATCCGACGGTCACCACAAGAATGCAGCCTACGGCCCCTGTTCGCAGGATCATCCGCTGAGTCACGGTGCGTCCTCCAATCGCCGCACGCGAACGCGAACGTTCAGGCGCGACAACAGACCTGCCGACAGCAGTTGTGTGCCCATCACGCGGACCAGCACGCGCGCCATGGCGTCCCGGCCAACGACCTGGCTGGCATACTCGTCTGCCTCGACCTCGTGGCGCAGTCGCATAAGCGCCAAGACCGCAGAATTGACGCAGAACCAGATCAATGCGACCGAGGCGACTTCAAAGGCACTCGCCGGCTGGCCACGGTGTTGCGGCATGACCCCTGCAAGCAACATCACGAGCAGCATGAGAACGAATGGCACCCAAGTACCGGCACGCGACATTCGACCATGCCGCAGCACAACGTGGGCATATTCATGCGCCAGGGCGGCGTCGAGGTCTTCAGCCGATAGCATGTCAACCACACTGTTGTTGACGAGCAGCGTGGCAGGCATGAAGAAGGCTGAGCGCACCTCACAGATTGGGACCCCGTCACTTCGCAGGAAGATGGTTCGAGGCCACTCCTCGAGACCCCGCTTGTTGAGTCGACTGATGGCGGCCGACAGTTCCGGTGGCAGCGGACTCGCGATCCGCTTCAGACACCACAGTTCCACAAGTGCGCCACAAGCGCCGGACACGACCGACATCGCGAGTATCGTTACGGCAATCGCGAACAGAGCGCCGCCTGGCGCCAGGAGCCTGAACGATGCGACCAGGGCGAGCATGAACACCAACAGACCCGAGATTCGTCCCAGATACCAAGCAACGAGAACGCCGCCGCGGCCGCGCAATGAGGTTGTCGAAAGGAGGCCGAGTCGATACGCCAGGATCGAGAGATGAAGGCTCCAGATTCCGAGGACCGTGAGCAGGAACAAGACCTGTCGGCCAATTCGAGCAATGGAGAGCAGCGATGTCCAGTGGAAGACGATGGGGATGACGAATGATGCCGCGAACGCAAACAGCGGCAACATCACGATGGGCAGCCGGCGCGTCACCGCGATGGGAACGGCCCAGAGGCACGCGAGGGCAAGGGCCGCGACGCCCAAGGCACCGTGCACGCCGCAGTGGCGCACCAGGATCTCGCCACAGGGGGGGCCGCCCATGAACGCCGCGATGACGAATGCACCTGCGAAATATGGTGTCATGGAACATTCCACCGCGCGCGGCTCAGGGGTCGATCTGGACCACCAGGTTTGCCACGAACAAGACGACAGCCATCTGCGCCGCAGCCGAAAGAGAATGCGCCAGCGCGCGGCCTGCGCTGAGGCCCGAACATGAGCTCAAGGCAGACGCAAACCACAGTAGGGTGGCGAGATAGCCTGCAGCACGACTCCAGTAGATCGTTGACACAACACCAAAGTACGCTGACGGCGTATCGATCAGTCTAATCGTGTTTGTCAGCAGCAGCAATGCTACCGCAGCCCAGATGGCGAGCGGGATGTGAGCCTCCAACAGTGCCGTCACCAAGGGGCGGAGAGAATCAACACGCCCTCCGTCGCCGAAAACCACCAGGGAACTCCTGAAAGCCGCAAGGAAGGTACAACAGAGTGCCACATGGAACGCAGCGGCGAGCACGAAGTAGAACACGGGGAGTCGGGGATCGGGAGGTGCGCTGTCAAGAACCGACGTCACCAGAGTCTGGATTTGTCCAACGTTCGCCACGGAAAGAACGACGAAGAGTGCGAGGGGTACTGCTCGCCAGCACGCGACTCGTGGCCAGGTCATGGGTGCGATTCTCCTCCCCATCTCGGGATGGGATGTATGACGCCAGCACCCGAGATCGATCGTGGCCTGCCAACACCACGCGCCGTCGGGGAGCATCAGCATCGCCTACGCCACCCGCACGGCTCTTGCCGGCAGCATCCTGCGCGCGTTCATCGTCCCGGTTCGATGGGCTTGTCCGCTGTCAACGCGCCCGCCACGCCGGCGCCATCGAGGCACCGCAGTGATTGAGTGGGCGCATCCACAGTGTCTACTCCTGGTGTTCCGAACTGCACGCCCGGAATCCGGACCACGGCCCCCTAGCGTGCGCGAAGAATGACAAGCGGTGTCAGCGTCGTTTCGACGATTCCGGCGATGAAGAGGAGTGCGAACCCAAAGCCCGCACTCCACAATAGGCTCGTCCACGCCATCGGTTGGGCATGCCAGTGTGCGCGTCGAAGCGACGTCCAAGGAGCAAGGCCGAGTGACCCCAACATGAGGAACCCTGCGAGTTCCAGAACGCCGTGCGGGAGGATGGCGGCGGCAACCATGAGCGGCGGCGCAACGCTGAGGGCGGAGGCGACCGTGGCGCCGGTTGAGAATCCCATCCCGAATAGCCCGCACGCTGCAAGGATCCCGCCGGACGTGAATCCGAGCAGCAAGACCAACCCAACAACGGCGTTATGTGCCACGAGTCGGCAGAATGGTGGCGGCGCCGGGATTGCGAGTTGGGTTCGACCCAAGGGGAGATCTAACCCTAGCACGCACATCGTCGCGAACACCACGCCGGCAAGAAGGCAGACACATGCCCCGGGCGCCCCCTGGCGGACACAGCAGAGAGCCGCCCAACGATGGTTCATCCACGTTTGTGCCCGTCCAGGTCGCGCGCCTCAACAGGCTCGGCCTATAATGCAGCACCACCCGCGAAGAGGGCCCCACCCACCCACGGAGCAACTGCGGCAGTCCCCAGGGCGGTCGCGTACGTGCCATAGCTTCCACCGATGGGGACTAGACCGAGGACCAGATCGCCCGCCGCGAGGCCGGCTAGCCAGCCCGCTTGACCAGCAGTCCTGGCTGCCATGGCGGTGATTGCGTTCCGGGCGGCGTCCGAAAGGTGATTGGCGCCCGAAGCCCTCTGGTCGTATGGAACCTTGGTCTGGTAGTGCCAGACATCTTGCTCAATTACCTCTCCATTGACATGAACCGTGAGGGTGACCTCCAAGTCGACCTCCTCTTCGAGAAACTGAGCCTGGTCGGGCTCGTTCTGCATCAGGTAATAACACAGCTGCGGCGTCGTGCCATCGCCGGATGCCCTTGCGATGTCGGGCGGAAGTGTATAAGGCGCAGCAGTACTCAACCCGAGGACAACGAGTGCCAGTGTCTTCATCATTGGTGTGCCTCCTTAGTCTCCAGTTTCGTGAGTGATCGCCGCCACCGTGAGATCCCCTCCGCAATAGCATCTCCGCCGTCTCAAGGGATCCCTAATGACCCAGATTCTGGGGCACCCGGGGACCTCCCAAACCGACAATCTGTACCCGAAGCGCTCAAAATGGATCCTTGTCGATCAACCGTGCCCGTCAACAGTGGCCTGTCAAACGTCGCGCCGGGCGATCGGCGCAGACCCGGCTGCCGCATGCATGCGTTCGGGTCGAGACGCCACCCGGGAACCCCGGCCAAGTTGATTGCGGGAGCGGCGCTCGGCGCGGATACCCGAGATGCCGTCGGGAAGACCGCCCTCCCGCGGCAGTCTGCGGCCCACAACGCCGCACCAGCTCAGCATGTCGGTCTTCAGAGGGAATCCACGCCAGTCTATTCGTCGGCGGGGACGAAGCCGAGGCGGCGGCGTTCCAGGTAGAGGCCCGTGCGAGGAAGCTCTCGGCCGGCGGCCGAATCTCCTCGCGGCGCTCCCTGAGCGGCGGCGATGCGCGCGTGTACGTAGAGAGGGACGCCTTCGACGCCGCCGAACGCCGATCACACTCCCCAACGGGCCGAGGCAGCCGCCTCAGCTACTGCAGAGTGCTCTCGACGGCAGCCTTTGAGTCTCCACTCCGGCCCGGACCGCGGCTCCTGCGAGGATCATCGGCGGGCTGCCCGAGTCCGACCCTTGACCCCGTGTTCGGGCCTTCCCGCAGCGATCACGCTGACGGCGCCGGGCTGGGGGGCCCCGGCCGACGCGGTCACGGTGATGCGGCGCTCGGGTGGCGCTGGAGGCCTTGAAATCTGCATGAATTCGCGGCCGGGTAGAAGTTACCCGTAGGTTGTCAGGCGACGGGCACTTGTTACCCGTGACCAGACTGCGCCGTTGTGACGACGGTGGCCGAGTGCCGGCGCGTCGTCGGGTCGGACGCCGCCGCGCCCCCGCCAGATGGGGTTTTACTGGCCCTGGCTCGTCCGGCCCGCCCCGCCGCTGCCTGCCGGTCACGGCCGGATCTGGCTGGTACAACCGTTGCAGGTAGAAGAAGCAGCCGGGACGAAACACGATGCGATACCCCCGGTAGACAGGCAACTTTTAGTGCTGTGGGAGGCCACCCACGGAGGCTTTATGAGGATTCAAAACGGGTCAACACGGCGGATCTGGGGGACGGGCGTGCTGGCGGCGGCGATGATGCTCTTCGCCCTGCCGGTCTCGGCCCAGCATCGCGCGCGGCTGTCGCAGGACCTGGCGGACGAGTTGAAGGCGCCCACGCGCCCGATGCTCCAGGTCATCGTCGACGGTGACGCGGCAACGCTGCAGCGGGTGGCGGCGCGCCACGGACTGCGCATCAAGCGGACGCTCGACACCGGACTGGTGCTGGAAGGCGAGCCGGCCGCCGTCGACGCCGCGGCCAGCGATTCCGAGCTCGGGCACGCCGCCCTTGACCACCCTGTGCGGGCCCACATGGCCGTCACGCGCGAGTCCACCGGCGCGCTTGCGGTGGCCAACGGCTTCGCGGGCATGCCCGCCTTCACCGGCGCCGGCATCCGCATCGCCGTCATCGACTCCGGCATCGACATCACGCACCCGGCGCTGGCGGGCAAGGTGGTCCTGTCGAAGGACTTCACGGGCGGCTCGCCCGACAACGCGGTGACCGACCAGTTCGGGCACGGCACGCACGTGGCGGGGATCATCGCGGGCACTGCCATCAACGTCCCCGGCGAGGGCACGGTCAGCGGCATGGCGCCGGGCGCCGAGCTCATCTCGCTGAAGGTGCTGCAGGCCGACGGCAGCGGGGTCACCAGCGACGTCATCCGCGCCCTGCAGTGGGTGCGCCGCAACGCGAAGCGCTACAACATCCGCGTGGTGAACCTGTCGATGGGGCACCCGGTGTTCGAGTCGTATCTGGACGATCCGCTGTGCCAGGCCACCCAGCGGCTCATCGACGCCGGGCTCATCGTCGTCGCCTCGGCGGGCAACAACGGCAAGGTGAGCATCGACGGCACGGACGTGATGGTGTATGGCGGCATCGCGGTGCCGGGCAACCTGCCGGATGTCATCACCGTCGGCGCGCTGAACACCAAGGGCACCGTCGACCGGAGCGACGATGTGGTGGCGACGTATAGCTCGCGGGGGCCGTCGGCGGTCGACAAGGTGATGAAGCCCGAC